>OGMW01000453.1_pt1 | contig 44255 bp, 36 predicted proteins | sample 1573281 | NCBI WGS metagenome assembly OGMW01 (sample SAMEA2581907, study PRJEB24529) | metagenome | biome: Human gut stool | place: China | collected 2011 | reverse complement strand
CTGGTATGGTCATACTTTTTCTCCAAGAGGTGTCCAAGATTTCCATACCAGTTCAAGCGCTTCTGTGAAAAAAGGACGGGAGGGATGCCGGTTGCCCGGCATCCCTCCCTTTCCCTCAGACCACAGGAGACTCTTGTGGAACTTTACTTTGCCGGCTTCGGTAAGTCAGGCGAGTAGACAATGGTCTTGCCCAGTGCTTCCTTTGCCATGTGCTGAACGGCAAAGGTACCGCCCATCATGGCTGTGGCGGAAGCGTAACCGACGGCAATGTTGTAGACGTAGGAAGGACCGTACTTGCCGCCAGCCATGGCGCCGGAGGCGTACAGACCCGGAATCGGGTCGCCGCTGGTGTTGATAACCTGGGCGTCTTCATTGACAAGCAGACCACCGGCGGTGTCACAGATGGTGTGCTGTCCCTTCACGATATAGAAGGGACCCTGCTTGACAGGGCGAAGATAACGGGGATCTTTGTTGAAGTCGCTATCGACACCTTCTTCACACATTTTGTTGTAGCGATCCACGGTTTCGCGGACGACCTTGGGATCCAGACCGGCTTTCTTGGCCACTTCCTCAACCGTATTGCCCACAAAGGCAACCTTGGCCATATGACCTTTACCGGAGAAGAGATTGCTCAGGCCGGTCATCTTGTCGCCGGGCAGCGCATGGCCGAAGTACCCGAATACGGCGCCGGAACCGGACTCAATGTCCTTTTTCTCATTGTCATCAATGAGCGTGTAGAGGTAGTTGCCGTTCACACGCATGGCATTGCCGGAAACGGAGTAGTCACCGCCAAGACCTTCATTGAAAAAGCGTTTGCCGTTTTTGTTGAGCTGCAGACTCGGTCCTTTGTTGAGCACATTTGCAGCAATCCAGGTCTTCTGGGCGATCATGTCGCGGTAGTCAACCTGCCAGGGCAGGGCGCCTTCGGAAATGAAGGTCTCGCCGCCGGCAGTCTGCGCCCCGATATCCATACCCATCTGAATACCGTCACCGGTATTGGTTTTCAGACCGGCAGTCTGCGTATCGGCGGGCATATCCGGATTGAGGAGCTTGAGCAGTTTGGGATTGGCACCATAGCCGCCGGCAGCCAGAATCACACCGGCCTTGGCGTTGACGATGATGTCATCATCCTTGTAGTCCTTACCGTGCACACCGACCACACGGCCGGACTTATCCTGAATGAGCTTGTCGGCACGGGTTTCGACAATGATTTTCCCGCCGTTTTCCAGGATGATCTTGCGCATGGCTTCAATCATGTTGCGATGCGGAAACACATACTTATAAACATGACCGACACGGCGTCCGTTGACTTCGGTGGCAGTGTTGCTGACGATTTCGACACCGCGGTTGGTGAGCCACTGGATGTTCTGACCCGAGCGTTCAATAAAGCGCTTGACCATCACCGGATTGACCATGTAGTGGCTGTACTTGAGATAATCAGCGATCAGCTCAGGAGCCGGATAGTAGACGTTGTCGGCATCAGTGAACTTTGTACGCTGACCGAATGTAATTTCGAGCATCATCAGGTTGCCGCCGACACCGGGCAGCTTTTCAATCAGAACCGGCTTGAGACCGTTTTCCGCAGCAAAGGCTGCAGCCACCATGCCGGCAGTACCGCCGCCAACAATCGCGACGTCAGCATCGTATTTGATTTCTTTTGCCTGAAGATTGCCGATAAGGGCGAAAGAGCAGGCCACGGCAAGCCCGGAGAGGGCGAATTTCTTCCCATGAGTCATTTTGTGTTCCCCTAAAAATTACTTGGTGTTGAGACGGAAGTTCTTGTGGCACTGGACGCAGGCAGCCTCAGGACTCTTGGTGTGTTCACGGTGGCACAGCGTGCAGCGCACGTCACCAAGGTGCGAGTCATGCGGATTGACTTCAATCACGGGACGGCGGGGATTACGGTCAGGGTTGTAGTCGGCATTGGGAACGACTTTACCCTTGAACTGACCGTGGCACTTGATGCAGGCCGACTGGTCAGCTGCTTGGGCGGGTTTATCCGTTCCGTGACAGGTTGCGCACGCGACGTCTTTGTGCTTGAGCATGACATCGGTGGCAGAAAAACTCGGGGCCGAGCCTAAAAGAAGGCAGGACGCTGCGAAGATGGCAGCTATGGTTTTATTCATCATTTTCTCCTGAAAGTGTGAAAGCAATCTGGGGGGCTTTCAGGAGAAAGGGTAGTGAGCAAAGCTAAAGAAAACGTAAAGGACGGAATCAGAAACCTAAAGAAAAGATAAACTGCACTCCTGCCTTTGACAGACGTCAAAAGGAGTAGCCCGGGAGAGCGGTATCACTCCGGATCAGAGAATTTATAGCCGAGTTTGTGAATGGTCTCAATATAGTCGCGTCCGCTGATCGCCTTGAGTCTGGTGCGCAGTTTACCGACTGCGACTCTCAGCGTGGTGATATCTCCTTCGTTGGAGGGCCAGGCCACCGAGATGAGGTAATCATGGGTTAACACCCGTCCTTCGGCGCGCATAAATTCCGAGAGCAGTTTGAATTCAAGATTGGCCAGAGGCACAGGTGTTCCCTGAACTGTCACCTGATGTTTGCTCAGATCGCAGAGTACCGTTGCCGAGGCAATGGTTTTCTCAACAGGAAGGTGTTCACTGCCGCTTGAGGCTCTGCGCAGAATGGCGGCAATTCTGGCCAGCAGTTCACTGAAGGAGAAAGGTTTCGCGAGGTAATCATCCGCCCCGAACTGCAGTCCCTTGACTTTTTCTTCGGTTCTCGACCGTGCTGTGAGCATGATGACGGCAACGTTGGAGCTCAGGCGGATCTGCCGTAGAACCTCCAGTCCGTCAACGTCCGGCATCATGATGTCAAGAATCACCAGATCGGGTCTGATTCTGGCCATCTCACTGAGTGCTTCGGCCCCGCAGTAGCAGGAGTACACCCGGTAGCCTTCAAGCATGAGGTTGGTGGCGATGAGCTGGTTCAGTCTGCGCTCATCGTCAACTACGAGAATGGTTGGTCTGGTGTCACTCATTGTCAGTCGCCGGCAGGTAAGGTTAAACAGAACTCCGACCCTTTCCCGGGCTCAGAGTGCGTGACTCTCAGTGTACCATCATGTGCCTGGGCAATTCCGCGGCAGATTGCCAGTCCCAGGCCGGAGCCGGAAAAAGCAAATTTCCGGGCGTCCTCTGAACGGTAGAAGCGGTCAAAAATGCGTTCAAGATTGCCGGGCTGGATTCCAATGCCGTTATCGCTGAAAAAAACGGAAACATAGCCTTTCGGGGCAGGGTCGATTCTGATGCTGATTTTCTTTTCCGGTTTGTCGTTATACCGGAAGGCATTCTCGAGAAGATTAATAAAAATCTGGGAGAGTCTTTTATCGTCACCGGAGATGATGATCCCGTCTGCCGGCGGATTAAATTCGAGTGCCACCTGATGCGTCTCAAGCCATCGGGAGGTCGTATCCTCAAGGTGGGCAACGAGATCGAGCGGCGCTCTGCTGCAGGGAATCATCCCGTTGCTGAGCATAGAAATATCGAGCCAGTCACGAACAAACTCCTTGAGCCGGTAAGTCTCTGCGATAAGGTTGTCAAGAATGGCAGCTTGCATATCAGCAGGCAGTCTGTCGCTTTTGTCGCGCAGCGTCTCCTGCCCGAGGATCAGCGTGCTGATCGGGTTGTTGAGCTCATGAGAGACAAGGGCGATGACGTCGTCCTTGAGACGGTTTGTCTCAAACTCTTGCGTGATGTCCCTCACGATAAGGGCACTTCCCGGACCGTCTGAGAGCTCCACCCGGATGCTGCGTATATCAAAGCGGTACTCTTTGCCGGTGAAGGTGTCAGGCTTCCAGACATAAGCGCGGTCCTTATCCCGAAGAGCGTCTCCAAAAAGACCCAGTGACTCTGCTTCCACAGTACCGGTCTGGAGCTTCTGAAGTATTTCCCTGCCTTCCTGAGACAGTTTCAGAATCCCGGTGAGTCTGCTGTTGATAAAGATCTGTTCGTTTCTGGCATTAAAAATGGCAAAACCTTCTGACATGGACGAGAACAGGGCGGATAGCGTCGCGTGCTGATTTCTGGTCTTATGCAGAAGAATTTCATTTTCAATGACAACGCCGAGAAACCCGGCAAATCTTGCCACAGCATCCCGGTCTTTGCGGCTGAGTCCCTTCTCCTTCGAAACGCTCAGAAAGTCCCCGTTCGGGAGTTTTGTGGAAAAAGCGGTTTCACTCTCAGTCACGGGTTCCGGGGTGATCCGGATAGTGTCGAAATGATTGGCCTGGCTGAGTTTGCTGAACGCCCGGGTGAAAACATTTCCGCTTCTGAGCTCCCCGGTTATGGGAAAGAGAAGTTTCGTAATGGCGGAGAGTTCCTGATTCGTCTGGCGCAGCTGCGCGGTGCGGATTCTGACATTGTTCTCCAGGTTGGCGTTGATCCGGTGAATCTCCGCACGGCTCTGTTCGAGATTGTCGGACATCTTCTCGAATTCCTGCAAAATAGCGTGCGCCTCCGGCATCTGGTTGAAGGAGGAGGGAGTGGTGCGCGGTGTGTAATTCCCGGTGCTGATCTGTCTGATTCGTTGAGAGATCTCTTCAAAAAAGTCCGAGAGTTCCCCGAGGTGCCGGCTGCCGGTGATAAAGACGGCGCCGACAACGAGCACAATAACCAGCAGTCCAGCGCTTGCGGTAAAGTAGGCCCGCGAGAGGATTTCCGCTTTCGGGGTGTAATAGCTCAGATGCCAGCCGAGTGTCGGAATGGTAAGTCTGGTCAGTATCGGGGCGGAACTCTCAACCTGCCCGAACGTCACGATCTCCCGCTTATCCGGGTCGGACACCGTGATTTTTGTTCCCGTGGGGAGCTCTGTTGCCGCCATCTCTTCGATCAGGTCAGAGACGGCAATTTCGCAGATGAGTGCCCCGGAATAGCGCTGAGAGTACACCGGAGAGATGATGGTCAGATAAAACCGCCCGTTCCGGCTGTAGAGCTCGCTGATGGAGGTTTCCTCCTGACGCTTGCTGTCTCTGTAGGCCCACATGGCCTGTACCTGTTTGAGGATGTCCCTGGCGGTGGATTCGGAAATATCCGCGGAAAACCCGCGCAGCTGATCCCGGTTGTCAGTAAAAATCGAGGCGGAGAACCGGAGACTCGCACTGTAGAGAAAATGCGAGAGAAACTCTTCAGAGGCGGCCGAGGAGTCAAGCACCAGAGCGTCGAGGGTACGGATCGAGACGGCGGCCTGTTCGATTTTTTCCTTCTGCTCAAAAACCGATTCCTGAAGAGAAACGGCAAAACCGCTAAGCGTTTTCCGCACCGTGGCAATACTCCTGTCACTGACCTCGGTGACCTGCAGCCAGACCGAAAGCGAAAGGGCAATCAGTGGTATGAGCGCCAGAACAAGCAGTGAGACGGCGAGATGTCGCTGCAGGCTATGATTTTTCAGTTTTTTGTGCAACATACTGTCCGACAAAGCGTCCGAAAACGAGACATTCCGAGAGCTGTCCGCCCCGGTCATGAATATAGTGGCTCACAGGGGCGACCTCTCCCGCGGCAAACAGATTGGGAATGACCCTGCCGGAGGTGTCAAGAACCTGCCGGTTGTGATCTGTTGCCAGTCCGGCAGCCATGTGAGGAACATCGATGCTGACCGGGAAGGCATAGTAAGGGCCGCCGTCAAATACCGCCAGAGAGGCAGGTGAGCGGTCAAAATCCCGGTCATTTTTTTCTCTGGCAAAACGGTTGAGCGCATTAAAGCTGCGCGTGAGGGCCTCAGGGGTCATCCGGTTGCGGTTGTCCGGATGGGCGGCAATCTGACGGGCCAGATCTTCAATGGTTTTGCCTTCAAGAACCCAGTTTTTCTGGAGCGCATCAAAATTGTTTTTCCAGTCAATGAGGCCGTTGACAGTTGATCCTTCACCGAGGGTGGCAATGGAGAGCTGCGTCATGGCTGTGCGGTCGATAATGCACCAGAAGGGGGCAAAAGGATAGTTGCTGCCGGTTCCGTCGCTTGTGAGCATCGTCTCCAGAAACCCGTAGTGCTGGTGGGCATCCTGCAGTTCGGACTCGGCTATGAAACGGTTTCCGGCATTGTCGACCACGAACGTATGGGGCTGCCCGAGAATTTCCAGCGGGACCCCCAGCCGGCAGCCGCCGATTTTCTCCGGCAGTAGCACGCAGAAACGGTCGAAAAAGGCATGGGATCGGGTAATGGCGGCATGGTGCTTCATCCCGATACTGATCCCGTCGCCGGTATTGGCGGGCGTGCCGCAGCAGGCAACGAATTCGCCGGCCCCGGCGGGCAGTATCCTGTCCCGGAGCGCTTTATTGAAGGCAAAACCGCCCGAGGCAAGAATCACCCCTTTTTTTGCCGTGTAAACCTCCTCAATTCCGTCACGCTCAACAATAACGCCTCTGACCACGCCGTTTTCCACAAGGAGATCCTTTGCCGGGGAGCTGTAGAGGATGTCGATTTTCCTTTTCAGAATGCCGTGGTGAAGGCAGTTGTAGAGAGCTTCTCCGCTCAGTGACTGGGATTTCGGTTTTTTGTAGGTTGAAAACGAAAATCCGCTCCACTGGGCATAGGTGGCAATCCGTGCGTGGATATGCGGTTTGATGCCGTGCCAGAATTTCACAAACGGTGAGATGGTGAAAAGCGGAGAAGAGGCGGTTCGGAAGTCTGGATCGAGAGACCTCAACCAGTTAAACGTTTCAGGGGCAAGTTCGGCCCATACTCGGGCAAGCTGGGCGAGCGGGCTCGGCATGGCGCTGCTTTTGCGCAGCTGTGCACCGTCGGGCAGATACGTCGAGCAGATGTAGTCAACCAGAATTTCCCGGTCAATGACGCCGTCCGGACACTGGTAAATCCCGGAGGAGAGGCGGGTGGTCGAGCAGTGGGAGGCCTCGGGAGACTTTTCCAGAATCAGTACCGAAGCGCCGGCATCGGCGGCTTCAATGGCAGCACTGGCACCGGCTGCACCGTAACCGACAATCACGACATCAGCCTCTTTTACTTTCAGCGTGGGATTGCCGGAAACTGCCGGCGCCACTTTTGCGAGCAACGGAACTGCAGCGGTGGCGGCCAGCAGGCGCCGTCTGGTGAAAAAAGAAGCTTTCATGGAGGTTTTATCCCTGAAGATCCCTGTTTTTGTTCGCAAAAAGTGTATTTTTGCCGGTGTTTTCTTGAAAAATGCCGGCAAAAAAAGGAGATGAACACTTTGCGATGATAGCAAAGAGTCACCTCCTTTTTCAGACATCATCAGTCGTCAAAAACTTCGATGGCCCCCTGAGCGGCTGAGGAGACGTTGCGGGCGTACTTCTTCAGATACCCTTTGAGTTCGCGCCGGGGCGGCTGCCACTGTGCGCGGCGCCGGGCAAGTTCCTCCTCTGAAACGCACAGCTCAAGCCGGCGCCCGGGGATGTCGATCTCGATCATATCGCCGTCCTCAACCAGAGCGATCGTGCCGCCCGAGGCTGCCTCGGGAGACACATGGCCGATGGAGGCACCGCGAGTGGCGCCGCTGAAGCGGCCGTCCGTGATGAGTGCCACATCGCCGCCGAGCCCCATGCCGGAGATAACCGAGGTGGGGGTGAGCATTTCACGCATGCCAGGACCGCCTTTGGGGCCTTCGTAGCGGATGACAACCACATCGCCTTTGACTACCTTCTTGCCGAGAATGGCGGCCACCGCCTCCTCTTCGGAGTTGTACACCCTGGCTGGCCCCTTGTGGCGGAGCATTTCGGGTGCTACCGCGCCTTCCTTCACGACAGAGCCTTCCGGGGCAAGGTTGCCCTTGAGCACAGCAATGCCGCCTGTAGGATAGACGGGGTTCTGCGGTGTGTGAATCACCTCTTCATCAGTGACACAGGCGCGAGCAGCAATTTCTCCCTGTGTTTTCAGGGCGACGGTGGGGGAGTCCACATGGAGCACCTGCATCTGCGCGAGGCGCTTGAGTACCGCGGAGACACCGCCTGCGGCGTAGAGATCCTCCATGAAGTACGGCCCTGAGGGGCTCAGTTTGGAGAGCTGCGGGACACGCTGGGCGATACGTTCAAAATCATCGAGCGTGAGCGCTACACCCGCCTCATGGGCGATCGCCGGCAGATGAAGGGCGGTGTTCGTGGATCCGCCGAGTGCCATGTCCAGTGCAACAGCATTGTCAAAGGCCTCTCTGGTCATGATGTCACGCGGGCGCAGACCGGCTTTGAGCACATTGAGAATCTGCATGCCGGCGCTCTTGGCAAGGCGCATACGCTCAGAGTAGACGGCCGGGATGCTGCCGTTACCGGGCAGCCCCATGCCGAGCGCTTCGGTGAGGCAGTTCATCGTGTTGGCTGTATACATCCCGGAGCAGGAACCGCAGGTCGGGCAGGCCTTGTTCTCAATGTCGCAGAGTTCCGCCTCATCGATGGTACCGGCTTCGAGCTGTCCGACTGCCTCAAACACATTTGAGAGACCGATTTTTCTGCCCTTGTGAACACCGGCCAGCATCGGGCCGCCGCTCACAAAAATAGAGGGCAGGTTAAGTCTTGCGGCTGCCATCAGCATGCCGGGCACGACTTTGTCGCAGTTGGGGATGAAGACCATGGCGTCAAACGGGGTGGCCATGGCCGTGGCCTCAATGCTGTCGGCAATGATCTGACGGGTCACCAGGGAGTATTTCATACCGAGGTGATTCATGGAGAGGCCGTCGCAGATGCCGATGGTGTTGAATTCGATGGGAACACCGCCGGCGTTGCGGATGCCGTCCTTGACGGCCTGAACCAGATTCTTCAGGTGCACGTGACCGGGAATAATCTCGTTGAAGGAGTTGGCAATACCGATAATCGGACGGCCGATTTCCTCATCAACAAAACCGAGAGCTTTCAGAAGAGAGCGGTGCGGGGCACGTGTGACGCCCAAAGTGAAGTGGTGGCTGCCAGCCATAGACGGATCTCCAAAAAAAAGGGCGGCGGATTGTGAAATCCATCGCCCAAAGCTGTGTGGTGCGGAAGCGTCCGCTCAATCAGGACGCAACAAACTCTCCCCGGCAGTGGGCAAATTCTGACCATAGGCTAATTCGACCAGTGAGCAGCATGAGAGAGCACCAAACAATAAAGGAAAATGACATGTTCAGAGACAGAGAATCTCCAAACAGAATCATCTTACTGTGAAAGAGCACTTTTTTTGGCTGCTGTCAGGCAGATGTATGACAAATGTTGCCTCTTGTTTGTTCAGCACAATCTTCATTCAGAATTTTCCCTAGGCGCTTTCCCGTACTGAGGAAAAAAGTGCAAAAAAAAGAGAGTGCCCCGCCTGCCCGAAAGCCGGACAAACGAGGCACTCATGCGCAGTCACGCTCCGTCAGAGACGGTTTTACTCCTCAGGACGGTTCTGAAGGTCACGAGGTTTGAAGCTCGAGAACTCCGTCATGGGTGCATGGCACATCACACAGTTGTTGCGGTTGCCGTTAAGCTTCCCGTCCTTGTCATAGTGCGAGGCGGGCACGTTAAAGACCGGCAGCGAGAGGTTGGCCACGGGTGCCTTGCCGTTCTCGCGATGGCACATGGCACACATGTTTCGGTCCGGTGTGAGCGGCACATAACCTTCAATCGGATGCGGAATCGGGTGCGGCGGATGCGGGAGATTATCCGCAGCGCCGGCAGCCTGAGCCATCAGAGCAAAACCCAACCCGGTGAGGGCAAGCATTACTGTTTTCATATTGAACATCTTCTCATTCTCCTCACACGGGATCAGGCGTCAGCCTTGCTGATACGCACGGCAGTTTTTTTGTAGTCAGGTTCAAGCGAAATCGGGTCGGCGGCATCCACCACCACCTTGTTCACCATCACTGTTTCATCAAAGAAGGGGGTAAAGGCGGTTCCCCGGGGCGGGAGATCACGTCCTTCCGTTTCCACCTTGGCTTTGAAGCTGCCGTAGCGGCTTTCCACAAGCGCCCAGTCACCGCGGTTGAGACCGCGCTTTTTGGCATCTGCGGGGTGCATGTAGAGGAAGGCACGGGGCACGGCGCGGTGCAGTTCGGGGACGCGGCGCGTCATCGAACCGGTGTGCCAGTGCTCGAGCACACGACCGGTGGTGAACCACATGTCGTACTTCTCATCGGGTGCTTCCACAGGGGCGGCATAGGGGCGGAAGAAGATCTTCGCGCGGCCGCTGTAGTTCTTCGTTTCAGAGTCGGTCACCCCGTTGAGGTCGCCCGAGGGGATAGCCTTCATCAGCGGACCGTAGTAGAGGTTGTCAGCCTTGGCATACGGATCGGTGTCCGTGTTGTAGCGCCAGAGCGTTTCCTTGCCGTTGACCACAGGCCAGAGCAGACCGTGAACGTCGGCACGCTGATATGTGTCGAAGTCAGCGAGGTCGTGACCGTGGCCGAGCGTGAAGCGCTGGTACTCGTTAAAGAGTGCCTTTTCCGGCAGGTAAGGCAGACCGAGCGCATCACCCGTGGCATTGAGGCCGTTGGGGTAGAGCGGATCGGGCCAGACAGCCTGACGGGTTTCACTCGGGGAAAAGAGCACATCAAAGAGCGTGGCATCGCCGTTGAGCCCCATGGCGCGGGCGGCGGCGCGAACGTCAGGAAGCGCATCGCCCTCGACCCCCTTGACATGCACGGGGCCCCAGCATTCATCGATCGTGAAGCGCTTGGAGAACTCGAGCATCATCCACACGTCGGTACGTGCATCACCCGTGGGCTTGACCATCTGAGGCCATGCCTGCGTGCGGCGTTCACCGTTACCGTACATACCCCACTTCTCGAAGTGCATGGCGGCAGGAAGGATCAGGTCGGCGCAGGCGGCGCTGAAGGTCGGGTAGACGTCAGCGACCACGACAAAGTTTTCAGGCTTGCGGGCAGCCTTGATCCAGTGCGAGTTGTTCGGGGTGGACTGGAAGATGTTGACCACCTGCGTCCAGATAAAGTTCACAGAGCCGTCTTCCAGCCCGCGGAGCATCTTCATCAGGTCAAAACCCACCTTGGGGTTGAGGGTGCCCTGGGGCAGACGCCAGAGTTCCTCACTCTCGGCACGGTGTTTGGGGTTGGCGACCAGACGGTCGGCAGGCAGACGGTGGCTGAACGAGCCCACTTCACGCGTGGAGCCGCAGGCCGAGGGCTGACCGGTGAGCGAGAAGGCGCCCGAGCCGGGCAGACCGTGCTTGCCGAGCAGGAGGTGCATGGAGTAGCAGAGCTCGTTGGCCCACACGCCGCGCTGGTGCTGGTTAAAGCCCATGCACCAGAACGAGAGGAGCTTGCGGGGCTTGGCGCACACCAGATCGGCGAGCGCCTGAAGGCGCTTCTTGAAGCTGCTGAGGCTTTCATCAGGATCGCCCTTGGCAAGTTCGGCCACAAAGTCGAGCGTGTAAGGCTCAACCCCTTTCTTGAATTCTTCAAACGTGATGGCCCAGTGCTTGCCGGCACCGGCACCGCGGTTCTTCTGCTCGACAGATTCGCCTTCCCTGCGGCCCTGAGCCACAGCTTCAGCCTTGTCAATCGTGTTCACGAGCTGCTTGGCAAGCGTATCTTTTTCGCTCTCGCGGGCGAACTGATCCGTATCGCGCAGACCGTAGCCGATATCGGTCACACCGGCGGCAAAGAGGCAGTGCTTTTCAACGAAGTCCATGTCGACCGCTTTGCGGCTGATGATTTCACGGATCAGGTAGTTAAGGATGGCGAGGTCGGTATTGGGCTTGAAGACGATCACATCATCCGAGAGCGCAGCCGTGTTGTGACGGAAGGTCGTCAGACAGATCACCTTCATATCGGGGTTTTTCTGACGGGCGCCAAGCACACGCGACCAGAGCACAGGGTGTGCTTCGGCCATGTTGTTGCCCCAGAGAACAATCGTGTCGGTGAGTTCGATGTCACCATAGTGGTTTGCCGGTTCGTCCATACCGAAGGTCTGGTAGAAACCCACCACGGAACTGGCCATGCAGAGACGGGCATTCGGGTCGATATTGTTGGAGCGGAAACCGGCCTTCATCAGCTTCATCGCAGTGTAGGATTCCGGGATGGTGTACTGACCCGAGCCGATGATACCAACCCCTTCAGGCCCTTTTTCCTTGTAGACACGCTTGAACTGTCGTGCCATTTCGTCAAGAGCCTCTTCCCAGGAGACGGGTTCGAAGTTGCCGTTCTTGTCAAATTTGCCGTCCTTCTTACGCATCAGGGGCTGCGTGAGACGATCCTTGCCGTAGATGATCTTGCTGTTGAAGTAACCCTTCATACAGTTGAGACCCTTGTTAACAGGCGCTTCGGGGTCGCCCTTCGTGGCCACTACGCGGCCGTCTCGGGTTGCAACGAGAATGCCGCAGCCGGTGCCGCAGAAGCGGCAGACACCTTTGTGCCAGGTCACGCCTTCATCGGCAGCGGCAGCGGTTTGAGCTGCGGAGGCAGAGAGCGGCATACCGACGGTAGCGGCCGCACTGGCGGCAAGGCTTGCCTTGAGAAGATCGCGGCGTTTGATATCAACAATAGGAACAATGGGCTTTTGCATGAGTTTGTTGTCCTGACTGATGAGCGCCGTAAGGCTTAGGTACCGGCGCTGTCAATTTATTTGGTAGTAGGAGCAGAAGGTGTGGTTTACCCTTCCGGACGGTCGAGTATTTTAGGTGGAGTGGCCCGGCAGGCCTAGCCCCCACATTAGGGGGCGGAGGATTCATTGGAGAGGGACAGGGCAGCCCGTACGGGAGATGTGCGACTAGTTCGTTTGACGATGTCCGGTCTCAGACAGAAAGATAGTAAATTGGCCCGGATCTACTCTACAGCAGGCGGATCGAAGCTTTTGTCCTGCTCGACAAGTGAGAGCCGTTTCACGATGGAACCTGGCGGCAGGAGAGTGCCGGGACACAGAACAGCGTTGGCGCCGATTTTCGTTTCGTCACCGATCACCGCACCGAATTTCTCCACGCCGGTCGAGCAGCGTTTTCCTTCAAAGTGCACATGGATCACTTTGTCCTCACGTTCGTTGAAATGGTTGGCCACCACGGCACCGGCCTCCAGATTCACACTGCGCCCGACGATGCTGTCGCCGACGTAATTGAAGTGCGCGATGGCGCTGTGTTCAAGGAGGATGCTGCTTTTAATCTCGCAGCCGATGCCGATATGAACACCGCTGGCGAGGTAAACGCCGTTACGCAGAAAGGCGTTTGCGCCGATGTGACACCCGGGACCGATGATGGCAGGCGCTCTGATCGTGGTATTCGGAGCGATGACAGCATCCCGGTGAACCGCCACGCCGTCGGTAACCGTGTACTCCTCTCCGAGCCGGGTGATCCATTCCGAGATCAGCTGCTCAAGCCCGGAGGTAACCTCCCAGGGCTGCAGACTGCCGACGGGAAGGTTGGCAAGGGAAGGGACATAGGTTTCAAGAATGCAGTTCATCGGAAATTCAGAGCAGAAAAATAAAACAGTGCTGATAGCTATATCGCCGCGCACCAGGATAGGCGTCCGGATGACAAACAAAATAGGAAAACACAATCAATTACAAATTATCAATAAAAAATTTTGCATAACCTTCCGTGATGTGATAGATTATCAACTATCAAATGCAAACAAACGATAGAGTTTATTAATGCAAGAAGCAAAGGAGATGAGATATGACTTGTGCCTGCGATAAAAGAATCAACACCTATCTGGCCAACCTTTCCGTCTGGACGGTGAAGCTGCACTCTCTGCACTGGAACGTGACCGGCCGTCTGTTCGTGTCGCTGCATGAATACACTGAACGTCTTTACGATGAGGCGTTTGAGGCCTATGACGCTGTTGCTGAACTCTTGAAGATGCGCGAGCAGTTCCCGCTCTCGACGATGCGTGAATACCTTGAAGTGGCGACGCTCGAAGAGGCGCCCGCCCGTGTGTACACCTGCTGTGAGGTGCTGGCGCTGGTCGAAGAGGACATGAAGGCGATGCGTGAACTGGCGCTTGAGATCCGTAACGACGCTGCCGCCAAGGATGACTTTGCGGTTCAGAGCATGTTTGAGGACTATGTCAAGGGCTTTGACAAACAGCTCTGGTTCCTGCGTGCGATGAAGAAAAACGCTGAAGCGGGCGCAGCGGAAACATCCTGCGGCTGCTCCAGATAACAGGAAAACACCTTAAACCGTCTGCACTTCAGGTTTGTGGTGGCCTTTAATCAGACCGGTGGCTCCGCTGCGAGCGCCGGTCTTCATTTTTTTGCCGTCAGGCCGACGGCGCAAACCAGAAAAAAACATTTCTCAAGTGGTGGTCAGCCGTTACAATGGAGACAAAGCGACATTTTACGGCGGGGCTTCTCCCGCACGGAGATTGAGGAAATCCTATGGATTCCAGCAGGTTTGTTTCTATTCTGGCGCTCATTATTGCGGCGCTGATTGTCTGGTCAGGTATAGGACCGTTCTCGCGTGATGTCTGGATTGCGGAAATCACCCCTGTGATCGGTGTGTTTCTGATCTGGCTCATTTCGATGATGAAATTCCGTCTGAGCCGCACGGCCTATGTGCTGATGAGCTTCTGGCTGATCATGCACACGATCGGCGCGCATTACAGTTTTGAAAGAGTGCCGTTTGACTGGGGCAGTGAGCTGCTCTCGAGCTGGCTGGGTGACGGACGGAATCATTTTGACCGGGTCGCGCACTTCATGATCGGTTTGTACAGTTATCCGATTGCAGAAATCATCGTACGCAAGCACTGGGGTAATGTGATTGTGGCCGGTCTTTTCGGCCTGTTCTCCATCATGAGTATTGCCGCGGGCTATGAAATTATCGAGTGGCAGTATGCGGTTATCGAGGGTGGTGATGCCGGCGTGGCATTCCTAGGCTCTCAGGGGGATATCTGGGATGCGCAGAAGGATATGCTCGCTGATACGCTCGGTGCGCTCAGTGCACTGATCATTTTTTATCTGCAGCGGCCGCGCCGCCGGTATCAGCTCTACTGAGCGCGGTGCATTGCGCAAAAAACAAAACGGACTGACGGGCACTTCAATTTGTGCGCTGCAGTCCGTTCTTTTTTTCGTGTCTCTGACGCCCGGAGTGCGTTACTCCTTGCGGAAGCGGTCAAAGAATTTTTCTTTGCGTCTGGCCTTGCCGGTCATGGATTCAACTTTCATTTCCCAGACACGAACCTCAGGACCGAAGGCCTTGTAATAATCCCGGATCTGTTCAGGTGTGACGCCGGGCAGATAGTGCTCGCTGATCAGCGCCATGATGCGCTGGCGCTCAGCCTCATCGGTGACCTCAAGAAGTTCACCGGCCGCGACAACGCTCACAAAATTCACGGTAAACTCCTGCGGAACCTCATCCACAGCAGGTTTTGCATAGAGAATCATGCAGACGGAAACTTTCGGATTCTGCTTGAGATTCTGATAAAGACGCCCTTCAGGGGTTTCCGCATTGTGGCAGTACAGTTTGCCGTCAGCTTCGGAATAGATCATGCTGAGCGGAATGCCGTACGGAGTGCCGCTTGCATCGGTGCTCGAGACGATGGCAAACGAGGCATGTCTGGCCGCGAATCGGGTCTCTTCAGGTGTTAAAAGCCGGTCCTGACGGCGCAGGGGGCGTTCTGTACTCTTGATCTCTGACATGCTGTTCTCCTAAAAGACATCACAAACAAAAGAATACCAAAGGAGGCCCGTAACGGGCCTCCCTGATGGTTCAATCACCCGCGCTTATTTCTGGGGCTTCGGGCAATAGGTCTTCACCCAGCTGTCGACATGATCATTCCATGCGCTGTTTTCATCGAACAGACCGGCCTTGCGGGCGGCTTCGATAATCTGCGGCACTTCCTTTTCATAGTCTTTGCACTGCTGAGCGATGTTACCGTGACGGTTCTTCACACCGACGAGGGCTTCGGCCTCATCCTTGGTCTTGATGCTGGGCGTGACATAGTTCTTCACACCGTGCTTGGTAAGGATGTCGAGGCTGGTGCGGCGGGCGCGTTCAGACTTGTACAGAGCGTCAGCCAGACCGTTGAAGGTTTCTTCAGTGGAATGGAACCAGGCGGCACGAATCACGCTGTTGAGCTTGAAGTAGGCGCTGCGGATGTCAGCGAGAACCGGGGCCATTTCCTTTTCGCTGGCACCGGCCTTCCAGGCGGCACCGGCGTCAAGGTGAGCCTTGGCGACGTTCTGGATGGCTTCATCACGCAGTTTTCTTGCCTTGGCCTTGCGTTCGCCGAGCAGATCAACGTAGAACTGCTTGGGTTTGTCGTGGCAGCGGGCGCAGGTGTTTTCGAAGTTTTCAAGCGGGTTGCCGACCATATGGTTGGTCACACCGGTCTTCTTGTCCTTGCCCATGTGGCAGTCGGTACAGGCGAGACCGTTCTTGCCGTGCACGCCGACAGAGAACAGTTCGAAGTCCGGGTGTTCAGCCCAGATGAGCGGCGTCTTGGAGATGGGGTTGACGATATCAACGAAGGGCTTGCCGTCGCTGAAATTCTTGCCATCGTTGTAGAAGCGTTCCATGGCTTCAAGCGTAAAGCCGTACTTCCAGGGCGTGGTCGACAGATCGGCGGTCATTTCCTTGCCGTCCTTGTCCTTCCAGGTCTGGTGCGTGCGGTAGTCTTCATAGTGGCACTGGGCGCAGACCAGGCGCTTCTGCTGAGTCTTGGAGGATTCGGCAAAAGTCGGCAGACCGGCCTTCGTCAGTTCCTTGTCAAGCCACTTGGGAGCGACGCGCAGCGCAAAAGTCTTCGTGTCGTGGCAGTTCGAGCAGCCGATGGTGTTGGCGCCTTCCTTGGCGTAGTCCTTCCAGGTCTTGGAGAGAAGAGCGAGTTCGCCGTCGCGTTCGATAATGGCGGGAGCGCCGGAGCTGTGGCACAGCAGGCAGCGCGAGCCGATTTCGCCCGTGCGGGCGCTGGCGGCGAAGTCAAGCCAGGCATAGTAGTGACCGCGAAGGCCGTTCAGGCTCGAGCCCGTGGAGCTTTCGCTGTCGGCCTGCAGAATGGCAAAGCCCGGGTGGGTGGCCGTCATGTCCTCAAACTTCGAGTCCTTCTTGGAACCCATCCACATGTCGTAGTAGGGCCCTAAGGCTTTGAAATTGGCACTGTTGATGGCCTTCAGACTGGCATCCTGATCCACCTTGTCCTCAGCGGCGGCATTGCCGGCGAGGCCAAGACCAAGAACTGCCAGAGAAAGGGATAAAGCAGTTGTGCGTAACCACATTTTTTTGTCTCCTGAGTTTATCCGCGAAAAAGGGGCCGCGGAAACCTGAAAAACGGCCGTTTGCAACTGACAGGAACAAACGAACCTCCCCCGGCAGACAGGCTGTCAGAGGAGGTTTTTTGGGGTACCGTTCTTCACGGGAGCAAAGTATACTGTTCTTATAAATTAAGAACCCATACAGTTTTCTTCAAACACGCCCATACAGTCCTGCTATGCCGAAACATACCGAAATTGCCATCAATTTCAGTCTTAACCCGATGCATTCGAGACCGATGTACTGGCAGCTTGCCGACCACATCCGCACGCTTATCCTCCGGGGGAAGGCGCAGGCGGGAGACGGGCTTCCGAGTCTTCGCAAACTGGCCGGGCAGCTCGGCTGTTCGCTTGACACGGTGAAAAAAGCCTATGACATCCTGCTCGAAGAGGGGTTTCTTGCCACCCGACGCGGGGCGCGACATATTGTCCAGCGTGTCGAGAGCTTTCTGCCGCCGGATGTTCTGCATGTTCCTCAGACACGGGCAGTGCGTGCAGCCGATGTGAAGAATCCGAAATTCCGGCTCGCCGAGACCGCGTTCACCAATCATCAGGTGCAGCATCTCGCGGACCGGCCGCTGGCTATTTACTCACCCAATATGGGGTCAATTCTGGAGAAAGAGTTTCTGCGGCTTGCGAGTCATCTGGCAAGAACACCGCGTGCCTACCACTACTACAGTGATCCGGCCGGACTGCCGGCGCTGCGCGAGGTGATATGCCGGCGGCTGCGGCAGATGCGCGGCATTCTGTGTGAGCCCGGTCAGGTCATCATCACTAACGGAACCCTTCAGAGTGTCAATCTCGTCGCACAGCTTCTTTTTGAGCCGCATGATGAGATCTGGCTTGAGGATCCGACGCTCGATCTGTTTGCCAAGACCTTTAACTACAACGGGCTGCGAACGGTGGGGGTGCCGGTGGATGAGCACGGCTTTTCCGTACGTCTGGCGATGAAAAAGGCGCCCGGAGCAAAAGGTGTTCTGGTAACCCCCGCGAGTCAGACGCCAATGAGTGTGACGATGCCCGAGAGCCGACGCAGGGAGCTGCTTGACTGGGCACTGGAGAAAAACGGCTGGATTATTGAGGATGACACGGATAACCTGATGTGGCTGAACGGTACAGCCATCCCGCCCTTGCGCGCACTGCCCGGTGCAGAGCAGTGCGTCATCTACCTGGAGAGCTTTTCTCTGCAGTTCTCTCCCGGGATCAAACTTGCCTATATGCTGGTGCCCAAAGGGTTCGAGAAGGCGTTTATCGGCGCCAAACTCCTCACCGACCGCAGTGCAAGCGAGAGCACACAGGCGCTGCTGGCGAAGTTTTTTGAGTCCGAGGGTTCGCTCAGCTATTCGCGCAAACTACACCGTCAGTTTATTGACCGCTACGAGTTCACGATCCGCACCGGCACTGAACTTCTCGGAGAATACGGGGTGTTCGCCAAAACCCGTGTGGGACCGCATCTGGCATTCCTGCTCCGGCCGCAGTACAGCGACCGTGAGGTCTGTGCCGCCGTGCAGAAAAAAGGGGTGATTGTGCGGGCGCTGAGCCAGTACTGGCGCGATTCTTCACTCGTCAACGGCCTGAGTATCGGGTTCGGGACGTTTACCGAGGAGGAGATCCGAGGAGCGCTTTTGAAGGTTGCTCAGGTGTGCGAGACACTCTCCAGACGCTAGGTATTGCACATAAACTTGAGAAAAATCAAAGGCCGCCGGCAGAACTGAAAAATTTAACCTCGATTTAACAATCCGAAAGCAGGAACGTTACATCAGCCTCTTACCATGGGATTCAACTTGAAACGAACCTATTTTAGGAGGACTTATGAAAGGTTCAACGATCGTTAAACAGTTGGCTCTCGCCGGCGTTTTTTTCTGCAGTGCCGCCTGGGCCGGACAGGTGACGACGGACGGTTCAACCTCGATGGAGAAGGTTGTCGGCATTCTCGCCGAATCCTTCCACCAGGCCAATCCTGATATTACCGTGACCTACAACCCCACGGGGTCCGGCTCCGGCATTTCGGCAGCCACTGAAGGTCGCGCGGATATCGGCCTCTCCTCCCGTAATCTCAAGAGTGCTGAAGCTGAAAAGCTTCAGGGTCACGTGGTTGCCTATGACGGTATCGTCATGGTTGTCAACAAGAAAAACAAGATCAGTGATCTCACGCTTGAGCAGATTGCCAGAATCTACCGCGGGGAAATTGAAAACTGGAAGGATGTGGGCGGTGACGACAAGCCCATCGTTCTGATCGGCCGTGAAGCCGGCTCCGGTACGCGTGACGGTTTTGAATCGGTCACCAAAACGAGCGGCAAGGCCAAGTACCGTCAGGAGCTCACCAGCACGGGTGACGTGCTCACCACGGTGTCCACGAACGTCAATGCAATCGGCTACGCCTCGCTTTCCTCGCTGAGCAAAAAGGTCAAAGCGATCAAAGTGGGCGGTGTTGAGGCCTCTGAAGCCACGGTGCAGGACGGCAGCTACAAGCTCCAGCGCTCCTTCCTGATGGTCACGAAAAAGGGTGCTCAGCTGAGCGCTGATGCCCAGAAGTTCCTTGACTATGCTCTGTCTTCCCAAGTTGACCAGCTCAAGGTCAAGGCGGGTGTTGTTCCTGTAAAAGCACAAAAGTAAATTATGGCTCTCTGTCGTGCCCCCGGTAGAACACTGGAGCAGCGACACGGAGCAGGCAAAGGGGCGCGGGTCGAAAAGTGGACATCACGCCTCTTTGTGCTCATAGGTGTCGTTAACATCGGCTTTGTTCTGCTTATCTGTCTTTATCTTGTCGCATCCGGTCTGCCGGCTATCGGCAAAATCGGTCTGGGTGAGTTCCTCTTCGGCACCACCTGGGCCTCTACCGCGAAGCCGCCGCAGTTCGGGATTCTTCCCTTCATTCTCACCTCGCTCTACGGGACGGGTGTGGCGGTGCTTGTCGGGCTGCCGCTCGGGCTCTTTACCGCAGTCTATCTCTCGAAGATTGCTCCGCCCGCAGTGCGTCGCTGGGTTGAACCGATGGTTGATCTGATGGCGAGTATTCCCAGTGTGGTCTACGGCTTTATCGGGATGCTTGTTCTGGTGCCGGCCATTCAGGAAATCTTCGGGGTTCCTGACGGTTCGGGCCTGCTTGCCAGTATCGTCGTGCTCACGGTGATGGTGCTGCCCACTATCGTCAAGGTGAGTCTTTCTGCGATTGACCAGGTGCCCTATGACTATGAACTGAGTTCACTTGCGCTGGGTGCCAACCGGATTGAATCGGTGTTTCGCGTGGTGGTGCCGGCGGCGCGCAGCGGTATTGCCGCAGCGGTCGTGCTCGGCGTGGGCCGTGCCATCGGCGAGGCCATGGCGGTCATGATGGTGGCCGGTAACGCCGCCAATATGCCTGAGCTCTTTGAAAGTGTGCGTTTTCTCACTACGGCGGTGGCCTCGGAAATGGCTTACTCCTCGGGGCTGCAGCGTGAGGCGCTTTTCTCGATCGCACTGGTGCTCTTTGTGTTCATTCTGCTTATCAATACCGCACTGAATGTGCTCATTAAAAAGCGAGGTTCGTAATGGCGCAGTCCGTTTTGAAAGAACGCCGTGCACTCTACAGCCTGCTCATGAAGAGCTGTATGTATGTGAGTGCGGCCTCTCTGGTGGCCATGGTGGTGTTTCTGGTTGCCTACATCCTCTGGAATGCGCTTCCGAACGTCACCTGGGAAATGCTCAGCACATCGCCGAGCTACGTCGAGGAGCGCATCGGTCTGCTCCCGGACATTATCAACACGCTTTATATCGTCATTGTTGCGCTGGCTTTTGTCATCCCGATGGGGGTCGGTTCCGCCATTTATCTGACGGAATATGCGACCAACTACCGTCTGGCGCGGGCGATTGAATACTGCGTGGAGACGCTCGCGGGGATTCCCTCGATTATCTTCGGGCTGGTTGGCATGCTCGCCTTCTGTCAGTTTCTCGGTTTTCAGACCTCGCTGCTCGCAGGGGCGCTCACCCTGATGATCATGAATCTGCCGACCGTGATCCGCACGACGCAGGAAAGTCTCAAGGCTGTGCCTCAGTCAATGCGCGAGGCGGCTTTCGGGCTCGGTGCCCAGAAGTGGCATGTGATCCGCACGGTGGTGCTTCCGGTTTCCGTGAGCGGTATCGCCACCGGGGCCGTGCTCAGTGTGGGCCGCATGCTCGGTGAGTCTGCCGCGCTGCTCTTTACGGCCGGGTTTGCGCACACCCTGCACGGTTTTATTGACGGTCTGAGTGCGCCCGGCGCAACGCTTACCGTCGCCCTTTATGTTTATGCCAAGGAGCAGGGTGAATTTGAGGTGGCGTTTGTCATCGCCGCCGTGCTCCTGGTGCTGAGTGTGCTGATCAATTTGTCTGCAACGCTGCTCGAGCGTCGCATCAACAGGAATTAAAGCAATGGATCATCAGAATCCCTATACCTTCGAAGCCAGGAATTTCAATCTGTTCTATGGTGACAAACAGGCGCTCAAGGATATTTCCATCAATATCCCGGAATGCTCGGTCACCGCCCTTATCGGCCCTTCGGGCTGCGGTAAATCCACGTTCCTGCGCAATCTCAACCGCATGAATGATCTGATCAAATCGGTCCGTGTGGACGGCTCCATCCTGTACCGCGGCGTGGAACTGGTGAATACGCCGATTGATGTGAGTGAGCTGCGCAAAGCCGTTGGCATGGTCTTTCAGAAGCCCACGCCCTTCCCGATGAGTATCTACGACAACATCGCCTACGGGCCGCGTACTCACGGGATCCGTTCGAAGTCCGATCTCGACGGCATTGTGGAGGAGTCACTGCGGGCGGCGGCGATCTTTGATGAGGTCAAGGACCGCCTGAACACGAATGCGCTGGGGCTCTCCGGCGGACAGCAGCAGCGTCTGTGTATCGCCCGTGCACTCGCCGTCAACCCCGAGGTGCTTCTGATGGATGAGCCGACTTCGGCACTGGACCCGATTTCCACCGGAAAGATTGAAGATCTGATGAGTGAATTGCGGGAAAAGTACACGATTGTTATTGTTACCCATAACATGCAGCAGGCTACTCGTATCTCCGACCAGACGGCCTTCTTCCTGATGGGTGAGCTCGTCGAGTACGGCGATACGAAGCAGATTTTCGCCCATCCGACTGATAAACGAACGGAAGATTACGTAACCGGGAGGTTTGGTTAAATGAGAGAAAATTTCCAGCAGCAGCTCAATACGCTGCAGAGTTCGGTGATTGAAATGGCGTCGGCCTACCGTGCGCTGCTCACCAACACGATGGATGCGTTTGTTCATGGAAACACCGCCGAGCTCAAGGCGATTTCATCGCAGGTGAGCGGCATTTACACCCGCGAGCGCGTGGTGGAGAAGGTGGCCCTGGATTTGCTTCTGAGGCAGCAGCCTGTGGCGCGCGATCTGGTGCTTGTGAGCGTTGCGCTTAAGACGGTGACGGACTGGAGCCGTATTGGCGTGCAGGTCTGTGATATCGCCAGCGTCCTGGCGCGCTCGGGTGAGGACATGAACGCCACCGAGAAGAACATGCTCGTGGAGATGGCGGCGGCGCTCGATCCGATGCTTGCCATGGCACAGGCCGTGCTCGATCAGATGAGTGCAGAGGATCCCCGTCAGCTCTTCACGCTTGATGACCGGGTCGATGAATTCTTCACGCAAATCCGCGATCATGCGATTGATACGGAGCTCAATCCCGATAAAATTCGTCATGTGGTGCTTGATGTGATGGTTGTGGCCAAGTATCTTGAACGCATCGGGGACCATGCCTGCAACGTCGCGGAGTGGATCCTCTTCGCGCGTTCCGGGTTTGAAGCCGACAGTGAGAAGGTGAGCGAAGGAGTCTGAAGTGAAGGTTGCATGCGTTGAGGATGATACGGATATCCGTGAGATTGAACTCTATGTGCTCAAGTCCATGGGCTTTGAGGCGGAGGGTTTCCCGGACGGGGAAAGTTTCCTCGCGAGTCTTCGCGACAGCATCCCGGATCTGGTGCTCCTTGACGTGATGCTGCCTGATCTGAGCGGGGTGGAGCTCCTTAAGCGGCTCCGCTCGCACAGCAGAACCCGCCGTCTGCCGGTGATTATGGCCACGGCACGCGGTGCGGAATACGAGAAAATCGCAGCTCTGGATGAGGGGGCGGATGACTATCTCACCAAACCGTTTTCGATGATGGAAATGGTGGCGAGAGTGAAGGCGGTGCTGCGCCGTACAACCGAAGAGGACATGCTTGCCATGAGTGTGGAAGAGCTCTCGGTTGACGAGGCGGCCCGCTCGGTCACGGTTGCCGGTGAGCGTGTCGAGCTCACGCACAAGGAGTTTGAACTGCTCCTTGAACTCATGCGCTCTCCGGGCCGGGTGTTCACCCGTGATCAGCTCCATGACCGTATCTGGGGCAGGGAGTATGACGGAGAAAACCGCACGGTGGATGTTCATGTGCGGCGTCTGCGTCAGAAGCTCGGCAGTGCCGAGCGCTTTATCAGAACGGTTCGCGGTACTGGCTACAAGTTTGAGGAAACCCCTGAGTGAAGCAGAAGATTTTCAGAGCGGTATTCATGTGCACACTGCTGGGGATACTGGGTGCCCTCGGTGTGATGCTTGCGCTGGTTGAGCGCCTGTCGGTGGAGAGGATTGAGGGTGAGCTCTCAGCGTTCACCAGGACCATCGCCGGCGAGGTTGTCAGTGGTGATCTGGAGACGGTGGGCAGGGTGATAGCCGCCTCACCCTACCGGCTCACCATTGTTTTGCCCGACGGCAAGGTGCAGCTTGATACCCGTGTCAGTGCGGGAAGCCTTGAAAACCATGCCGGCAGAAAAGAGGTGCAGGAGGCGCTCAGCAAGGGGGAGGGCGGCTCTGAGCGCTATTCCACCACCCTTGCCGAACGTACGGTCTACCACGCGATCAGACTCGAGGACGGCCGTGTGCTGCGACTTGCCGTCACCACACTCACCCCCTGGGGTGAAACCGGCAAACTCATTTTGTATCTCGGTGCGATTATCCTCTTCGGTGCACTCATCTCACGGGCGATTGCCGTGGTGCTGGCCAGAAGGATTGTGGCACCGCTCAACCGTATTGACGTTGAGCACCCCGAACAGATTCAGGTCTACAGTGAACTCAACCCGCTCGTTGAAAGGATGCGTGAGCAGCGCGAACGCATCCGCCATCAGATCCAGCAGATCAAGGACCAGAACAGAACACTCGGCACTATTGCAAAAGGGATGTCCGAGGGGCTGGCGGTGCTCGATCCGGAGGGGAAGGTGCTGTCCGTTAACGAGAGCGCGACGAGAATCCTCGGGCTCACCAGCCACTCCGTGGTGGGCGAGCCGCTCAGACTGCCCTTTGATGACTGGCGGTTTGCCGAGCTCGCGGCGCAGCCCTCGGTCGAGCTCAACAAAGACGTGCATCTCGGTGAGAAGGATTACCGCTTCTATCTCACCCGTGTGAGCAAGCGAAACCGCCTGATCGGCTATGTCCTTTTTATTCTTGATATGACGCTTACGCGGGCGGCGGAAATGCAGCGTAAAGAGTTCACGGCCAATGTCTCGCATGAGCTCAAAACACCGCTCCAGTCCATTATCGGGGCGTCCGAGCTCATCGAAAACGGTCTGGTGCGCGCTGAGGATGTGCCGAGTTTTGCGAGCCGCATACGTAAAGAAGGCATCCGGCTGGTTGCGCTGGTCAATGACCTTATTCTGCTCTCGCGCCTCGATGAGGGCGCGCCTGAGCCCGGCAGACAGGGGCTGAGCACCGTCAGGCACATCGTCGAGGATATCTTCGAGCGGCTCGCCGATGAGGCTCGCAAAAAGGACATCTCGCTTATCCTCGAGGGTGAAAGCACGGCGCAGCAGTGCATCAACGGCCGCTATATCTATGAACTTATCCGCAACCTCTGCGAAAACGCCGTCAAGTACCATGACGGCAGCGGAGAGGTGTGTGTGGGGGTCAGAACCCGCGATGCGTGCCTGGAAATCACTGTGCGCGATGACGGTCCGGGAATCTGCGAGGCGGACCGTGAGCACATCTTTGAGCGGTTCTACCGCGGTCAGAGCAGCAGGCAGCGGCGTGTAGAAGGCACAGGTCTCGGACTCTCCATCGTCAAACGCGTGACGCTCTTTTTCAAGGGCAGTATTACGCTCACGAGTGAGCCCGGTGCCGGAACAGTCTTTGTGGTGAAGCTCCCTCTTGAAAATGTCCTCCCCAAAGAGGAAACTCCGGAAAGTAGGTAAAACCTTGTAATCGCCTCTCGCAGAGATGATGTTAAAAGGTGTATCAAAAATACCTTTTTCTGGTAATACCATGAGACAAATCAGGTATTACCACAATTTGTCCCCGATAGGGGCGTGCTCTTATGGGAGAATTTTTCCGTAAAGTCGTGTCGTCCCCCGACACTGTTCCCAACCTCCATCAGGAGCACAAACCCTATGAAACGTCGTGAATTACTCGGCGGCCTTGCCCTTGCCGCCTTTACCGGGTCCTTTTCCCCGTCGCTTTTTGCCCAGACGGCTGCCAGACTCGACAAACCTGTGAAAATCAGAGTCGGTGTGACCGCCGGTATTGCCGGTGAGGTGCTCGAGCAGGTTCTGCCGATCGCCAGAGAGCGCGGGCTTGAAATCGAAATTGTGGAGTTTCAGGACTACGTTCAGCCCAACGTGGCGCTGCACAGCGGTGACCTGGCTGCCAATATTTTCCAGACCCGTCCCTTTATCGAGGCTCAGAGCCGTGACCGCGGTTTCCATTTTGCCGTCGTCGGACAGGCGTTTACGCTGCCGATGGCTTTCTACTCCAAACAGGTCAAGCGTTTTGAAGATGCACCCAAAGGCGCCACGGTCGGTATTCCGAATGACCAGGCCATGGGCGGTCGCGCACTGCTGATTCTGGACAAGGCCGGCATCATCAAGCTGCGCCCGGGTGTCGGTCTGCTGCCCGGCGTGTTTGATATCGAGGAGAATCCGAAGAAGCTGAAGTTTGTTGAACTGGAGGCTGCACAGCTGCCGCGCTCGCTTGACGACCTCACCATTGCCGCCGTCAACGGCAACTATGCCTATGTGGCAAATCTCAATCCCAAGCGTGACGGGATTCTGATGGAAGAGGCCAACGGCCCGTACGTGTGCAATATCGTGGTGAACGAGAAGGACAAAAACCTGCCCTGGGTGCCGGTGCTTGTCGAGAGCTACCGTTCTCCGAGTGTGCGTGAGTTCATCAACCAGAAGTACGCCGGTGCCGTGCTGCCGGCGTTCTGAGAGCCGCGGCGCAAATGACGAAAAAAGGGGCGAACAGCCCCTTTTTTCATGCGCCTTTATCAGGCTTTGGATGCGTCAAGATTTCGCACGTGCGGCTGCTTCCAGGCGGGCTGGGCTTTCTCCCAGACACTGATGGCCTCTTCGTGCTGCAGTGTGAGACCGATGGCATCAAGCCCCTCGAGCAGACACTTGCGGCGGAACGGGTCGAGGGTGAAGCTGTAGGCTTTTCCGCCGACCGTGGCGGTCATCTTTTCCAGATCAACCGTCACTGTCATGCCGGGGTTGGCATTGAGCACCTCGAAGATTTCATCGACTTCACTCTCGGTGAGCCTGACGAGCACAAGACCGTTGCCGAGAGCATTATTGCTGAAGATGTCGGCAAAACTCGGCGCGATAATCGCACGGATGCCGAAATCAAGCAGCGCCCAGGGGGCATGTTCACGGCTTGAGCCGTTGCCGAAGTTATCTCTTGCCACCAGAATCGATGCGCCCTGGTAGGCGGGTTTGTTGAGTACGAAGTCCGGATTGGGCATCGTTTCGGCCGGATCAAGGTAGCGGCGCTCATGAAAGAGGTGCTTGCCGAAGCCTTTACGGTCCACGGCGAGCAGGAACTGCTTCGGGATGATCTGGTCGGTGTCAACGTTGGCCACATCGAGCGGTGCGGCAATACCGGTGTGCGTTACGAATTTTTCCATGATTGTCTGTCTCCGTTAGAGGTAATCGCGCACATCGGCGATATGTCCGGCAATGGCTGCCGCAGCGGCCATCGCAGGGCTCATCAGGTGAGTGCGGCTGCCGCGACCCTGACGACCCACAAAGTTGCGGTTCGAGGTGGAGGCGACACGGGCGCCTTCAGGGGCGCGGTCATCATTCATCGCCAGACACATGGAGCAGCCGGGCAGACGCCATTCAAAGCCGGCGTCGATAAAGATTTTATCGAGGCCTTCCGCTTCGGCTGCCTCGCGCACCGCCATGGAGCCGGGAACCGCGAGAGCGCGCACACCGGGCGCAACTTTACGGCCCTTGACCACACGGGCGGCCTCTCTGAAGTCTTCAAGACGGCCGTTAGTGCACGAACCGATGAAAACGACATCAATTTTGGCCTCGGTAATGGGCATGCCCGGTTCAAGCGCCATATAGCGCAGCGCAGCCTCCGCGCTGGCACGCAGGATCGGGTCGCTCATCCCGGCGGGATCCGGAACACGGTCCGTCACAGCACAGGCTTCACCGGGGTTGTTGCCCCAGGTCACATACGGCACGAGGTTACCCGAGTCGATATCGATTTCCTTGCTGAAAACAGCATCCGGATCCGAGGGAAGTGTCTTCCAGTAGGCGAGCGCATCGTCCCAGTCCTTGCCCTGCGGCGCAAAGGGACGGCCCTGGAGGTAGGCAAACGTGGTTTCGTCCGGCGCAATCATCCCCACCTTGGCACCGACTTCAATGGCCATGTTCGAGAGCGTCATGCGGGCATCCATACTGAGCGATGTGACACCGGTACCGGCAAATTCAATCGCATAGCCCGTGCCGCCTGCGGTGGTGATTCTGGCCGCGATGGCAAGGATCAGATCCTTGGAGTAAACCCCTTCGGGGAGTTTGCCGTTGCAGTTGATGCGCATGGTTTTAAAGCGCTGCTGCTTGAGTGTCTGCGTGGCAAAGACATGCTCAACCTCAGAGGTGCCGATCCCGAACGCGAGCGCACCGAAGGCGCCGTGAGTGGCCGTGTGCGAGTCGCCGCACACGAGCGTGGTGCCGGGCAGGGTGAACCCGGTCTGCGGCCCGATGATGTGCACAATCCCCTGGCCCGGGTGACCCAGACCGAAGAGCGTGACACCGAACTCCTGACAGTTGGCAATCAGCGTGGTGACCTGCTTTTTGGCCATCGGAGAGCACACCTCAAGCGTGGCCTGCTGCGTGGAGATGTCGTGGTCCATCGTGGCAAGCGTCAGATCGGGGCGGCGCAGTTTGCGGCCGGCCTCACGCAGCCCGGCAAAGGCCTGCGGACTGGTTACCTCATGGATCAGATGGCGGTCAATATAGATCAGGGGCAGCTCACCGGCGGCCTCTCTTACAACGTGAGCGTCGTAAACCTTTTCGTAGAGTGTGCGTCCCATGATTAAGCTCCCGTGAGTTGAGCCACAATGGCGCGACCCATTTCATCAGTCTTCACCGGTGTGGTGCCGGGAATGGCCCAGGCAAGGTCGCCTGTCATTGTGCCCTGCTGAAGGGTGCGGGCAACAGCGTCCTCAATGGCGTCGGCTGCGGCGGTTTCGCCGAGCGAGAACCGAAGCATCATGGCTGCCGAGAGAATCTGGGCGACCGGGTTGGCAATGTTCTGACCGGCAATATCCGGGGCGGAGCCGCCGGCGGGTTCGTACAGACCGAAACCGCTCTCACCGATGCTCGCCGAGGGCAGCATGCCCATGGAACCCGTGATCATGGCGCATTCGTCAGAGAGAATGTCCCCGAACATGTTCGAGCAGAGCACCACATCAAAATGAGAAGGCGCCTTGATGAGCTGCATCGTGGCGTTGTCGATATACATGTGTTCGAGTTCGACATCAGGGTACTGGGCAGCGACTCCTTCAACCACCTCGCGCCACAGACGGGAGGTGGCAAGGACATTGGCCTTGTCTACACTCGTGACGCGGTGACGGCGTCCCTGTGCGGTTTTGAAGGCAAGGTGTGCGATTCGTTCAATCTCGGCGCGGGTATAGGTTTCCGTGTCAAATGCGCGCTCCGAGGGGCCTTCCCCTTCGCGTCCCTTGGGCTGACCGAAGTAGATGCCCCCGGTGAGTTCGCGGATGCACACGAGATCATAGCCTTTTTCAGCAATATCCCGGCGCAGGGGAGAGAGGTCGTAGAGTCCGTCATAAAAGCGTGCGGGACGGAGATTTGCGAACAGGCCGTAGCGCTTGCGAAGCGGCAGCAGTGCGCCGACTTCAGGACGGTCCTTGTGCGGGAGGTGGTCCCACTTCGGACCGCCTACGGAGCCGAACAGAATGGCGTTAGCCGCATCGCACGCCGCAAGCGTTTCCTCGGGAAGAGGCTTGCCCACTGCATCAATGGCGGCACCGCCGACGAGTGCATCATGATACTCCAGTGTAAAGCCGAATTTTTTGCCTGCGGCATCCAGGACAGCTTTGGCCTGAGCCATGACTTCAGGGCCGATACCGTCGCCGGCGAGCACGGCAATGTTGTAAGTCCGATTAGACATGAGTTACCTGTTTTTAGTTAAAAATGGGGTCATATTGCGGGACAAAGAGCGATTTTGTCCCGCAGATAAAGAATTTATGGCAAGCCGGAGGTGTACGGCCTCACGCAGCGTGAGCTTCGTCCGAGGGACCGGTTTTCTTGGGGCGGCCGCTCGCCTTGATCTGCTTGGCGCGTTCGATCACATTGCAGGCGTGAACCAGAGCGAGTGCGGCGGATTCAAGAACGTCCACAGAAAGGCCCATACCGTGGTAGATGCGGTTTTCGTATTCAACTGTCACGTTGACCTGACCGAGAGCGTTCATACCCTCACCGTTGGCGGTGATGTTGAAGCTCGTGAGTTTGCAGCGGATGCCGGTAAGGTGCGTGATGCAGTTGTAGATGGCATCAATCGGACCGTTTCCGACCGAGCTGCCCGTACGGGTACGGCTGCCCACGCGCAGTCTCACGGAAGCGGTGGGAATGGATTTTGCGCCGCCGCTGGAAACACTGAGTGTGTCGAGCAGGAAGTAGTCGTTTTCCTTGTCGAGCTTCGCGTGAAAGAGCAGTGCTTCAAGGTCGTAGTCATACACCTGACCCTTCTGGTCGGCAAGCGTAATGAAACGGTTGTAGATTTCGTCGAGATCGTACTCGTCATCAGCGTAACCGAGTCTGCGCAGGCAGGCGAGAACCATATGACGGCCCGAGCGGGCGGTCATGTGCATGGTGTTGCTCGAGAAGCCGACGCTCTGCGGGGTGAGAATCTCGTAGGTGGAACGGTTCTTGAGCACGCCGTCCTGATGAATACCGGAGCTGTGCGCAAAAGCGTTGGAGCCGACAATGGCCTTGTGCGGCGGTACAGGCTCGTTGCAGATCTTGGCAACGAGACTGGAGGTGCGCGCAATGTTGGTGGACTGGATGCGCGTGTGAAGACCGCCGAGGAATTCCTGGCGCAGTTTGATCGCCATGGCGACCTCTTCAAGCGAGCAGTTCCCGGCACGTTCCCCGAGACCGTTCATACAGCACTCGATCTGGCGGGCGCCGTGCTGAATGGCCGTGAGAGAGTTGGCGGTGGCCATGCCGAGGTCGTTGTGGCAGTGCACCGAAATAATGGCACGGTCAATGTTGGGCACGCGGTTGAAGAGGGTGGTGATAATGCCGCCGAACTCTTCGGGCATCGTGTAGCCCACCGTGTCAGGAATATTCACAGTCGTGGCACCGGCACGGATGGCAGCCTCAACCATGCGGCAGAGGTTATCAATGGGGGTGCGGCCGGCGTCCTCACAGGAGAACTCCACATCATCGGTGTAGTTGCGGGCGCGCTTAATGGCGTTGATGGCCATCTCCTGAATCTGGGAGAAGTCCTTGCGCAACTTATCCTTGACGTGAATGTCGGAGGTGGCAATGAAGGTATGGATACGGTAGTAGTAGGCGTCTTTAAAAGCCTCGGCAACAGCATCAATATCCTTGTCAACGCAGCGGGCAAGACCGCAGGGGGTGGCAATCTTCAGTGTACGGCCGATCTGGCGTACGCTTTCAAAATCGCCCTGGCTGGAAATAGGAAACCCTGCTTCGATGACGTCTACGCCGAGCTGTTCCAGAGATAAGGCAATCTGAAGCTTCTGGTTGGCGGATAGACTTTGAGGCAGGGCTTGTTCACCGTCTCGAAGTGTTGTGTCGAAAATAATAATTCGCTTTTCTTCATCCGCCATGATCAGTTTCCTCAATTGTCTTAATGAAAGGGAACGGGGAGGGTACAACAAGCGGTCCGGTTGTAAAAATCCCCTTTTTGGAAACTCTAGACCTTTGCAAAAAGTATGTCAATGGTAAAACTACCTAGTGTCGGAAAAGTAGTCGCAAGTATTTGATAATAAAACGAAAAAAAAATAATACCTAGGGGTTTTATCTTAGTTGTGTCTGTTGCAAAAAAGGTAATTTTTGCAAAAAGGCGTTATTGCAAAAATGCTATTAGGTGATGTCGGAATGCTATAGGCGTCACGGCGAAAGGTAAAAAGAGGCAAAAAAAAGAAACCTCATGAGATCCCGGCACCGGGCATTAAAGTGCTGGGATTATGAGGTTTCAGAGTCAGCGCAGACAGCGCTTGTTAACGGGGAGCCTTCAGTCCCCAGGGCTCGATGTCATGGCATGTTTGGCAGGTCACCGTGCTCTTGGTGTGTTCTTTGTGGCAGTTGATGCACTGGTCGGTACGCCCGAAATGGAAATTGTCGTGCGGGTTGATTTCCACGAGCTGTTTGCTGACATTGCCGGTTTTCGGATCCGTGAAGGTGCTTTCAAAATTAAAGCGCTCGCCTTTTTTCACAATCACTTCTTCCTGATGGCACTGCAGACATTTGCTCTTGTCCGGAGCGCTGAACTGACCGCTGCTGTGACAGCTGGTACAGCTGAGACCTTTGTGTTTAACTGACGGGTGCGAAGAACCGGGAGCGGCCGCAGCCAGAGAGCACAGCACAGCGCCAAGTGTAAAAACGATCATATTGACTTTCATAACTATCTCCTTGCCTCTGATGCGGATTAACCAATCTTGCGTTTCTGAAGCTTTGACGCATTCTGTGCGGCAAGCATGCCGGTAACAACGCAGTCAGGCATAGAGCAGGCGGTGAGGCGCTCAGCTCCGTGGATGCCGCCGGCGGCTTCACCGACAACGAAAAGACCCGCCATCGGCTTTGTATCAGCCAGCGAAAGGGCGCGGGCCTGCACGTCTGTAGTGATGCCGCCGGGGCAGTAGTCCCAGCGCGGGCTCATCAGAGCGCAGTAGAAGGGACCTTCGAGCGAAAGGGGCTCAACAGGGCGCTCCGAACGTGTCAGCGGTTTGCCGAATTCCGTGTCGCTGCCTGCGGCGATCATGTCGTTGTAGCGCACAAGAGTGGCTTTGAGCGCAGCTGCGTCAGTGCCGTAATGGGCGGCAACGGCTTCAAGCGTGTCAAATTTGAACATTGTGCCGTTACGACCGTTCAAACCGGCCATGCTCTTGGCAACGCGTGTCATGTTGTGAAATTTCGCCAGTCCTTTCTGATCCCAGATAATGAAGGGCATTTTGCCTTTGGTTTTGGCCAGCACGCTGAGACTTGCTGCAGAAATGGGGTTTCTGCCGAGCGCTTCGCTCGCATAGCGCTTGCCAGTCGAGGGATCAATGGCCACACCCCAGATCAGATCTTCGGTGGGCAGCGCAAAACTGAAGCGGTACAGCGAGAGCTGAACAGGGCGGGCACCAGCACGCATCATCGCCTTCAGCGCGCCGGAAGTTGCCCCGATACTGGCACTGTTGGCGGTGTGTTCGAGGAAAGGAACCTCGTAGCGCATAAACTCCTTGTCTCTGGCATAACCGCCTGTGGCCATAATGACGGCCTGTCTGGCACCGTAACGCACCGGTGTGCCGGAGCGGTTGTCGCGGTCATCCGAGGCAAGCGAGCTGTCAAAAAGGTAGTCTTTGCGGGCGGCGATACCAATGATTTCGTTGCGCTCGTTGAGAATCAGATCGTCGAGTTTGGTCGCAGCCATCACCGTCAGATTCGGGTATTTCGGGAAATTGTTCCAGATGCTGGTGAGAATGCCTGCACCGCCGCCCTCAGCAATAAGGCAGCGCTTCTGCGAGTGACCGCCGAGTTTGAGAAGTGCCTTCCACTTCACGCCGGCCTCGAGGAGGATCTTCTGGGCGGCTGCCGTATTGCGTGCAATGTTGAGCGCACGTTCGAGATCATTCAGGCTTGCCGCAACCTTGCTCATATCGGCCACCATGGCCTCAGGTGTATCCTCAATACCTTCGGCTTTCTGGGCTTCGCTGCCCACACAGGCAAAATCCAGCCCGCTGAAACGGGAGGTGCCGCCGAGACGGTTGAGCTTTTCAACGAGAAGCGTTTTTGCGCCGGACTGTGCAGCGACAAGAGCGGCCATGGAGCCGCTGATGCCGGAGCCGACAATGATGATGTCATAGACGGCATCAAACTTCTTCTGCCCCGCAGCGGGAGCAGCCTGAACAAACGGACTTGCGCCGGCAAGTCCAATACCCGCAACAATTGATGTATTGAGGAACTGACGGCGAGAGGTCTTTTGCATATTTATTCTCCGAAAGTCATAAAAAATGGCTTAGGAGAATCTTAAGAACAGGTCGTTGCCTGATCATTTCCGCACGAGGCGGGATTATTGCAGAAAGATTGCAGAGCCTGGCAAACGGACTGCCGTCAGTGGTTGTAATCGATATCGTATTCGGTCAGCTCGCCCAGCATGTAACCGACATTGGTGTAAGAGGAGAGGATCTGGGGATCGACGCCGGCAGCGGCAAGTTTTTTGCGCAAACGCGCCATGGCAACGCGCAGATGGCTCACGTCAGCAGATGTATCCTGAGGCCAGCCGAGTGTCAGCAGCCGCTCATAGGGCAGAATCCGGCCGGCTTTTCTGCACAGTGCCTCGAGCAGGACGTATTCAAGTCTGGTGAGCGAAAGCCGCTCCTCATTCCAAAAGGCGGTACTTTCACGCGGGAATAGCTTAAGCGGTCCGTTCTGAATCACCGTCTCTTCAGTGAGTTCGCCTGCTCTCTGTGTGCGGCGCAAAAGTGCATGAATCCTCAGGAGCAGTTCGTCAATCGAGAACGGCTTGACCAAGTAGTCGTCCGCACCGCCCTCAAAGCTGAGTTTTTTGTCAGCGAGATAATCTCTGGCAGTCAGCATGATGACGGGAACTGCACTTATTTCCCGCAGTGCTTTAAGGGTTTCGTGCCCGTCCATGACAGGCATCATCAGGTCAAGGAGCACAATGTCGGGCACAATGGTGGAGAGTCTGAATACTTCCAGTGCCTGCTCACCATCCTGAGCCTGACAGACATCAAAGCCGTTTTTCTCCAGCTGCTCTGACAGATACCGGCGGATACGGGTTTCGTCATCAACGACAAGAACAAGCGCGCGAGTGGTCATGGTGTTGCTCTCCTGGCTGTTATGCGGTGGGTGCAGCAGGTACCAGCGGCTGCGGAAGGACAATAGTGAAAAGAGTTTTTCCGTTACGGTCGGAAGCAGCAATCGAGCCGCCGTGAGCCTGACAGATTGCCCGGGCAATCACCAGCCCGAGCCCGGTGCCGCCGTTCAGACGTTTGGTGCCGCGGTTAACCTGATAAAAGCGGTCGAAGATGCGTTCGCGTTCCTCTTCGGGAATGCCTATGCCGGCATCGAGACATTCAATGTGAAGTTTATCCCGCACTCTGAAGGCATTCAGTTCAATATGCGGCAGTTCACCGGGTCTGGCATAGCGGCAGGCGTTGGTAAACAGGTTCACCAGTACTTCGATTATGGCACGCCTGTCAGCCAGAACGATTTCTGCCTCCTCGCTTACTTCAACGGTAATGTCAAAGTCGTGACGGGCCCGAACCAGGTGGACGGCACGGTTGACCGTCGGCAGCAGCTGCATATAGTCCGGGTGTACGGTAAAGGTGCCCGCGTCGATCTGTACAACATTGAGCCAGTCAGTCACGATCCGCTGCAGGTGGTCAAGATCGTCGTGCATCAGGCGTGAGCTGTCTGTGACGCCCATCTGCTCTTCAATTGTGCTCAGTGCCAGACGGCAGGTTGTAATCGGTGTTTTCAGCTCGTGGGCAACAATGCCGATCAGATCGGCTTTCATCTGCTCGAGTTGAGCCCGTTCGGTGATGTCTCTGACAATCAGACATATGCCTTCGGTGAGGTCCGGGCGTGATGAGGTAAAGAGAAAACAGCTCGCTTCAAAGGTCTTTCCCGCGCCGGAGCCTCCGTACTGCACGGTCAGACGCCTGGTGTGCCTGCTCAGAGGTTCGCCCTCCTGAACACTGAGCCTGATCTGCTCAAGAAGCGTGTCTGAAACGAGCTTTTCTGCACTGGCATTGGCGTGCAGCACAGCCCATTCTGTGCTCAGAAGCAGCACAGCATCAGCCATGACATCAAACACCTCTTTGAAGAGGCGTTCCTGAGCTAGCAGCGCCCGGCTGCGCTCCTCGACAAGATCGGTCAGATGGGCGTTGAGCCGGGTGAGTTCTTCAACATGCAGGTTGAGTTCCCGGCGCACCCGCCGGTATTCGCTCTGATAGTGTTCAAGCTCCGCAGGTCCTCTGCTCACGGTGGTGAGCTCACTGCCGAAATAGCGTTCATCGAGATCCCGGTCGAGCTTGGAAAACGCCTTCTGCAGCGGTCTGGCAAAGATCCACCCGACAACGGAGGTCAGAAGGAGGATCAGCAGGGCGAACCCTGTAGTGCGCATCATGAGTGTGGACTGCTCAGAGAGCCGGGCAGACTCGGGGCGAGTGACGATCAGTGTCCAGTCAGGCAGTCCTGCCTGAAGACTTTTCAGCTGCGAGACAGTCGCAAAATAGGTCTGATCACGCACCGTAATCGTTCCCTCCCTGAGTGGAGCCGTCCACTTCTCTACAGAGGTTGTTTTGCTCAGCGGATAGATGATCTGACGGCTGGCGTCCACAACTGTCAGATCAAGCCCGCGCTGAAGCAAAGAAGTACGGATATCGGCAAAAAGCCGGTTGAACACCAGTGCGCCGGAGACAAGATAGTCACCTTTGACGCCGGTGACAGTGAAAGTGATCAGCGGCGTGTTTTTGTCCTGTGCGCTGAGAATCACAGGAGAGTAGTGTACGAGCTCACGCTCACGGGAACGCGCAGCAGCGGCGTGCCAGCGGGCACTGTGGTCCGTGCCGCGCGGATTGGCGGCTTCCTCATCCGGATTTTTTGAGTGAAAGGCGAGCACATGCGCCTCTCCGCCGGCATTCAGATAGTCGACATGCAGATTGGTGAGCAGCGGAAAAGCGCTGACGATCTGTGCAAGCGATCTCTCCAGGGTGCGGGGATCGGACTGGGCTGTATAAGACTGCAACTCGTCTTTGGCAAAGGTGGCGATGTTGGTGATAAAACTCAGACGTTCCTTGAGGAGAAGTCCTGCGAGAGAGGCTTCTTCCTTCTGCTGCTGATCAGCGAGCGCAATGGTTCTGTCATTGTCGGTTTTTTCCAGCCAGCTGATGGCAAGAAACGGCACAAGCGCTGTAAAGGCAAGAGCCAGAGAAAAATAGGATCGAAAGCGCATGGTATCCGGTCCGGGCAGTCTTGGAGAAGTGGTTGTTCCATTGTGCCACAAGAGAAAAGAGGAGATTGAGATTATTTTTCCTTTGTCCGGACAGCGCGGAGCGGTGCAGAGGGTAGAGAAAATTTCAAAACTGTAAAGACACTATACCTATTTATAGGTATCCCATGTGGTGGGTCAAAAATCAGGGAGGCCTTCATAGGGATTAACCCTGAAAGTGTGTTGGAGAACACAACGTCTGACTAAACAGAGATTTAGAGTGTCCCTATCAAATGGTATTTGACAGGTTCTGACCCCCAAACCCCAAAGCATTTCAGAGCCTGAACTAGGAGAAACACAGAAATGATGAAACCCGTTGCTGCATTAGCCCTTGTGCTCAGTGCCTGCCTTATGGCCACCACGAGCTTCGCCGCTGATACGCATTTTGGTGCGGACCGTCATATTGCCCGCGGTCTGACCTGCGAGTCCTGCCACGGCAAGAACATGGATCCGAAGAATCCCGATATTCCGACGATCGACACCTGCACCGGCTGCCATAACGTGAAGAATCTGGTTGAAAAGACCAAGAACGTCAAGCCCACCAATCCGCACATGTCCCCGCACTATCAGGACACGCTCGATTGCGTGAACTGCCATCTGCAGCATGAAGCACCGGAAAATTTCTGCAACCAGTGCCACAAGTTTGATTTCAAGGTTCGCTGATAGCCGGCAGAACCTCAGATAAAGGTTTTAAGACACTCCCCGGGGTCAAACCGGGGGATGACTACACTACAGACAGCTGACGGGGTCACCCCCGGGAGCTGTTTACCAATGGAGACGAAAATGACAAATCAATCCCGCCGTCAGTTTCTGAAGACCGGTGCTCTTTTTGGCGCCGCTTCCGTTGCTACCGCAGTTGCTCAGCCTGCTGTCGCGGCTGAAATGCCCCAGAAGTGGGACGAAACCACTTCCTTCCTGATCATCGGTACCGGTTTTGCCGGTCTGGCTGCCGCCCTCGAAGCGCATTACCTCGGGCTGCCCAGTGATCAGATCATGATTCTTGAAAAGATGCCTACTGCCGGCGGCAACTCCATCATCAACGGCGGCGCTATTGCTGCTGCCGGTACCGATATGCAGAAGAAAGACGGCATTAAGGACTCTGCTGATCTTCTTTACGCTGACATCATCAAGGCCGGCGGCGGTCTGTGCCATCCTTCTCTCGCCCGCCGTATTGCAGATGAATCCGTGCCCAACTATGAATGGCTGCGTGATGAAATCGGTGTCAAGTTCAAGGCTGTGACGTATCATGGCGGTCACTCCGTCAAGCGCAGCCACGCTGTGGAAAACAACTCCGGCTCCGGCTTCATCCTCCCGATGCTCGCCAAGCTCAAGGAATTCGGCATCCAGCCGCGTCTGCGCACGGTCGTTGACGAAATCATCATGAACGACAAGAAGGAAGTTCTTGGTGTGAAGGCCCGTGTCAACTACCGCTTCGGCAAGGAAGGCTCCGGCAAGGTCGTGTATATCCGCGCCACCAAGGGTGTTCTTCTTGCCTCCGGCGGTTTTGCTCAGAACGTCAAGTACCGTATGAGCCAGGATCCCCGTCTGAATGAAAAGTTCACCTCCACCAACCACAAGGGTGCGACGGGCGAAATGATCATGTCCGCTCAGGAAATCGGTGCCAACACCGTTCAGATGGACTGGATTCAGCTCGGTCCCTGGACCTCGCCTGACGAAGAAGGTTTCGGCGTTGCTCCGCTCTTCGTGGAATCCTGCGTCGGCCTCGGGCCCATGGTTGACCCTGCCACCGGTAAGCGCTTCATTCAGGAAACCGGCAACCGAAAGGTGCGTGCTGACGCTATCGTCGCCATCGGTCATCCGACCCTGATCTACACGACGGAAGCCAACGTGAAGAACTTCATTGTCGGCAAGAACATGACCGACAAGCTCTTCGAACATGCGATGAACTCCAATGTGGTCCGCAAGTTCGATACTTTGAAAGATCTGGCCGATTTCTATAAGATTCCGTTTGATGCTCTCAAGGCTGAAAACGACAAGTTCGATGGCTATATGAAGGCTGGTAAGGATCCTGACTTCAACTGCAAGTTCTTTGAAGGCGCTGCCCTCAATGACAAAGGACCCTACTACGCAGTCCGTCTCTGGCCGCGTGTGCACCACTGCATGGGCGGTCTGGAAATCAACGACAACGCTCAGGTGATGAGTGTTCGCGGTGAACCGATCAAGGGCCTGTTCGCAGCTGGTGAAGCCACCGGTGGTGTTCATGGTATGGTTCGTCTCGGTACAGTTGCTGTTGCTGACTGCATGATCTTCGGTCGTACAGCTGCTCGCACTGCCTTGAAGAAGTAATCACCTAAAACAAAACTTTCGGTCGCTGTGCTTCGTCGCAGCGACCTTTTCCCTTGTGTGGGTAAAGGAAAATCACCATGAAAAAGACTCTTCTGGCGATGACAGTCGCCTTTGCGATGGCTCCGGTCTCTTATGCTGCTGATGTGGAAATGTACGGCCTTATCGACGTCGGCATGTCCTATCTGCATGTCAACCCGGATATCCAGGGTGTTGACAGCACGAACAAATTCTCCATGGAAAATGCCCAGGAATTCGGTTCCCGCTGGGGTCTGCGCGGTTCCGAGCAGCTCAGCAACGGTCTGAAGATCGGTTTCACGCTCGAATCCGGTATTGAATCCGACACGGGCCGTCTTGACCCGAAGCAGGGCTCGAGCCGCATCTTCGGTCGTGAAGCTTCCGTGAATGTCTCCGGCAGCTTCGGTACCGTCTGGGCCGGCCGTCTGCCGATCTTCGGCAGCACGCTTGGTGCCAACGGTCTGTTCCGCGCCATTGATCCGCTGTTTGCCAACTACACCACCGCTTTCGGTTCCGGCTTTGCCACTGCCTCCATGTGGACGCGTGTTGACAATGCGCTGGCCTATCGCACCCCGACGGTGAGCGGCTTCACGGGTTATGCCATGTATTCCTTCCAGAACGATGCGACGAAGGAAGGCGCCGTGGAAAGCAAGAGCAGCAGCGACCGCTACGGTTCTCTCGCTCTGCGCTTCCAGCAGGGTCCTGTGGAACTCGTTGCTGTTGCCGATACGACCAACTGGGCTAACAAGACCGGTGTTGCCGAAACCCAGAATGACGGTTTCACCTTCACCTTCGGCGGTAACTATCTGTTCGACAACGGTCTGAAGGTTCTCGGCTTTGCCCAGTACTTCGACAACCAGTACCTCTTTAAGGGACGCACCGGTGTTTCCGCCGATGCTGTCAAGGTACTTGCAAAGACTGGTAAGGATGAAAGTTACGGCTATGTCGACGGCTGGGGTGCCAGCCTCGGTCTGCACTACCCTGTGATGGGCGGTACGGCCAAGCTTGCCGTGAACTACCGCGACATGGAAAACCAGTTTGATGTGGACTTCAAGCGCTGGTCCGTGGCCGGTGCCTATGACTATCCGCTCTCCAAGCGCACCGCCGTGTATGTCATGACGGGTTATGCTCAGGAAAAGATCAAGTCGGGTGACGACTCCGCCAAGCCGAGCGGCTATCAGCTCAGCTTCGGTATGGTTCACAAGTTCTAATGTTCCGGATGAGTCCTGTGACTCTCTGATTCAGAACCGCTGAACAAAGCCGCCCCGGTCTCTCAGGAGACCGGGGATTTTTTGTGCGCTCAACACAGTGCCCACCCTATGTCACGCGGCCTCTTTCAGGCTCTTTTGTGCTTTTGAGACCGGTTATTCGCGCGTGTGATGGTATTTCTCAGACGCAGCTTCCGACCTTCTGTCGGTGTCTCAATAGGCAGATGGTAATACGGAGAGCCTGCATAGGCGGAGCGCCGACATCGGGAGTGAGGCGGTGAGATTGAGCATCTCAACGGAAAGGGACGTTGTGAGGAGGAATCAAATGCAGCTGCCTCCCGGCAGGAGAGTTCCTGACCGGAAGGCAGCTGACAGTACGGAAAGTGTTGAGGTTATCAGTTCTGAGCCGCTAACTGAGCTTCGCGGGCTTCAACGTTCTTGCGGATGAGCTTTTCATAGAGAACCCAGCCGATCAGCGGAACTGCAACACCCAGGAAGGCGGTCATCGGGTCGTTGATGATGGCGTTGATCGTCAGGCCGATCATCAGGGCGATGATGAGGTACACGGAGAACGGGTAGAACCAGACACGGTACGGACGTTCCATCGTCGGATACTTTCTGCGCAGCAGGATCACGGAGTAGAAGGTCATGCCGTGGAAGACCATCCCGGTCACAGCCACCAGACTCGTCAGTTCAGAGAGCGAGCGGAAGCAGATCAGGAGAATGGCGACACCGGAGGAGGCCAGAATGGCGTTCACAGGGGTGCGGAAGTTCGGGTGCAGCTTGGCGCAGGAGGAGAAGAATGCACCGTCACGAGCCATTGCGTAGTAAAGACGCGGGAACACCATCACACAGCCGGAGAGCGAGCTGAACATGGCAAGCACCATGGCCAGACCGACAATAATCTTACCCGTGTTGCCGAAGATGGATTCAGCAGCGGCAGTACCGAGGTAGAAGTTTTCACCGTTAATCATCTGCGTGATCGTGTCAAAGGGCAGCACGCGGAAGATGGCGTAGTTAAAGAGCACGTAGAGAACCGTCACACCGATGATGGAAATCATCATGGCAAGCGGAATGTTACGGTGCGGATTGCGGATTTCTTCAGCAACCACATTAAGGTTGGTCCAGCCTTCATAAGCCCAGAGCGTGGCGATCACAGCGAAACCGACCATGGAGATGAGCGTCGTCCAGGAGGGCATCTGTTTGGGCAGCGTGAGCAGATCCGGGTTCTGTTCGCCGAGGAAAAGGCCGGCAAAGAGAATCAGCGCGATCGGCAGGAGCTTGAGAATCATGAAGAGGTTGTTCACCCAGGAGGCGTTACGGATACCGCGGATGTTGATCAGGCTGAGCACGATCACAGCGATAATGGCAACGACCTTCTGCATCAGACTGTCGAGCGGGACAAACGTGGCCAGCGCACTGGCAAATGCCACACCGAGAGCGGCGATGGAGCCGGAGTTGCCGAGAGTGAAGTTGGCAAAACCGGAAATAAAGGCGATACGTTCACCGTAGGTTTCACGGAGATAGACATAGTTGCCGCCGGCCTTGGGCATCATTGCGCCCAGCTCGGCGTAGCACAGACCGCTCAGCAGGGTAACAATACCGCCGATGAGCCAGACGAGCAGGGCGAGCCCGGGGCTCATACCGCTGCGCTGAAGAACGATGGCGCCGATGTAGAAAATACCGGAGCCGATCATAATACCGGCGAGAATACTCATCCCGCCGCCGAGGCCAATCTCGCGACGCATTTCGGTCGATTCCGAGGACAGGCGCTCAATGTTTTGTTGCGTGACTTGCGTCATGGTGCATCCTTTCTTTGAGAAATTAAAGTATTTGAGTCAAAAAAAAGTCGCATCCATCGATGCAACTTCAGAGCCCTCTTCAATATCTCAGAAGAAAGGTGCCCGTTTCGTCCCGAAGACGAGTGGCCAGGCGTTCCTTAGTGTGTCATCGATAGCTCCTCCACAGGTTTTCAGGCCCGTGGGAGTCATGGGGATATTCTCTCCATGCCCAACTGCACAAGACTTACGGTCTTGCGGTTTCGGCGGTTTGACCTTTCATCAGTGTTTTAGGGTGTCCCCTCGGCTGATTACTGATTCGCACCGCGCCTCTATCCAACTTTTCTGAGGTTAACTTTGCCACAAATTTCGGGGGCTGTTGAGAGAAAAGTGGTTTTGATTATGAAAACACAAACCTACTAGGCAATAAATGGTAACGAATACTGCCTAGGACTAGGGAGTTTGTCTAAAAGCCTTGTCCTGCAAGGTTTTGCGACCAATATTGATACCACCTTTCCGGGATAGGTAAAGTCAGTTATTTCAGCCGTCACGCGCCGTTACGTATTCTTCGGGATTGATACCGGATCCGGGTTTCAGTTTGGTTACACTGAAATTGCCGTATAAGTGAACGGAGAATAAGTATGTTGACCAAACGCCAGTTTATAGTCGGCGGCCTTGCGATGGCTGCCGGTGGAATCTTCGCCATTCCCGCTCAGGCCGAGATGAATCTGCTTGACGATATTCTGATCGGTGTGACGGATGCTGTCGTAAGAGACTATATCCGCTCACACTATCGTGATTCGGCACGCTGGGACGGCCATTACTGGATCGTGAACGAGCACCGCTACCGCCCCCGCGAGTACGCTGTGTATCTTGAACGCCGCTACTATGACCACCATCCACATTATCACCACCCCGAGCATCCCGTGCATCCGGAGCACCCCGGAAAAGGCCACGGCAAGAAAAAGGGACATCACAAGCACGACAAGTTTGACTGACAGCGTGTGTTGAGCCGCCCGTCCCAAGGCCGGTACTACCGCTCCGGCGGCTTGCCGCAACAGCCCGCATAACACATAAAAAAACTGCAGCGTCTTAGGCACTAAGCGCTGCAGTTTTCCTATTTCATAGAAATGCCGCAAGGAAACATCTGACTTCAGTCAGGTGAGGAATTGCGGCTTTTGAAATTCAGTATAGATATCGTGTAAAGTTTTACTTGGTACCTCAAGAAAAGTTTTTAAAAAAATACTATCAATTTGCCTTTTTGGGGTCTATACTGGAAAAGATGATAAAGATCGAATACAGTCGCAACTGCGTGTATCAGATGGCATACCATGTGATATGGTGTCCAAAGTACAGGAAATCAGTATTGACGGGGTCTATTGCAGAATTTCTACGCAATGAGATCACTACCATCTGCAATGATCGCCAGTGGCCTGTTATCACTCTGGAAATCCAGCCCGATCACATACATCTTTTCCTAGGCATACCGCCGTCTCTGGCTGTTGCTGATGCGATAAAAATTCTGAAAGGTTCAACGGCAAGAAAGCTGTTTATTGCATTTCCGGATTTAAAGAATCAGCTCTATGGAGGTCATCTCTGGTCTCCCTCCTACTATGTGGGAACAGCCGGTAACGTCAGTGCACAAACTATTAGGCATTACATTGAAAGGTCTGAACATATCAAAGGGCGCAGGTAAGCTTGTCGGTCGAAAGATCGACGTGCGTACTGCGTGCGTCATTCTGGAGGTCAGTGAAGAAGATGCAAAAAAACTGCATCAGACACGGCTTCGCTATGGTCAGGCCTGCGATTCTCTCGTTCCGGTGGTCGTGGGTGACACTGAACGCAAAGAGCGTCTCTGGCAGAGATTTAATCTTCACAGAGCAGCATACGCAACACTGCGGAAAGATTTTCCGGATCTCGGTAGCCAGCTTGCCTGTAACGTAATCCGGTCCGTGTCGTCAATGTACCAGTCCTGGATATCCAATCATCCTGATTTTGCCCTGGACAAAGAAATGGAGCTGCCAGAAATCAGCTTCAGGCATCCTGTGGTCCATCTGGACAAAAACACCATCACCTTTTCTAAAGACTATTCTGAGGCCTCTATTTACACGATACAGGGGCGGGTACATGTGCGTTTGTGTCCCGGGAAGTTCCAGCGGGAAATGATGGCGGATTTTTTTGCTGAAGAGGCTGCAGGTACGCCAAAAAAGGATCGGCTCAGCAAACTGGGAGAATGTGATCTTGTCTGGAAAAGTGGTGTAAAAGGTTCTCCTTTGTTAGGCGCAACGTTATACTGACCCACTAAAGAGGAAGTCTCTGTGTGCCATTG
>OGMW01000443.1_pt1 | contig 44757 bp, 40 predicted proteins | sample 1573281 | NCBI WGS metagenome assembly OGMW01 (sample SAMEA2581907, study PRJEB24529) | metagenome | biome: Human gut stool | place: China | collected 2011 | reverse complement strand
GCTGCGATCAAGCCCTGGAGGATTCGAAGGGAGCTGGCCGTATAGGACTTACCCGAGTGCAAAGGTAGGTATTTTTATTAAACCTGCAATAGGGGGCTTGCATTTTTTTGTAAGGCTCATCAGTAAGCACCTACTTTTCAGAGATTTAAAATCGAAAAAAAATGTTTTTTTTCTGTCCGGATAGCTTTATTAACTTTAACAGGCATAAATTCCATACCAACCAATATTATTTGTACCTTTGTGCGCTATTTATTAATAAAATGACAGAGAGCAGAAGTAACTTACAAAAATATGCCATGCATTTTGGCACCTATATGGGAGTATACTGGATACTTAAGTTCATTCTATTCCCACTGGGATTATCTATTCCATTTCTTTTATTCCTGTTTTTCGGACTGACTTTAGGAGTTCCGTTTATGGGATATTATTACGCACGTACCTATCGCGACAAAGTATGTGGCGGTTCCATCCGTTTTCTGCAAGCATGGGTATTTATTGTCTTTATGTATATGTTTGCGGCACTCCTTACGGCAGTAGCTCATTATATTTATTTCCGGTTCATCGACCATGGTTTTATTGTAAACACCTATATGGGAATGTTTGACGAATTGACTAATAAAGATGTACCAGGCGTAGAAGGTTATATCGGACAACTCAAAGAAGTGATGGAAATGATCAGTACATTGACACCGATAGACATTACCATGCAACTGATGTCGCAAAATGTGTTCTATGGCAGCATATTAGCCGTCCCCACTGCCTTATTTGTAATGCGAAAGCCCAAATCACCGGAGGTACAACCTCTATAATTTATAATATCTAATTCATATAAAAAATGGATATATCTGTTGTAGTACCGTTGTTCAATGAAGAAGAATCCATCCCGGAACTTTATGCCTGGATTGAGAAAGTGATGAAAGCCAATGGCTTTTCGTACGAAGTTATCTTTGTAAATGATGGTAGTACCGACCGTTCATGGGAAATTATCGAATCACTCCAAAAACAGTCGAGCACAGTAAAAGGCATCAAATTCCGACGAAATTACGGAAAATCACCTGCTCTATATTGCGGATTCGAACGAGCCGAAGGCGATGTAGTAATCACTATGGATGCTGATTTGCAAGATAGTCCCGACGAAATACCGGAACTATATCGCATGATTACCGAAGAAGGGTATGACCTTGTCTCAGGATATAAACAAAAAAGATACGATCCGCTATCGAAAACTTTGCCTACCAAATTATTTAATGCGACCGCACGCAAAGTTTCAGGAATACATAACCTCCACGACTTTAATTGTGGACTGAAAGCTTATCGTAAAGCCGTAGTGAAGAACATCGAAGTATATGGAGAAATGCACCGCTATATCCCTTATCTGGCAAAAAATGCCGGATTTCAGAAGATCGGCGAAAAGGTGGTACATCATCAAGCACGTAAATTCGGAAAGACCAAATTTGGCGGGTGGAACCGTTTCTTCAACGGGTATCTTGACTTAATCTCTCTCTGGTTCCTTTCCAAATTCGGCATTAAGCCGATGCACTTTTTCGGATTGTTAGGTTCACTGATGTTCATACTGGGATTCATCTCAGTGGTTATTGTAGGAGCCAGCAAGTTATACAATATGAATCACGGCATGCCTTACCGCCTGGTAACAGACTCCCCTTATTTTTATCTGTCACTGACTGCCATGATTATCGGAACACAGCTATTTCTGGCTGGTTTCCTTGGTGAACTGATCTCACGAAACGCTCCGGAACGCAACAATTACCTGATAGAAAAAATAATATAATGAATGATAAATGAAACCTGTACGATGAAAAAATTAATAAAACTGATACTCTTCCTGATGATAGCTTACCCACTGACCGGTGCTATCTTTTCTGCTTGCTCGGAAGAGAGCGACTGCTCCATGACCGGACGTCCGATGGTTTATGCCAATATGTATACCATCAATCCGGAAACAAAAGCCGTACTGAACGACACTCTTGACTCTCTGACTGTAACAGCGTTCGGAACTGACTCAATTATCATCAATAATCAAAAAAAGGTTCATGATATCGCCCTTCCTCTACGCTACACAAGTGACTCTACCATTCTTGTGTTTCATTATACCCCCCTGTTAAGAGACACAATGGTTATCCGACAAACCAATACTCCCTACTTCCAATCTATGGATTGTGGATACAGTATGAAACAAAACATTATCAGTATTCATCCGATTGATTATACAGATACCAATAAAAAGAAATATCATAGCATAGACTCCATATATATCAAATCAAATGCAGCTAACATTAATGGAACAGAAAATCTTAAAATATTCTACCGCTACAATCGTTAGTCTGCTGTGTCTTGCATTCAGTCTTCCGCTCCATGCACAACAACAAAGACCGAATGCACGTCCCTCCACTAAAGAGAAAGCTAAAGAGGAGATAAAAGTGGATACGATTCCATTTTATAATGGTACGTATGTAGGTGTAGACTTATTTGGGTTAGGCAGTAAACTACTTGGAGGGGATTTTCTAAGTTCCGAAGTAAATGTACGGGTGAACTTAAAAAGGAAATTTATCCCCACAGCAGAAATAGGTTTCGGACAGACAGATACTTGGAGCGATAATGGTATCCATTACAAAAGTGCAGCCCCTTACTTCCGTATCGGAGTAGATTATAATGTCGTTAAAGAATATTTGTATGTGGGACTGCGTTATGGATTCAGCAGTTTCAAATACGACATCTCAAGTACACCCTTTTCCGACCCTATTTATGGTGGAAGTATGGCCAATCCGGGGTTAATAGACGGTATCTGGGGAGGAAGTGTACCTTATCATTACAATGGACTAAAATCCAATATGCAATGGCTTGAGTTAGTAGCCGGAGTAAACGTTCAAATCTATAAAAGATTCTATATGGGATGGACCTTACGCTTTAAGTTCAAGACCTCGGCTTCAGTCAACGAACATGGAAATCCATGGTATGTACCGGGTTTCGGTGAATATGACTCTTCAAACATAGGTATCACATATACCCTGATTTATAAACTACCATTTTAACGACATGACAGGATTAGAAATTTGGCTGCTTGCAATTGGTTTAGCGATGGACTGTCTCGCTGTCTCTATTGCAAGCGGTATTATTTTAAAACGTATCCAATGGCGGCCTATGCTCGTCATGGCATTCTTTTTTGGACTTTTTCAAGCTATAATGCCTCTATTAGGGTGGCTGGGAGCAAGTACATTCAGTCATCTTATTGAATCGGTTGATCATTGGATCGCCTTTGCTATCTTGGCTTTCCTGGGAGGACGGATGATTAAAGAATCCTTTAAAGAAGAAGATTGTTGCCAAAGATTTAATCCGGCAAGCTTGAAAGTTGTGATAACAATGGCTATAGCAACCAGCATTGACGCATTGGCTATAGGAGTGTCTTTCGCTTTTCTCGGTATTAAGAGTTGCTCGTCCATCCTTTACCCGGTGGGCATTATCGGATTTGTCTCCTTTCTGATGTCTCTTATAGGACTCATCTTCGGCATCCGCTTTGGATGTGGTATTGCCCGAAAGCTCCGTGCTGAATTATGGGGAGGGATTATACTGATCCTTATCGGAACCAAAATATTAATAGAACACTTATTCTTTAATAATTAGCTATCAACCACAAGCCACAAGACTCTGGAAAATCATAAACAGGTTTGTCGCTTGCATACTTTTATTCATTATGGAAAAGAAAACAAGAAAAAGCTTTATTTGGCTGGCTATCCTTCTGCTGGGAACGATCTGGATATTAGCTCAACGCAATAAACAGGTACCTTACAACAGTATCAACGGCCTTGTATTCGGTACTGTATATAATATTACTTACCAATATGACGGTAATCTGAAAACAGAAATTGACGCTGAATTAAAGAGGTTCGACGGTTCCCTCTCCCCTTTTAATGACACGTCTGTTATTACCCGTGTCAACCGTAACGAAGAAATTGTAACGGATACTTTCTTCCAAACCTGTTTCAACAGATCCATGGAAATCTCAGCCGAAACCCAAGGAGCTTTCGATATTACAATAGCTCCGTTGGCCAACGCATGGGGATTCGGTTTCAAGAAGGGTGCCTTCCCTGACTCAACCATGATAGACAGCCTGCTCCAAATCACAGGTTACCAAAAAGTGAAACTGGAAGACGGCAAAGTAATAAAAGAAGATCCCCGAGTGATGTTAAGTTGCAGTGCAGTGGCCAAAGGTTATTCAGTAGATGTGGTAGCGCGGTATCTGGATAGCAAAGGTATTAAGAACTACATGATCGATATAGGTGGAGAACTGGTCGTAAAGGGACTGAATCCCAAAGATGAAGCATGGAGAATCGGCATTAACAAACCGGTAGACGATTCGTTATCCCTCAATCAAGAGATACAAACAACGCTCAAGTTGACAGATGTCGGCATTGCTACTTCCGGAAACTATCGTAACTTTTATTATAAAGATGGCAAAAAGTATGCCCATACCATCGATCCCCGTACCGGATATCCGGTACAACACAACATTCTTTCGGCAACCGTAGTTGCAGAGGATTGCATGACCGCCGACGCATTGGCTACGGCCTTTATGGTAATGGGATTGGATGAAGCGGAGGCATTTACAAAATCACACCCCAACATAGGTGCTTATTTTATCTACAGTGATGAGAAAGGGGAGTTAAAAAGCTATTTCACAAAAAACATGGAACAATATCTTGATAAATAAAAAGAATATCCCCGGAGAAATATGTATATCCTTTCTCCGGGGATATTCTTTCGGGAGATACCGACGCAAACTGCCTACTTCATAAACACGAAATATACAGCCGCTATCAAACAGACAAAAGCAGCCACATGATTCCAATGTAATGACTCTCCTTTAAACAGTAAAGTAGAAAAGACAGTAAATATGATCAAAGTGATCACTTCTTGTATTATTTTGAGTTGCATTAATGAAAATGGCCCCCCGTTCCCACTAAACCCCAATCTATTGGCCGGAACCTGACAAGAATATTCTGCCAGCGCAATGACCCATGAAAACAAAACCACGCCATACAGAGGCCAATTACTGATCATTTTTGTCTCCTGCAGTTTCAGATGCCCATACCAGGCAAAAGTCATAAAAATATTGGAAACAATCAATAACGAAATTGCATAAACACCTTTCATACTTATATTTGAAATTAAAATTCGACTTCTTTAGGCAGTAACTCTTCCTGTACATTCGTCATGCTTCCCCAAAGGCTATATCGGGCTTCCGGATTCATCCTTTCCAATTGGCGGAGTATTCCTTTCATATCACTACGGCTCGACTGCGATTCATATGGACAGTTTTTTACTTGCTTCCTGTATCCACGTATCTGCGTGAGTTCCAGCAGATCTGCTTCGTGCACCAGACACATCGGACGAATAATAGTCATATCAAACTTATTCATTACTAACCGTGGAGGCATTGTGCTGAATGCTCCTTGATATGTAATATTCATCAATAGTGTTTCCAGAATATCGTCCATGTGATGTCCGAGAGCAATCTTATTGCACCCCTGTTCTTTGGCAACTGTAAACAAGGCTTTTCTCCGATTCCACGAACAAAGAAAGCAAGGAGATTTGCGGGTATCAGTAGAAGGATCAAATGAGGTTTCATAAACAACCAACGGAACTCCATAACTTTCAGCATGTGCACGAAGATAATCCAAATCACTCTGATAGGGAATATTCTTCATAACCACATGTACTGCCACCACCGAAAAACGAGGTTTGAAAATACGTGAACGCTTACCTAATAATTCCACCAATGCCAAAGAATCTTTCCCTCCCGAAAGACCGACAAGCACTTTATCTCCCTCTTCTATCAGTCCATATTGAACTATCCCTTTATTAAACCGTTTTTCGATACGCCGAATGGTTTTCTCTTCTTCCGTAATCTGTGCCATAACTCTTTTAAAAATCGGCTGCAAAAGTAAGAGAAAAGAATGATTTAAAGAAGAATTAACATAATAGAAGAAGAGAAAAAAGGTTTATTTCCAATTAATTTGTATTTTTGAACTTCCGAATAATAACCCGAGACCATTTATGAAGAAAAAAAATATTCTATTCTTTCTATTATGCTTTCTCCTGACAAGCGTATCGGCACAAACCTTGGAACAAGCAAGGGCCATGTACGGTAAAGGACAATATGCTGAAGCCAAACCCGTTTTCCAGAAATATGTTAAATCGCAACCGGCAAACGGTAATTATAATCTATGGTATGGCGTATGTTGTCTTAAAACCGGTGATGCAGCCGAAGCGTTGAAGTATCTGGAAACTGCAGTAAAAAAGCGAATTCCGAGCGGGCAGCTGTACCTTGCGCAAACTTACAATGATCTATACCGGTTTCAGGATGCGGTAGACTGCTATGAAACATACATAGCTGACCTATCAAAACGGAAGAAACCCATAGAAGAAGCGGAACAACTGCTGGAAAAGGCAAAAGGAAATCTTCGCATGCTGAAAGGAGTAGAAGACGTATGTGTCATCGATAGCTTTGTAGTAGACAAAGGCGACTTCTTGAAAGCTTATAAAATAAGTGAAGAGGCAGGTAAACTTTTCACTTACAATGATTATTTCAAAGCCAAAGGTCATCATCCGGGAACGGTTTATGAAACAGAAATCGGAAATCGCATTTATTACAGCGAACAAGGAGAAGAAAACCTGAATATCCTGTCCAAGACCAAAATGTTGGATGAATGGAGTCAAGGGAAACCACTTCCGGGAAGTATTAATGCCTCGGGAAACGCCAATTACCCATACGTATTGTCGGATGGAGTGACTATCTATTATGCTTCCGACGGTGATGGTTCTATGGGAGGATACGATATTTTTGTGACCCGATATAACACTAATACTGATACCTATCTGGTTCCGGAAAATGTAGGAATGCCTTTCAACTCTCCTTACAACGATTATATGTATGTCATCGATGAATATAATAATCTGGGATGGTTCGCTTCCGACCGTCACCAACCCGAGGACAAGGTTTGTATATACGTTTTCGTACCCAATGAATCCAAACGGACTTATAATTACGAAGCAATGAATCCGGAAGAAATAATCGGGTTAGCTCAACTCCATTCTTTGGAGAGTACCTGGAAAGATCAGAAAATAGTGGATAATGCCCGCCAACGCCTTGAAGCAGCTATTAACCACAAACCTGACATACAACAAAACTTCGATTTTGAGTTTGTTATTGACGACCATTCTACCTACCATCATTTGACGGATTTCAAATCTCCTAAAGCCAAACAACTGTATTTGAAATACGAACAGATGGAGAAAGACTACCGTCAGCAAACTAACAAACTAACTAACCAACGTGAGGGATTTGCACGGTCTAACAAAGACGAACAAACGAAAATGGCTCCGGCTATCCGTGATCTTGAGAAAAGGATATTCCAAATGTCGAAAGAACTGGATAAACAGGCTATCGAAGTCCGGAACGCAGAAAAACAAAATTTAAAATAACCCAATTATGGATGTACTGATCATCATTGCATTAATTGTTGCAGCAGTAATACTCTTTTTAGTTGAACTGTTTGTGATTCCGGGTATCAGCCTTGCCGGTATTTCGGCTTTGGTTTGCATCATCTATGCCAACTATTACGCTTTTGTCAATCTGGGGACAGGGGCAGGATTCACAACACTTATCATTTCAGGAGTTGCCTGCATCGGTTCGCTTGTCTGGTTTATGCGATCGAAAACTCTGGATAAGCTCGCATTGAAGAAAGATATAACATCCAAAATAGACCGAAGTGCCGCCGAAAAAGTAAAAGTGGGCGATACGGGTATCACAATTACCCGCCTGGCTCAGATTGGCAATGCTGAAATCAATGGGAATATCATAGAAGTAAAATCAATGGACGGTTTACTGAATGAAAAAACTCCGATTATAGTCAATCGGATCACTGATGGAATAATCTTTGTCGAAAAACTAAAATCCTAATATTCATTTAAAATCAAGCACAATTATGAATGTCGAACCCATGTATCTGACTATCTTCTTGATAGCAGGAGGTATTATCTTCCTGGTTCTCTTCTTTCATTATGTACCTTTCTTCCTGTGGTTGTCAGCCAAAGTATCGGGAGTTAATATTTCACTGGTACAACTTTTCCTGATGCGTATCCGTAATGTTCCGCCCTACATCATCGTACCCGGTATGATCGAAGCACATAAAGCGGGATTGAGTAACATAACCCGTGACGAACTTGAAGCACACTATCTGGCAGGCGGTCATGTGGAACGGGTAGTTCATGCGCTGGTATCGGCATCAAAAGCCAATATTGAACTTCCATTCCAGATGGCTACTGCTATTGACCTCGCAGGCCGTGATGTCTTCGAAGCCGTACAGATGTCAGTTAATCCGAAAGTTATTGATACACCTCCCGTAACAGCTGTTGCCAAAGACGGTATCCAGTTGATAGCCAAAGCACGTGTGACGGTACGCGCCAATATCCGTCAATTGGTGGGTGGTGCCGGTGAAGATACAATCCTGGCACGTGTAGGCGAAGGTATCGTTTCGTCAATCGGTTCCTCTGAAAACCATAAGTCAGTACTTGAGAATCCTGATTCTATCTCAAAACTGGTACTACGCAAAGGACTCGATGCAGGTACTGCCTTTGAGATCCTCTCTATTGATATCGCCGATATCGATATAGGTAAGAATATTGGTGCTGCTCTACAGATAGACCAGGCAAATGCCGATAAGAATATTGCGCAAGCCAAAGCAGAAGAGCGTCGCGCAATGGCTGTGGCTACCGAACAGGAAATGAAAGCCAAAGCAGAAGAAGCCCGAGCTAATGTGATTCAAGCAGAAGCAGAAGTCCCCAAAGCCATGGCTGAAGCTTTCCGCAATGGAAATCTTGGTATTATGGATTATTATAAGATGAAAAACATCCAGGCTGACACCTCAATGCGTGAAAATATAGCTAAGCCAATTGGCGGATCTACCAGCAAACCACTGGGTGATTAAAGAGAAATCATTCACCACAAACTACACAGCATACCACAACTGACTGGAGAAGAATAATCTCTTAAAAAGAGTGGTTAATCTATGTAATTTGTGGTGAACTTATTTATAAAACTAAAACCTTTCAATAACATGAAAAAGTATTTTCCTTCCTCCGAATTAATCATTAATGAAGATGGTTCGGTATTTCATTTGCATGTAAAGCCGGAATGGTTGGCAGACAAAGTTATATTGGTAGGTGATCCCGGACGGGTGGCTCTCGTAGCTTCTCACTTCGAAAACAAAGAATGCGAGGTGGAAAGCCGCGAATTCAAGACAATAACCGGAACTTACAAAGGCAAGCGAATAACGGTCGTATCTACAGGTATCGGTTGCGACAACATCGACATTGTGATTAATGAACTGGATGCTCTGGCAAATATCGACTTTCAGACACGGGAAGAAAAAGAGCACCTTCGGTCATTGGAATTAGTCCGTATCGGTACTTGTGGGGGACTGCAACCCAATACACCGGTTGGAACTTTTGTCTGTTCCGAAAAATCAATCGGTTTTGATGGTCTGTTGAATTTTTATGCCGGACGCAATGCCGTTTGCGATCTTCCTTTTGAGCGGGCATTTCTGAACCACATGGGTTGGTCTGGCAATATATGCGCTCCTGCCCCTTATGTGATTGATGCCAATGCTGAATTGATTGACCGTATTGCTCAAGATGATATGGTACGTGGAGTTACCATTGCAGCGGGAGGTTTTTTCGGACCGCAAGGACGTGAACTTCGTGTTCCTTTGGCAGATCCCAACCAAAATGACAAAATCGAAAAGTTTGAATACAAGGGTTATAAAATAACTAACTTTGAAATGGAGAGTTCCGCTCTTGCCGGCCTCGGCAAGCTGATGGGACACAAAGCCATGACAGTCTGTATGGTTATAGCCAACCGTTTGATCAAAGAAGCGAATACGGGCTATAAAAATACCATCGATACATTAATAAAAACTGTTCTTGACCGAATCTGATGAATCTATCATTTGCCGCCATCGATTTCGAAACAGCCACAGGATACATGGAAAGTGCCTGTGCCGTAGGTATTGTCACCGTTACCGACGGAGAAATTACGGATGAATATTACAGCCTGATTCAACCACCGGAGAATGAATACTGGCGTGCAAATATCCTCGTACATGGAATAACCCCGGAAATGACGGAATCACTTCCGGGGTTTCATGCCATTTATCCTGAAATAAAAAAGCGGTTGCAAGGAAAAGTAATAGTTGCACATAATGAGCAATTCGACCGTAATGTACTAAAACGCACCATGCAGATGTACAGACTGGACTATGACGAACTATTACTTCCGGAACATTGGGAATGTACCTGCCGAATCTACCGTTCTTTGGGATATAAACCAGTCAATCTGAGTGCTTGCTGCGAACGGGAGGGAATTGAACTTAAGCACCACGAAGCCCTTTCCGACGCCCGGGGATGTGCAATACTTTATCTTAATTATCTTGAGAGATACCGTCCGTTTAATACCCTATGGTGAAACGTTCCTGATGATGCTCCGGCTTTTCAAGTTCATCAACCATGGCAGCGGCATAATCTTCTACGGAAATATGACTGTTACCCACAATATCTACAATCATATCATCCTTACCCAGACGGTATCTTCCGGTACGTACTCCCGGAGCCATATCTGCTGCCGGTGAGAAGAAGACCCAATCAATCTCTTTTTCCTTCTTCAAAAAATCAAGGTAGAAATCACTTAAAGCCCTCACCCCGGGCAATATTTTTTCGGGAACTTCTCCCGAATCAACGAGACGAATACCCGGAGCAATAAACAATGAACCGGCCCCTCCCACCATTAAAAAACGGTTGACTCCGGCCTTTTTCACACCATCAATAATCGTTAGATAGACCTCAATGGTTTCCTTATATATATTAGGGTTATTCCAACCCGGATTAAAAGCACTAATCACGGCATCGGCACCTTGACAAACTTCACAAACTTCATCTAATGAAGAGACATCGGCTTTCTTCACTTCCAGATTCTCATTCTCAATCTTAATTTTTTCAGGATGACGAACTACCGCCGTCACATGAAATCCACGGTTCAAAGCTTCATTTAGAATAGCCGAACCCACGAAGCCGCTGGCTCCGATTATCACAACTTTCTTCATAATCCAATTTATCTATACAGTATTATTTGTTTTCTACATAACACTCTATATCATAAATTGTTGCATCGAAAAACAGGCTTATCTTCCCTCCTGCAAATAAGCTTTGATAGTTTCTCTCAGCTTTTCCAGAGGATAAGGTTTCGCAATCACTTCGTTACACCCTGCTTCAATAGCCTGCTCCCCTTCCGGACAGAATGCATATGCTGTAACCGCAATAATCGGTACCTCTTGCGAAATTGCACGAATTTTAGCTGTCGCCTGAATACCATTCATCACTGGCATTCGGATATCCATCAGAATCAGATCGGGCTTCTCACGCATGAAACTTTTTACTGCTTCCTCTCCATTTGGCACCCAAAGAATTGTATATTCTTTCTTCAAAAAGGCATTAATCTGCAGATAACCGGACTCCACATCTTCCGCTATCAGTATCTTCTTCTGCCGGTTGCTCAGTCCCACAGTGACGGTTGCATTTCCTCTTTCCGCAACCGTAACTTTTTGCTCTTGCTTATTGAGCAGATAAAGAGTGAAAGTACTCCCCTTCTCAAGCTCGGATTCCACTTCGATCCGACCTCCTAACCGTTCCACAATACTTTTACAGATAGGTAAACCCAATCCTGTACCTTGTACAAAATCATTCAACTTCTCAAAACGGGTAAATATCAAAGGGAGCTTAACTTTAGAAATGCCACAACCGGTATCTGCCACATAAAATTTCACCCATTCTTCCTCTTTTACAAGTCCAAAGGTGATGCTCCCCTCAATCGTATTTTTAATTGCATTCGATAAGAAATTAAACAATACCTGTGTTACACGATTTCTGTCCGTCGAAATCCAGATTTCATCTGATGGACGAATCACATTTAGTTCGACCCCTTTCTTCATTTTAAGACGGTGTACCTTATACACTTCATCTGCCAGCCCGCTTATTTCTGTCAACTGACAGTGCATTTCCGATTTACCAGACTCTATGCGTGACAAATCAAGAATATCATTGATCAGTTGCAGCAATAGATTACTATTCTGCTGGATAATCCCTAAATACTCCTCTTTCTCCTTTTCATCCTCAGTCAGAGCTATTATCTCCGAGAAACCGACAATCGCATTCAAAGGAGTACGTATTTCATGGCTCATATTAGCAAGGAACAGCGATTTCATCCGGTCCGCCTCTTCTGCCCGCCGTTTAGCATCAAGCAATTCTTGCGAGCGCCGTATCCGGTCACCTATATCATGAATCAGAGCTAATACCTTATTCCCCTCAAACGGAGCAATACGCGCCTGAAAATAATGCCTGCCGGTTTCTACATCTAAAGGATATTCTATTTCTTTCAGTTTTCCACTTTTCAGACATTCACGTATACTACTGATAAACAATTCGCTGACCTCCGCTGAATAAATAGATCTCCCATCTGCTCCTTTCAAAACTTCTACCGGATGTAATAGTTCCGTACCGGGTGCCATCAATACATCCGTGATAAAGAAATTATCATCAAAAATAAATATAAACTCAGGGAGTGCCTCAATGATTTTCCGGTTTCGCTCTTCAAGCTGTCTGATCTGCACTTCTTTTTCACAGCGTGAAGTAATATTGGCAGTATATGCTATAATTTTATCAGAACCATTCTCCTTATTCTTCTTATACGCAATGAAATTATCTTCAAGCCAAATTGTTTCTCCATGCTCTCCCAAGCAACGCACTACTATTTGAGAAGTCTTTGTATCCGACTCAAGCATGCGGTTAAAAGCTGTTTGATAAGAATTAACATCATCCGGATGAGCGAACCGATAAAAGTCATTAATTTCTCTGAAAACAATTCCTGCTTCCTTTAAACCCAAGATACTAAGATATTCATCTGTAAAATTACATTCGCCCGTGGGAATATCGTATTCCCAGAATGCAATCTGATGTCCGGCCAAAACAGAAGTGATCTTCTGGTAATCCTCTTTTAATTTTTCAATATTCTCCATCCCCGAAAATGAATCTTTTGCGTGTCCCATAGCCATAAAATTTGTCTTGCTGTATGCGAGCAAAGATAAAATAATAAAGCATAACTTCTATCTGTTTACTCTGTTTTTTACAGAGAAAGCTCTATCTTTGCCACTCAAAATGAAATAGATAATGAATCAAGACACAATTTGCGCCATAGCAACCGCTCAAGGAGGAGCCATCGGAAGCATTCGTGTTTCCGGTCCTGAAGCAATAACCATCACCAGTCGTATTTTTACTCCGGCTAAACCCGGAAAGCTGCTGAGTGAACAAAAGCCTTATACGCTAACTTTCGGCCGAATTTATAACGGAGAAGAACTGATAGACGAGGTTCTCGTCAGCCTTTTCCGGGCCCCACATTCCTATACGGGGGAAGACAGTACTGAAATCACTTGTCACGGCTCATCCTATATTCTACAGCAAATAATGCAATTGCTGATAAAAAACGGATGCCGTACCGCACAGCCAGGAGAATACACTCAACGAGCTTTCCTCAATGGTAAGATGGATTTAAGTCAGGCCGAAGCTGTAGCCGACCTAATAGCCTCATCTTCTGCCGCCACCCATCGTCTTGCTCTGAGTCAAATGCGTGGCGGATTTAGCAAGGAATTGGCAATATTGCGCGAGAAACTATTGAACTTCACATCAATGATTGAGCTAGAATTAGATTTCAGTGAAGAAGATGTGGAATTTGCCGACCGATCTGCCTTGCGCCAGTTAGCTGACGGAATTGAGAAGGTGATCGCACGCCTTGTAGACTCGTTCAGTGTAGGAAATGCTATAAAGAATGGTGTTCCGGTAGCTATTATCGGAGAAACCAATGCAGGAAAATCTACCTTACTTAATGTTCTGTTGAACGAAGATAAGGCAATTGTCAGTGACATTCACGGCACAACACGCGATGTCATTGAGGATACTGTAAATATAGGTGGTATCACTTTTCGCTTTATCGATACAGCCGGCATTCGGGAAACTAACGATATGATTGAAAGTCTGGGTATCGAACGAACTTTTCAAAAACTCGATCAGGCAGAGATTGTACTATGGATAATTGATTCAGCAGACGCAATCTCACAGCTAAAATTACTCTCCGATAAGATTCTTCCTCGTTGTGAACACAAACAATTGATTTTAGTCTTTAATAAGGTAGAACTGATAAATGAAACTCAGAAAAATGAACTTACCTCACAACTTTCTGAGCATGTCGGTTCGGAAATAGAATCTATTTTTATTTCTGCGAAACAACGTCAGCACACGGATGAACTCCAACAAAAACTTGTAGCAGCTGCCCATTTACCAACAGTCACACAGAATGATGTTATTGTAACGAATGTCCGTCATTACGAAGCACTGACACGTGCATTGGATGCAATTCACCGGGTACAAGAAGGATTGGACGCAAATATTTCCGGGGATTTTCTTTCACAAGACATACGTGAATGTATTTTCCATTTATCCGATATAGCAGGGGAAGTGACCAATGATATGGTGCTACAGAATATATTTGCACATTTTTGCATCGGTAAGTGATGGCTTGGAAACAGCCATAAGCAACCATAACCATTTAGAATAAAGTCGCTGTATTTCAGCGACTTTTATTTTTGTGTCTATTCCAGTCAATTCTGACAGACTGCCGATTTTCAGCATCTTTTTGTACCATAATTCTACCGCCGAACAAATAAGCGGGCTTCTCGCACTCATCATAACGACATCTTAGGCACGATGTGAGACGCTATGAGAATGAGCGGAACCGCTATAGAAGACACAGCGTGAGACGCTGTGAGAAATTGTGAGACGCGTTGAGACGAAATCGACGAAATTAAAGGCGACCAATATATGGAGGTACAGAGAAAATGCCAGTGGTGCGGCAAACCATTTATAGCACACACGATGGTAACACGGTTTTGTAGCAAATCGTGTACAGAAAAAGCGTATAAAGACAAGAAGCGCAAGCAGAAATTGCAGGAGTACGAAGCGAGGCAAAATGAGCAGCCGATGCAGGAGGTCGGCATTGTGGGAGGCAAACCGTTCCTCTCTCCTGCCGAAGCCGCTACCCTTTTAGGCATCAGTCGCGCTACCATCTATCGGCACATGGCTGCCGGTATCATTCGGGCGTTGCAACTTCGCGGGCGTACCATCATACGCAAATCCGACATTGAAAAGATGTTCGACAATGCACCCGACTACAAGAAGCGCAGCTATGGACGTAAACAGGCCGTCCTCTATTACACCACGAATGAGATTCTGGAGAAATACCAAATCCAGAAGAAAACCCTGTATCGTCGTTGCAAACTATACAACATCCCAAAAGTTGAAGAAGGTAGCCGTGTATTCTACAACCGCACCCTCATAGACAAGTATTTTGCCGACCTTGCCGAAGAAATCAATCCGGACTGTTATTACACGCCGGAACAGGTCATGGAAAAATACGGTATGAGCCGTAATGCCGTTGTCACATTTGCCCTGCGGCACAACATTCCCCGAATCAATCGCCACCACGAGGTGTATTATTCCCGTGCACATATAGACGCTATCAAAGAGAAACAGGACAAGCTGAATCCCGACTATTATACCTATTCGGAAATCACCGAGAAATACGGGCTTACCAAGATAAACATCAGCTATTATGTCAACAAATACGATATAACGAGGTTCAAGCAAGGAAGCCGGACTATGGTATTGCGCACCGAATTTGACAAAGTGTACAGAGAACATCGGGATGGTACAGACATCCCCAAGAAGCGCGAAAGCAAATCCGATCAGCAGATACAGAAAGAACCTTTTACAATTCCCGACGGCTACTACTCGTCAGAACAGATTGCAGTCACATATCAGATGACCAAGAAAACCATTTGCAGGCTGTGCCGTGAAAACGACATCCCTAAAATCAGTCACGGAGGATTCAACTACTACGAACAGTTGGCAGTAAACCGTTTCTTCGCCAAATACAAGGCAGCTGACAATATCAAGGAATGGATTGGCGCAGAACAGATGGAAGCAATATACGGTATGAGCAAAGATGCCAGATGCTCGTTTGTACATCGCCACAAAATCCCCTCCCGTGTAGTCTATGGCAAGGTTCAATACTCCAAAGACCATATCGATATTATCAAGAACGGAGGTTTCGACCAACGGGAAAAGTATTACAGCGTAGCTGAAGCCATGGAAAAATATGGTTTGCGCAGGGATGATGTCTATAACTATGCCCGGTATAACAACATCCGAAAGATGCACTACGGCAAATCCATGTTCCTGCTAATAGAGGATTTTGACAAGGTGATGGCAGAAAAATCTGTCACCTGAAAATTATTCCATACAGACAGGAAAATTACTCCTGACGATTATAGGTCCGCATAGAACCATTTCGTTGGTTTGCAGCAAATTATTAACAACAATATAATATAGTAGAGTATGCACGAATGTAAAACTGTAACATTGAGGACAAGACCTCTAAAGAACAAAATGTTGTCGTTCTATCTGGATTATTATCCGGGATATAGAGACAAGGAAACGATGAAAGTAATCCGTCACGAATCGCTTGGCATTTATATCTATGCCAATCCAAAGAACAAACGGGAGCAGAATTTCAACGATGTAATGACCGAAAAAGCTGAAGCCATCCGTTGCCGCAGATTTGAATCTGTCGTAAATGAACGGTATGACTTCTTCGACCGGTACAAACTAAAGGGTGATTTCTTGGAATACTATCGTAAGCAACTCCGCAAGCACGACCAGAAATGGGAGTTCGTCTATCTCCATTTCAAGAACTTCGTACACGGCAAATGCACTTTTGAAGAGATTGACATCGACCTATGCAACAAGTTTCGGGAATACCTGCTGAACGCCAAGAAACTAAGACGCAACGGACGTATCACACGAAACTCTGCATCAGGATACTGGTCTACTTTCAGAGGATTCTTGAAAATACTATATCGCAATGGGATGATAAAGACCAATGTCAATGACTTCTTGGACAAGATTGAAACAGAAGACACTATGAAAGAAGCTTTATCTGTTGAAGAATTGTACCAGTTAGCTGAAACGCCATGCAAAAAGCCTATTGTGAAAATCGCATCGCTATTTTCCTGTATGACCAGCTTGCGCATCAGCGACATCCTCGCCCTATGCTGGGAAGACATAGTGGACTACTCTGCCGGAGGGAAATGTGTGCATATCATCACACAGAAAAACAAAGCGGAAGACATCATTCCCATCAGCGAGGAGGCATTAGGGCTGATAGGATACAGTTCTGAGAAGAAAGGTCTGGTATTCAAGGGACTTATGCGTAGTTGGACACAAGTACCAATGAAAGAGTGGATTCGTTCTGCCGGAATAACCAAGAACATAACATTCCATTCATATCGGAGAACATTCGCAACCCTTCAGGGTGCTGCCGGTACAGACATCCGTACCATACAAAGCTTGATGGCGCACAAAAGCATCACCACCACGATGCGTTACATGAAAGTCGTGGACAGCAACAAGCGCGAAGCCAGCAAGAAAATCACTTTGACACGCAAGGGTTGAACTCCCCCTATTTTGCCCTATCTCATAGGCTTAGAATATGATTTTAGATGGATTATCATACTCTAAGCCTATATTTTCTTAAAATTTGACCGATTTACTACACTTACTTATAACTATCTGGAAATGTGCTTATAACTTTGCACCATCATTTCATTCAAACAATAATAGATTATGACAGATAGTATTCAAATTCACAGGAAAAAGGCAAGTTTCATACTTGCGGTAAGCGTTACTTCATACTCGGTAATCGCCACTTATATTTATAACTGCCATCAAATAAACCTGATGGAATATACCACACCTATTATATTGACCATCGTGATCTTAACTCTTTCATGCGCGTTCTCTCAAAGATTTTTCTATCGCTACCTTATCAAGAATAACGTATGTATTTCTTTTGGCAAGCAAAAAGAATCCATTCCACTTGAAATTACGCAGCCATCTGATACCATTACCCCGGAAGTAGAAGTTATGGAAGTTATAGAAGTGCCGGCTATAAAGAATGATTACACAGATGGTTATGACGAACGCATAGCTGAAATAGAACGGGAAAAGGCAGAGCAGCAAGCTGACATTATGCGTGTCATGCACGAATATACTACATATAGTATGGCTGAGTTCCTTTCAAAAGATGACCTTATTACACTTCACGAAAACATAGAGTGCTTTGCCCATGGGCAATGTGATTTATACAAGCCCATACGTTCCAAATTCGACAACCCATTAAACACTCTCGATATACGACATTTTGTATGGAATATCGGCATAAGGTTGAATATCTCGGTGGAAAAATGCGCAGAATTCATAAAAACCATATTCCCACACGAATTGAAAAATGCTACTCTGTTTTATCTATCAAAAAATCTACGGACTACAGGTATTTGTAAAATCCCACTTGACATTCCCCTAAAAGGAGAGTATTATTTCAATTGCCTCAAAAAAGCAGACGATGAGACAGCTGGTTCTGACCGACTGAAATGATTCCGTCGCTGACTGAAAAATTACCCTCTGCTGACGAAAGTCTGCATAGTATCATTGTGTTGGTTTGCAACATGTTTAACAAATAAAATAGTTGAATCATGTCTAAGAATCAATTCACATTCAATGACCTTCCCGAAGTGCTGGGAGAGTTATGCGACCGAATCGCAAGTATGGAGAGTCTGCTGACAGAGAAACTTTCCAAGCAGAACGAAGTCAAGGAGAACACGCACGTCCCCATGACCGTGCAGGAGGCTTGCGCCTATCTCAAAATGCCGCTATCGACCTTTTATTACAAGGTCAAAAAGGACGATATTCCTGTTATAAAACAAGGCAAGCACCTCTACATCTATCGTGATGAGCTGGATAAATGGTTGGAGTCGTCCCGTAAGACCGCCGTTCCGCAAAGTTTTGAGGAAGAGAATGATGCGCTGTTCGCTTCCCATCGCCGTAAACCAAACTCTAAAAACTGGTAGGCTATGGAGAAGACGAACAATAACATTCCGACAGCTGAGGAGCTGGCTATTTACATAAAGGAGGCTACCGTAAGTGTAACCAACACATACGAACAGTCACCTGTGGTGCTGATGGTAGACGACTCCATTATCGGAACATTGGGAAACTTCAGTGCATCCATCGGTAAAGCCAAGAGCAAGAAGACTTTCAATGTTTCAGCCATTGCCGCTTCCGCTTTGGCCAATGGCACTGTACTTCATTACCGTTCATCGTTCCCGGAAAATAAACGGACGATATTGTATATCGACACCGAACAGGGAGAACCTCATTGCCAAAAGGTGCTACAACGCATTCTATGTTTGGCGGGATTACCAAAGGATGTCGATTCTGACAATCTGATTATGTTAGGTCTGCGGAAATATTCTCCCGAAATGAGACTTGCAATAGTCGAACAGGCCATTGGCACAATTCCGAATTTGGGACTGGTCATTATAGATGGCATCAGGGATTTTATGTATGACATCAATTCTCCGAATGAAGCCACCAATATTATCTCCAAATTCATGCAGTGGACTGACGACCGCCAGATTCATATCCACACCATCCTGCATCAGAACAAGAATGATGAACATGCCCGTGGTCACATTGGCACGGAACTCAACAACAAAGCGGAAACCATCATGCAGGTAGAAGTAGATAAAGATGATAAAACTGTCAGCTGTGTTGAAGCCATTCATATCCGAGACCGGGAGTTTGAACCTTTCGCTTTTCGCATAAACGAATGTGCCTTGCCTGAACTGGTGGAATCCTATATATCCAAAGAGAAGAAACTCGGACGACCGACCAAAGAACCTTTTGAGCCATACAAGGAAATCCCGGAGAGCGTACATCATGCTGCGTTGGATGCCATTTTTGCCAATGGCAATATTACCGGTTACGACAAGTATCTGGAGCGACTGAAAGACGGCTATGGGTTACAGGGCGTAAAACTCGGTCACAACAAAGCAGTCAAAGTAGCTACCTTTCTCAGTAATAAACGGATGGTGATAAAAGAAGGGAAAGAATACCAATTCAATCCTGACTACCAATATTAATCTTGATGCAATTATTACATACCGGAAACTTTACTTTAGTGTCGAGGCATATATATAGGAATAAAGTAAAGTAGCCGAGGATTGCAGTATGCAGTATTCATTCCCTACCCTTTTATAGTAGGATATGTCAAATTCTGATTCCAATCCGGCTGCCGATTCTGTATGTACATTCTATACGGCTTGCCGTGAAGCATCAACAGGTAACTGTTGCAAGATATGCCAAGGTATAACCTCACTGCGTTACGGTTGTACATTGGCGCCCTTGCCTGCTCAGAGACTTCGCCGGTGCGGTACTCGCAAGCTCGCACCTATTCACTATTATAACAACGATTTATATGGAACAAAATATTGAGGAACAAACACAATCTCCAGAGGAGAAAAAAGAAACAAGATCCGTCTTTATCGGAGCAAAAGTCACTCCCGGTCAGAAAGAGTATATAAAATCACAAGCTGAGCAATGCGGTATGACGGTAAGCGATTACTTGCTTGCCTGTGCATACAACTACCGGCCCAGACCAAGGCTCACAAAAGAAGAAACAGACCTGTTGCAGAATCTGGACAACTGTCGTTCTGACCTTGTGAAATACACTTCTGCACTTCGCGGAATGTCCACAAAGCAACGAATGATATTGTTCAATCAGGTACCGTTCATGGTAGGCTGGCTCAAAGAGCTTGGCAATATTGCTGAAAGCGTCTGCCAATTTCTTAATGCCGTAAAAGAGAGAAACAAGATTCCGTCCAACGAAAAATCCGAAGAAGTATGATAGCAAAGGCTAAAGCAATATCGCACGGCATAAACGCCATCCGTTATATTACCGGCGAGTCTCTGAAGAAAAAACATCCGGAGAAAATCTATCGGGTATTGGACAATCTGATGCCGTCGCAACCGGACACTTTGGGGATATGGAACTCCATGCAACTGACCTTATCACGTTTCAAACCCATCAAGAACTCGGTCATCAGAATTGAGTTGAGTCCATCTGCCGAACACACCTATTTCTTCGACATTGAGGACTGGCAAAAGCTCTGGCAAGATTTCGCTGAGGAGTTTGACAAACAAGTGATAACCGGCAAGAATGGAAAAGTTCGCTCCTGCCAAACCAATCTGGCTAACAGCAAATACACAGTTTGGCTGCATAAGGAATCCAATGGCGAAGTTCCCCACCTTCATGCTGCTGTCTGTCGTTTGGATGAAGAGGGTAACATCAACAATGACCACAACATTCATCTTCGTGCGCAACGTGCTGCCGAGCGAGTTGCAAAGAAACGGGGCTGGACTACTGCCGTACAAATCCGATACACCAATATTCATCAAGTGAATCGCGATTGCATGGATGCGCTGAGGTCAATGCCTGAATGGTCTTGGGAAGAGTACAAAAATGCCCTCACAAGAAAAGGTTACTCTGTACACGAAAGAAAGGATGCGCAACACGTTATCAGGGGCTACGCACTTGTAAACGGTAATACCAAATACAAGGCTTCCGAATTGGGAGTTGCCCGGAATTTGATGATTTCAAAACTTCCTAAAACATGGGATAAACTGCATCATAAGCCGCAAGTTGCCACTGTTAGCAATCAGCCTAAGGAAACTCAAACGGAGCAAAATCTCAAACCGTCAGCATCCACAGAGTATTCCAGATATAGCACTTATCATCCCGATACTATTTACTATACGCTTAATCATGACGATAAGGAACACCATTTCTATATTCCCCAAAAAGTGCTTGACTGTTTCAACGATGAGTTTGACTATAGAGATACTGAAAATAGTCAGGCTCTTACCGATATGGCTGTTGCTATTTTTGTCGGACTGCTTGAAACGCCAAATGTTGCCACCGGAAGCGGTGGCGGAGGCTCACAAAGCGATTTGCCTTGGAGAGATAAGGACGAAGACGATTTGCAATGGGCACGAAGATGCGCTCGCGCTGCCGGTCGCCTGCTCGGAAAGAAACCAAAATCAGGATTAAAACGATAATCAAATGAAAAAGAAATTCGACTTTTCCGCAGAAATGGCTGAAGCGGAATCCATAAAGTCCAATCCGAATAATGAGTCTTTGGAGGAAGAAAACCGCCTACTCGATATCAATGCACAAGAACTTGCCAAACTGAACGACAACGTGTTCAAGTTGAGAACGGAAGTTGAAAATCTGTCCGGCTCTATACGAGAGTGTAAGCCTGTCATTTCTAAAGAAATGCAGAAGTTGGCAGTGGAATTTGGGGCAAGGCTTCTATGTGATTTTCTAAGTCAGATTGAGAGCAAATGCAAGGAAGCCGAGCGAAGAATGAAAAAATCCGGCAATGCCATCAATATTCCGGCTACCGCATTTTACATCACTATTATAATACTGGTAGCCCTATCTTCTTTTTTCGTCAGCATAATAGTGGCAAACGTTGAGATATTGCATTCAAGTCTGATTTGGAAAGCAGTTGCCATCTGTGCCCTTATCGCAATTTCGGGGACTGTCATGGCTATAATCGTACCGAAGATTTTGGATAAATGGACGTAATTGGAAGTGACCGAATCTTTAAAAATCAATTATCATTGGCGTTTGTTTGGTCATATCATAGGCTATAACAATCCTGTAACCGCCGTAACAGTTACGATGGTTACGGAATTGTTATATAGTTCTGTGATTTGACATTTGAATTAAAAATGCATACAAGCCATACTTCAATCAACATAGCTATTTTCTTTGAACTTGTCGGGTGCATGTCGGGTACTTGTCGGGCATATTATACGTTTTATTTAATTCAATGACTGAGCTTAGTACATTTTCACTTAGACTTATTTTTTGCTAAACTTAGACCGTTTTTCTTCAAATGATCGCACAGAAGTTACATACCTGTTAAATGTTATTTGCCAAGCGACTTGAACATCTTGGCAATGCAACGCTTCTTCTGTTCCATATTTGGATGGACATAAAGATTAAGCGTGGTGCTAATATTTGAATGTCCAAGTAATACACTGACTGTTTTATAGTCACAATTGCTTTCTATACAGCGTGTAGCAAAGCTATGGCGCAGCCCATGAAACTTTAATTTGGGAATACCAAGTTGTTCCATCAACCTCTTGTAATAATTGCGATATGTTCGTGGTTCTGTGGGCGAGTGTTCATTGGTGAGTATGTAGTAATCTGCATTTACCACTTTTTTCAATGGTTTCACCAAAGCAAGCAACTCCTTGCTCATAGGAATTTCACGGCAGGAGTTCCTTGTTTTAGGCGTATTGATAACCAGCTCAGTATGTTTCTTTTCACCTTCAATAATATAAATACGCTCTATGGTACGCTGAACGCTGATGGTTTCGCTATCCACATTGATGTCACTCCAGCGTAAAGCGCAAACTTCGCCAATACGAAGCCCCGTACTTAGGCTGATATAGATGCCTAAATTACGAAATGTGAAATTTTGACGAATGTAGTCCAATATTTTCTTGTGATGGGCTATAGTCAACACTTCCAACTCTTTATTCTTTTCAGTTGTAGGATATTTTATGTCCCATTCTGAATAGTTCATCCATTCGTGTTTTACTCCGAACTTCATCACCATTTTGAGCACAATAAGAATGTCCTTTACCGATTTTACACTCATACCACCATTGAGTTTTTGTAGTACAAAATCTTGTACCGCTTTCTCGTTTAACGCATCACTTTCACCAAAATATGGTAAAAGATGGTTCTCCAGAATCAACATATAAGCGGCAAATGTTGATTGCTTCACATACGGACGCTTGTCTTCTCGCCAAGCCATCGCAATTTCTCTAATTGATTTCTTTGTCATAATTGCTTTTTTAGGGGTTTCCTATAATTAGAGAAATATAATGGGCAATGTTCCAAATCTGAGATTCCCGGAGTTTAGTGGGGAGTGGAGCAGTCAACCGCTCACCGATTTTATGAATTTCAAAAATGGTTTGAATCCTGACGCTAAGCGTTTCGGACGTGGAACGAAGTTCATATCTGTTATGGATATTCTTAATAACCAATACATTTGCTATGATAATATTCGTGCATCTGTAGAACTTCAAGATGGAGATATTGAAACATATGGAGTTGATTATGGCGACATCCTTTTTCAACGCAGTTCAGAAACTTTGGAGGATGTTGGTCGGGCAAATGTTTATTTGGATAGCAAGCCTGCAATATTTGGTGGCTTCGTAATCCGTGGAAAGAGTAAGGGCAACTATAATCCTTTATTCTTTCGCTACCTTTTGGCTTCACCTACTGCACGGAAAAGAATCATTGTGAAAGGAGCAGGAGCACAGCATTTCAATATTGGACAAGATGGATTAAGTAAGGTATCTCTTGATATACCAAGATTGTCAGAGCAAGAAAAGATTGGAAAACTCTTGCAATGTGTGGATGCTCGTATCGCTACCCAAACCAAAATCATTGAGGATTTGAAAAAACTAAAGTCCGCAATTATTTATCGTTGCTATTCTTCAAGAACGAATATAGTTTCATTATATGACCTACTCAAACAATGTTCTGAGAGAAACCGTTGTGGTTTGGATTTGCAAGTCCTTTCGGTCAGTAATAAATACGGATTTATCGCTCAATCTGACCAATTTGAAGATAGAGAAGTAGCAAGCGATGATACCTCAAATTATAAGGTTGTGGAGAAGGGTATGTTTGCTTATAATCCTGCCCGTATAAATGTTGGTTCGATAGCATTGTATGAAAAGGACGGCAAAGGTATCGTTAGCCCTATGTATGTTTGCTTTACAACCGAACAGTTATTGTTGCCCGGTTATCTGAAACACTATTTTGCTTCACAAACATTTAGGCACGAAATGTATAAACGCTTGGAAGGAAGTGTTCGCTTATGCCTTACTTTTGAAGGCTTGTGCAATATCGAGATACCCCTACCGAGTATTGAGCGACAAGAGAATATCAGTAAATACCTTTCTACAATTGAGAACAAAGTTTCATTAGAAGAATGCGTACTTTCTCAATATCAGCAACAACGAAGCTATCTACTCTCACAAATGTTTATATAAACATCTGCGAGAGTAGGTATTGCTTCTGCAAAATAAGGTAATCTAACAACTTGACATTAGTGTTAGTGCAATTATCATAAGCCAGCAATACTTTTGCTATATGGTTCATATTGTCCGATTTACGAGAAAAGGGCAACATATATCCATCTATGTCGCTTTTCCCTATATTCATTTGTGCCGCGCCCTGCCCACAAGCTATCATAGATTGCTCAAAATGTTCACTTGCAAGAACTTGAAAAAGGAATTCGACTTCTTTAATTTTTGGAGCAAGTAAACCTACCCTTTGATTAAGCAGATAATGTCCATCGTTGCATAATGATACCCTGCCAACATTTCCTGTCATAGAAATAAGAATATCATTTTCTCTTAACACCTGATGTTTTTGTAAGTCTTTCGGTAAATAAGATATTGTCTTGCAGTCTTCTGTGGATATATACCTATTGCCTTGTACATTTGCAATCGTGATAATTTTGTATTTCCCATCTCTACAATATGAAGAACTTTTGAACGCATATCCATTTTTTAATTCACAGACCTCTCCTAATGAAATCCGAGTTTCAAGCAACACTCTATCATTTAAGAGTTTCTGTGCTATTGCGGACATTAGTGTAATACAATCCTTAATTAAAGGGCTTACGGTTACACTCACGACTGTAGGAAAGCCGAATACTACAATTTCCCAATGTTTAGAGTGTCATAGCTCCACACTTCAAGAAAGTGAGGTTTTACCCAATGGACTATGCAGGGTGTTTGGTGCGAATGGATTGGTTGGTTATAAAGATGTGCCACAAATGAACAGTGATGCGATACTGGTAATAAAGGATGGTTCGGGTGTTGGTACAGTTTCCTATGCACAGGGCAAATTTTCGGTAATTGGCACACTCAACTATTTTACTGTCATAGGCAACAATGATTTGCGGTATCTGTACTTTGCGCTGTCAGTGTTCAACTTTCAACCGTACAAAACTGGTATGGCGATACCACACATCTACTTCAAAGATTATGGTAAAGCGAAAATATATTGTCCTTCACTTGCTGAACAAAAGCGTGTCGCAAACGTGCTTGACAAATTGGAGAGCAAACTTTTTGTTGAGCAAGAACTTCTTGCGTCATTCAATCAACAAAAACAGTATTTGTTGGGGAAGATGTTTATATGAACATCTTCCTTAATAGATATTGTTTCTGTATTTGATATTTCTGTAATAGTTGCCTTTCAATATCCTCTTTAAGCGATAACACTGAAAGAAGATGACTAATTTCTTTTTGCCTATCTAAATCTGGTATTGGGCATTTTATGTGATTTATATCCTTTAGGTAGGCTGTTTTCATCGTACCTTCAGTTACAACACGTTCAACTTCTTTTTGAAAATATGAAGATTGCATAAAGTAATAAAGAAATTCAACATCAATATTTGTATTAGGGACAATACCTAAAATCCCTTGTTTGGTACAGACTGGATATTTGTTTATAGAAATAGCACCGATTGTTGCTCCATTAGAGTATATAATGGAGTGCGTAGGAATCAGCCATGCTGAAGATTTTTTGAGTCCTAACTCTGTAATATAGTCTTTGTTAGCCGATAAATATTTATTGCTCAAATCGTCTATTTTTATGAAGGGAATACTGCCGTTATCATAAAATTCTGTATTTGACGTAGTGGGTGTTCCACCCTCACCTGCTTTACTATATAATGTTTCAAATGCCACTAGCTGCCCACATTCCAGAGTTATTATATCATCTATAAGCCCTTTAATTAAGGATTGCAGTTTCTCAATGATTTTGTTTTGGGTTGAGATGCGGTCTTCTACCAGTTGTAGTAATTGAGCTATCTTACATTGTTCATTCACAGTCGGAATAGTAATTTTGATAGATTTGATTTGCTCAAAGTTTAAGCCTTGTCTATTTCCACCAGCTTGAAAACTGTCTATTTGCTTTTGCCCATAGCTCGAAAGTAAAAAATTACAGAGAAAAGAAGATATAAGATTATCTTGTGTACGAATAATACAAACATGCTGATTTACATTGCCCCCTACGATTTCTTTAGTCGCCATTGCACTACGACCAATAGAAGCTCCTGTGATATTAAGCAGTACATCATCCAATTGTAACTCTGTATTCTTCTGACGTTGGTGAGTATCTTCATCTATGTAGGCTATATCATCTAATAAAAGTTGCCCCAATCCTACGTTTTGACTACGTACAAAAGGATGTCCATCTGTCTTATACACAGCCTCACCACCTCTTGGAGTTACGCCACTACCTACTTTTATAGTTAGCTCACCAATGGTACATTTCTTCCACTCTCCGCTAAACTCCGGGAATCTCAGATTTGGAACATTGAGGATTTTATTTTCGTTATTATTTGCCATAATCATTATTCTTTATCAGGGTTAATATCAAACGGCAACAATTTGTCGCCATTATTAAACCGGTCGAAATCAGAGATAAAAGAACGGTCTTGAATCACTTTATATTTCTCGTACTCACCATACGCCTTCTCTCGTGCTGCTTCTTGTGAAACCTTACCAGCAGTATCTTGTACCTTATAATCCATAGTACCAAGGAACTGTTCAAGACGTTGCTTCCAGTCTTCCATTGTTGTGATTATGTGGCGTTGGGCACGAAGCTCTGCAAATTCAAGAAATGCGTTAGTTACGCCGTTAAGTTCGGAAATCTCTTTGTCTGACAAATAGTTCTTTGCCACAATCGTATCGGACTTCTGAACTCTACCATCGGGTGCTTTCTTCCATGTGGTCAATCCCATGTGAGGCATTTCAGAGTCGGCACGTTCATACACTATTTCAGCAGCGGTACGATTAGTCACAGCCAAGTGCATCATATTTTGTACCATTTTGAAGAACAATTTAGTACAATCCGATTTCGGGTCGTAATCAGCACTACATTCCGCATAAATGTCTGTTATCTTCTGATAATACCTTCGCTCTGACGTGCGTATCTCACGAATACGCTCCAGCAAGTCATCAAAATAATCTTTACCAAAATGCTTTCCCTGTTTTAGTCTTTCATCATCAAGAGCATATCCTTTAATGACAAATTCCTTCAAGACAGACGTAGCCCAAATACGAAACTGAGTGGCTTGATAGCTATTGACACGATAACCTACCGCTATGATGGCATCCAAATTATAGAACAACGGTGTACGCTCCACATCTCGTTCTCCCTCTGATTGAACTATCCCAATTTTTCGGATAGTTGCCTCTTTGGCAAGTTCACCGGATTCATAAATCTGTCCAAGATGATAGTTGATAGTTCGTACATCCACCCCAAACAAGTCTGCCATGCGCTTTTGTGACATCCAGAATGTTTCACTATTGAATATTACCTCTATTCTAACCTCTCCTTGTACGGTTTTATATAGTAACAGATTGGAACTATATGAATTGAGCACCAATTCGTTGGCAGATATGGTTTGAGAAAAGTAATCTCTTGCCTGTTGTACCAATACTTTTTTTGCATCAGCAGTTTCAGCAATAATCATACATGCCATACGTGACAAGCGGAAGATACTGACTTTACGGAACGAGCCACTGCCTATCTTCACCATATCAACCGCTTGGTTGAAATGCTCATCAATATTCATTCCTTTTATGCCGGCTACTTTGATTGCTTTATCTATGACTTTTTGGAATTTCCAATAAGCCGAATATCCCATAGCAGCGCATAGATCACGTGAACTCCAATATTCATTGTCGTTCTCATCGTGACAACGGATATTGTCGAATGAAGGACGCATTTCCGGGATGTTATCTATCTCTGCCATAACACTATTATTCAACCAGTCCCAATTCCTTAAGATATACTTCAATCTCCTTATCGAGTTCGGCACGCTTGGCTTCTAACTCCTTGATTTCAGCCATTACAGCTTTAATGTCGATAGGTTCTTCCTCTTCAAAGGTATCGACATAGCGAGGGATATTCAGATTATAGTCGTTATCGGCGACTTCCTGTAAGGTGGCAAGATGGCTGTACTTTTCTATTTCAGTGCGGTTGCAGTAGGTATCTACAATCTTGTCGATATGCTCTTTACGCAGTTTGTTTTGTGTCTTGACTTTCTCAAACTCCTTACTTGCATCTATGAACAGAATATTGTCATCTTCCTTACGGCATTTCTTCATCACAAGGATACAGGTCGGAATACTTGTACCATAGAATATATTAGCCGGCAAACCGATAATGGCATCGATATAGTTTTTCTTTTCTATCAAGAAACGGCGTATTACCCCTTCTGCATTACCACGGAACAAAACACCGTGTGGAGCGACACAAGCCATCGTACCACCTTCGTTCAAGTGATAAATCATGTGCAGGATAAAAGCATAATCTGCTGTCTTCTTTGGTGCAAGTCGCCCTGCTTTGCTGAAACGGTCATCGGTATTGAATTTGTCGGCAGCACTCCATTCGGCAGAGAATGGAGGATTTGCGACTACTGCATCAAATTGTGTATCGCCAAATGCATCCCATTCAAGCGTATCGCCGTTTTCAATCTTGAAATTGCTGAATCTGATACCGTGAAGCAACATATTCATTCTGGCGAGGTTGTAGGTCGTCGGATTCTTTTCCTGTCCGTAAATATCAACCGCATTTCCAATACTTGCAGCACGAAGAAGCAACGAGCCACTACCGCAGGTAGGGTCATAGACATTGCGCAAACGCTGGTGTCCGATGGAAACAATCTCTGCCAAGATACGGCTGACTTCCTGAGGTGTATAGAACTCTCCGGCTTTCTTTCCAGCTCCTGCTGCAAACTGCGAAATCATATATTCGTAAGCATCGCCCAGTATGTCAATTTCCTGTGATGCCTCTAATCCAAAATCTATATCGTCCAATGCAAGAAGTACATTGCTGACAAGGGTGTTTTTATCATCGGCTGTTTTACCCAATTTAGGTGAAGCCAAATCAATATCTGAAAACAATCCTCCGAAATCGTCTTCACTGTCCTGTCCGAGCGTACTATCTTCGATACGCTTCAATGAACGCTCCAGCATAGGTAAAATGTTTTCTTTTCGTTTGACAGCTTCTATCACGGACGAAAACAAAAATTTCGGTTCTATAAAATAGCCTATATTCTCTAGGCATTGATTCTTTGCTTCCTCTTGTAATTCAACAGCATCGGCATCGTCCATTTCCCACAATTCCTTAAAGGTTATTTCATCATCCACCAAGGCATTGTTGGCATACTTCTCAATTTTCTCTGATAAGTATTTATAGAAAATAAAACCCAATGTGAAATACATAAAGTCGCTTGCCGACATATTGCCACGCAAACGGTTTGCGACCTCCCATAGCTGGTCACGGAGCTTTTGTTGCAGTTCTTCGCTCATATTTTTATTTTAATATTTCATTTACAACTTGCCTGATTTTTACACACATTTCACAAAGCCAAGCGCATCCACTATTCCAATTGTCCCTATCATTCATATCACCCATAGAATGAAAGACAAGGAAACGACTTGCTTTCTTATTATCATCTAATCGCCATTCAATCTCATCAGGGGCAGCAATTCCTAACATTCTAGCTACTAATTCTCCATTAGACTTGAATTTAGTAATAATTTCTTTATCTTCATTAACGTATAATCCTGCTGACAGACAATTGTTTTTAGTATTTAATGTCATACAGAGATGGTAAGCAGACGACCCCATACCAAGGTCATACCAATGATGCGCTTGTGGCTTCCGCAACTTAAACTTCTTCATAAAATCAGAATAATGAAGAGCTTCATTATTGAAATTTTCCCAAAATGCCAATTTTAAGTTTTCTGTTTCTGAAAGTGCAGCTGTCTTTTTCATTGCTTTCGCCCAATTATTCGGTCGCTCAACAATGTTAAACTTAGGAGCTGGTTCAGAACTGCTGATTCTCCATAATTCTATTTCTATCAAAAAGAACTCAAACTTATCATCAGTATGCTGATTCAACCACTCTATTGCCTGTTTATGTTCATCACGTGCTTTCTTAACAATCCAAATTATCACCTCCGCATCCTTACCTGAAGCATAAGTTATAATTTTGCCAAGATGGTCATGGTTTGTTTCTTCCAACTGATTTTCAATTATTATTCGTCGTCCAGTATCCTCCTCCGTCGCAAATAAGTCAACGCTAAAATCACCAACATTGGATTCTTGTTCTTCAACGACGATATCTATACCAACAGCCTCGCTAAGAATTTCCATATTCTCTTCCTTTGCAAGCCAAGGAGTAAAGTCTTTGGCCTCATGTTTCCATACAGAACGAAGGTCTGTCACCTGTTCTAATTTTCCCAAATTCATATAATTGTATTATCTACTCCCAATTAAACGTATTTATTATATTGCGCAATCTTTCCATGATTCTCGTCAATGCCTTTCTTGTTTTTATAAGACCTAGATGCTTATCTTTCAATGCCTTCTGTATGATTTCCGGCTGTTCCTTTTGCAAATAGTCATACTCTTTTATGTATAGATTCAGTACTTCGGCAGAAATTTGTTCATCGTCCGCCAAATCGTTTACAGCCTTATTGCGTTCAGATACAATATATTGATTCAAACGCTCTTCCAATTCACTTGTACCATCAGCCTTACTACGTCCGCTCATGAAGTTTTCCTTATCTTCATCAACATTTTTCCGAATAAAGCCATCAATGAGTTTGGCTTTGCCTCGCATCCCGGCATCCTTAATCATTGTGTCAATGATATGTTGCCGTTTCTCTGAATAATCATTGCTATATGGGTCAAGTTCCGCAATGAGTTCAAGAATGTAAGCCACATTAATAATGTCGCTATGCAAAAGTTCAAGACAAAAATCTATATCTTCCAATCCTTGAGAGTTTCCATACGGAACAGGGTCTTCCGCAACAACTGGTGTGGTTGCAGGTGGTTCAATAAACCCGACAGTAATGTCAAGATACTTACTCTTATAATCGTTGAATTGCTGTTCGGTTATACCAAGGTCTTCCGCATCCTCACTATAATCTTCGTATATCTGGATTTCCGCATGTTTTCGGATAATATCACGAAATGCAAGCACAAAATTTTTCTTGTCGTTTTCGCTTTGCAGATAATCTATACTTCCGGGAGTAGGATATTTCTTCAGAAACTCTATTGCTAAATCCTTATATTCCTTTTTGACATCCTCAAACGGAGGACGCACTATATCTTCAGGATTGTCAGAGTTGCTGAATAATTTAATCGCTGTATCAACGTTGTTTTTCAAATCACGGAAGCAAACAATTTTACCGAAACGCTTCTTCTCATTCAGAACCCGGTTGGTACGACTGAACGCTTGCAGCAAACCGTGATATTCCATATTCTTATCCACATAGAGCGTATTCAGTTTCTTGCTGTCGAAACCAGTAAGGAACATACCCACGACAAGACAAAGGTCAAGCGGCTTCATATCCGCTTTCTTCTTTTTCATGCGCAGATTGATGTCATCATAGTAGGCACGGAAGTTCTCTGTGGTAAAAGATGTGCCGAAATTTTCATTATAATCGTCCATAATGGCTTGCAGTTCATCCGCCTCAACCACGCTCTCTTTTGCATACTGCCCTGTACCCATGCCGGTCTGTTCATCGTCCTGACTGTTATTGGCAGCGTAAGTAAACACCGCGCCAATACGGATTTTCGGATTTAACGATTTGAATATCTTATAATAGCGTATAAGCATCGGCACGGACTGCACGGCAAACAAGGCGTCAAACTCTCCATCGAATGTGGACTTGTTGAAATTGTTAAGGATAAACTTGGCGATTTCCTCCATACGGGCTTGATTGTCGTTGTCAACAACTTCGTTGCCGTGATAATACTCCACAAGGAATCCAAGCACGTTTTCATCGGCTATGGCATCCTTAATAAGATATTTATGAAGACAATTTCCGAATATCTCCTTAGTGGTATGTCCATCCACCGCATTTTCGGTAAAGATAGGTGTTCCCGTGAAGCCAAAGATTTGAGCATTGTCAAAGAACTTCATAATCTTCTTATGACTATCCCCAAAGTGGCTACGATGACACTCATCAAATATCATCACGATACGTGAGTGGCGAATAGTTTCAATCTTGTTGCTATACCACGTCTTGCTGACTGCAGCATTGAGTTTCTGAATGGTAGTGATGATAATCTTGGAATTGCTTTGAAGCCGTTTCACAAGCTCGTCTGTATTGTCGGTACTATCCACAGCCCCCGCTTCAAATGCTTCGTATTCCGATTGGGTCTGAGTATCAAGGTCATGTCGGTCAACAACAAACATAACCTTATCTACATCGTCTAATTCCGATACAAGTTGTGCCGCCTTGAACGAAGTCAATGTCTTTCCGGCTCCTGTTGTATGCCAGATATAGCCGTTATCATTGGAGTTCTGCACACGATCCAGAATCTTCTCTACGGCATAGAACTGATAAGGACGAAGCACCATCAAGCACTTGTCGCCCTCGTGTAGCACAATATATTTTCCTATGACTTTGCCAAGCGTACATTTTTCCAAGAAGAATACGGCAAACTTATCCAACTCATTGAACGGATGATTGGCAGCATCCGTCCAATTGAATGTAAACTTATAACCGCTATTAGGATTGTTGGCAAAATAGCGGGTATTGACACCATTTGATATAACAAACAATTGGATATAGTCGAACAATCCGTGGAACGAAGTCTTATGATAGCGTTGTATCTGATTGTATGCCTGTTTGAGTTCTACTCCCCTGCGCTTTAATTCTATCTGAACCAATGGCAAACCATTGATAAGTATAGTCACATCATAGCGGCATTTTTTCCGTCCTTCAACAGTAATCTGATTTGAGACCTGAAACTCGTTCTGACACCATTGGGTACGATTGAGAAATTCCACCCAAATCCGTTGTCCGTTTACCGTATCAAGCGGATAGAGGTCACGAAGTTTCTTGGCCTTTTCAAAGCGTATCCCACCTTCGAGATAAATCAATATCTTCTCAAACTCTTCATCCGTAAACGAAGTGCGACCAACTTCTGCCAGTTGTTTTTTGTTATGAATCTCCAATTGCCGTTTGAAATTAGCATAAAGATTATCTTCTTCGACAATTTGGACATACTCGTAGTCCATTTGTCGAAGTGTGGCTATCAATCCGGCTTCCAATGCCGCTTCGCTTTGTGTTGACATATTCTTGCCCTGCTATAGTGTTATTACCTATTTATTCCAGCTTGTAATATTTTGATGCCTAATGCATTTTCTATTTTGCACAAAGTTTCCAATGACAAATTTTCTCGACCTTTCAACACTTTAGAGACATACTGCTGAGTGCAATTCATTTTCTCAGCCAGCGCTCGTTGTGTCATATCAAGCTCTCCCATTCGGTTCGACATGATTGTTGCTATAGCCTGCGAATGGCAAACCCAATCTTCGCCTTTGCAGTCCACAGTTTCCTCTTTTACCTCCAAATACTTTTCTATCTTTTCTTCAGCCATTGTATGCATCAAAAAATACCTTTGCCTTATTTTGTAGACAAAGGTACTATAAATAATTGAGACAATACAACTTTCAGGTTGTTTTCTCAATAATATAAGACACACTCACATACTACACCTATTTCCATATCATAATCAACAATGAATAAACAATCCACCTTGAGATTCCAAATCTATGAAATTAATATTAGTCAAATCTTTAATGTCTATTTTTTCTGTAAATTTATTATCTATGACTATAAATTGGAAATTCCATTCTTTTGTATTGCAATATTTTGCGAATGCATCTATAGTGCCTAATGCAACCTTATCTTCTTCTGCAACATTTTTATCTCCATACTTTGTACAAAGAGGAGAATCTATAATAAGAAGACGAGAAAAAGCACGTTCTTGATTGTAGCAATAATCTAATAATGAAATCATTACAGCAGTAAAAGTTATAGAACGATTCCCTTTCCCATAACTTGAACGATGACGCCCTCCGATAAGAATGTCAAATTTTTTATAATCAAAATTAACTTCAACGTCTTTGTTAATGAAATTCCATAATACAAGATTTTTTTGTATTAAAGAAAGAAATTCAGTAGAAATATCCCGCCTTTGTTCTTTATTCTCACTTTTGATTTCCTGTAAATCTTCTTTGAGTTTATTTATCAATTGTTTTTTAAGCTTAATATCTTCCTCTAATTCCGTATGCATGAACTTTTTACTTAAATTCACTTCAGCTCGTGCCAAAATTTCTTTCAATTCTCCTATATTCGGATGAAGAGAAGATATAGACATATCAACTACGTGTTTCTTGGTATAACATTTTTCTATGTTAGTAGAAATGCAATCTAACTTTTTTGTCTTTTCTGCTATCAAAACATTTAAATCCTGAAGTTTAAAATATATTTCATTATATTCATTTCGTATTGCTTCAGCATATTCTGATGACGAAATATCGGCAATCATGTGATGCGCTATTGTTGAACCACATAATGGACAGTCCACATCCTTCAACTGAGATACCAAAGAGTTCCCTGTATTGATAAATTGCAGCCGACTCATTTCATCTTCATAATCAGATTTCAAATTATTCAACCTTGCTATAAGATGAATTAGCTTCTTTTTATCTGTTTCATATGTTCTGACATCTTCTAAAATTTGTTCTCGCTTATTATACAAAGCTTCCTCCTCTGAAGCGACCTCAGATAATTTATTTCTATAAACTTCAATAAAGCTATCGTCGGTTAATGAAATATATCCAACATCTCCCAATGATTCCAATTTTAATTCTGCCTCCTTAAGAGTTTGAACCAAATACTCAATTTTTCCATTTATGCGAGATTTTTTATCTTTAGGATCTTCATCTGGCCTAAATTCACTATCATCAACTCCAGTCATCAAATATGCAATTAGGTTTTTCTCAACCCATTGTTGATTAGGAATAGAGTTATAAACTAAAGGAGATCTATCTTTTGCAGCAACCCTTGTCTCATCTACCATACATAAATGGCGAATAGTAGGATATGATATTTTCGTGGGATTCTTTTTCTCCGAAGATTTAGAATAAATGGTCGGAATATTAGAGATTGACAATAAAAAGTCAGACAAACTGATATTTGATGAACCTTGGCAACTATATTTAGTTTGTTTACACTGTCCATCGTATTCACTCAACAAGCATGGAGAAACATATACAGACATTGAATTTATGCTTCTTTTTAGCGTATATACACTTTCATTGTAGGTGTGAATTTCAAGTAGGAAATCCGTATAGCCATTCCCTTCGGGAGGTAAAATTAAATCTACGCTTCCTTTACCTAATACAAAATCAATTATCGAATATAATGTTGTTTTTCCAGTATCTGATTTTCCTAGAACAACATTACATCCTTTCTGAAAAGTCAACTTAGATGTTGATACATTTTTTCCACGAGCTTCAAACTCTTTTATATATAATCCATTGTTATTCATTTTGAATCTCAAATTTGGTTATTAATATATGACAACAAGTGCTCTTTTTCAATATCATGCAACATGTTGTCTGTTTGATGTATTGCCTGATATAGTTTTTCTGCATATGCTTCTGTAGCCAACTCTGCAACCAAAGCATTTCCTATATTACTCAATAAATACATATTTTCATTTTGATTTACTTTGCAAACTACTAATTGTTTAGCTAACAATAGATGCAAAGAATCATTGATTGTTTTTTGAAGACCAACATACGTAAACTGATGATTCTTCCAATCATTATTACATGACACATAATCATATACAACAATACGTTCCTTTTCCATCAATTTATTATATACAGACAATATAAACAACACCCTCAATGAGACATCTAAGATGCCATCAAGTATCTTTAATCTTTTACAATCCATTTTATTCTATTTTCATTTGAAAGTTGATGGCATACGCCAACACAAACATTACTATCTACTAAATGAGAAATAAGCATTGAAGCTGGCACATTATAAGTTCCAGCTTTTTTTTCAATTGATTTTACTTTTGTAAAACCATCTGGATAATCATCATCCAGTTCATTTCCGATATATCGTTCTATAGATGTTGCTAAATCATTAAATTCATCCGAATCAGGAGCTGTAGATTTTCTACTCGCTATCTTTACTTCTTCCGATTCATAAAACGATATTCTAGCCCTATCCAAATGATTCCTATATTTACCTGTATCAGTATTATGTTCATCATCTATAACATTTATAACATGCCCTGCATGGTCGGAATAGGCATCATTTAAATTTTGAATATAATTACGTTCTATGTTTATTGGTGTATGTGGCACTTGAAGAGGAGAACGTTTAATCATATTAAATCCCCCTCCAAAATAATAGAAATAATAAGGACTTTGGCGTATCTCATCAATAAACCTTATCGGTTCTATCTTCTTTACAATATTAAAATTAAATTTATCAATATAGGTAGACAGATTCTCATCTAATGCAATCCAGTTTGCACCAACTTTTTTATTCACCACTGTTTCCCAATCATTTTTCAATCTAATTTTAAGTTCTTTGCCATCATCATTAAGCAAATCAACAAAAGACTGACTCACATCTTTAGGGCAAAGGATGTAATAATTTTGCGGTATAGGGTAAGTGTTATTAAAAGTATATATCAATAATTTACCCATTTCTCCACACAAGTCACTATAAGTTAATGCAGATTTATATTGTTTACATTGATACAAATCAAACACACCATTTGCCCTGTCATAATATGCCAAAACATCACGTCCTTTATCTCCAGCCTGGCCAACTCGATACACTTCAGTATATCCTTTACCGCCCAAACAGGAATATGCCCATACACATACCAACTCTTCATACGTATCTTCATCAATATTGTAAAGTCTTTGTAAAGGAGTTATATTGCTAAGCACTCTATCTGCATTACTTAACATATTAGAAGTATTTGATGGTGGTTGAGAAATAGGCTCAATATGCAACAAATCTAAATTACTCATGATGATAAAAATGATATTAGAACCCTATTTTAGCAGTTTAATAATGTCACCCGCTAAAAGCGCATTATCCACATCATCTTTCGGAGCGTTTTTAAGAAACAGCATTGGAACGATGGTATAGTTCTTGGCAAACGGCAGCAGATTAGCTTTACGGAGAAGTTCGGCTGTTAGTTGTTTACCATTCTCTTGAGTTGTCCATTTACATTCACCAACCAGCAGATACTTTTTATCAAGCGATTCGGCCATTACATCAAATTCGACTTGTTCAGGTTTCTTGTCCTCATTGAGGACAGAACCCCACCAGCGTTTTGCCTTACCATAAACTACACCATTGACAAGATTACCTGTTACAGCATCCCTGCACAATTTTTCCCACTGCATACTCACATATTCCGAGAAATGGGTATTCAAAGCCTGTTCAATGGGCAAGCGACGATCAAGTTCAATGAACGAGCGATTCGGAACAACAAACTGGTAATAGAATGCCATAAACGGATCGGCAATCTTATAAAGGCTCTTTTTCGCATTCTTTTCATCAATCCCAAACGGAACATCTTTTTCCAAGAATCCGAGATCGATAAGTTTCTTTAATGGTCGTGACAGATTGGTTGCCGGTTCATTGCATCGTCCAGCAATCTCAGAAAGACGATTTGCACCTGTACCGATATAAGACATTATTGTCGAGGTCTTGACAATATCCTTAACATCATCTTGAAACAGCTTTATAGGTTCTTCGTAAAGAGTGCCATTTACTGACAGGATATTATGCCACAATGCGTCATCAAGCGAATTTCTGTTTTCCCTTAGTTCCCAATAACGCGGCACACCTCCCCATACGGAATACTCTTCAATGGCATTCATCGCATCAAGACTCAAAGCCTCCTGAATATACGGCAAACGTATCGGTGATAGCCTCATTATCTCATCAGCACGACCATAGAGAGGTGCAGTAGAATCAAGAAACAACCCATACATCATGTTTTGTGACGAGCCACAAAGCACAAGATTATACTTCAGTTGTTTCTCGTCAACCAGTTTCTGCAAAACAGACGGCAGTTCCGGAGATTGTTCCACAAGATATGGAAATTCATCCAAACATAGAGTAAAACGCTTGTCTGTTCGATAATTGACCGCACGAAACATAGATTCCCAGTCTGGATATGTCAATTTATCGAAATCAGGAAACACTTGTGCTATCACTTTTGCGAGCAATGTTCTCTGATGTTGGCCTTCAGAACGATCAGCGAGAAAATAAACATCATTGTCCGACAACACTCTTTTGATAAGTGTTGACTTACCTAATCGTCTACGACCATACATGACGACCAACGATGACTTCTCTCTCGCAAGAGCATCCTTCAAACGTGCCGCTTCATCTATTCTATCAACGAATCTCATACGACTTATTTAATTATGCTTTGCAAACATAATGGTTTTACAGCATAATACAAAATTACAAGTCTTATTTTTTATCCTCATAAAAGCATTTTTAACTTACTTATAGGAGAATATAAACTTTATCCCTTTTTTGAAGCTCGTTTCCTTGTCTTCAAGTTCAAATCCTGTAACGCTTTCCCCAATTTATCTTCTTTGGCTAACCACAGAATATCATCGTCAAGTTGCAAGGCATACAAAACACGCAAATAAATACCGATTGCCACAGTCGGTACACCTTTCTCAATTCGGGATACAGTCAATGGAGAACAAGTAGCACGTTCAGCCACCTGAGCTACACTTAGATTCCTCCGCAAGCGAGCTAACTTAATCTGCTCCCCTACAACCTGCATCTTCCGCTCCAGTTTTCGGGGTAATTTAGTACCCATTGTATTCTTTGCCATATTCAACACATCATATAATATGCAAAAATAACATTTTATATTTATTTAATGATATATTATATGGAATATACAGCGACTCCATAAAACCAAGTATATACATGGCCCATTTTCAACAGTCCTCAAAGACCAACTGCTATTATATTGTTCGTAAGTGCCATATACACACATTAACAAACAAAATATTATTTGTTACATTAAATACGCAACTCTCCTTTACGTCATCACATTGAAAACTCGTTTGACTTGCCAAAAGAAAAAACGACTTTACTTTATCCCCGTATTCGTATATACGCACATTAAAGTAAAGCTAAAAAAGGGAAGAAAAGAGATGACTCCGCCAAAGCCGAACTATACTTGCAGACTTTTTCTTTTCGATGCACAACATATAAACGCATATTGTTTCATTCACTTATTTACAACGAACGTTATTCACAATATGACAGAAAGCGTTTGTATAAAATGATTGTACTATTTGCTAAGAGCTAATAAATTCAAACTCTATCACATACCACAATCAACTAAAACACAAAGGTACGAAACTGTTTATGAAAAACTAGTATAATCGTAGAACTTGAAAATATATCTTGTCAATAAACAACCAAACAGCATCGCAGATAAATACCCCAAAGAGTCAATCTACATATCATCAAATGTGTTATTGCCATATCAATGGCTTAGGAGTTAGAATAAAATGATTCAACCCAATCTAAGAATGATATAGATTAAGTTGAATCATTTTAGCAATACATATATTGCATTTTTCTTATATAGAATTCAATATCTTTTACGAAAACCTCGAGATAATTATTTTCATCAGTTCATTGAAATCTAATGGATTCGAATCAAATACACTTTGTGGTACTCTTACTTTATAAGAGCCATTCAAGCGAATATCATTTTCTCCCCCTCTGAATGCATCATCTGTGCGTTTCTTCAGATCTTTTTCAAGATAGCCAATATTATCACGACACTTAATATTTGAATATATTTCAGATAAAGCAACTAATTCATTCTTTTCTGCTCTTGAACGATCAAAATGATACATATTGACACTTATAAGAGCATATCGTTCTGGCATTTTCACAGCACACTCAAACTGTGTTGGTGTCATTTCTACTGATTGCTCACTTTCCCAACGAGACTTGACCTCTATGTAATATTCCTCATATCCTTGTTTACTAAGTATAAAATCCTGACCATTTTGTTGATTGGAAACTGTTATACCTTTACAAGCAAGAGCATCTTCCAAATAGACTTGAATGTTATTCTCCATATATTTTCCAAGCATTTTAATATACGCATCATGTTCCATATTACGAATTGTGTTATCCAAAGCATCCAGCACTTTATTAGCATCTTCACGTCCCGAAATATCAGCCATTCTCTCCATCAATGCAGGATTCTTTTGTTTTAGCATTTTGTTGATAGCCTTTCTTTCTATGTCAGATCCTAAATTATATCTAATTGATTCCCTCTGATCATATATATCCTTAAAAAGTATTCGCCATTGTAAGCCATCAGAAGACTCCTTCTCTGTTAATTCTATAATATCTAGTAAAATAGTATCCTGATAATTATCAGCACTCAATTTGTTCTGTATTTCTTTTGCGACAAACTGAGCTGTACATTTATATGTATCATATGTATAATTGGGATAATATGATTCAAAGCATTCATTCACACACTTGCTTTTCAAATCTTCTCCAAGTACTTGCTGATAAAAATAGAACAATTCATCGTTTACTTTATCTTTTTTCTTTAATTCCTCAGGTTTATGTAAATCTCCATTCATGTCAGGATAGATAGCATATTGAGTACAGAAATTCTTATAATCATCCCCCCGGGCTTGCTCTACAAAGATATTCAAATCATCAAAATTTTCTTTTACCCATTCAGAGCTCTTAAGCTCAATTTTCATCATCTGATTTTCAACAAGAGATACAAAGATTTGTCGATACAAATCAAAATTAGACGCATCGTCAAGCCATGCTGGAATATGTTTCTCACAATACTCAATACCTTCAAATTTACAGATAACGGGCATCAATTTATTGCGTTTAGAATCTCCTCCAGTTATTGTAAACGATGAACATAATGCTATCAGATGTTGTTCAAATTTACCATTGTAGAATGTTGGCTTTTCTGCATTTTTCCAGCACTCATCTTCTTTAGATTTAACGGTTGCATTTAATTCCTCTCGTAAATTAGTCCTATTGTAACTTGTCAAGTCAATTATATCTGCATAATTTTCATGAACAAATTTTATACAAATATCACAATTAAGATTTTTAACAAGATTATATAAATCTGTTACTATTGGCTTAGCATCTCGTAATTCACCTCTCTTCATTAGAACACCTTCTCTATTTGGCAAAAGGGCATATTTATCAAAGAAATCACTATGACCAGCTGCCACAATCATTTGTAGCATATCATGCAGATTTGTCCCTTTATGCAAACTAACATATTCTACTATTTTTTCTAGTGTTAGAAAGTTTTCTGATTTTACAGGATTCCATTCTGCAATAATTCTTGACCACTGAAGTAGTTCTTCCTTACATGGAACAGAGGCCTTTCCTATTGCATAAGGATATATGACTGACAGATAATCAATATCTGACTGTTCTGAAATAAATGCTTCCAATGAAGATTCTAACACTACAGGATGGGGGGTATCATCCATACAAAAACGCTCTCCTTTTACATCTATCAGTCTTAGTTTTGAAAATTCACGAACCCAACTCTCCTTTAATTCTTTATAATATTTTTCAGTTTTATCTTCGCTATATCCTTTGTCTTTAATATGCAGAGATGCCATTTTAATAGTATTCGCCCATGTGTGAACATTTGCTTCAAGAAAGCTCCACAACACCATTGTCATTTCATCTAAAATCTGCTTATTTTCCATAGCAGTTTTGTCTGTAGCGTCATTATCCTTTGGCACAATTATATTATCACGAGACTCTTCAGGGGTAAAACGATGAGAATGGAATAAGAAATTTACTCCAAAATAATTTGGACCAATTAGAGGGAAATGGACATACAATCTTGGAATATCACCCAAAGAACAAACCTGTGTTTCCGACTCCAACGGTAATATTATACGGCTGTCTCCATTATGCATTTCTAAATAGAAACAATCAAAATTTGTTGTGCTTTTACCAGCTTCTGTAATTATTATACGTTTACACTGCAAATCTTTTACTGAACAAATTTCATCTTTTTTCGTGAAAGCAATATTCTTTGAGCGTGTATTGTCTTGGATTGAACAAGAACCGATATTATCATTAAAAGTCAAAACATATGGCATTAGCTTGATAGCTTCATCTATAGCGGTTTGAGCTATAATTTTTCGCTCTTCATTTAGTTCATAGCTTAATTCTGTCCATTCTTTTGCTTCCTGTTTTTGTTCCGCATCCATCAATTCATTAACTTTCATTATCTGTTCTGTCATATCCTCTATAAATAGAGGTATATTATTGAAATTTTCACGATTTATTAGAAAATCATTTATATCAACGTAAGCTATTGGATTTTCACTAATAAGCATACTACCGTTTATTATGATTTTCCTACCGAATTTATGAGTGGTCAAAAATCCTGTGCCATATTGACCTACAGTATCATCACCTTCTTTTTCCTGAGAGCTTACTTGTTTGACCAATGAACATAAAGAATCATATGTGAATGATTTCCCTTTGTGAGCAAAAATAAAAGTATCATCATTCAAAGTAATGTGGATTTCCGCACTACAACCATCTTTCGACAAGTCACCAGCATTCTGAAAGAGTTCCCAAATAGCACGATTCCCACTGGTAGATCCATTTTTGCGGATACCATCTCGTATTTTTGTACAATGGCTTTTCACATTCTGACGAAGTTCTCGCTTACGAGCATCATCTTTTCTTAATTTAAGTTCCTCACTTGTAAGTATTGACATTTTATATAATATTTAGAATGTAGCTTTATTGCTCCCAATTGATGCATCTATGGAAATAGATGCATTGGTAAATTTAGGTTATTATATTTATTCAACCAAATAATTATATTCGTATATTTCTCCTTAGCCATAGATTAAGTAACAATATATAACAAACAACAAGCTACCCCCAAAAATGCAGTTAAAACAACTTTACTTTATCCTCGTATCCATATATACGTCCATTAAAGTAGGAGCAAAAATAGGGAAAAAGAGAAACATTCGACAAGCAAACGATTTTTTCTTTTGGTCAGCACCGTTATAATACGCTACATCATCTCCAACCTTGGAGAAACAACCAGAGAAATAACCGCGAGTATCACCACCGACAAAATACGATACAATATATCCCATACTTTTCACTAATACACCTCAAATCAACAACTCAAAATATGATTTCACACAAAGTTTTTCACTTACTTTCATAATCCAGAAAAATGCACTAATTTTGTACTCGTTCAGCGAAGAAAAAGAAGTGCAAAACGGACTTTTCTACCATTCTATTTATAAAATATTGGTAGTCAACTGGTCTAATATGCTGCATCGGCAAATAGAAGCCGATAAAAAGCAATTAATCCTTATTAGTAACGATAGTTTGAGATTGTACCAAAACTTATGTAGGCTAATTTTTGCCTACATAACAGCTTACATTAGAATAGAGGTTATCCACTATTTTGTTTATCCCTGCCTTTCACCCGGTTAATTCCCTATTCACCAATAATTTAATAATAAGTTTTTAATGCTAACCACTTCTATATGGCAATAAAAAAAGGCTATCTATCCCAGACAGCCAATCTTTTGTTAACCTTAAATCTAA
>OGMW01000437.1_pt1 | contig 45577 bp, 39 predicted proteins | sample 1573281 | NCBI WGS metagenome assembly OGMW01 (sample SAMEA2581907, study PRJEB24529) | metagenome | biome: Human gut stool | place: China | collected 2011 | reverse complement strand
GACGAATTCGTTTTCCACCAAAGATAAACGATGATACCATGTCCAGCATTGTGATTTATTCGTTGGTATTCTGCGCAGGAATCACGATTGCGGGCATGGTATTAGGTGCATTTGACCATGATGTGAGTGCTGTGGTTGACAGTACGCATCGCGTATTTGGGACAGAATTAGGCATCTGTGGGCTGATGAAGCTGTACGATAAGGGCGTAGAGCAGGCGGAACGCAGGAAACGGCGAGCGGAAGGGAAGGAGATTGAATAATGTTTTTAATGGAAAACTGGTATTTGGTAGTTGTGTTGATGGCGGTTGCAGGGATGGTCGGTGTGTGCATCGGGCGGTTTCTGAAAATGCCAACGGCGGCACAGAGAGAAAAAGTCAAGGAGTGGCTGCTGTGGGCGGTCACGCAGGCAGAAGCGGAGCTGGGGAGCGGCACAGGCAAGCTGAAGCTGCGGCAGACCTATGATTTATTTATCCAGCGGTTCCCTGCATTGGCTATGGCGGTATCCTTCGACACCTTCTCCCTGTGGGTGGATGAGGCACTGGAGGAAATGCGAAAGCTACTGAAGGAAAACAAAACGGTCAGAGAGCTTGTAAAGGGGTGATTATATGGCGAAAAAAATGACAGGTAAAGAATTGGTGTCTTTCTGCCGCTCCAAAATCGGCACGCCCTATGTTTACGGCATGAAGGGCAAGGTTATGACGGAGCAGAACTATAAATTTCTGAAAAACACCTATGGGAAAATGGTCTGGCTGAGTGATAGGGAGAAAATCGGCAAGGTCTGCGTGGATTGCAGCGGTCTGATTTCGTGGGCGTGTGGCGTGACGCTCGGTTCGGGCCAGTGGAAGGCAAGGGCAACCAAAATCAACCCCATTTCCACCATCGAAAAAGCACCCATCGGGGCGTTGGTCTGGATGCAGGGGCATATCGGGGTGTACACTGGCATGAAGAATGGCTACCCCTACTACATAGCCGCTGACGGCAGTGCTTACGGTGTGCGTGAAGTCCCGCTGCGGTGCAACAAATTCACGCATTGGCTGTTGGTTGAGGATGTATTTCAATACGAAATGAGGGATGATGAAGTGGTAGAGAAGGATAAGGTTGAGGTGTTTGGAAAAGTCGTAACAATGAAACTGATTCGGAAGGATGGAAGAGTATATCCGGATATTAGAGAATTCTGCGCAGCGGTTGGTCTGGAAATTGACAATAAGGGTAGAATGCCGGTGGTGAAAAAATGAAAAAGGCGGGGTAAAAGCCCCACTAATTCACTTATTTGCATAGAATTTTGAAAGTTTAAGCGAAAATAAATAGAATTTGATTAAATTTAAGTAGAATTTGATTAAAATTTTCCTGAAAAGCCCCTCTCTCGAGGGGCCTGTTTTTTACTCCGCAAACAATTCCTTCCCAAGCCCGGCGGTGTATTTGGCACCTGCGGCAAAGCCTTTTTCCTCCGTTTCGGTAATCAAATCATTCAGCAATTCTTCCGCAGTGAAATAATCTTCCGCATTGAGTTTGCTTTTCAAAAATTCCCGCAAATCCTTCATCCTGTTCCCTCCTGTGTGGTACTCCTGCATTTCCAGTTCTCTTTCGTGGCAGTAGCTGCGATATAAACCTTCGATTTTCTTCATGTTTTTTACCTCCTGTGATACTCTGTGTGTAGTTGATTTAGGATTATACCGATACCGCATGGGTGGCATTGCCACCGATTTGCCACCATTGGACAAGTTTTGTATAAATTCGATAAATTTTACATAGTCATAAACGATACTTAGAAAGCCTTTAAAATCAACGCTTTCAGATGTTTCTGATGATTTTTGGGGTTAGATAATGACGCTTAGCGGCTGTCTCCAGAATAAGGCTTTGTTAAAATATGCGAATGTTTTCTTTATTGGGGTGCCCTTTATCCGCTGCGCAGAGAGCTTTGCTCTGATTGCTGCTGTATATATGAGCCAATAGTTCGGATTTATGAATAAAAGTTGTAAATAAAATATCAGCGTGCTATGATAATTTGAGAGATATCTATGAAACAGGATTCGATACAGATTGGCTTATGCAATGAGGAGAAAAACATGGCAGATAGTGGAAGGATTGAAAAAAAGAAAGACCGGCAGACAAATCAGGCGGATATGGGACAGAAACGCAGATCACATCGTATGAATATCACGGCACTTCTGATTTTTCTGTTTTTATTTATTGGCTGCTCTCTTTTGCAGTTTGCGAACAACAGGCAAAATGCACAGAAGTCCTGCGGACTGATGCTGGATCAGATGAAGGAGCTGATTACGGAAAATGAAAGGAGCTTTCAGCAGCTAGAGGATACGCTGAAGGAGGAATATACTATTCGGGCGAATATCGCGGCGGATTATATTGCGCATGGCTGGGAGGATTACAAGGAAGCAGATGATTTTGTTGCGCTGGCGAAGCTGTTAGGGGTGGACGAGGTGCATGTGTTTGATGAAAAAGGTAAAATCATTAACGGATCTGTCCCTAAATATTATGGCTTTACAATGGATTCAGGGGAACAGATCGGTTTTTTCAAGCCTATGCTTTCTGACCACACGCTTTCCCTTTGCCAGGATGTAACGCCGAATACGGCAGAGGGCAAGCCTATGATGTATGCGATGGTCTGGGCAGAAAATGACAATGCACTGGTGCAGATTGGCGTAACGCCGGACAGATTGCTGGAATGGATGCAGAGCAGCGATATCAGCAAGATTGTGGGGCGGTTGCCGTTGGTTGAAGGGATGTCGATTTATGTTGTGGAGAATGCAACAGGAACGGTGCTTGCCGCAACGAATGATGATATACTGGGGTATGAGATTTTCCCTGAAGACAGAATACAGGATTCTTTGGAGGAAGGAAAACGCTATCAGAAAACGGTTTCGTTCCAAAGCAGCAGCCGTTATGTTGTCTATGAAAAAATGGGGGAATATGATATTCTCGTTTCCTATAAAATTCGTGCCGCGAATAAAACCTTACCGCTTTCTATGGCAGAATTTGCGCTCATTCTGATTGCAGCACTCCTGCTGCTCACGCGAGTGACAAGAAGCTACATCAATTATCTGGAGCGGCAGGGGCGCGAGCTGCGTACCTCCAACATAGCAAAGACGGATTTTCTGCGCCGCATGAGCCATGATATTCGCACGCCGCTGAATGGGATTCGGGGCGTGACTGCGATTGCCGAGTATTATGCGGATGACATGGAAAAGCAGGCGGAGTGCCGTCATAAGGTAATGCAGGCATCCGGCTTTCTGATGGAGCTGGTTAATAATGTGCTGAATATGAATAAGCTGGAATCCGGTGAAATGAAACCGGAAAATAAGCCGTTTGATTTGATTGAGCTTTTGACAGAAACAGCGAGTATCATTGAGATGCAGGGGCAGGAATATGCCATCCATTTTCAGATGCAGATGGGGAAGCATAAATATCGTCATTTGATTGGCAGTCCGCTTTATCTGAAACAGGTTTTGCAGAATATCGGCGGCAATGCGGTGAAATATAACCGCGCAGGCGGAGCAGTCACGTTTGCTTCTGAGGATGTTTCGTATTCCGATGGGCGCGCGGTGATAAAATTCACCTGTACGGATACGGGGCGCGGCATGAGCAGGGAATTTCTCGTGCATGCCTTTGAACCGTTTTCGCAGGAAAATACGGACGCACGGACAACCTTTACCGGTACGGGGCTTGGACTTGCCATCACGAAGCAGATGGTAGAGCTGATGGAGGGAACGATTTCTCTGAAAAGTGAGCAGAATGTCGGCACAACAATTTCTGTGACGATTCCATTCCGAATAGATGTTGATTATACGGAGCCACAAGAGGACGCAAAGCCTGCCGATGCTGCTTCTCTGGAGGGCGTGCATGTGCTGCTGGTGGAGGATAACGAGTTAAATATGGAGATTGCGGAGTTCCTGTTGAAAAAGGCAGGAATCACTGTAACAACGGCATATAACGGACAGGAGGCCGTGGATGTATTTCGTACGAAGGCGGCTGGCACTTTTGATGTAATCCTGATGGATGTGATGATGCCTGTGATGGATGGGCTGACGGCAGCAAAGGAAATCCATGCAACGAATCGCGTGGATGCGGCGGAGATTCCCATTTTTGCTATGACGGCAAACGCATTTTATGACGATGTGAGACAGAGCAGAGAGGCTGGTATGGTGGAGCACCTTTCTAAGCCCATACAGGAGCAGGAGCTGCTGGATGCCATCCGTCGGCATGTGAAACGGTGAGTGCTTATAAGAGAGAAAAGGGAAATTCCTTAACAGAAGGAGTTTCCCTTTTTGGTTATTACCAACAGCAAACCGCCCAAATCGGGGCGATAACCTCGGTTCGGACGGTTCGGCATTTTCATATTGATGCTCTATCCGTTAGCATTTTAGCGGGTATAAAAGCATCCATTCATTACATGCTGCGAGCGCGGTACAGGAAGGTTACAATCTGCGCACGGGTACAAATGCCGTCCGGCATGAAGGAATTATCACCTGTGCCGGCGGTGATTCGCCCAGTCAACCGCTTTCTCATAGTAGCTGCCCTCCGGCACATCCATGAATGCGTCGGGCGCGGCTCCACAGGCGGCGGCGGTGGTGGCGGCGTAACAAAATATGCCGTAGCCGTTTCTCCCGCAGATAACGGCAAGGTTACACCCGATAAGACGAGCGCGGCAAAGGGCAGCGTTGTAACCATTACAGCAATGGCAAACGATGGCTATGCGCTTGATACAATCAAGGCAACCGATAAGGCAGGCAAGGAAATCAAGCTGACCGATAAGGGCGATGGCAAATATACCTTTACCATGCCTGCATCTAAGGTGGAAGTAAAGGCTGCATTTAAGCAGACTGCATCCAAACCCGGCAAGCCCGCTGAGGAAATGAAGACAGTCGTAGTAATGCAGATTGGCAGCAAGACGATGTTCGTAAACGGTAAGGCTTACGAAAAGGACGCTGCACCTGTTATCATGAACGACAGAACTCTGGTTCCGATTCGATTTGTAACAGAATCTCTGGGCGGCACGGTTGCTTGGAACGCAGAAACAAAAGAAGTTACTCTCGTGATTGACGGTAAGGAAATTAAGATGACAATCGGCAAGACGATTGAAAAATACGGCGTTGCTCCCGTTATCATCGATAGCCGTACCTTCGTTCCTGTTCGCTTCGTGGCAGATGAGCTTGGCGCAACAACCGCTTGGAATGCTGAAACGAAAACAGTAACCATTACGAAAGCAGTAACCCCTGTGAAAACAGAAAAATAAATAGAAATAAAACGAATAACCAGTAGGTTGGGCGTTCATCGGAAACGGTGAACGCCTTTTTTATGCCTATCGCAGTCATGTTTTATGATGAAATTACAATAATAAATCCTCTTTATGTGATATTAAGAGCCGAACAGGAATTTTTCTATCCAAAAATTTATGGAATTTTTTTCGCAAAATTCGATACTTGATTTCATTTTTTCGGGATATTTAGTGGGAGAAATTTCAAAGCTAAATAACGGAAGGAGGTGAGTCCTATGGAATTATCTCCTTCTGATAAAGGACGTATCGAGCATCAGTTTGACAGTTTTTGCAAACTGGTTCTTGTGTGCGAAATGAAAGATTACAAAAAAATGATTTTAAGAAAAATGGCAAAAGAGATTTTATTTTCTGAGCTTATGCTTATCCATGGCTATGATTTAGAGCATAAGAAGGCGGGGCAGGAAGAAATAAAGGATATTTTCTCAATTAAGGTTATGGGTTTTGATATTACCATTAAAAATATGCTTATAGCCGAAGCTGTTTTGTCACTGACCGAAAAAGGAAGGAATATCGTTTTGATGTCATTCTTCTTAGGAATGACGGATAAAGAAATCGGAAAAATGCTACATTTGGGGCAGAGTACGGTCAACTACCACAAAAACAATAATTTGAAAAAAATGAGAAAATTTATGGAGGAGTATGAAGAATGAGAAAAACAAAACAGGAGAAGCTGATTGAATATGAAATTGTAAAAAGAGCCTCCGAAGGAGATGTGGATGCAATCAATTTGGTTTTTGCCCATTATGAAAGCTACATAAGGAAATTGAGCTTGCGTCCGTATACAGATGAGTTTGGTATGACACAATTCTTTGTTCATTATGAGCTGAAGAACAGATTGGAGACAAAGCTGTTGGAGAAGATTTTGGATTTTGAGGCGGTGTGATGTAATAAAAGAGTTGTATAAATAACTGGTAGTAAATTCTTTAATATCTTTAATAAAGGAAATTTTTAGATAAGTATGACTAAATGTTATGCTTATCTTTGTATGTAATGAAATAAGTGGTAATAAAGTTAGAAAAGAAACGAAAGAGTTCAGAAATATACAGGAGAATATTGAACAGAAGAAAGAGAATCCGATGTTTCAGAAGATGTTTAAGGTGATTTAATATGAAAGTTGGACAATACTCTGGTTTAGGCTATGGAGTTTTTCTGTAGAAAAAAGTCATATTTGAAGATATAATTAATGTTAATTAGAGAGGATGTGATTTATTCATGGAAGTGAATTTGATAATTCTTCCCAAGAAAAACAGTGATATTAATTTGGGAATGAAGCGTCAGATAAGACAACTTTTTGAAAAACTATTTAATGATGTGAATGATTCTTCATTTTTAATTAATATAGATGATAATGTGGAAATTCAATATAAGATTTCCTCAAAAGAAAAGAATATGGTCTTTCTTAAATTGAGCTGTGATGGGACATCCGTTAAAGCAGCAAAATATCTTGATTTTGCAACTAATAGACTTATTCAAGGGGAACACAGGAAAACCTGGAATATAGTCATATCATATGATGAGGTATCTCAGCTATATTGTTGTAAGTTGATGCCGCTATTTGGTATATTTGAAAGAAGAATACGAGAATTGGTTTATATTACTATAATCAAAATATTTGGCGTTGATTGGTATGATAATTCCTTTAGCCAAAGCTTGCAGGATTCACTAAAGGGGAAGGGAAATAAAACCAAAATGGTTGAGAGCGCTTTGAATGAGTTGACTTATGAACAACTTAAAGAGTATCTGTTTACATCATTTTGTAGAAGGAATATTTCTGAAGTGATAGAACAAGAATTTTCGGAAACAAATATTGAAAAACTGACAAGAGAAGAAATGATAAATATTGTTAATCAATGCAGAAGCGAATCTTTGTGGAACCGTTTTTTTTCAGAGTATAAACAATTTAAGAACTTCAAAGAAAAGATTGATGAATTACAACTACATAGGAATACAGTGATGCATAATAAGAGGATGACTCGTGATGAGTACGAAAAAGTAAGGAAATCATTAAAAGGTGTCAATAAATTATTGGTGGAAGCGATAAATGTTCTTGAGGAAGATATTTATACTGAAACCAGATTAGAAGATGTAGTATCAGCTTTTGGGAATATGCTTGTTAAAGTATTGGGAGAGTCTGTTCCAAGATGGATTGAAAAGATGAAGCCAGCACTATCTACATTAGGAGAATTAGTTATTAAATCTGCAGTTCCTAAAATTGATGTATCAAGTATAATCCCTTCTTTAGAACTTAGTAATGCAATGAGTGTCCAAATGGAGCAAATTAGAAAACAATCTCAGATTATGGGGAATATTGCGGAACGGATGAAAGTTGCTACTAATGTAAATTCTCACTTTCCAGATACATCATATTTGGATGTTGCAAGCCGGTTAGGAAGTGTAGGTAATCAAATGGCAATAGCAACTGCAAAGCAAAATGCATTACTTAATGCACATATAAATCTACCAGATTTTAGTTATTTATCACAAATAAATAATATAGTTAATACTCCGACAATGGATACAGTAAGAAGATTAGCTGAACAAAACCAACGATTTGCGGATCTATTTGGTGCGGACAAAATGATTGGAGAGACCATTGACACCGATGGAAAAAATGACAATGAAGAAAAAGATAAAAGTTCTTAAAGGAAGCTGTTGAATTAAATTATATAAAATCTTTAGATCCAAATACAGCACCAAGGTATATGAAGTATATTCCTATTTGAGCATAAATTTAACTTGCTGGTAACTTGCAAAAATAGATATTGTTATTATGTGATAATTAAAAAAACTGCTTATTTTCAACATTTTATAGAGAATGAGCTATTACGAAATAAATAATATTAACTTGCCGGTAACTTGCTAAGATAGTAATTCGATAGAGAAAAAGCCATTTCGTCAGGAGTGGCTTTTTCTTATGCGATTAAAAAATTTTTTAATATTTTCAAAAAAATTCGATTTTTTTAAATTTCTGTCGGGATATTATATGCGAGGTAAATTCGCAGGGACATTTGAAAACCGAATACGCAACTTGCAGGCAACATTGAAAGAAACTTCTGTTCAGCCACAGTCCGAGCGTGATAACAACCGTCGCAGGCAATGGGAGCAGGTCGCCAAGAGGGGACAGGTGGGATTCCTATGGGCATTTTGCCGTCTGCAAGAGATTTATATTTATTGGAGATTTCATTTCAATCAGCAAAAAAACAAAACGATGTATGTAATTGCAGAAAGCGGAGACACAGGGTTATTGCTTTATAAAAATATAGGAAAGGGAAAGTCCTTATCAATGGAGGATTTCCCCTTTCTTATGTTTAGTGAAGATTGAGGTAACGGTAAAAGGAAGGTGAGATACATGGGAAAATCGAATATTTCTCAAAAAGATGCCTATAAGCTCATGCTGAAAGAGTATCCGGACATCATGACGGTTGAGCAGATGTGCGAGGTGCTCGGGATTAGTACGAAAACGGGCTATCGACTTTTGCGGGAAAAGAAAATTTGCTGTTTAAAGGTAGGCAGGGCATATCGTATTCCGAAGGCACATCTTTTTACATATTTATGTATCGGCGGAGAAGAAACATCTATTTAATGAAGAATACAGCTTGGATTTTTTTGAGAAGCAGTGAAGTTCTGTTATAATATAATTCAGGTACAGGTAGGTGTTTCTGCTTTATGGAAAGGAGTATTTACTATGGTAGCAGGACATCTTACTGAAAAGAAAGGTTACTATTACGCTGTATTGAATTATAAGGATTATACCGGAAAAAGGAAATCAAAATGGGTATCTACAGGATTGCCCGTAAAAGGAAATAAAAGGCGTGCTGAAAAAATTCTGGCAGATATAAAACGTGATTTTGTTCCGGATGAACCAAAGCGGATAGAGGCGAATATGTTATTTTCGGATTATATGGAAAGTTGGCTGAATATAATCAAGGGATCGGTTGCGGTTCCGACATATTCTTCTTATTCGGAAATCGTTAATAAAAATATAATACCTTACTTCCGAGAAAGAAAAATTACACTTCAAGGTTTAACGGCAAAAGACATTCAAGCGTTTTACCTTCATGAGCTGCAACGGGTCAGTGCCTCAACGGTCATTCATTATCATGCCAATATTCATAAAGCACTGAAATATGCTGTGAAGATTGATTTGATTGAGGTAAATCCGGCAGATAAGGTGGAGCGCCCAAAAAGGAAACAGTATGTAGGCAGTTTTTATGATGCGGATGAAATCAATGCACTTTTTGAAGCAGCGAAAGGAACAAAGTTGGAGTTGCCGATTCTTTTTGGTGCTTTTTATGGATTACGCCGCAGTGAGGCGGTTGGTCTGAAATGGGATGCGATTGATTTTGAAGAGAATACCATTGTGATACGGCATACGGTTACGCAATGCAATGTAGATGGTAAAAAAGTTATCGTTGCGTCTGATACCACGAAAACAAAATCCAGCAGGAGAACATTACCGCTTGTCCCTTTTGTGAAGGAAAGACTTCTTGCATTAAAAGAGGAGCAGGCGGAAAATCGTCGTTTATGCGGACGAAGTTATATCAAAGAATATCTGGGATATGTCTGCGTAAATGAAATTGGTGATTTAATCAAACCCAGTTATGTGACAAGGAGTTTTTCGAAACTGCTGCAAGCAAACGGGTTTAGGCATATCCGTTTTCATGATCTCAGGCATAGCTGTGCGTCGTTGCTTTTGAAAAACGGTGTTCCTATGAAACAGATTCAAGAGTGGCTTGGTCACAGCGATTTTTCAACCACAGCCAATATTTATGCACATCTGGATTGCAGTTCCAAACTGATTTCGGCTGATGCAATGCTGAATGGTTTGGGGATGGATTCTAAATAAAAAAGCCAGCAGTCGAAAATCAACTACTGGCTTATTCCTACGGAGACGGTGGGATTCGAACCCACGGACCCTGGCGGATCAAACGATTTCGAGTCGTTCTCGTTATGACCACTTCGATACGTCTCCACATTTATCTCAACATCAGAACCTCGGAAAAAGGAGAGAACTGAGGGAGAGAACAGCAAAAAATATTAAGTTAATCATACCCTAAAAACCCAGTAAAATCAATGGTTTTCATGCAAGAGAGTACCAAAAGGAGCAGTTGTTTTCGAGACCAGTCCCTTCAGCCACTTGGGTACATCTCCAAAGGTTATCTTAAACAGTATAGCAGAAGAAGGAAGAAAATGCAACGTCTGTATACAGAGAAGTGTTCTTTGATTGAAAAAGCGCGGCGCGCATGATATCATTTGAAGAATGAGAGGAGGAGAAAACGCATGGAATCCATCGGTTTATATATTCATATCCCTTTTTGCAGACAAAAGTGCCTTTACTGTGATTTTCCCTCGTGGGCAGGAAGGGAAGGACAGATGCAGATGTATGTAGATGCGCTGACGGCAGAAATCCGAGCGCAGGGCAAGCGGTATGAAAATCGCGAGGTTGTTTCGGTATTTTTTGGCGGCGGAACGCCAACAGCACTGGAAATTCCTATGCTGGCACAGCTGATGCAGGCGATTAGGGAAAGCTTTCGGGTTACGGCAGATGCAGAGCTGACGACAGAGGCGAACCCGGGAACGCTGAGCTATGAAATGGCGGCGGCGTTGAAGAAAATGGGCTTTAACCGCCTGAGCATGGGCGTGCAGGCATGGCAAAATTCCATTCTGCACAGGCTGGGCAGAATCCACACGATAGAGGAATTTCTGGAAAATTATCATGCGGTGCGGCAGGCAGGCTTTGAGAATGTGAATGTAGATTTGATGTTTGCATTGCCGGGGCAAAGCATGGCACAATGGCAGGAAACAGTGCGGCAGATTGCGGCATTGAAGCCGGAGCATATTTCCGCTTACAGCCTGATTATAGAGGAAGGTACGCCGTTTTATGAAAGCTACCGCACCGGAAAGCTGGAATTGGTATCGGAGGAGATGGACAGAGAAATGTACCACTGGACAGTGGACACCCTTGCGGAGTGGGGGTATGGACAGTATGAAATTTCCAATTTCGCAAAGGTGGGCAGACAGAGCCGCCACAATCGCATTTACTGGCAGGCGGAGGAATACCTTGGGATGGGCTTGGGCGCACATTCTTATATGGATGGAAAGCGCTTTCACAACAGCTATGATTTGCAAAAATATATTTCTGCGAAAGGAGATACTTCCTTATTAAGAGAGGATACAGAGTTGATTACAGAAACGGATGCATTGGCGGAATTTATGTTTCTGGGGCTGCGGCTGACGGAGGGCGTTTCGTTTGTGCGATTCCGACAGCGATTCGGGAAGGAAATGGACACCGTTTATGGGAAGGAATTACAGGAGCTGGCAGAGCTGGGGCTGCTTTTGCGCGACGAAAGCGGTGTGCGGCTGAGCAGAAGGGGGATTGATGTGAGCAATGCGGTGTTTGAGCGGTTCCTTTTATGAAAGAATATGAATGAATTGTAAACATTTTCAAAAATCATAAAAAATTTCAGATTAGCACTTGACATCTTCGGTGGCTAGTGCTATCTTTATATACAGAAGTTAGCACTCAAGTTAAACGAGTGCTAATAAAAGAAAAAGGAGGCGACGGTATGGCATTAAGTGACAGAAAGATACAGATTTTGCAGGCCATTATCAATGATTACATTGAAACGGCGGAGCCCGTCGGTTCCAGAACCATTGCAAAGAAATATAACTTAGGTATCAGCTCTGCAACGATTCGGAATGAAATGAGCGATCTGGAGGAAATGGGGCTGATTTTACAGCCGCACGCATCCAGCGGCAGAATTCCTTCCGATATGGGCTACAGGCTCTATGTAGACCATCTGATGCAGCAGAAGGAGCTGAAGCCGGAGGAAAAGAAATATCTGCAAAGCGTGGTCGCGCGAGATATCAATCAGATTGACTATCTGATGGAGGAATCCGCAAAGGCTTTGTCCCTGCTGACAAATTACACGACCTTTGTTTCGGAGCCTGTCGGGCAGAGAACGAGAATCAAACAGATTCGCCTGCTTCCGTTTGACAGCAGCTCCGTGTTGCTTATCATCGCAACGGGTGACAACTTCATTAAGAACCATGTCATCAAGATGGACAGCGCACCAACGGAGGAAAAAATCTTCTATATGGGCTGTTGCTTGAACAATGTGCTGCAGGGCTGCGCGCTGAATGAAATCGATGGCGTGGTGGTCAGCAAGCTGCAGGCAGAACTGAAGGAGTATCAGGAATTATTGCAGCCGATTCTCAAAGCGATTGAAATTACGATGCGGTCGGCGGAAAAGGTACAGGTTCACATGAGCGGTGCCAAGAATATGCTGGCGTTCCCCGAATTTTCGGATATCCAGAAGGCAAAATCTCTGATCCAGACCTTGGAGGAAAAGGATCAGCTGGTAACGATGCTGAAGGAAAGCTCCGGCAATGATATCCAGATTATGATCGGCAGTGAGAACAGCGTGCAGGGCATGCAGGATTGCAGTGTAATCACAGCGACGTATAAAATGGGGGATAATACAAGAGGTACCATTGGCATTGTCGGTCCAACCCGAATGGATTATTCACAGGTTATTTCCGTATTGAATGGAATGGTGCAGAGCATTGAAAAAGTATTGCGGAATCTATCCGATGGGAACCATAAAAATACTTAGAAATGAGGGAACAACGTGGAAGAAATGAAAAAAGACGAAGCTCTGGAGGAACAGCAGACGACGGCAGAAGCAGCAGAAGCAGCGGAAGCTGAGGCAGTTCAGGCAGAAGAGATTCCAGATGCTGTGGATGAAACGGCAGAAAAAATCGCGAAGCTGGAACAGCAGGCTGCGGATAATCTGGACAAATATCAAAGAACACTGGCGGAATTTGATAACTTCCGTAAGCGTACAATAAAAGAAAAAGCCGTGATGTATGATGACGGCGTAAGAAGTACCATTGAAAAGCTTCTGACAGTTATCGACAATCTGGAACGTGCCGTTGCGGTACAGGAAGGAAAGGTCGATGCGGACGATGCTTTCTTCAAGGGCGTGAAAATGACTCTGGTGCAGTTCCGGGAAATTCTGCACAGCATGGGCGTGGAGGAAATCAAGGCACTGGGCGAGAAATTCGACCCCAACCTGCACGCGGCAGTTGCGCATGAGGATGATGAAAGCTATGGTGAAAACGAAGTCATTCTGGAAATGCTGAAGGGCTATAAGTATAAAGATAAGGTGATTCGCCACAGTATGGTTAAGGTGGCAAACTGAGTACAAAATAAAAATGAACAATGTTCTTTTAGGAGGAATTGATTATGGGAAAAATTATTGGTATTGACTTAGGTACAACAAACTCTTGTGTAGCAGTAATGGAAGGCGGTCAGCCTGTTGTTATCGTAAACAGCGACGGTGCAAGAACGACACCCTCTGTTGTCGGCTTTGCAAAAAACGGCGAAAGACTGATTGGTGAAACAGCAAAACGTCAGGCAATTACAAACCCTGACAACACTATTTCTTCCATCAAGAGCCACATGGGTGAAAATTATAAGGTAAACATTGAAGGCAAGGCATATTCTCCTCAGGAAATCTCTGCTATGATTCTGCAGAAGCTGAAAGCAGACGCAGAGGCTTATCTGGGCGAAACCGTAACAGAGGCAGTTATCACTGTTCCTGCTTACTTCAATGACTCTCAGAGACAGGCAACAAAGGATGCCGGCAAAATTGCAGGTCTGGATGTAAAGCGTATCATCAACGAACCCACATCCGCAGCACTGGCATACGGTCTGGATAACGAAAACGAACAGAAAATCATGGTTTATGACCTGGGCGGCGGTACCTTCGACGTTTCCATCATCGAAATCGGTGACGGTGTTATCGAGGTTCTGGCTACAAACGGTAACACACATCTGGGCGGCGATGACTTCGACCAGAGAGTGATTAACTTCCTGGTAGATGAATTCAAGAAAGCAGAAGGCATGGATTTGTCTAAGGATAAAATGGCAATGCAGAGACTGAAAGAAGCAGCAGAAAAGGCGAAAAAGGAGCTGTCCACAGTAACCTCCACAAACATCAATCTGCCTTTCATCACAATGAATCAGGATGGTCCTAAGCATCTGGATATCACACTGACAAGAGCAAAATTTGACGAACTGACACATGACCTGGTAGAAAGCACCATGGGCCCCGTAAAACAGGCGCTGGCTGATGCAGGTCTGTCCACAGATGAAATCGATAAGGTTCTGCTGGTTGGCGGTTCCACAAGAATCCCTGCCGTACAGGATGCAGTAAAGAAATACACAGGCAAGGAGCCCTTCAAGGGCATCAACCCCGATGAATGTGTTGCAGTCGGTGCAGCAATTCAGGGTGGTAAGATGGCAGGTGATGAGGGCGCAGGCTCTATCCTGCTGCTGGATGTAACGCCTCTGTCTCTGGGTATTGAAACTCTGGGCGGTGTTGCAACAAAGCTGATTGACAGAAACACAACCATCCCTACAAATAAAAAACAGATCTTCTCTACCGCAGAGGATAACCAGACAGCTGTTGATATCCATGTTGTACAGGGGGAAAGACCTCTGGCAAAGGATAACAAGACACTGGGTCAGTTCAAGCTGGACGGTATCGCTCCCGCAAGAAGAGGTGTGCCTCAGATTGAAGTAACCTTCGATATTGATGCAAATGGTATTGTAAATGTATCTGCTAAGGATTTGGGTACAGGCAAGGAACAGAAAATCACAATCACAGCAGGCTCTAACCTGAGTGAGGATGAAATCGATAAGGCTGTCAAAGAGGCAGAGCAGTTCGCAGAAGCCGACAGAAAGAGAAAAGAAGCAATCGATGCGAAAAACGAAGCAGACTCTCTGATTTTCCAGACAGAAAAGGCAATCGAAGAGCTGGGCGATAAGCTGGACGGTGCTGATAAATCCACAGTAGAAGCAGAGCTGACAAAGCTGAAGGATACGGTAAAGGATCTGGCACCCGAAACAATGACAGATACAGATACAGAAAATGTAAAGGCTGCAACAGAAAGCCTGAAGCAGGAATTCTACAAGCTTTCCGAAAAGCTGTATCAGCAGGCACAGGCTGCACAGGGCGAAGCTGCACAGGGCGGCGACTCCGATGTGGTAGACGGTGACGGGAAAGAAATCTAATTGACAGAAACAAACAAAAAGCAAGGGTGCCTACCGACAGGGCAGGGCATCCTGCTTTGCTGTTAAGATAGCATAGGGGAAGATCCCCGGCAAGGTGGTGAGTGAGTTGGCAAATAAAAGAGATTATTATGAGGTACTGGGCGTAAAGAAGGATGCCACAGATGCGGAGCTGAAAAAGGCTTACCGTAAGATGGCAGTAAAATACCATCCTGACCAGAATCCCGGGGATAAAGATGCAGAAGAAAAATTTAAGGAGGTCAACGAAGCGTATGAGGTTCTGAGCGACAGCCAGAAACGCGCGCAGTATGACCAGTTCGGTCATGCGGCCTTTGAACAGGGCGGCATGGGCGGCGGTGGCGGCTTCTATAGCGGTCAGGGCTTTGATATGGGCGATTTGGGTGATATCTTCGGCAGTATGTTTGGCTTCGGCGGCTTTGGCGGCGGCGGAGCAAAAAGAAACGGCCCCAGACGCGGGAAGGATGTAAACGTAAGCATCCAGCTGACCTTTGAGGAGGCAGTTTTTGGCTGCAAAAAAGAAATTTCTATTGCAATTTATGATGAATGTGAAACCTGCCATGGCACAGGCGCGAAGGCAGGCAGTCATCCCGAAAGCTGCCCGACCTGTCATGGGACAGGGCAGGAGAGAGTGATACAGCAGTCCATGTTTGGCTCTGTAACCTCCGTAAGAACCTGTTCTAAGTGCGGCGGTACGGGTAAGGTTGTGAAGGACCCCTGCAATACCTGCCATGGCAGCGGCAAGGTGCGTAAAACAAAGAAATACGAGGTCAACGTACCCAAGGGTATTGATAACGGGCAGACCATTCGTCTGGCAGGCAAGGGCGAAATCGGTGAAAACGGCGGCGGCTATGGCGATTTGCTCGTAACGGTTTATGTACAGCCAAACCGCGTATTTGTGCGTAAGGGCTATGATATTTATTGTGATGTACCGATTACCTTTGTGCAGGCGGCACTTGGCGGCGAAATCACGATTAAGACCATTGATGGTGAGGAGAAATATACCGTCAAACCCGGTACACAGCCCGATACGGTGGTAACACTGCGAGGCGTGGGTGTGCCGAATCTGAGAAATCCTAAGGTAAGAGGGAACCAGATTGTAACATTGAAGGTAAAAATCCCTACGGATTTGAGCGAGAGACAGAAGGATTTGCTGCGTCAGTTCTATGGGGAGGCACCCAAGGCAGCGACAGAAGCAGAAGCTCCTAAGGAGGAGAAAAAATCCTTTTCAAAAAAAATGAAGGACTTCTTTAAAGAAGACTAAGAGAAAAGCGATCAAACAGTTCCCCTGTTCCGAAAAAGGAATAGGGGACTTTTTTGTGCAGAGTTGCGATGGTTTGTGGTTGTAATTCGTTTTTCAAAGTGATATGATTATACGATAACCTAATGAAAAAAGAAGATGAAAAAATTGGGGGAAGTGGGTATGACAGGGCTTTTGTTAAGGCTTTTTGTAAAAAATTATACGGATGTAGAGAATACGCAGGTGCGTACCGATGTAGGCAAGCTGGCAGGCGTGGTCGGTATTTTCTGCAATGGGCTTCTGTTTTTCGGCAAGCTTGTGGCAGGGCTTCTGTCCGGCTCGGTTGCGATTGTTGCCGATGCGGTGAATAACCTTTCGGATGCATCCTCCTCTGTGGTGACGCTCCTTGGCTTTCGTCTGGCACAGCAGCCTGCGGATGCAGACCATCCCTATGGACACGCCAGATATGAATATCTTTCGGGGCTGATGGTGGCAGTGCTGATTCTGGTTATCGGCGTGGAGCTGGTGAAATCCTCCGTGGAAAAGATCATTCATCCGGAGGCAGTGGATTTCTCTGCGCTGACAGTTGTCATTCTGGTTGGCTCTATTTTGGTAAAGCTGTGGATGTCCTTCTTTTTCGGTAGCTTGGGGAAACGGATTCACTCTCTTACTCTGGAGGCAACCGCGGTGGATAGCCGCAATGACGTAATTACAACGGCGGCGGTTCTGCTGGGGTGTTTCGTGGGATTTCTGTTCCGTATTAAGATTGATGGTTACATCGGTCTGCTGGTTGCGGTGTTTATTCTCCATTCGGGTGTAAATATCGTAAAAGAAACGATTTCTCCGCTGCTCGGCGAACAGGCGCAACCGGATTTAATTGAGAAAATCAAGGAACTGGTGACAGCACCGGACGAAATTCTGGGTGTGCATGATTTGCTGATTCATGATTATGGCCCGGGGAAATGCTTTGCTTCGATTCATGCAGAGGTCAATGCGGATTTGTACTCTCTGGAGGGGCACGACATCATTGATGAGTTAGAAAGCAGGGCTTTGCGAGAGTTGAATGTCCATTTGGTGATTCATTATGATCCTATTTTGGTGAATGATGCGGAATGGAATGAAATGCGGCAGGTGACACAGGAGATTATCCATGAAATTGACCCTGCGGTGACAATGCACTGCTTCCGCATCGTTGGCGGTAAGGAGCAGAAAAATCTGGTGTTCGACCTGATGGTGCCTTATGAAGCGAAGCGTCCGAATGAGGAATTGAAGCAGGAAATTGATCGGAAGCTTCAGGAAAGAAATATAAAATATGGAACCGTCATTCGGTTTGATGGGAAGGAATAAAGGAAAAGAGATAGAACGTTTTTGTTCTATCTCTTTTCCTTATAGCTTGTTTTCTTTTTTCAGATATGCCAGAAAGCCCTCTAGACCCTCTGCAATGTCATGATATGTGATATCGAAATCTCCTGTATACCAGGGGTCGGCAATATCTCTGGGGCGACTGCTGAAATCCAGCAGACGATAAACCTTATGGTCGGGATCCTCCTTGATTTGCCGCATTAAATTGGGAATGTTGTACCGCTCCGCAACCAAAAGATAGTCATAGGCGGCATAATCCTCTTTCGTTACCTGCCTTGCGTGGTGCATGGTGCAGGAAATGCCGACAGATGCCAACTTGCGCTTTGCCGGGGGATAGACTCCGTTGCCGATTTCCTCGCGACTCGTTGCGGCGGATGCAATGTGGAATTGAGCGGAAAGTCCGCGTTTTTCTACCATGTCGCGGAAAAGATATTCCGCCATGGGGGAACGGCAGATGTTGCCGTGGCAAATAAAAAGTACATGTATCATGAATATCAAACACCTTTCTAATTATGTTTTTTCCTATTTTACCTGAAATTTCTGTATTTTGCAAAAACAAGAAGGCGTCTGGTGGAAAAGGTGGGCACTTTTTCTCTGCCTCGACAGAGAAAAATACATGTTTGGTGCATTTATGTGTGGAAATAAATGCACCCTTCACGCACCCCTCCTAGCGCAGTAATTGCGTTTATTTCTTAAAATTTTATAAATTTTACGCAAATCAGATGCAATTTGCTAAGATGTCTGATAAGATGAAGCTATCCGAAGGGAAGTTCGGGCAAGTAAAGGGAAAACGTATTGCGTAAGGAGGTATGACAGATGAAGAAAAAATTTGTTGTAGTTGGGGCAATGGCAGGCACGCTTATTTTTACACAAAGTGCCCTTGCGGCAGGGCTTGCGGTTACGCCGTCCAAAAACACGCTTTCCGTGCAGTCGGGAGAGGGCGTGCAGACGGTGGAGGCTGTCCCCGCGTATCTGTATCAGGATAATAATTATTTTATGCTGCGCGATTTGGGGAAAATCCTCGGCTATCGTGTCGATTGGAACGAAGCGAAAAAGCAGGCTTCTCTGACAAAGGAAAGTGCTGCGCAGGATTTGCAGCATCTGAGTGCGGCAAAGCAGGCAAAAGCCGTACAGCAAAGCAAGCAGACCATTCTCGTTGGCGCAACGGAATACGAAAACATGAATTGCCTGAATATTGACGGTTATAATTATTTCAAGCTGCGCGATTTGGTCGAGATTATGGACTTCACCTGTGGATGGGACAGCGAAAAGAATCGGATTCAGCTCTCCACAGGCGAGCAGAACGACGAGGGAGTCAGCATATCCGTAAAGGATTTTCTGGTTGAAGGGGCGAAGCAGAAGGAGATTGAGGAGGATGTGCCTTATGTCCCTGATTCGAAGGATTATGCAGCACTGGAGGTCTATATGCAGAAGAATGTAGACAAGGACTTCAAGGCGGCTGATTTTATTATCACAGAAGCAGAGGAGGGCAGCAATACGCCTAACCTCATCACACTGGATATGCGTCTGAATGTAAACGGTGTTATGACAAAGAATTTCGGCTATCGGGTTCTCTGTATCAATAAAAAAGCAGCGCTGATTACCTTTATCGGGGAAAAGAATCCCGATTTTGATATCACAAAGGCAGGTGCGCAGAAGCTTTCCGATGCTGATGCAAAGCAGATGGCATTAGATATGGATAAAAACAGCTACAAGGTAGAGAAGCAGACGGTTTCCCGCTATTTCGATATGCAGGAGCTGAAGCAGAAATGCGAGGTAGAAACGACCTATATTGACAATGGGGGCGCAACCTTCGTAACGGCGCACGCCTTTGATGCAGAATAACAGCTGATAATTTTATATAGAAGAAACACAAACAGGAACAGCAAAGCAGAAGCAGCCTTGATGTTCCTGTTTTTCGTTGGCAATAAGATATAGATGTGCTATAATATTCACATTAAATGTAACTTTTTGGGGAATTTTGAATATTTCAAGGGCAGAGTGAGGCTTTACAGCGTCAGGCAGAATTCGCGGCAGAGCTTGAGATACAAAAGACAGAACGACAGGAGAGGATCGCCTTATGAGACGAAGAAAACTGCTGATTGCAGACGATTCTGAAATGAACCGCGCAATTCTTGCAAATGTACTGGATCAGGAATTTGAAGTGATTGAAGCAACAAATGGGCAGGAAGTCATCATTGCGTTGCAGAGCTATGGCACGCAGATTTCCGCATTGCTGCTGGATATTGTGATGCCTGAGATGGACGGATTTGAGGTTCTGGAGGAAATGAACCGCAGACATTGGATTGAGGATATCCCCACCATCATGATTTCCGCGGAAACCAGCAATACCTACATCGACCGTGCATTTGAACTGGGTGCATCTGACTACATCAGCCGTCCCTTTGTACCCGGCATCGTTCGCCGCCGCATCATCAACACAATCCTGCTGCATACCAAAAAGCATCAGCTGATGGACGTGGTTGCGGATTGGTTTTTCCGCAGAGAAAAAAGCAACGAGGTTATGATATCGATTCTGGGCTATGCCTTGGGGCTGCGCTGCGGGGAAAAGGGGATGCACATGTCCGGCGTAAGCCGTGTGACGGGGCTTTTGCTGCACTGTCTGATGAAGCGGACGAACCGCTATGCGCTGAATCCGGATGATATAGATGTAATTTGCATGGCGGCAAGCCTGCATGATATCGGGAAACTGCTGATTCCGGAGGAAATTCTGACAAAGCCCGGCAAGCTGACTGAGGAGGAATTTGCCATTGTGAAACGGCATACGGTGATTGGTGCGGATATTATTTCAGGAATGTCTGTGTATCAGAATGAAAAACTGGTGAAATACGCCACGATGATCTGCCGCTGGCACCATGAGCGTTGGGATGGCAAGGGCTATCCGGACGGGCTGGCAGGGGATAATATTCCCATTGCGGCACAGGTGGTTTCCGTTGCGGATGCTTATGATGCGCTGACGAATGAGCGCAGCTATAAAGAAGCCTTTTCGCATGATACGGCACTTGCTATGATGCATAACGGCGAATGTGGCAGTCTGAATCCGCTCCTGCTTGAATGTATGGATGAGCTTTCGGAGACCCTGCGGCATGGCGTGGAGAAAAAGCCTGTGGGACAGAGTGCGGAGCAGGTATATGAAACGGTGGAGGAGCTTTACAGTGGACAGGATGTCATTGCGGCGCGCATGACAAAGCAGCTGGAGGAGGCCAACACAAAAGCAGAATTTTTCGCAAATCTCAGCGGAGAGCTGTGGTTTGAATATACTGCACAGCCTTCCTCTCTGCATCTTTCCAAGGGTGCAGTAGAGCAGACGGGACTGCCGGATGTGATTGTTGACCCGATGGAAAATGAAGCCTTTCTTTCCGTTTTCGGGAAAAAGACGCTTGCGCTGCTTACCGAGAAATTACAGGAGCTGCCGACTGACCGGACACAGATGGAGTTTATGGCACAGATTACGCTAAACGGAAAGCCGAGTCAATGTCAGACTGCCATTCTGGTTTCGGGCAAGAAGGACAGCGAGGGACATTATAGCTCTCTGCTCGGAAAAATTGTAGATATTGATGAAAACTATAAGAGAATACAGATGTATGATGCCGAAGCAGCGAAGCCTGCTTTGCAGAAGCAGGTGCTGTTGCCCATTCTGGCGAGTGGAGAAAGTGTGATTCGGATTACGGAGAAGCAGGTTGGCCCTGTGCTGCAGGGATATCGGACGATGTTTGAAACGGTTCGGCTGGTGGACCCTGAAATCTGTATGCAGGTTTCTACAACAAAGGAGAGTCATTCTGTGCAGAAGAATGAGGATTGCTTTGCCCTCTGGGGGAAATCGCGCCGCTGTGAGCGCTGCATTTCGCAGGATGCCATCCGTATGGGGAAGATACAGACGAAGGTGGAGCCGATTGGCAATGATGTCTATTATGTATTTGCAATGCCAATCGAGATAGACGGCATGTCCTATTCTCTGGAATGTGTGAACCCGATTCGCTCGGAGGATATCAACGGCATAGAAAGCGAGCACGTTCTGAATCAGCTGCTTGTGCGGAACAGGCAGGTTTATATGGATTCTGCAACAAGAGTATATAATCGCCGGTATTACGATGAACGGGTGCGTAACCTGAGCGGAGAATATGCGCTGGCGATGATTGATATTGATAATTTCAAGAAAATCAATGATCGCTTCGGGCATACCGCGGGGGATGCGGCATTGTATTATGTGGCGCAAACAATTCGTTCCATGCTGCGCAGCAACGATGCACTGATTCGCTACGGTGGAGATGAGTTTTTCCTGCTGTTTGATAATATGCCGGAGCAGATTCTGGAACGAAAGCTGGAGGAGCTCTGCCGAGCGGTGCGTAAGATTGAGGTGGCGCAGTATCCGGAGCTGAAGCTGACCATCAGTATTGGCGGTGCGTATGCTTCGGGGCGGATTTCGGATTTGATTCAGAAGGCAGATGCCGCCTTATATGAGGCGAAGAAAGAAAAGAATCGCGCGGTGATTTTTTAAGGAGGGGTATTTATGACGGTAAATGAATTTTATCAGAAGGTTGATGGAGACTATACAGATGCAATCAATCGCCTGCAAAGTGATGTGCTGATTCGGAAATTCCTGAAAATGCTGCCGGGTGACAACAGCATGACGCTTCTGGCAGAGGCAGTGGAAAAATCCGAGGCGGAGCAGGCATTTCGTGCGGTGCATACGCTGAAGGGAATGGCACTGAACCTAAGCCTTTCTGCTCTGGCGGAGGTTTGTTCCGCGATGACGGAGCTGCTGCGCGGCAAGGAGGCGCTTCCTGCGGAAACAGGGCAGTATTATGATGCCGTAAGAAGGGAATACGAAAGAGTACGCGAGGCATTGGAGGAATTGGAGTAAGCGGCGGCGGTTTGAATGAAAAGAAAAGATGTGATTCTTTTGACTTCCTCCCGGAGACTGTGGTAGAATAAGATATTACGGATAGAACAAATTTTGTGCAAGGAGGAAGCGTATGTCTCAGGACAAACAGAAACACATTCGGAATTTTTGCATTGTGGCGCATATTGACCACGGCAAATCCACATTGGCAGACAGACTGATTCAGAAAACAGGTCTTTTAACAGATAGAGAAATGCAGGAGCAGGTTTTGGATAACATGGATCTGGAGCGTGAAAGAGGAATCACCATCAAATCGCAGGCGGTTCGTCTGATTTATCGCGCGCAGGATGGGGAGGAATATCAGTTTAACCTGATTGATACACCCGGACATGTCGATTTCAACTATGAGGTATCCCGTTCCCTTGCGGCGTGCGAGGGTGCGGTGCTGATTGTGGATGCGGCGCAGGGCATTGAAGCACAGACACTGGCAAATGTTTATCTGGCGTTGGATAATAATCTGGAAATTCTTCCGGTTATCAATAAGATTGACCTGCCCAGCGCAAACCCGAAATGGGCAAAGCAGGAAATTGAGGATATCATCGGGATTCCTGCGGAGGATGCCCCTGAAATTTCTGCGAAAAACGGCATCAATATCGAGGAGGTTCTGGAACGCATTATTACAGATATTCCCGCGCCCACGGGGGATGTCAATGCGCCGCTGAAGGCATTGGTGTTCGACTCTGTATATGACCAGTACCGCGGCGTTATCGTTCTGATGCGTGTGTTTGACGGCTCGATTCGTAAGGGCAGCAGAGTCAAAATGATGGCAACGGGGAAGGAATTTGATGTTGTTGAGGTTGGCATTTTCGGCCCCGGGCGTTTCCTGCCTGTGGATGAGCTGAGTGCCGGCATGGTTGGCTATTTTACGGCAAGCATCAAAACGGTATCCGATACACGCGTGGGCGATACGGTTACATTGGCGGAAAACCCGACCGCAGAGGCACTGCCCGGCTATAAGAAGGTAAACCCGATGGTTTACTGCGGCATTTTCCCTGTGGATGGGGCAAAATATCCCGATTTGCGCGATGCACTGGAGAAGCTGCAGCTCAATGATGCGGCGCTGTTCTTTGAGCCGGAAACCTCTGTTGCGTTAGGCTTTGGGTTCCGCTGCGGCTTCCTTGGACTGCTGCATTTGGAAATTATTCAGGAAAGACTGGAAAGAGAATATAATCTGGACTTGGTAACAACTGCCCCCAGTGTTATTTATAAGGTATACCTGACGGATGGGACGAGCTTTGATTTATCCAACCCGAGCAATATGCCCGATCCTGCCAGAATCGAGAAGATGGAGGAGCCGATTGTGAAGGCGGAAATCATGCTCCCGAAGGATTATGTCGGCCCGATTATGGAGCTTTGCCAGCAGCGGCGCGGCGAATACATCAGTATGGAATATCTGGATTCCTCCCGTGTGATGCTGACATACCACATGCCGTTAAACGAAATTATTTACGATTTCTTCGATGTGCTGAAATCCAGAAGCCGCGGCTATGCGTCCTTCGATTACAGCCTGCTGGGCTATCAGGAAAGCGAGCTGGTGAAGCTGGATATTCTGGTAAACAGGGAGCCTGTGGATGCGCTGTCCTTTATTGTGCATAAGGATTCTGCAACAGAGCGTGGCAGAAAAATGTGCGAAAAGCTGAAAAAGGAAATTCCCAGACATCTGTTTGAAATTCCCATTCAGGCGGCAATCGGCAGCAAAATTATCGCCAGAGAAACCATCAGCGCAATGCGCAAGGATGTTCTGGCAAAATGCTATGGCGGTGATATTTCCCGTAAGAAAAAGCTGCTTGAAAAGCAGAAGGAAGGGAAAAAGCGTATGCGCCAGATTGGCAGCGTAGAGGTGCCGCAGAAGGCATTTATGTCTGTACTGAAGCTGGATGAAGAATAAAAGAAAAAGGGTGTGATAAATTTTATCACACCCTTTTTGCGTCCTATTTGAATTTCCATCGATATTTTTCCAAATCGACCCTTCCGTTGACTACCTCAATGCCATCCGCCTGCAAAAGCTTTTCCTGTGCAGCTTCTCCGCCGAAGGCAAAGGAACCGGAAAGCTCTCCCTTGGCATTGACAACACGATAGCAGGGGATATTTGCAGGGTCCGGGTTTTTATGCAGGGCATTGCCGACCGCGCGCGCCATGTTCGGGTCACCTGCCAGCGCCGCAATCATCCCATAGGTTGCGACACAGCCTTTGGGGATTTTTTTGACCGCCTCGTAGATGCGCTTGGTGGGACTATCCGCAATCAAATCGTAGCTTTCGGCAATCATGCGTTTGATATCCTGCGTGGGAATGGTGCCGTCCAGAATAATCGTATTCCAGTGCATTTTGTTTTGATGATAGCCCGCAACCACGGCAGGATAGGTGTTCCGCCAGAAATCACGCCATTCGGGCGCTACCTTTACATTCAGATTGAGATATCCCCCTCGGTCGTAAATCCAGAGAAAGGTCTTTTTGCTTCCCTTGATGCGCACCAACTGCCAGTTTTGGTCGCGAAAGGGTCGTTCTGTGTATACATCCGCAAAGGATAGGGCATAGGCTAATACCTCCTCGCGTGCTGTCATGCAGCTTCACCTCCGATTGCTTTGCCTTTATTGTACTTCCGATAGTTTATTTAAAAGCGTTTTTCCAGCTTCATCAGCCGTCCACGGATATGAACATCCTCCATCTCCTTGCCGACGAAGATTTTCATTTCATACGCGGGGTTTTCAGGCTGGAGAACAATCGCATTTTCCTTTTTTATCACGCGCTTGAGGGTGGCATCGTCCCCATTGACGGAAACGACGGCGATATCACCGCTGTCCACGTTGCTTTGTTTGCGGATGAGCAGAAAATCTCCTTCGTGGATACCAATATTTGTCATACTATCCCCCTTGGCACGCAGCCAGAAATATTCCTCGCCGCTGTTTAAATCCTCCAAGGGTGTTTCGATATAGCCCTCAATATTATCCTCTGCCAGAAGGGGCATGCCGCAGTTGACCACGCCAACAATGGGGATTGGCTTTGTCGGGCGAGGGGTATAGGGGATGGCATCCTGCGGCAGATGGTTTCTGTCCTCCAGAAGGGCAGATTTTTCCACACCGAAATACGCCGCCATCCGCTCGATTTTATCAATGCGGGGATAGGTTTTTCCGTTTACCCAGTCGCTGAGGGTGGTATATTTTACGCCAAGTGCTTCGCAAAGCTCGGTTCTTGTTTTTTGCTTCTGTTCCATGAGATAGCGGATATTTTTCGCCAGTATGGTTTTACTGTTGTCCATAAAATCACCTTCCTATTTTTATTATACGGTTAAATCGTAGAAATGCAATATATTTTATAAAAATTACGAAAAAACCGTTGACAGATACGGTGAAACCGTAGTATGATTGTGTCAGACAAAGGAGTAGCTTATTTTTTTAAATCATAATTACGGGCAAACCGTAATACGAAAGGGGTATGAGATGAAGGAAAGAAGAATGTGGAAAAATACATGGCTGAAGGAGCTTGCAGGTAAGTATGGATTGGAAAAGGGGAAGTCTATTATTGTTGAGGAGCGTTCTCTTTTGAAGGATTATACATATATTACACGGGAAATTCGTCATGGCGTGGTGCTGGAATTATATCCCCACCATTTTTACTGTCAGATGGAAAATGGCAGAAGGGAATCCTTCCGCTATAATGAATTTCTGGGGCATGAAGTAAGGCTTGTCCATCTGAAGGAGGAGCAACAAAAAAGCGTCCAAGCTTGGACGCTTTTTTTATTGCGGAAGGAATCGGGAAGCAAGGGCGCATTGCTTCGCTCTGTCCCAAGTGGAATCCTGAGTTTGCTTTAGTTAAAATAATGTATTTACATCCAGCTCCTTTTCAATCATGCCTGCCTGATACATGAAATCAGCGGTGCGCTGGAAGCCCTCCTTATCCGCAGCAGTAATCTCTGTGGAGAAGTCATAATACTGCGCCATTTCCTTTACGGCATCCACATCCAAATCCAGCTCCGCTGCTGCCATTTCGTAGGCTTCCTGCTCGTGGTTCTGCATAAAGTCTGCGATTTCTGCCTGTGCGGATTGCAGCTTTTCGATGATTTCGGGGTGCGCTTCATAGAATTTATTTGTGACTGCTACTGCAATGATGGCGTTAATCAAGCCCTCGCCGTCGGTAATTAGGTGATAGCCCTGCTGCTGTGTCTGATATGCGGCTGCACCTGCCAGCAATGCCACATCCACACTGCCGCCTTCCAGACCTGCCTTTGCTTCGGGAATGCCCATATTCACGAAGTTTACATCATCCACTGTCATATCCGCGGTTGCAAGATATGCCGCCAAGAGTTCATGCAGATTTGTGCCGACAGGGCCTGCAATGGTTTTGCCGCGCAAATCCGCAGGGGAGCTGATGCTTTCATCCTTGGAATACATGCAGAATGCCTTGGGAGAGCGGCTATACATATTCAGCACCTTGATATCCGCATCATTTGCGGCAGAAAGAATGACAGAGGTTGCGCCAACGGCATACAGCACCTGTACATCGCCGGCTGCCAGTGCCTGTGTCTGGTCTGCGCCGGAGGTGATTTCTGCATATTTCACCTCGATGCCGTCATCCGCAAAGGCTTTTGTGAAAATGCCTTCCTCCTTTTCCACGATAGAGGGCAGGTTCAGGGGAGAGGTGACATAGGTGAAGGTCAGCGAATCGAGAGAGGATGTATCCTCTGCGGTGCCGCAGCCTGTCAGCGCCGTCATAGCCAGAATGGCTGCCATTGCCATGCCAATCAATCTTTTTTTCATTTGTAATACCTCCTAAATTTTTAAATGATAAAATGCTTATTTTAACTGCCGAAAGACAGTTTTTTTATAAATGAAGCTGTGCAAGAATTTCCCGTTTCAGTTCAATCAGTTCCTTGGATAATAAATCGCGATTTTCGCAATCCGTATCCAAAAGAAATTCCTTTTTGATGCATCCATCCTCAAGAAAGGCAATTTTATGCCCCAGAAGCAGGGCCTCATCAATGCTGTGGGTGACGAATAAAATCCCCGTATTTTGGCTTTTTTGCAGGCGAATCAGTTCCTTCTGCAGCTGTGTGCGCGTGAAATGATCCAATGCGGCAAAGGGCTCATCCATCAGAAGGAAGGAGGGCGCATACGCCAAAGCACGCGCGATAGCGGTTCTTTGCTGCATTCCGCCCGAAAGCTGATGGGGATAGGCCTTCTGAAAGCCATCCAGACCAACCGTTTCCAGCAGGGCTTGGATTTCTCCTGTATCATAGGATTGCTTTTTCAGTCCGAAAATAGTATTATCCCACACAGTCAGCCAAGGCATGAGCCGCGGCTCCTGAAACACAAAGGCGGTTTTATGCGTGACCGCAAAGTGAATTTCTCCGCCGTTTGGCTCCTCCAAATCCCCCACTAAGCGAAGCAGAGTGGTTTTGCCGCAGCCGCTTTTCCCAAGAAGGACAGTGATGCGGTTTTCGGGAATCTGCAAGCAGATGTCCTTTAAAACGGGGAACGTCCACCCGTCTACGGTGTATGCCTTCTGTATATGCTTTAATTCAATTCCAGCCATTTTCACCATTCCCCTTAAATAATTTTTTCAGCAAAAAGCCGAAGCATTTATCGGTTGCAAGGCCGACAAGCCCAACCACAAAAATGCCGACAATCACCTTATCGGTGCGGCTCAGCTGCTGTGCGAACAGAATCAGATGCCCGATACCGCTGGAGGCTGCAATCATTTCTGCCGCGATGATGGCACGCCAGCTATAGCCCATGCCGATGCGCATTCCAACGAGAATATCGGCGGAGGCATAGGGCAGGAGGATATAGCGGAATTTTTCAAATTTTGTGTAGCCGAAGGCATCCCCAACCTCCAATAGCCTTTGGTCACAGCCCGTAAAGCCTTTTACGATGTTCAGATACATCGGGAAGAAGGATGCCAGCACGATAATAACGGTTTTTGTGGTTTCCCCGATGCCGCACCAGAGAATCAGAAGCGGAATCAGACTCAGCGGCGGTACATTGCGGAAAAACTGCACGATTGCGTCATAATATTTTTCTGCGGCAGGCAGGAGCGTGCGGAACATCCCCAGCAGAAACGCAAGCAGAAAAGCAATACAGAAGCCCTTCAGAATACGGATAAAGGAAATCAGCACATCCCGAAGCAATTCTCCGGAGAAAAGCATGCGCAGAAAGCTGTCGAACACCTTTTGCGGTGTCGGCAGAAGATAGGGACTGAATATCTCTGCGCGGCAAAGCAGAAACCAGACCGCAAGAAGAAGGAGGATGCCGAGAAACGGCGCAAATGCCGAATGTATTTTTTTCATATAATACTCCTATAAAAAATGAGTCCACGCAAAAGCGCAGACTCATAAAAAGGAAAATTCCTTTGCTTTTATGATTTTTGTCTGAACGCCTTTTCATGCAGGTGTTGCCCTTTATGGTCAGTACGTTTTGGCGAAATTATTTATATTCGCCGGAGATTTTTGTGATATTTCCGTTTTTATCCAGTGTGAGAACAAGGTCGAGCTTGTCACCCTTGCCAAAATCATTCAGAATTTCATCAATCAGATCTTCCAGTGTTTTCACATAGGAAGCATTGGTGATGTTTGCTTTGATGGTATCAATATCATCTTTATCAAAATCATAGCGGGAGACATTATTGCTGTATTTGCCTTCAATTTTGATATAATCCGTGCCATGCTTGGAATATTCGCCCTTTGCCTCCGTTACCTTACCTGTGATTTTTGTTACCTCATCATTTTTCACGGTAGCGGAAACATTCATGACCTTTTTGTCCTTATAGGCATTATAGAAATCCTTCCATGTTTTAATCTTATCGGAACCGTCGGTAATGGAGATATCGACATCATCTACATCATCAATATCATAGGTCTTGCTGCCGATTTTTACCGTACCGGTGTCCTTGTTTTCCTTATAGGTAACGTTTGCAACATTGCCGTCTGCATCATCCTCGCTGTCGGAGGTAGTTGCTGTAATTTTAGTAACATAATCCTTTTTATCCAATGTCAGTGTAACGGTAATGGTGCTATCCCCATCATCGTACAGATTATACAGATCTTTGTAGTCTTTTGTTTTGTTGTCAATCTTTACGGTTACATCATCTGTATCATCGATGTAATATTTTGTGGTTTTATTTTTCAGCTGAATATAGCCTGTTTTGTCGGACTTATCATAATTCACCTTGGAAACCTTGCCCTTTATGGAATCACTGCTGCTGCTTTCCTTTGTGCTGCCTGTGATTTTTGTCAGATTTCCTTTGTTGTCAAGGGTAACCTCGACCTCAATGGTTGCTTTGTCATCCTCTGCCTTTGTGAATAGGTCGTACAATTCCTTCAGGCTATAGCTCTTTTTGTCGATACGGATATCTACATCGTCTTTGTCGGTAAAGGAGTAGGTGCTGTCCTTATCAATCGTGATAGAGCCTTCTTTATCCGTTTTATTATATCTCACCTTTGTCAGGCTGCCTTTGGTTTTCTTGGTTTCCTTATAGGTAGCCTCCAGCTTGGTGATATGCAGGCTGCTGTCGAGCGTCAGGGTAACATCAATAGAGGTGCCTGCCTTATATAGCTTTACGACATCGCTCATGGTGGCAGAAGAACCGTTCAGTGTGATGGTTGTGCCGCCGGATGCCAGCATATAGTAGGCTGCGCTGTCCTTCAGATTGACATAGAATTTTGTCATGGTCGCAACCGTACCCTTCTGCGTGGAGATGGTCGGGTTGGCAGGTGTTGTCGGAGTTGTGGGTGTGGTCGGTGTGGTTGCCTTTTCCAGTACACCATACAGGTTTGTTACCAGAACTGCGGTTTCTGTGCGGTTCAGTGTCTTTTTGGGGTTGAATTTATTGGAATTGTCCCCATTGACTACGCCTACCCTTTTCAGCAGGGCAACATAGGGCTTCGCTTCTGTGGAAATGCTGCTGTTGTCCAGGAAGGTGGTTGTGGTTTCATTTGCTGTGTAGGAAGAAACCCCCTTTGTTAAGGCGCGCCCAAGAATGGTTGCTGCCTGTTCTCTTGTGGCAGGCAGATTAGAGCCGTTTTTCATGAAGCCGCTCAGGTTAGAGGTAGCCAGAATCCCGTTTTCCAAGCAGTAGGAAACGGCAGGATATGCCCAGCTCTGGATGCCGTAAGCATTCATGATGGGAGTCCATTTCTGGGTTACGCTGTCATCCGCCTTTGCCTTGCCTGTCTGTATCAGCAGCTTATACGCCAGCTGGCAGGATTCGGACAGAGAAACAGAATCTCTGGGGCGAAAATGGTTTTTGCCGTTTCTGGTTTCCCCAACAACCAGACCCAGGCTTGCCGCCTTATTGATGGATGCTTCGGCACCCGCCCAAGGAGCCTGATTCATATCGGCAAAGGTTGCCGCATAAACAGAAAGCGGTTGGCACGCCAGCATTGCCGCCAGAGCCAAGGCTACAGTATGTTTTGTCTTTTTCATAGAGAATACCCTCCTTTTCTTTTCATCAATAGTAAGATTATAACAAATTTTTTTCTGCTATAGCAACAGTATACAACAAAATTACAGACTTTTGTAAAAATCAGTCAAATTTAAAAAACTCTTAAGAATTTCGCCGTCTGCATACTTCAGCGGGGAAAAGCATAGAGTATCCATAAGAATATCTGGGAGGAATGGGCGGATGAAGAATTGGAAGGGAGTATTGGCGATACTGCTGATGTCTGTGCTGTCGCTTGGGTTTAGCCTGTCTGCTTTTGCGGCGGAAACGGATGCATTGCAGCTGAAAAGTAAAAGTGCGGTGCTGATGGACGCAGGTACGGGAACAATTTTATATGAAAAAAACAGTCACGAGGCAATGCCGCCTGCCAGCGTGACAAAGGTGATGACATTATTGCTGATTTACGAAGCGGAGGCGGCAGGACAGTTTGAATGGGAGGAAGCGGTGCAGGTGAGCGAGCATGCGGCGAGTATGGGTGGCTCACAGGTTTTTCTGGAGTCGGGCGAAACGCAGACAGCCGCAGAGCTGACGAAATGTATTGCGATTGCATCTGCGAATGATGCGGCAGTTGCCATGGCGGAGTTTGTGGCAGGTAGTGAGGAGGCCTTTGTGGAGCGGATGAACAGGAAGGCAGAGGAATTGGGGATGCAGGAAACGCATTTTGTCAATGCCTGCGGACTGGATGTGGACGGACACGAAACCAGTGCGTATGATATTGCGCTGATGAGTCGGGAGCTGATGACGAAATTCCCTGAAATTCAAAAATACACCACCACATGGCAGGATACCATCATACATAAAACGCGCAAGGGGGAGTCCGAATTTGGCTTAACGAATACGAATAAGCTGATCAAATGGTACGAGGGTGCAACGGGGCTGAAAACAGGCTCTACGGGCAAGGCACTTTATTGTCTTTCCGGGACGGCGGAGCGCAACGGGCTGCACCTGATTGGCGTTGTGATGGCGGCACCGGATTTCAAGCTGCGCTTTCAGGAAACCATGAAGCTTCTGGATTATGGCTTTGCCAATTACAGCGCGGAAAAGGGACTGCCCGCAGGGAAGGAAATGGGGCGTATTCCTGTGACAAAGGGCATGAAGGACAGCGTTTCGGCTGTGGTGCAGGAGGAGATTTCCATTCTTCTGAAAAAGGATATCGGCGGTGAATGGGAAACGAAAGCGGAGCTTTTGCCTGCCATGGATGCGCCGGTTGCGGCAGGGGAGAAGGTCGGTGAACTGATTTATTTGCTGCATGGGAAGGAGGTCGGCAGGACGGATTTGATTACGGCAGAGGCTGTTGAAAAAGCAAATATCAATACTATGCTGCAAAGAATGTTAAGACAATGGTTTTAGGGGCAGAAGGCGCAGAAAATGAATTCCTGTCGGAGCAGAATTTGTATGATGCAATGCAGGGTTTTCCGTTGAAAATTAAAAAATTTCCCAATCAACGATTTCGGCAGTATTGTCGCCTCCTGTATGTTTCTGGTGCTTTTGGGCGGTATATCGCTTTTGGGTTTCGGAGAAAGTAAGGTTGGAGCAAAAAATTGTTCCAAAAAATATGGTTGGGAGAGGAGAAGATGCAGCAGAAAATAAGAAAAATTTTTTTATCAGTATTGCCTTTTTTTGCGGTTTTCATTCCGATTCTGTTAGGCGTACCACAGTCTGCACAGGCGTTGGAGCGGCGGAAGCTGATTCCTGTCGGCAGAACGGTGGGCGTAACGATGGATACAGAAGGGCTTCTGGTTTTGGAAACAGGCAGCGTAGTCGGAGCGGATAACGAAAGCCATGAACCCAGCAAGGGACTTCTGAAAGCCGGAGACCGCATTTTGCAGGCAAACGGCGAGAAGCAGGAGAATAAGGAAGCATTTATGAAAACCATTCAGCAGAGCGAGGGGAAACCGATTTGTCTGCGTCTGGAGCGAAACGGCAGGCAGAAGGAGGTGAAGATTACACCGGTTCTAAGCAATACCGCGCAGACCTATCAGATTGGCGCATGGATTCGGGACAGTATCCAAGGCATCGGCACAGTGACGTATTATGACGCGGAAAACGGTACCTTCGGCGCATTGGGACATGGTGTGTATGATGTGGATACGGATGAACTGATGGTGATTCATGGCGGCTCTGTGGTAGATACCACCCTGACGGAAATTGTGAAAGGGGAAAAGGGTGCTGCCGGTGAATTGATTGGGCAGGTAGAGATGCAAGAGAAGCTTGCAGCAATCGAGAAAAATACGGAAACGGGCATTTATGGCAAGGCGGCGGCAGGCGTTTTTGCAGGTGAAAGCTATCCTGTTGCCACAAAGGCAGAGGTAAAAAAGGGCGCGGCTGTGCTGCTTTCCGATTTGGAGGGTAAGGGCGTGCAGGCGTATGCCATGGAAATCGAAAGTCTGGAGAAGAACGGCGGAAGACAGCATAAGGATATGAATATCCGCATTATGGATGAACGGCTGCTTGCGCTGACAGGCGGCATTGTACAGGGCATGAGCGGTTCGCCGATTTTGCAGGATGGAAAGCTTGTGGGAGCAGTGACGCATGTGACTTTGGCAGACCCGACGAAGGGCTACGGCATTTTCATGGAAAATATGGCAGCATAAATTCTGAGAGATACGCATGGCAGGAATGTCGTGCGTATTTTTCAATTTTTATTTACATATTCCCTTTTTGTGCTTTCTGCTTTATAATTAAAGAAAAAACGGATTTGTGTCTAATTGAAGGAAAGGGGTTTTTTCGATGAAGAATTTAAGAAGGATGTTGGCTTGCGGACTTCTGCTTTCACAGCTTTTCTGTGGGCAGGCATGGGCGGCGGAAGTGCATACACCCTGCTATCGGAACAGCGTGGATACGGAAAACAGTGATTTTGACAAGGGAGAATGGAAATATAGATTTACGGCGGATTCCGGGCAGGAGACTGTGCTGACGGAGGGAGAAAAGCATACATTTCTCATCATCAATGGCGGTCTGTCTGCAGAGCATATCATCATTGAAAACGGGCGTGCCTTCATGGAGCTTGGGGCGTTGTGCGATGCACTGGGACTGCAAAGGGAAGAAGTGAAGGATACGGCACTTTCCGGCAAGACAATCTGCGTGGAAAACGAGATTTATGTTCCGGTGCGCGCTTTTGCGACACGGCTTGGTGCGACTGTAACCTATGGTATGCAGGAAGTGATGCCGATGGGGAATCCCTGCATCAATCTGGATAACCGCGCGCAGAAAATCACAAAGGAAACAGCAGTGCAGAATGTAAAGGAAAAATTGCAGCTTTATGATCCGATGTTCCGGAAAAGCGAGAGCTATCAGAAGCTAACACCGTATGTGGGCGAAATGCAGACAGAATTTCAGAAGCTGCAATGCGTGGATGAAACCGCAAGCTTCTGGGTTATCAAAGGTGTGCGTCTGTTCCTTGTGGATAAAGCAACGGGCGAGATTTATTATAAGCTGGGAGAAAGCGACACGGGAAGCGGCTCTTATATTGAAACAATTGGAAAATTAGAGGAAACATATGAGGATTTGTTTGAAAATATGTTGCTTTGTGGCTAAGATTTACTTCTGTTGGTGGAAAGGCTGCTCTTACCTTAGGTTAAAATAAACTGAAGTAGAACATATAAATAAATTTAGTTTTATGTCTAAATGAAAAGTGAATAGAGAGGTGTTTATGAAAAAAATGTTTTGCACATTATTATTGGCTATATTTACATTGTCAAGTACTCAGATGCACGTACAGTAAAGATTACAAAGCCAGAAGAAAAATCTATGAAATCTTTCGATAAAAAGGAAATAGAAAAGTTGACGCAGAGACGAGTTGTGGGGAAAAAGGAGTTTGATGTATATAAAACGGATATTAAAACGATGTTCGATGATACGATTCAAACAAAAAGCAAGGACTTGCCGACGGCAATTAATGTAAATGGGCGGACGTTAGTTTTATTTTCTGCACTGGGAAAACATTTTGGAAAAGTAGAATATAATGATGAACAGAGAGTTGCTTCCATTTGGGATGGAGGTGAAGAGGATGTCATTTCGACAGAAAAGATATATGTAGAGGAATTGGGTGTTTCATACCAAAAGACAGGTAGATTCGATTTATCGGGGTGCTCTATTTTAAAAAGTCAGTATCGAGTTGAAAAATGCAAATACGGTGCGTAATTTTGTACCTGTTTTTGCAAATAAAACGGATTTACAGCTTTATACACAAGATGGGAAATTGATTGAGGATGAGGTATTTCCAGCCTTTTTGTGTATAGATAATCAGCTTTATATTAGTGCAGATGCATTAGCAAAAAGCATGAGTATGGAGCACACTTTAGATGGATATGGTTATGGGGATGGAGTTTTTAGAAAAAAATAGAATAAAACAAAAGCTTGTTGTAGGAGGAGGATTTTTCGAATTGCGGAATGGTGATTAGGATATCTATGAAAACAATCTAATAATATCATACAAGAACCAAGATGCAGTGGAGGCGTATACGAAAGCGAAAGCGGCGATTATGCAATTGCAGAAATGGGATGATATGTCTGCGGAAAGAAGGGATATTTGTGAAAGCGTGCTGGGATGTTTTTTTGATATTGTGAATTGGATGTTAATAGCAAGAGACACGGTTTATCCCGTGGGAAGAAATAGGAATTGAACTTAGGCGGACAGAAATGTCCGTTTTTTTCGTTATGCTCCCGTGGGTTATTGGTTGCTTTTGCCATACAAGTTTGAAATAGCCATAACTTGGGGTGAGACCTATCAGAAATGAACCGGTCAGCCGATATCTTTGGCAGCCACCAAGAATCCTCCTGCTTTAGCTGTGTGGAGTGTCAAAGCTTGTAACAAAATATATACCGGCTACCGTTTGTGCGTTTTTGTACTGATTCGACTAACAAGAAAACAAGGACGTTCATCAAAAAGAAAGAGCGTCCTTGTATTTTTGTTTGCCGTTTTTCAGTTGAGTTTATATTTTTTTTGCGTGTTACAGATATTTCATCATAACCCGAAGCAAAACATTCATATCGATAGGCTTAGCAACATGGTCATTCATGCCTGCCTCCAGTGCGGCCTGCCGATCCTCAGAAAAAGCATTCGCCGTCATTGCAAGAATGGGAATTTCCGCTTTTTTCCGATCTTCCATCTGTCTGATTTTTTTCGTTGCCTCATAGCCGTTTAGAATCGGCATTTGCACATCCATCAGAATTAAGTCATAATAGCCTTCCTCTGCGCGACTGAGCATATCCACACACGCTTGACCATCTGCGGCGTGTTCCACAAGAAAACCTGCCCCTTTTAAAAGCTCTAATGCAATTTCCGCGTTCAGTGCATTATCCTCGGCGAGCAAAATGCGATAGGGCTTTTCTTCTGCACGAGAGGGCTGCTTGGGTTCCTGTTTTCCGGAGACATCCTTTTTTTCTGCAATATCAAACGGAAGGGTTACTGTAATCTTTGTGCCGATGTTTTGCTTGCTTTCTACTTGAATGGTTCCTTCCATCAGCTCAATAATGGATTTTACGATAGGCAGCCCAAGCCCTGTACCCGGAACCTCATTTTTTACAGAGGTTTCCTCTCTGGAGAATTCCTCGAAGATATGGGAGAGGTACTCCTCACTCATGCCAATGCCTGTATCCGTGCAGGTGAAAACATACTGCGCCTGTTTATCATCGGATGCCACCTCATTGAGCGATATATGGATGGTATGTCCGCGCGGCGTATATTTGATTGCATTGCTCACGATGTTCAGTTGGATTTCCTGCAATCTTGTTTTATCGCAAACGGCATATTTATGCCGGATATGAATTTCTTCGGAATAATGAAGCTCCTTCTTTTGAATATCCGATTCAAAAACAGTATACAAAGAGTGGAACAGTGCCTCCATATCCTCGGCCTCTAATCGCAGGGTGGCTGTTCCGCTTTCGATGCGGGCAATCTCCAAAACCTGATTGAGGATTGTCATTAGGAGGTTGCCGGAGGATTGCAGCTTTTTCAAATACGCAGAGGCCTTTTTTTCATCCTGTAAATGCTTTTCCAAAAGGTCGGAATACCCGATGATTGCGTTCATTGGCGTGCGGATATCGTGGCTCATGCGAAAAAGGAACTTCGTTTTTGCCTCATTCGCAAGCCTTGCCTGCGCGGTTGCCTTTTGCAGCTCATCGATATATTGCTTTTCCCGATATTTTTTGCTGTAAAGCTGATAAAAAATGGTAGCCGTCATTATGGAGAGAATCAATGAAAAAATGCCTGCAATTATCCACCAGGCAGTCGGAATCCATCCGGCAGTTGGGGCAATATCCACATACCAAGTATCGTTCGGAATCCCACATTCAACGGTAAGGCAATTTTGGGGCATATCTTTTTGGCTCTGTGCCAAAGTGATTTTTTCGCCTGTTTGGCTGTTTTTTGCCCATATTTCATAGCAATAGGAGGCATCGCTTAAGCGCTCCAAGCCGATTTTATCAATAAACTCATCCCAGTCGATTACCATGATAACGAAGCCCCAGAAGCTGCGGTTGCCTGAAGCGTCGGTTTGATAGACCGGATCGAAAAGCAATGCACCGAGACCGCCCTGCTTTAATGTATAAGGGCCGCCGATGGTATACCCCTTGGTTTGTTTTGCCCGCTGTGCGTCGCATTTTCGTTCATGCTCCGTCAAAATATTCATACCAAAAACCGTTTCATTTTCCTGCTTGGGATAAATCTCCGTTATGATTCCCTGCGGTGCCAGCTCGTATGCTTTTATAATGTTGTTATGATTCGGAATCAGCTGCGCCAGCTTGGAAAAGGTACTTTCGTTCAGCTCATAGCCTGAGTTAATCATGTTTTCCAAGAAATCGGAAAGGGCTACATATTGCACAAGGTGTGCGTTGATGCGTTTCACTGTGCTTTGTGCCGTATAGGTTGCACTCATTTTCATTTCTTTTTCCGTATAATTAAAAAAAGCTTGGCTGAGAAGGAGCGCAAGCAGGAAAGCGAAGATTCCGACAAACAAGCAGTATATTTTGGCTCTTTTTACGGCGGCGCTGCATTTATCCATTTCAGGTTACTCCTTTTAGAATATTATTTTTACGAGATAAATAATCATATTTGTTCTATGATAGAAACTCATTTACCAAAATATACCATAACATAGATTTAATGAACACGTCAACAGATGGATGAATGAAAACGACACGGTGGAATAATGAAAAAATTTGTCGAAAGGTGGCGAAATTCGTCAAAAATGGATAATTTCTGTAAAAAGTTTGTATATGAATTTAGGTACTTCTCAGGGTTGTTTTAAATTTTGATATACATTGTTAATGAAAAAATTTTTAGTGATTGTATTGAGAAAAAATATTGATATAATTTTTAGTTGGTATATTTTGGGGACATACAGAAGAAATGCAATCTATGAATAAGCGTTTTCTTGTAAATTTTTATTGCAGAGCATTTTTATTTGAAAGAGAGGTTATAGAAAGTGAGCAAAAAACTATTGTCATGTGCAATGGCATTTCTGATGGCCTTTACGCTTATGCCATGCGCTGCCTTTGCGGAGGAGACTTCTGCGGAAGGACAGGTGGAAAGCCTTGAGGCAGAAAGGCCTGCGGAGGATGACGCATTTGGAGAGGACGGATTGGATGAGGCGTTTTTCGCCGAGGATGCGGATTCTCTGATTGGCACACTGGAGGCGGATGAAGAAAGTGCGGCATTTGCGGTTTCTGCTATTACAGGGATTTACCTTGACCAGATGCATGGTGATGATACAAAGGATGGGCTGACAGAGTCTACGGCGGTAAAGACGATTGAGAAGGCAAATGAGCTTGCGAATGCAAATGGTACCAGCGATATTTTCCTTAAAAGTGTATATCAGGTTACAGGAACAGAGAGCTGGGATCTTGACGGAAAGACAATCCATCGGCATTCCCTTGGCGGCTATATGATTGAATTGAAGGATGCTTCTGCATCTTTGACACTCAAGAATGTTGTGATTGATGGTGCGGAGTATTCTGTGGCGGCGACACATGCTGCGGAAACAGATTCTATTATTAAAGCTGCGAGTGGTGGTACCATTGAGCTGAAAAGCGGAGCCATCTTGGAAAACAATAAAGCGGCTCAGTTTGGTTCCGGCATTTTGGCGAACAATGGTGTCAAGATAACAATGGAGAACGGAGCAGTCATTCGTAACAACACAAATAGTAACTATGAATTGGGCGGCGGTATTTTGCTTGGCAATGGCAGTACCTTTACCATGAACGGCGGCGAAATTAGCGGCAATACGGCAAATGGTGGCGGCGGTGTCGCGATCATCGGCTCAACGATGGTCATGAATGGTGGCAAAATTTCAAACAACAGTACCTATAAAACAACCGGACAAGGCAGCTATGGTGCAGGGGTTTATGTTGCCGACTATGCCAATGCAAGTGGCGGCGATATATTGTTTAAGCCTAAACCTGCTTCCTTTGAAATGAACGGCGGCAAAATTACCGGGAATAAGGCACTTGACTACGGTGGCGGTATTCTTACCTTTCCACAGCAAAGCAAAAAAATTACAATCAATATTAAAAACGGCGAAATTTCCGAAAATCAGGTGACGGAAGGAAGCGGCGGTGCAATCGCAGCATTCTTCGGCGTAACCGAACTGAATATTAACGGTGGCACACTGACAAAAAACAGTGCTAAGAATTACGGCGGCGGTGTTTTTCTGTATGACGCAACGAATGTAACGATTTCCGGCGGTACAATTTCCGAAAACAAAGCCTCGCAGGGCGGTGGCGTATACTTATGGCCAACATCCGCTGCTAATCAAACCGGCGGTTCCATTGAAAACAATGTTGCAAATGCAGGCGGCGGTGTTTGTGGCGGCACCTATACCATGACAGGCGGTGTCATCAAGGATAATAACAATTCTCTGACCGAGGAAGCACGGCGTTCGACCAGAGGTGACGGTGTTTATGTAGGAACTGCCTTCAATCTGGGGGGTGCTGCAGAAATCAGCACGAATAACGATGTTTATTTAGAAAAAGGCGCAAGGGAAGCAAAAGAAGGGCGCTATATCAATGTGATTTCTTCTTATACAGGTGCAAGCACTGCGAAACCAATTCAAATCCACAGTGAAGATGTAACGGTGGAAGGAGCGGAAATCGGTACACAGCTTGTTCGGTATACAACCGGTGCGGGCGGCGAAGCTGCGGCGGCACAGGCGGATGCAAACGATATTTTCGTACCAAGCTGGAAAATGCAGAAGGGCTTGGTTATTGGGCAGAGCAAAGCGGCAGGAAAGACGGACTGGATGACCTATGTGCCATCTATCAGGATTCAGTATCAGTGGGTTAGCACAGATAACCCCTCTGATGTGACACCACCTGCGGATGATTATATCCGTACCGGTACAGCCTATACAGCAAAGGCACAGGAGGCAACCCATCAGGGATATAGCTTCAAAGGCTGGTTTACGGATGATGCATGCACACTTAGCTATACAGATGGTACTGTGTTGAGTACAGATACGATTCTTTACGGCAAGTGGGAAAAAATCGCAACACCGCCTTCTTCCGGTGGCGGCGGCTCTCATGTGACAAAATATTATATTTTGCATTATGAATCTAATGGCGGCACAAAATACGAGGATGAAAAATATAAAAAAAATACAGTTGTCATACTCGATAAAATTCCAAAAAGAGTTGGATATACCTTTACGGGTTGGTATGCAGACAAAGAGCTAACGGATAAAATCACAAGCGTAAAAATGACGAGTGATAAAACTGTTTATGCGGGCTGGAAGGCAACGGATGTTCCCGAAACCTTGAATAGTGATAATCACTTTGCATATATCGTTGGCTATGAGGATGGATTGGTAAGACCAAATGCTGACATCACAAGAGCCGAGGTTGCGGCTATCTTCTTCCGTTTGCTGAAGGACGATGTGCGGGATGATAACCTCACAGCAAATAGCGTTTTTACAGATGTTGCGTTTGGAAAATGGTATAACAAATCTATTTCCACGATGGCGAAAATCGGCATTGTAAAGGGACGTACAGCAAATGCCTTTGCGCCGAATGCACCTATCACAAGAGCGGAATTTGCGGCAATTTGTTCTCGTTTCGACCGAAGCAATGTCGAGATAAAGAGTGATTTTAACGATATCTCCGGACATTGGGCGGAAAATGAAATCAGACGTGCGGCCTCTCTGGGCTGGATACAGGGCTATACAGACGGCTCCTTTAAGCCAGACCAAAACATCACAAGAGCCGAGGCGGCATCCATGATTAACCGTATGCTGCATAGACTGCCTGAAACGGTGGATGATTTGCTGGATGGCATGATTCAATGGCCGGATAATCAGCCGAACGATTGGTATTACATCAATATGCAGGAGGCAACAAATAGCCATGATTTTAAGCAGAAAGGCGAAATCAATGAGTATTGGACAAAGCTGACAGAGAATCCGAATTGGGATAGATATAAATAATATTTCGATATAATAGCAAATAGCCAATCAGCAAACAAGGACGTTCAGTGAAAATGAGCTCCCTTTCGGGTTGAGAAGTGAAATGATAAAATCACTGGATACTTGGAAGGGAGCATTGTTATAATGCAAAATGTCGAGGAGGAATAATAAATGGAAAAGCTACCGCTCATTGACTACTTAGCGCAGAAAGCCCGTTGCACTTATATTAGGGATTTACGAAAATTGAAAAAGAACAACAAAATTTGATTTGATTGATGTAGTAGAGCAGATACCGGAAGAAACCTATTCTATGGATGATTGGAATGAGGCTTTGATGTATATGAGTAATCGTGAAGCACGGTATTCCTCATTCACTGCCAAAGAAGAAATTCTTGAATTTTTGAAATATGATGTAGAGACTGATTGAAAACCATGTACCGATTCCCGATCGTTAGGCTTAAAAGAAAGATTGGGAAGTCGGTATTTTATTGTACAAAAAAACTTGGTTTTCCGGGTAAGAAGAAGCGGACGTCTTATTCACGCAATCGATAAATATTATGACGGATGCTGCAATAATTCGGTGTAAAAAATGTATGCATAAATACAATGTTCGTTGTAATTTTTGTGATATGGTGGTATACTATGTTAAAATTAGGATAACGGAGGTGTGTGTGATGTACCGAATTGCTATGGAAAAGCTATTAAAATGGAAACAAAGTAAACGTCGTAAGCCTTTGATTATTGAAGGGGCTCGTCAGGTTGGCAAGACATGGCTAATGAAAGAGTTTGGTAAGCAGGCTTATGCGGATACTGTATATATCAACTTTGACTCTAATTCAAGAATGGCAGAGTTATTTGCCTCCGATTTGGATACGAAACGCTTAATTATGGGGATAGAGTTGTATGTCGGACGAAAAATCAACTCCGAAAACTGTTTACTGATTTTTGATGAAGTGCATGAGGTGCCAAGAGCGTTATCATCTCTTAAGTATTTTTATGAAAATGCACCACAGTATCATATTATATGTGCAGGCTCATTGCTCGGCATTGCCCTACATCAAGGCACATCGTTCCCTGTTGGCAAGGTTGATTTTTTAAAGCTTTATCCGCTTTCCTTCAAGGAGTTTTTAATGGCAACCGATAAAGAGCAATTTGCTGAATTGCTTGAGAATCTGGACTTTGAAATGATTACAAGCTTTAAGCAAACTTATATTGATGCATTGAAGCAGTATTATTTTATCGGTGGTATGCCGGAGGCGGTACAAAGCTTTGTAGAAAATAAGGACTTTAATGAGGTTCGATATATTCAAAAGAGAATTCTGGAGGCTTATGAACAGGATTTCTCAAAGCATGCTCCCAACGAAATTGTTCCGAGATTGCGTATGTTATGGAACAGCATTCCGTCTCAGCTGGCGAAAGAAAACAAAAAATTTATTTATGGGCTGATACGAGAAGGGGCTCGCGCAAAGGAATATGAAACAGCAATGCTGTGGCTTAGCGATTGTGGTCTGATCCATAAGGTTAGCCGTGTCAATGCAGTAGGCATTCCTTTGCGTGCGTATGAGGATTTGAAGGCATTTAAACTCTTTATCGTAGATGTAGGGCTTCTTAGCTGTATGGTTGGGCTTCGGCAGAGAACATTACTGGATGGGAATGACCTTTTTGTAGAGTTCAAGGGAGCTCTTACAGAGCAATATGTTTGTCAGCAGCTTAAAAATATGGAGGATTTGAAGATTTGTTACTACACGAATGATAGGGGCTCTTGTGAGGTTGACTTTGTTGTTGATACAGGCGAGCGGATTGTTCCTGTTGAAGTAAAGGCAGAGGTAAATCTTAGAGCCAAGAGCCTGAAAACGTATTATGAAAAGTTTTCGCCGGAGGTTTCTGTGCGTACATCCATGGCGGACTATAAAAAAGAAGGATGGCTTCTGAATTTGCCGCTATATGCGATAGATCAAATTGTGCGATTCTAACTCTATAAGGTGCGTAATAGGGTATTGTGATTAGCAGAAATATGATATATACTGCATTAGGAGTAAAATTTAATATATTCAGATTTTTCCCGATGTCATTGACAATGGCATCGGGATTTTTAAGTGTGCCTTGCGGTGCACATTTCTAATGATTAACAAACTGTTTGAAATTGTTTAGATTAGATTGCTGGGAATAAAACAATTATCCGCATCAATTGGCATCGGTTCCTCACACATACAGATAATGCCGCCGTATCCACGGTTTAGGGAAGCCTTATCAATTATGCTGTATTTCTTGACATCACGGCGGTCGGGTGCGGCACTCTTTTTGATTTCCAACGGATGAATCACATTGTTTTCCTCAACGAACACATCAATCTCTTTTGCGTTGGAATCACGGAAGTAAGTGATATTAACCTTTGACTTTGCATAAGCGTAGTTTTTCACAAGCTCCATTACCACATAATTCTCATAGTAATGACCGCTTGCAGCGCCGTTGCGGAGGGTGTCCGCTGTCAGCCACATCGAAAGATAAGCACAAAGTCCGGTGTCGCAGAAATATAGCTTTGGGGTCTTACTAAGCCGTTTCAGTTCATTGTTGGAATACGGAGCAAGGAGATAGACAATGTGAAGTCCGACAAGAACTTTCAGCCATTCCTTTGCGGTACTTGGAGCAATATCGGCGGACTCTGCAAGTGTCGAATAGTTGACCTGCTCTGAAACAAGTGCTGCACAGCCTACAAGGAACTTGCGGAAGCGAACCGTATCGGTAATGCCGCCAGCTTCTGCCACATCTCGCATCAGATAGGTGTCGATGTAGGAATTGAAATACTCTTGACGAAGCTCATCGTCAACGCCCTGCACCTGGGGCATACCACCCTCCCAAATGTGGTTAAAGACGTGTATCACATCGTTTTTCGGGAGTTTTCTTTGTCGTGCCTGCAAGGTTGCGAGAGAGAAGTCCAAATCGGTGTCAAACACTATTCCTGCTTTTTCTCTTGCGGATAAGCTGTACAGTTCCAGTATTCCGATTCTTCCTGCAAGTGTTTCACGCACTCGCTCCATCATCTTATACTGCTGTGAACCCGTCAGCCAGATAAGGCCCTTTTCGTCGCTCTCATCACAAATTATCTTGATTTGCTCAAACAGCTCCGGAGCTTTCTGTACTTCGTCAATGAGGATAGGCGGCTTATAGGTTTGGAAAAATAATACGGGGTCGGTCTGGGCAAGTTCTCTTGCCATAGCGTTATCCATCGTGACATAGGTTCTGTCATCGGTTGCCAAATGCTTGAGCATCGTAGTTTTGCCGACCTGTCTTGCACCGGTCACAAGAATAACCTTGAAAAAATCATTGAGCTTTAGGAACTTACGCTCCAGCTCTCGTGTAATATATGTCATAACGCACCTCCAACTTTCGATTTTTATGAAAATCTATGGTTAATCGCATTTTATCATAATATATCCGTTTCATCAAGAGGATATACGTATTATAAGCGTCTTGACTTTCGGTGAGGGAGAGTTGATAAGGCGTGAAACAGGGTATTGTGATTAGCAGAAATATGATATATACTGCATTAGGAGTAAAATTCAATATATTCGGATTTTTCCCAGTGTCATGAATATATGTAACTCAACTGAGTTTGTTGGTAACAGATAGGTTGCGTAGAGAACTATAAAAGTAAATAAAATGCAAGCTGAAAGCCTCTATGAATTGACCCTAAAAGGTTAGACGAATATTTTAAGTAAAACAACTCAAGCAGCCGAAAGGGCTTGTTGTCTGTGTATTGCAGTCGGCAAGCCCTTGAGTTTTGCCTTGATCCTGCGGTTGTTGTAGTAATCCAGATATGCAACGAGTTCCT
>OGMW01000430.1_pt1 | contig 45991 bp, 63 predicted proteins | sample 1573281 | NCBI WGS metagenome assembly OGMW01 (sample SAMEA2581907, study PRJEB24529) | metagenome | biome: Human gut stool | place: China | collected 2011 | reverse complement strand
GCGTATTCTATGGCATCCAGTCCCTGCGCAAATCATTGCCTGTGGCTGTCGGTGCAGACATTTCCATGCCCGCTGTAGAAATCAATGACGCTCCCCGCTTTGGCTATCGTGGCGCCCACTTCGACACCAGCCGCCATTTCTTTACCGTAGATGAAGTGAAGACATATATCGATATGATGGCTTTGCACAATATGAACCGTTTTCACTGGCATATTACCGAAGACCAGGGCTGGCGTCTGGAAATCAAGAAATATCCGAAGCTGACAGAAATCGGTTCCAAGAGGACAGAAACAGTCATCGGACGTAACTCCGGTGAATACGACGGCAAACCTTACGGTGGCTTCTATACCCAGGAGCAGGCGAAAGAAATAGTAGCGTATGCTGCCGAACGTTATATCACAGTTATTCCCGAAATCGACCTTCCGGGACACATGCAAGCTGCCCTTGCCGCTTACCCCGAATTGGGATGTACCGGTGGCCCGTACGAAGTATGGAGACAATGGGGAGTATCTGAAGATGTGCTTTGTGCCGGAAACGATCAAGTCTTGAAATTCCTCGAAGATGTATATAGCGAATTGATTGAAATCTTCCCTTCAGAATATATTCATGTAGGTGGTGACGAATGTCCGAAAGTACGTTGGGAAAAATGTCCGAAATGTCAGGCACGTATCAAGGCGCTGGGCTTGAAATCGGATGATAAGCATAGCAAGGAAGAACGTCTGCAGAGCTTCGTAATCAACCATATCGAAAAATTCCTCAACGACCACGGACGTCAGATCATCGGTTGGGATGAAATCCTCGAAGGCGGACTTGCTCCTAATGCTACTGTTATGTCATGGCGTGGTGAAAAGGGTGGTATCGAAGCAGCCAAGCAGAAACACGATGTTATCATGACTCCGAACACTTACCTGTATTTCGACTACTACCAGACAAAAGATACGGAGAACGAACCTCTCGGTATTGGTGGTTACCTGCCTCTTGAAAGAGTGTACAGCTACGAGCCGATGCCGGCTTCCCTCACTCCGGAAGAACAGAAATATATCAAAGGCGTGCAGGCTAACCTCTGGACTGAATACATTCCTACTTTCTCTCATGCCCAGTATATGGTATTGCCCCGTTGGGCTGCCTTGTCCGAAATCCAGTGGTCGGCTCCCGACAAGAAGAATTATGAAGACTTCCTGTCCCGTCTGCCGCGCCTGATTAAATGGTACGATGCGGAAGGATACAACTATGCCAAACATGTATTTAATGTAACTGCCGAATACACGCCGAACCCGACGGACGGTACACTGGACATCACTTTGTCTACCATTGACAATGCGCCTATCCATTACACCTTGGACGGCACGGAACCTACCGCTGCTTCTCCGCTTTATGAAAGCCCGCTGAAAATCAAGGAAAATGTAACTTTCTCTGCCATTGCTGTCCGTCCTACCGGAAACAGCCGTGTGGTTTCTGAAAAGGTTAATTTCAGCAAATCCAGCATGAAGCCGATTGTAGCCAACCAGCCGGTCAACAAGCAATACATGTTCAAAGGCGAATCTACATTAGTAGACGGCTTGAAAGGAAACGGCAATTACAAAACCGGTCGTTGGATTGCGTTCTACAAGAACGATATGGACATGACTATCGACCTTCAGCAGCCTACCGAGATTTCGAGCGTTGCTATTTCTACTTGCGTGGAGAAGGGCGACTGGGTGTTTGACGCGCGAGGACTTTCCGTAGAAGTTTCGGACGATGGCAAGAACTTTACCAAAGTTGCTTCCGAGGAGTATCCTGCTATGAAAGAAAGCGATAAGAATGGTATCTATGAACATAAACTGTCATTCAGCCCGGTGAAAACTCAATACGTGAAAGTGGTTGCCCTGTCTGAAAGTAAAATGCCGGCATGGCATGGCGGCAAAGATAGTCCGGCATTTTTGTTTGTAGACGAAATCACGATAGATTAATGAATATAAGAAATAGATACGCTAAAGTTTGTCTTTTCTTATGGGTATTGGGAATGTGCTTAACCGCACATTCCCTCAAAGCACAGTCCGTCATACCTGTCCCATTAAAAATGGAGCAGGGGACGGGCTGTTTTTTACTGTCAGAGAACACAAAACTTTATATAAACTTGCAGGGTTTAGAAGCGCAGCTTCTGGAAAATTGCTTGCAAGCATTGCCGGTTCATTTGAAGAAAGGGAAAAAGAAGGATACGCAGAATATGCTTTCTCTGTTGATAACTGAAAAGAACCACCAATTGCCATCACCGGAAAGCTATACCCTTTCCGTTACTCCGCAACAAATCCTGATACGCGCCACTTCGGGAGCCGGATTATTCTATGGTGTGCAAACCCTGTTGCAGTTGGCACAACCTTCGGGGGCAGGCAGCTATTCCATAGCCTCTGTCGAGATAGAAGACACTCCCCGTTTTGCTTACCGTGGACTGATGCTGGACGTGTCCCGTCACTTTTCTACCAAAGAATTTATAAAGAAACAGATAGACGCACTGGCGTATTACAAAATCAACCGTCTGCACCTGCATCTGACCGATGCGGCAGGCTGGCGGCTAGAGATCAAGAAATACCCTTTGCTGACCGAATTTGCGGCTTGGCGTACAGATCCCACCTGGAAGCAATGGTGGAACGGCGGACGTAAATATGTCCGTTGCGATGCTCCCGGAACTTACGGCGGTTATTACACCCAGGATGATATTCGTGAAATTTTGGAATATGCCCGTCAGCATTATATCACGGTGATTCCCGAGATTGAGATGCCCTCCCATTCGGAAGAAGTGCTGGCAGCCTACCCGCAGTTATCCTGTTCGGGCGAACCTTACAAGAACTCCGATTTCTGTGTCGGCAATGAAGAAACCTTCACGTTTCTGGAAAATGTGTTGACGGAAGTCATGGAACTTTTCCCTTCCGAATACATTCATATCGGTGGCGATGAGGCCGGCAAGTCGGCTTGGAAGACCTGCCCGAAATGTCAGAAGAGAATGAAAGACGAGCATCTTGCCAATGTAGACGAGCTGCAAAGTTACCTGATACACCGCATTGAGAAGTTCCTGAACAATCATGGGCGTCATCTGCTGGGGTGGGACGAGATTCTGCAAGGAGGCATTGCCCCCAACGCAACCGTCATGTCATGGCGTGGAGAAGAGGGTGGTATCGCTGCCGTAACCTCCGGCCATCGTGCCATCATGACGCCGGGTGCCTACTGCTATCTGGACAGTTATCAGGATGCCCCATATTCGCAGCCGGAAGCCATCGGTGGATACCTGCCGTTGAAGAAAGTATATTCTTACAATCCCGTTCCCGCTTCTTTAACTGCGGAACAGGCGAAGTTGGTCTACGGTGTGCAGGGCAACCTATGGGTGGAATACATTCCCACTCCCGAACACGTGGAGTATATGATTTACCCCCGAATCCTGGCATTGGCGGAAACAGCCTGGTCGGCTCCGGAACGTAAGTCATGGCCGGATTTCCATGCCCGTGCATTGTCGGCAGTGGCCGATTTGCAGGCAAAAGGATACCATCCTTTCGATTTGAAAAAAGAAATCGGCAGCCGTCCCGAGTCGCTTCAATCGGTCAGCCATCTGGCATTGGATAAAAAGGTGATTTATAATTCACCTTACAGCTCCCATTATCCGGCACAGGGAAACACCGCTCTGACGGACGGCATACGTGGCGATTGGACCTATGGTGATGGCTCGTGGCAAGGATTCATCTCGGACAACCGCCTTGATGTGACGATTGATATGGAAAAAGAAACCTCCATCCATTCCGTCACTGCCGCCTTTATGCAGGTGGTAGGCGCGGAAGTATTCCTGCCGGAGACTGTGGTGATTTCCATTTCCGATGACGGAACCCATTTCACCGAGTTGCGAAACCAACACTTTGAAGTGAGCAAAGAAACACCCATCCGCTTTACGGATATTTCATGGCAGGGCGAAGCCAAAGGAAGATACGTACGCTATCAGGCACAGGCCGGAAGTGAATTCGGAGGCTGGATATTTACGGATGAGATTATTGTGAAATAAATATTGCAGGCATAAGGATAATACGTATGATGCGTTTTTTTAGGATTATTCCGGCCTAAAGCAACCGTGTAATCCGTATCATCCGGACTTGCTGATTTCAACCTGTCAATATCATTTAAATAAAAGAGGGAATCTACTCAACCGGAATACTCTTTTTGTTAGTAACGCACTGTTAATCAGTACTTATGTTTTGACAAAAGGCTCAAATCCTACATTAGAGGCTACATATAGCTGTTGAGAACTTGAATTGTCTATTCGACAAAGGTACACAATATATCGGATAATTTTGAGCCTGTAAAGGCTAATTTTTAAGATTTATACGTATCTGAGGATTAACGAGATGTATGTAGGCACCGTAAAAAGCTACACCGGAACATTCCAAGTCTATTGGGAAGTTCCGGTGTTCTTTATTATTAAGGTGATGACCTTATAATGTTAGGTAAAATTTGAGTCCTATTCTGTCGATTTTTCTTTGTTCTTATGAAGAGAATCAAGACTCCTGTGTTGTACAAAGGTAATCATTCTTTTATCTTTGGTGATGTCCATTGCCCCAGTTTGGATGTTGTAATACTTACGTCCTTTCTTTGTCTTTACAATGAACTTTCCAAAGTTTGTCAGGCGTACGTCATCCCCATTCACCAGAGTTTCTTTAATAACCTCTATGAAGGGATCGATAATTGAGACGAGCTCCCATTTGGGATAACGGCAGCCTCCATTCCTCAATTTATCAAATAATTTATCTATGATTTCTTGCTTGTTCATGTCTCATACGTGTTTTAGAATGAATATCGGGAACAAAGCGGTTTGATATGTATCTCTACACGCTTATCTGTTAATATGCGCTGTGCAGCCTGATACATGGGAAGTTTTTCTACCCCAGCTATCTTTAGAGCTTCAACCAGCATTGTGTTTTCAACCATTTGGAGATATTCACTCTCTTTAATGGTGATATATTTTGTTGATTCCGATTTTATTTTTGCCATGTTATAATTTAGTAAAAAAGCTTCTCCGGGCCTCACGGATGGGAGAAGCAGGGTTCATAACAATCTAAAATCAATCAATTTATTTCTCGCCAAAGTCGGCTGGGGTTTCGCCCCAACCTGCATTATCCCAGTATCTGACTTCGATAGACTCAATTTCAGTAGCGAAAGCTTTCAGGAATATCTCGGCTCGTTTCAATGACTGATGTGGTTTCTTAGAAGCCGTCCGTTTTGCATGAAACCAAGCAATAGCCGTCATACTATCCGTGTAGATGATTCTGGGTGTATAGTTATGCTCGATGATATATTTCACCGCCTCTACGACACCCAGAAATTCTCCGATGTTGATGGTTTGATTCCCTATGCTTTCGTTGAATAGCACTTCTCCAGTAGCAATATCTACTGCCTGAAAGCGTGTCAATCTGTTCTTAGTAGAATGTGCGCCGTCAGTGGCTATACCACACTGAGGACGCATCATTTAAGCGTGTAGTCGGGGATAAAGAATCCATCACTCTGCATTCGTTTGACAACCAACTTAGCCTGTTGTGTCAAGTCGTCGATGACGAGTTCCGGACTCTCAATGTCTTCGCGTTCACGAAGGAGTTTTATTACTCCGCCCAATGTACGACTTGATGCACTCTTGCCGTCTTTTGGGTCGAAGAATACGGTTTTATTACCAAAGGTTACCGTAACCTGATAAATACTCTTGGGGACGATAAGCGTGTCCACCTGCGCTTGAAATAACATGGGTGATGCTTTGACCACCACATATCCACTGCCGTTGTGCATAGGTTTCAATTCTACGGCGTACAACTTATTTGGCTGGATAGTGCCCTTCAGATCCTCCGAAAGGACACATATTTTCTTGCCAAAACGGGAATCTTCACGCACTCCCATTAACTTCTGTGTTTTGGAATGACGGGACACAAACCCAATCAGTTCACCCGTCTGCTCCGATTGCGCAAACTTAATCTGCGTTTTTTCGATATTCATTATTACTTCATCGTTTCAAATTTTTTCGGTCAATTTACAATCTGTTTTTTCAGTCAATATCTAACATTTGAAGACCAAAGTTAGGGCAAAATTTCTATCTGACCAAACTTTATATGCTTAATTTACTGATGGTTATACTTCGGAATATACAGTACAGTACCGTATTTTCCCTGTTTGCGTTCCCCCTCTGTAAAATGCGTATAACGTTCATCAAATGAGGATGTTCGCCAACATTCCCAGTAGCGATATGTCCGTACAGAATCAGGCGATGTAGGATATATATCAATTTCTTTTATATAGAGAACTCCTTGGTCGGTTCCGTAGTAGGGTTTTGTGCATCCGCCATCAGGTAGATCGGGGTTTGGACGTAAATATTGGTCTTCTAATCGCTGCCCGATAACAAAGATATTAACCAACCTCACATCCGGGTCTATGTCAAATTTCTTGGCATATTCTGCCACATCGTATATATCCGTATTGAAGAAGTCCTGTTCGAAATGGTCGGCAACTGTTTCCACGAACTCTTTTTGCGCTTCTCGAATATGAGGACGAGAGCGAATCTCATCTGCCCGTTCTCGGGAAACAGCGTTTGTGGTGTACCACAAAAAATCAAAGCCAACAGAGGTACTATCGTAAACGGCGTGACGATCGTACATCTCACGCTGTTTCATATAGGTGTCATCTATCGGGTCTATCTTCTCGCCGAAACAGCTTTTGAACAATCCTATAATGATAATCAAAATAATGAGGGAGGTTGTTCCGCCAATAATTGTGACAAGGAAACAACCCCCCTCTGCTATGCGAGTGAATCTATTCATCTTCCAGTGAGATATTAGGTTTATAATCTCCGGATACATCCCGCATCTCAGAGATACATATAGAGAGCCCGGCATCTAACAATCTATTTGAATAAACTTCTATGTCGGAAGCTGGAAACCGTACCGTCTCAAGTCCTTCCTCTATAAAAGTATTTAATGTGAGTGTCTCGGCAATAACCTTTGCATCGTTGTGATACGCCTCGAAATTATCTCCGTTCCGAAAAAGTATCAAGGTGTTCGTTCCCCGGCGAGACTTCATCTGCTTGAGAAATGTCATTTTCATTGTCTGGTTCATATTCGTAATTTTTAATGGCTTTGTTAATACAACTATCGCATACACCGTTATTCCGTCCCCACTTGTATGCGGTGATAAGTCTTCCACATCGCACACAAACTCGCTTCTTATGTATCATCCTTTCGTAGATGATCTGTTCGATATAGCTTTTGGATACATCGTACTTTTTCATCAATACGTTGATAATATGCCCTTTTTTGAATGTTCTCTCCTTTACCAAACACGCAAATTCGTATTGAATAAGTCTGGAGCGCACCTTCTTTGGGTCAAAGTACTCTTGTAGCCGGTTAATTACAGCGAAATCTACCTTACGTATTCGTGCAAGCATAAACAACTCTTCTTTTGTCAGTTTCTGTTTCATTTCTTCATATACAGGAAGCAACAGGATATACCTTTGTCAGTAAGAATGTTATGCAGTATAAGCAATTACAAGACAACAAAGATATTTGTTTTTATTTTATTACCTGCTGTTTCGTTTTTAATTGATTGTTAATTAGTTGCTTTAATTCTTCCGTATTGGATACCAGTTGTTTTGGTCCGATAGGTTTTGCACTCTTCATTGGAGTGAAATATATTCTGTAATCTCCGTTTTCCGGTACAGAAAACCCACCGACAGTAGTTAGTCCAATCTTTATCCTATAATACCCCTTAATCGGGAGATAAGTTTTAGGATTGGGAATTTTAAGCCCCTTTCTACGCATACATTCTGCTAAACTTACATAGATTGGGATAATGACATCCTCCACAAAAGATGGAGTGGAGAAATTCGTTATTCCCTTTCTTTTACGATGAACACAATTAGCCTCGATTTGGCGAAAAAGGTCATCTGTTCTCGTCTTGTAATTGTCTGTTAATTCTTGAAAGTCCATTATTATATGTTTTTAAGTTGTTGTACCAGTGAATTTAATCGTTGCTGTAATGATTCGAGTTCAAAAAGCAAAGAAGAAGGGACTGTTGCATCGGTGATTGGATATTTCACTATCTGATGCATCAGTCCCCTAATATTTTGCTCTAAACTCATCTGCAAAAATACCTGTTTCTCCCGTTGGTATTTTTGTAGTTGTTCGTATTGTAGTTTATTCATCATCAATAAGATTCATACGATTATAAATGTGAGTTATGCTATCCTTTACCAATGTGGGAGATAGAAGATTATCAAACATTGCTTTTATCTCCTCGTCGCTCATCCGTTCAATCTGGTCTTTGAAAGAAGTGATGGCAACGGAGAAATAGAGAGCCACCAACGGGCCCTCTTTGAGTAGATTCTTGATGCGTTCGTCCATTGATGGCGGGCGCTGTGATGTGTTTGTTTTCTTTGCCATAGTTGTTTAACATTTAATGAACCGTACCCAGTTATCCATATCATTGAAAGACTCATCGTTAATTCTTTCCGCAAATTCATCGGGAGTACAAACCTCAATGCTGTCACCATTACCATTCCAAAGTTCAATTAGTTTCTCGTCTGATATATTGCGAGACATATTAATCGAAAAGAGAAAGGCTCTCAACTCTGGTTCTGAAACAGCTTCAGGTTTCTTTTCCGATAGTTCGTGGTAGTAGTTCCATACCGTTACCAACCAGTCGATATTTATTTCTGATAGGTGACGTTCCGTGTCATCTTCTTCTGTGATTAAGTTCCGAAGGGTACATCTACCATCGGACTCGAAATCAACAAGACGATAGGCATTATAGACAGGCATTCCAAATCCATTTTTATCATCACCTTCCTCCTCTACATAGACAAGGTGGGGCAACCAACTCTCTGGACGGTCGGTGATAGCAGATAGTCTGGTTATAAGTTGTTTCTGTAATTCGTTAACTTGCTTTTGATAATTCATTGTGATTGTTTTTAGGTGTATAAATCCAAATAGTATAAACGTATCCACTTCCGCCACGATATGCAATGGCATTAGAAGCACCATCGAAGGTTTCCCAGCTACATTCACCCACGGAATAGTTATCTTTAAAGTTATCTTGATGAAACTCCGTGAGCATCTTTTTTGCTTGTTCGCCTACCTCATCGCTCGTCAGTATATATTGTACTCCATTCTGCACGATGGTGATAAAGTATAGTTTGCGATCGTCGCAACGAATAATATCGGGATCCCCTTCCATCATAGAAAGTGGCTCAAACATCTCATCGTCTGGGTCTATATCAAAACTCTTTACCCAATCAGCCAGTTCTTGATAATACGCAATTCCGGCACTTATCTCAGTTACTATTGTTTCCATATTAGATTTCGTTTAAAAACTCATATACTTCGGTCAGAATAAAATCACCAGCACCAAACTCACATAGTGATTTCAGGTCGTTTAACGAGTCGCAATAGTAGAATAACAAATCGTCTTTATCATCCAGTCCGCTATCCAGCTTGATTGTCACATCACATAGTGGACTGTCATCCAGATACTTTATGCAACAAGAGGCATAAAGCGGCTCCTCTTTATGCTCATTCATATAGGCTTTGAACAGCTCGTCTATCTTTTGCTGGCGATGGTTCTTTTTCTCTTCCAACATCTGGTAGAGAATGTTGGCCAATTCCTCTGCGTTGAAACTATCAAGCCCCAATGTAAACTTATCTCCATCAAAGTCGGTTTTAACCATTAGGTTGTCGTCTTCAATAACAAAGGACTCCACCACGCAAGCAGAACCAGTCTCTTCTGTGGCTTTGTAAGTTCGACCATTTATAGACTCCACCTCATCGCCAAGCATCTGCACCAACAGTAACATAGACTGTTTTATCTTTTCCTGCCTCTCCTTAATCTCAGATTGGAGAGACTGTATTTTTTCTAATTCATTCACTTTTAATTGTATTTAGGTTTACATCGTTTCATTACTCGTATGTCCTCATAGCCGAGACTTTTCAACTCCGCCAAAAGTTCTGCATACTCACTCTCTTTGGCAGGGGTGGTCGCTGTGATTACTCCTGTGCAGTCGGCATCGGAGTGTTGGCCGACATGCATATAGGAGCCGATTGTCAGATTCGTTTTATTGACCTGCTCAGGAAACAAGGCGATAATATCACCGCATTGTTTGAATTTGCGGAAGATTACTTTCATGCCGTTTCCGATTTTGATATGTCTATGCCGTCCTCGGCACAAAAATTAAAACCTATTTCCGTAGCGATACGGTTATACTCTTCATCGTAGAGTTGGTTGTACTCCTCTTGGAATTCTTCTTTGTAGCGGGTTGGAGTATCCTCATTAGAATCTTCGCCCTCTTCAATATCAAGTTCGGTAAATGCTTCAAAAGGTAGCTTGTGAATATCTTCCATGCGTTTTACGGCACGGTCTGATGCCTGTTCCATAATGAGCGAGTTGATAGTATCTCTATTTGCCCCGAACTCATCGGGGCGATAATCTTTTAGTCCTTTCATTGCCCTTACTTTCTGGTTTATTCGTTTAGTCCACAAATCTCTGTCTCGATTTCAAAATCACCAACGTTACCGAAGGTGTAGTCTGTTTCGTTGATTACCTCCTGTACATCTTCGTCGGTAATTGTCTCCACCTTGTCATTTGTAATGTCAAGGCGCACTGTGATATATACGGTTCTATTTGCCATCGTTTTGCTGTTTAGAGGTTAAAGTGTAAACCATACTTGATAGAATATCAGGTAACCACCCGACATTAAATATTTCGGAATATTTGCTCGTCACGGTTATGGGATAGTCCAAATCGTAGTGATACAACTCCAACTCAATGTCAGTCTCTTCATCAATGGATACTGATTTTACGACACAGTCATATCCGCACCCGTTATCATCAAACCACACCACGAATGACTGGTGGTCTTCGTCTTCCGAGAGGGTTAGTGTTGTTTGACCCTGTTTTTTGAGTAATGCGATTATTTCGGCTGTTACTTCTCTACGTATGGCTGCTATTCGTTCATAATAGTAGTGAATAACGTCTTCAATATGTTTCATATTCATTGTTGGCTTATTTGTTTAAGAAAATCACTTCTACACGTTGCGAGCATATATAATCAATAGATTCAGCACAAACGATTTGTCCATTTGCTATAACATCTTGGTCTTCGAGTGCTGTCATATCATCTTCTAAAACATCGCATATAATATCTCCATTGAGATTTGATACGGCGTATATCTTGCCATCCAATTCCTTTAGAAATTCACTATCGTCTTTGAATATGTAAAGGTGCTTGGGCGGGTTCATTATAATTTTATGGGTTTGTTCTCTCAGTTTTTCACCTGAGAGCCTTCTGGGTAACAGCCGTGATGGTGAGTAGGTAATCATACCTCTCATTAGTTGATTTACATACTCATGTTGTGTTATCTCCTCGACCTCGGCAAAACATATCGCCAAGTCATCAACGGTTATTTTGAAATTGTCGGGCAGTCGATTCCCGTACCTATCTCTATTAATGGTGCGGCGTATCTGCTCATCCATTTTTGCATTACCAAGTCCGGGATATACAAGGAATAAGTATTTATTCTCGTATCGTGCAACCCCAAAGGAATCAAACAGATATGCTGTTACTTCTTCCCCGTCAAATTCTGGAAGGTCGGGAGTGTTAAGCTCCATTTTGAGGGATACGAGTCCGCCCAGCTCTTCGATGTGTTTTGAATTTATATTCATCGTTTTACTTTTTTGTTCATTTTAGATTAGTGATTGAAAAAACAAAGGGGTGAATTTCTCCACCCCGATTTGTTCATTATTCATTTTTTACTCAGATTGCAACTTGTAGTCCGGCATCGGAAACGGGAATCCCGAAATCTACCTTTTCGGAGTAAAACTCTTTCATTTCCGACTTTGCCTGCTCTAATGAGTTGCAACGAACCACATCACCATCAATCATAGTCGAGAAGTAGACCTGTTCTCCAAACAATACGCTTGCATAGATAGCGATATCATTGTATGTATCTACTTTCTCAACAGCGTAGTATCCGTTGTACTGATACGGTTTGAGTGCTTTTGATACGGTTGGCTTTACGAATGAAGCGTCATTGTCGGCAATCATCTTTTCAAGCCACGTAGTATGGAATGTACCTATCTCTCTTTCGAAGATCTCAACCGGACGAAAGGCTCGTGGAGTACGACGTGTTACAACAAGAGTCATAGGCTCATTATAACTCCGATCGCTTTGGTATATTCCGATATACGTGTTACCGAGTTTCGAGTAGGTATAGCAATCTCGATTCTCTCGCAATGTTGCAAATGACACTTCACCCCCAAAGAATCGCTCGTCAAGTCCTGTTTCGTCTTTGAACTCTTTAATGAAATACTGAGGAATATGCTCCCTGTTGTATTTATCTTTACGATACAAAACCATTGCCTGTTCCAGTGAAACAAGTTCCGGGCGAACTTTCGATAGATAGCCGCTGCTGTAATCAAGAACCTTATACACCATATCCTGTGTCTGCAAATTTTGTGGTAATTGCTCGAACCATCTAAAACTTGTTCCTTGCGCCATACAGTAATCAACGAAATCGGGAGTCCATATCGACAAGGGTAATTTGGGCATGTCGTGGTTTTTGCGGACATACGCTTTGCACACCTCTTTCGTAAACAACCGATAGTCTGCCTCTGGGTCTATTGAGATTGTATAGCGCTCACATTTTTCAAGAGCAAAAATCAACCGTTCAGGTGTTTGGAATTTTTTAGGCAATTGTTGGAATGTGAATGGTATTGCTTCTACAACCTTATCGGCCATCGCATCGTCCATTACGGCGAACACTGAATCGATGAGTCGTTGATGATTCTCCGTAACTACTTGTTTCTGGATGACAGAGAGGTTATACGTTGATGAGTATGACATTTCAAGTGTAAGTTGCCTATTTTCAATAGCCACCATAAAAATGTCGTAGTCGTAGAATTGCTCTGGCACCAACTTAAACTCATTAACCGCCATTTTGAGATAGTATGCTTTGGTCTTGTATCTGTCAGGAGTAATCAGATTTATGTCCTCTTGTTTTAGATTGGTCTGGAAAAGATTTAGGTAGAACGTCTTATTCTTTAACCTTTGAGGAACGAACGATAGTAATACTTGTACTCGTTTTATATCTGTATGAGTAGTACTTCCGTGATAGCCCCCACGAGAGCCGTAGTTGGAGTGTGTTTCAGAGTAGATGCTACGAATGCCAGCATAGACAATCTCTTGAGTCCACGCTTCCGACGGGAATAAATGTAGATATTTAAGATTTCCTTTGACTCCACTCGTCATCTCTGCAAGCATTGTTGTAGAGCGTAAAGAGGCGGGTACGGCAGTAATATTAGCAACGCTCTTTCCCACGGCAAATTCGCAAACTTTTTGGGTGCGGATACCTTCTGGTAAGTTCGACAGTTTGAATGCGTTCCAGCTATATGAATTTTCGTTGCGTTCGATGATACCGATAACAACTTCTCCGTTCAGATACTTATGTGGTAGAAAATCCAACAATTCCAATCGTCCTTCTGCAATGGCCGCTGTTGCAATTTCAGGAGTAACCAACTCCTCGGGTAAATTCTGAACGGCTTTATATATCTCTTTTCCCATATTATTGATTATTCTGATGGTGATTAATGGTGGTAATAAGTTTTTTTCCACGAAAAACAAACACGGTGGTTTGGTCTTCGTGTGATTTGGACAGGAGGTCGCTCCAGCGCTTAAACTCCCTGTTATAAAGAGTTCCTAATTCTCCTTTTGCATCAAGCTGCATAAATTCAAGCCCTTGCAGTGGGTCTTCTGGTGTGGTGGGTAATGTGTCGGGTAAAAATGGCGTTAATTTTTCACCGTCACAATAGAACCAGCATCCCTCTTTGAACAGGAATAGATGACCTTCGAGTTTGAGAAATGCCTCCTCAGAACTTGCGTATCGGGCTTCGTGTCTTCCTTTCTTCTCCTTGTCATCACGAATCATTGCACGACAATGCACGATGTCATTACACCATTCCCATTTTCCATAAGGAGTTCCGTTTACCACCATCAGATTGCCCAAGGCAAGGAGTGCCTCGACCCGTTTTTCTGATGGATAAAAGTTTCGCAACATAGGACCGACCATATTAAATGAAGGTTCCCATAACACGGAGATGTATTTCACCACTCCGGTTTCCATTTGTTTACCAATATGTACACTCATATTCTTTTATTGATTTTGATTGTTTAACTTACTTTCTGTGCACCCCAACGAATGTGGAACTTGCCTTGCTCGTCCTGTTCTCTACGGAAGAGAGTGTCTATGATGTCAGGTGAAATGTCGAACTCCTCGAAAATTTCGGATTCTTCTTTGACCTCACCGCTCTTGATAAACTCGTTCAGTCGCTCTTTGGTGAGTACCAATGCCATAAGATTCTGCTCGATAGACTCTTCGTTGGTGACGTAATAGACGTGTCGTATACCTACCGAGTCGAGACGGATAAAGCGGAAGTAGAACTGCTCCATTCGAGGAATGTTCCACTGCAAAGACTCTATGATAATATCCTCACAACTTGGTACGTTTGCCGAACTTTTCAAACTCTGCTGCGTACAGACCAAAATACCGTTGGTGGTATTCTCGAACTTATCAAGGATGCGTTGACGCCCATCGAAGTCTACGTTGCCCCGAATGACAAACAACGGTCTTTGAGGAAACTTCTCGCTCAATAACTCTTTGTACATTGCCACCGCATCCAGTGAAGTGCAGCCTATCGCAACCTTACCGTGCATCTCGAAACTAAGTTTACGCTCGATGAGCTTTGCTTTTTCCGGATAGCCATCACCGAAATACCCACTCATCTGTTGGGGTACGGAACAAGCCTTGATAAGTAACTGGATTTGTCGCACCAAGTTGAGCTGCGACTCCTTCTTCTTGTCAGGCATCGGATTGAAGTAGAGATGTAGAATCTCGTGAAACTTCTCCATAATGGTACGATAGACGGCTCGTTCTCCTTCACTCGGCTGGACGGTATAGTTGATAATCTCGTATTTGTCTCCTGCGAACTCCTTGAACTTGCGGGTGATGATTGTCTTTTCAATTAATTCGGAGAGATATTCTTGGTTGTATATGTCTTGATTGTACTTGTTGATACCGAATACGGTAGCCTTGCCCGGACAGAAACACGATTTGAAAAGTGTTGATCCGCCTCTTGCAGGAAATGGTCGACGCCAGTTATCGTTCGACTTTTGCTCGATTTCGTGTTCCTTATTCTCGTGATAAATCCAAGGCGCGAAACACATCATATTTACCGAGTTATTATAGAGCAACTCAATCTGTGAGTAAAGTTCTATGATGGAGTTTCGGGTTGTAGTTCCTGTTGCCAATAGTTTGAATCTGGCACGACGAAAGATGTTGAGAGATTGTCGTGTCCGTTTAGCCGAAGGATTGGTTATCTCGTCCGACTCATCAAATAGTAGACAAACTTTATTTGAACGTATCTTCATAAACTCTTTGAGCGGAGCAACTAACTCGGTAATCATAGTCAGCGATAGTAGAACAAACGTTCCTTTGGGGACATTGAAGAGGTGTTCTGGTTTGCTTGCCACGATGTATTTCTCATTATGGCGTTCCAAGAATGGAGCCCACGTCAGATGAATAGCGATGGCTGGTGCCAATACCACAGTGTTTTTGGTTTGAGGTTCCTTATACTTTGCATAATGATAAGCGACAGCCGTCTTGCCGGAACCTTGTTGCCAATTAAGTAGCGTATATGGTTTTTGGAATATCAGTCCCATATCGTGTTGTTGCAACTCGGTGAAGTAACAGGTTTCCATCTCCTTATTCTTGAACGTAAGGTGCTTTATCTTATCATCCAACATTGGATCACGAGCCATATCCATAATCTTCTCAGATTGTAGTTGATATGCTTTCCGCTTACGTTCGATGAAACGCTCTGCTGCAACCATCTGACGACGTAGTTTTGCTGTCATCTTTGCTGGACGTGGCAGTGTGCAGGTACCAATCAATAGGCGGTTCAGAGAGGAATATTGGTGTTCCACCTTATCCAAAAGGTGTGGTGCATATCCCTTCAACTTGAAGCCATAGGATGTTTTCACCAATGCAATCTCTTTGCGGGTAACTACATTTTGGTTAGCTATATAACGTTTTAAGATGGAGAGCACCTTGTTGTAAGTCAGCTTACGTTTTTCCCACGCTTTATACTCTTCTGGGGTGTAGTTTTCCGGTGGTCGTTGGTTGCGGAACTTCGTTACCAGAGCAAGGGCTTTGTTATAGTGTTTTTCAAGAGCCTTATGCGTCTTGATTTCGTACAGATATTTTTTGAGCTTATATTCAAAGGCTATCTTTTCGGTTTCTTGCTCCTCTGTAATCTCTTGTTTGATTTGAAGTTTACACTCTTGATGGATTCCTCTTGCATCAGCGATACGATTAGTAAGTTCTGTCATCGGGATAAACTCATCGGGATTATATGGCTTCATCTCAATGTTTTTCGACTCACGCATAAAAGCCATTATTTTGGTCTCGAACTTCTCCACGCCTACACTTTTGAAAGCATCGGCAGGAAGTTTGGTTTGCCCTATAAATGAGAAATCTCGATTGATGGCTTTCACCCTCGACTTTTCCCAAAATTCATTTTGCAAAAAAGATACGGGTACAATCATCATTAGGATTCCGGCTGGATTCAGCATCCAATAAGCCTTGTTGCAATAGTAGAATTGTGATAGAACACCATCGAAGTCGAGATTAAAAGGAGGGTTGCCAACTACTATATCGAAATGCTCCTCGGGATTGTGAGTACAAATATTGGCAACTTGTATGTGAGCATCAGGATATAGATGTTTGGCAACCCGCACCGCATATGGGTCAATGTCGAACCCATAAGCGTTATGTTGGTTGGGTAGAAAATTGAAGAAATTACCCATTCCGCAACACATATCCAGCACCATCTCTGTCGGCTGGGGATTGATAGCCTCAATCATCTGACGGCATATATCGTGAGGAGTAAAGAACTGTCCCATCTCGACCTCTCGTTTAGCTTGCGCAAAGTCGTGATAGGATGGAAAATCTGCTTGTTTGAGTTCGTGCAGACCTCCAATACCAGTGTATCCGTTATAAATTTCTTCTGTGGAAATGGAACTATCACCAGTTTCTATTGCCGAAAGGAACTTGGCATTGAGCGTTTTTCTGGCACTCTGTGATATTTGTTGTGGAATGATTTGATACATAATTGTTTCTATTTTATTTGTTAGGGGCTACATAGAGGATATGTAACCAAACTCATTGATTTCATTTTGATTCTGCTCTTCAAATTCAGCTGTTTTGTAGTAAGGAGTACTGGGCGAGTGTTCTTCGATCATTTCTCGCTTGTAGCAATTAAAGTGGGCGATTAATTTTTCGTCGTCTCTATAGCTCTCTAATAAATTGATAGCATCAACGACATCGCCATCAAGCCTCACTCTACTATTACCGTAATCCTTTGCGTATTGCTTGAAAGCATTGGCTCCAAGAGTGCGTGCAATGCTCTCTAAAGTTTTAACCTTGTACTGTCTCATCTTCTTGCAAATCTTCGTGATAAGGAATATTGTAGTACCTTACAGCATTTTCGAGTTCCTCCCACCACACCTCCGACACTTTGTCTTTTTTGAGGTTCAGCCACTTATTATCTGGGAGTCTGAGCCGTTGTTTGGTTGTGAGATCGGTCATCATAATGATGGATTGCATTACGTCGTCACTTACGTTGTCGGTGCAAAATGGACAAGGCAATGATTCCAGCTCACCTCGTGAAATCTTACTGTTGTAGTAGCCAAACTCCTTGTCGTAGTATTCTTGATTATGTTCCATCTCTTAAAATTTTATTGATTTATATATTTGGTCTATCTCAGCCTGTCGAAGACCGATATAGACCTTTGTTATGTCTATGCTGGAGTGTCTGAATATTGAGTTCAACAATATCAGGGATTCTGCACTTCTGCCATTACTCTCATACACATACCTGCCGAAAGTCTTGCGAAAGGTGTGTGTAGAGAATGCCTTAATTGGCAGTCGGTAGCGTACCTTGAACCTTTTGAGCAATCGGTTGATATGCTCCAAAGAATAGGCGGTTTGAGTTTTAGGGTTTAAAAAAGGCGAACCTTTTTTGTTGGGTTCGCCTTGTAGGGTGTATAACTCTTTGATTTTTTGTCGGACTGAATCGTTGAATGTGATTCGCCGTGCTTTTGAGGTTTTCTTCTCAATCTTATCGAGAGACTCTTTGTCAAGTATATCCTCCCACACCAGTGATAGTACATCGGAGGCTCTCAGAGCCGTGCAAAAGGATAATCTGCAATAGAGTTCCCACATATATAACCCATCGGAGTGAAGTCCGTTAACCAACCTCTCAAATTCTTTAATAGGGAGGTAGTCTGCTGTTGTCAGTTTTCCTTTTTCTCTGCTCATTCGTTAGTCTTTTATGTTAAGTTGTCGTTCGGAATCTCTTTGCCGGTATATGGATTATATACTTCGCATTCTGCCAGACATTCAGACTCGATTCCGAATAGTCCTTGGTCATAGCTATAAAAGATTTCAATTGGAATCGGTCGTAGCAAACATCGCTCGGCCTCATCCTCTGTCATTCCACAGCTTGCCATCAGTTCCTTTTTCTTACGCTGATATGCTACAGGTGTTTTATCGGGTGATAGGTACACCTCAATCACATCGCCCTCGTCTTCTGTTATTCTTAGTTCGTCATCCATCTTTTTCTGTTTTTAATTATTCTTATCTGCATTGTGTGCTAGATAAATAAGTTCAACGATTTCATCTTTGTTGTTTCGCATAAATTCAGCGAATCCATCGTCAGTAATCCCTAAGTTCCCCTCTCTGCAATCCTCACAATATCGTTCATACATAGAATCTTCTACGATATGGGAATTGACAACCATACGATTGTAACAAATGTCAGGATCTGCCCATTCTCCGCGCCAAATAAAACGGATAGGTTTTATTCCATACCAATATGGTAGCGACGTCCGACCTTTCTTTGTTGTTACCAAGTGCCGTTTCGATGGACTTTGAGAAAGACTCAGCACTACTTCAGAATGGCTGTTGTGTATCTGCTCTATGTATCTGCTTAGCTTCATTTTTTCTGGTTTTTACGTTGTTCGTACTGAGAGACCTTCTGCATAATCATATCACAGAAGAGCTGTGCCTCTTTTCGGTCGCTATGCAGGTAACCAACCATTGCAATAATATTGTGTTTGTAGTAGCTCTCCCATTTGGAGTAATAATGTGCACCCATCACACTACCGAAGTATTCATTGAAAAGCTCCTGTGTGAGGGATTCTTCCGGGTGGCGATTATAATCCCAAGCGCCGATTCGATATAGTAAATCGGCACTTAATTCGCTATGATTGTTACTTGTTTCCATTCTGTTCTGTTTGAATTAAACTTAGTGGAACCCATATCGCCTGACTGCCAAATTCCTCGAAAGCCTTGCCGTGCTCGATAGGCTCACACAAGTCGAACTTCTTTTTTGACGTGTGTTGCAGTTCAAAATATTGCTGGGACTCCGGCCACTGCACAGGAATATAAACTCTACTGTTGTGAGGTTCTTTGTTCTCGTGCGCTTTGAAGAAGTTTTCGGGCACATACATAGCACCATTGTCATCGGAGTTGCAGCAATAATATCCTACTTCGCATTTTGAATAGAATTTGCTGTCATCTGGATGCTCGACCTTTACAAAGCGGTCTGTCGGTTCAAGTTTCTCCCAACTATGGCTGCACGAGTTGCACCAGAGTGTATTGTCACTTGAGTCATAGCCGTCTGCCGTTTTTCCACAAAAAGGACAAATGTATTTGGGGATATCAAATCTATCCTGGGCTATAATTTCCATACTTGACCAGAAGAGTTGTTCGCAATAATCATCTCCCATTTTACGGGCAAGTTCTCGCATGTCTTCATCATCTACATTTGAGACATCAAAACCTCGTAGAGCCAAGTCATCTCGATGTACTGATGTGACTTTGAAGTACGGTAACTCTCCAGTCAGTTGAATGAGGAAACTTGTCTCAGCCCCAGTTTTATTTTCTTTCTGCTCAAAATATTGATGCAGATTTTCCAGTAGTTCTCTATTCATAAGTTTATTTGTTTGCTTGTTTTACTTCTTCATTGTCAATCCCCAAGAACTCTTCTCCGCACTCTCTGCAAAAATAGCCCTCTTCGAGATTTGTGCCATCTATATCAATCATAGCATATCTTAGAGACTCCTCTTGACACGCTGGGCAGATGCGAAATTCAGACTCTGATTTTTGGTATTTCTCCAAAAGGGAATCCATAGACCATCCGCATATTGCAATCAAGAGTTTATCACAATCACCCATCTGATACGCTTTGATGATGTTTGAGCCGATATGACGTAGTTGCTCCTCATCGGAGCGAATCTCATCCAATACCATCTCGGCAAACCCTTCGCATTTATTAGAATCTTCAAGTATGGAGTCAAGAACATTAGGCTCCTCGTTCTCGGTGGCATCTATATTCTGATTGTCATCACCGTCACCCGCAACAATTAACTTTTGATTTTCCTCGCAGTTACAACACCAGCAATCGGCAGGTTCCCGAATCATCTCGTCGATAAAGTCGGTAGTGGTTTCAAAATTCTCATTGGGTTTAATCCAAACTTTGGCTTGTACGTCACTTGACCCACAAACCGAACAAACTATTTTTGACATATTATTTGATTTTAGTTGTTTAATACCAACTCAGCAGCACATCATCATTGCTCTGGTCGCTGGTAGTGATTAAATTGTTGAGAGCAGACACAAATTCGTCAACGCTCAATCCGATTTTTAATAACTCCTGAATTAAGAACTTTTCTCGTGCCTTGAAATAGTCGGTTTGATTGACAATTTCGTCTTTTAACCGCACTAATTCACTTCTCGGCAGGTCATATTCGTTATCATACTCATCGTCTTTGTTTGTAGATATTTCGAACTCCATAAAGATTAAGTCCAATACTTCTTGCGAAAGGTAGCCACAGATAACGGTGGGCGTATATTGCACTTGATATTTTTTTGCTGTGTGTAAGTTTATGCTCATAATGTTATTCCTTTTTAATAATGATGTGATTGCAATATAGGGCGTTGCTATACTTGTTAGATTAAGCAACCTCCTGATGATGAGAAAAACTGGCCATGGTCTGGCCGTGCGTCTCATAATTCTGGAGGCTGTATTGAATTTTATTACCCATCACATCGTGCCCGCCAAGCAATGATGTGATTTACTTTCTCTTACGCCATTCAGCCATTTTTCTCTGGATGTCAATATTGTTATCGCTCAACATCTTTTTCAAAACGGCAAGCAATCTCCAACCTTCACCGTCTTTGTACATTTCAGCTTTTACAGATAGGAATGCCAATGACTGGATTTTATCCAATCGTTTCCCGGCATCATCGATGGCGGTACAGTTATGGAAGCGAATCAGGTTCTGCATCGTAAAGAATGCACCGGAACCTTTGTAGGCATCTACCCAAGCATTACTTTGAGGTGTATCCCAAGCCAACTTGACACGCATATCATTAAAATTCTTTGTGGCAGTGTAAAGCTGAGCGGCATTCTTTGCTTGTTTGATACGTGTAATTGCCAAATTGAGAGGGTTGTATATCTTTTTATATAAATCAGACACGAAGATATTGCACCCCTTAATTCGTTTGTAGGGCGTACCCTTACACTTCCTTACCTTCATTGTCTCAACGTGTTTCTTGAACTCTGAAACGTAATCTTTCGCCATATAGACAACCACATCGGTGTTGAACCAGCGATTTCGGTCAGAGAAGTTAACGATGTCTCGTCCTTCCATTTTCATTTGGGCGTGCAGTTCGTCCATCAGCATCTTCCACTGATACTCATAGCCAAGTTTGTGAATCATATACGTTACACCTGCTGGTTCTTTCGAGCGATACGGAGTGTATGACATTATGTGGAACATCTGTGCCATAACCCAACGTCTGAATAAACGTTTATTGGGAACGGCACCTTGCTCAATAATATGATTATAAATCGGGTCGTTGTCCTCCAAGATGGTAAGCATACCGTTTCTGTTGGATGCGACATAATCACCGCCATTGGCTCCGTGCATAGCAAACAGGTTGCCGACATCTACACCAGCCTTGCGAAGTGCATCGATACGTTCCTGTGCCGTTTTTGGCTGTCTAATCGGTTTTTCCTCTCCTGCGACGGATGGATATACAATCCCCAGTCCCGAATTTCTGCCGATTATTGTTGCTACGGCTGTAAATTCCGTTTTTGCAATTCCGAACTCTGTGCCACACTGTGGACACAATACTTTGGTCTCTTTTTTCATATTTACTTTACTGTTGTATGATTAATTACTATTGGTAGGTTCCACCCACTCCTTGAGTATCACCAAATCTTTGTCATTCTTACTCTGATAGAACCATTTACCCATCTTTTCAGGATTCCATTTGAGTCCTTGAATTATCTGACAGAGGATATATAGTTCCAACTCAATCTGTGCTTTGTCGCGACGCTCTCCGTACAGCATAGCCTCGTCGCTCAGGTTTCTTTCTGGTAGTGCTGCGAAATAGCGATGCGACTTGCCTTCGCTGCGTTCAGAGGGTATCGAGTGTTTGTAGCTATGATACAGGTCTTCGATTGTTGCAAGAAACTCATCTTCGCTACAACTTGGTACACCTAATTCGCCCTCGTACTTGCCATTTTCTATGACATACTTGCCGTCTATTTTCAAACTGCGGGACAGAAAGTTAACATTGAAAGCAGAACCACTCTCCACCGCTTGAATGGCACTTTGATAAATGTTATCCATATTGTTTACTCGTTAATTATTTACACTCAAATCGCTGACGCATTGCTATAATCTTCTGATAAATCCAGTGTGACTGATCCTGAACCTCGGTTATTACCAGGTTCAGGATCGGGTTTCGATACTGGATGTTAAACTCGACTCCTTGTGCATTACTCGGTTGCGTTACCATTTCTCTCTAAAAGTCTCAAAAGGATGGCACATAACTTTACTGTTTTGATATGAGCAGCTGTGCTGCTGGCTCCATATGGACATCTCGAATGATAAACGGAGATGACGTATGGTTCCTGCAGTTGAAAAGCTGCACCATTAAATTCCTAATCTTGACTCTTCACTTTGTGCTAAGTATGTTTGTGTGGTTCTCAAAATATCGGCACTTATCTCTAATGCGTTGATGTTTGCCGAGGTTGGAAGCCTAAGCAGCGGCGTCGTATAACAGTAGGGATTACGACGCCGCAGCGGAGGCTTATTGAGCCAGGCAGACTAAATATTATCTCCTTGAACCACGCCCTTGTGCTAAGAATAATAAAGTTCTCATAACAGTGACACATTGCTTTATACTCTTGATATAGCCCGCGTTTCCAGCTCAGAAGAGTCTGAAGGTGATGAATGAATCACCTTCAAGACTTTGTAGGAGCTGGTTTGCTACGCGGGGTATTAAACTGTTGTTCCTTGAACTTTTCCTGCCGTGTTGCAGTGTTTCTATGAATGTCAGGCAAGCGACACATAGCTTTATTTTCTTGATATTTACAGGAATGAACCAGATCACTTCGAGTATCGCCGGTCGATAAACCGGACGATGCGAAGCAGTGATCTGGTATGCGATACCTGTAACATTAAATTCTTGCTCTTCATTCATCTGCCGTGTGCTCGGCATATCTATAATGAGGCTACCAATGTGTTATAAACGGCTCGGCTGGTCAGCAGAGCGTTACGCATACAACCGATAGTCAAATAACCTGATATATTATTGGTTTTATTACGATTCGCTTTCACATTTCGTCCTCGTCCTCTGGATATGCAACCATTACTTTGGGTTTTTACATATCCCAATCCTCCGACTTTGTGCTTTCCAGTTTCAACACCTCTGAGGCAGTCCATCACGAACTTGTTCAACTCATCAAGGTCTTTTCTGACATTGCACACAGATAGGATTTGTGTTGCCCAACTAAATTCACCGTTCCCTTTGTAGAGGTAGCGGTTTACGGAATTAATAGCCTTTGATACGGTTGTATTAGGTTTACGTATTGTTCGAGACTCAATCTCTTTTTGGAATGTTCTGATGCGACTTGACGATAGAGAAATCGAATCTCCTTTGATACTGAATCCCAGAAATTTGAACCACTTGTCAGAGGTTAGGTATTCCACCTTTTTAGGGTTGAGAGTCATCGACATCTCTCCAAGTCGCTGTTGCAGGACACTCATCGCCTTTTCATAATCTTTACCGATAAACAACATATCGTCCGAATAGCGCACATAGTAGCCATTCAAACGGGACAATTCGTCATCGAGGTCATATAGCAACACATCTGCTAACCAACTTGCCACGGCACATCCTTGTTTCAGGGATTGGTATTTCCTTTGGAGGTTATTGTTCTTATCAAAATACAAGTCGCTGTGATAATACTTTCTCAGCACGTCAATCACAGCGGAATGACCGTGCTTTGTTTCTACCTTGTCAAACGCCTCATCAATGTATCGGAGCGGAACACTGTCGAAATATTTGCTTAGGTCGGACTTCCAGCCCAAACAATCTCCACTCGGAGCCTTTGTGATTTGATGGCTCACCTCCTTTACAACCTTGCCGCATCCAATACCTGTCTGATACGACTTACACGCCCTGTGAAGCATCTCCGGAATCAGGTCAAACAGCAAATCGTTGGCGATGCTTAGTATTATCCGGTCGATAGGCTCATTCACATATACTGTTCGGAACTCACCATTATCCTTTGGAATCTGTGCAGTATGGGGAGGTGAGATTTCATACTTGCCTCTCAGCATTGCATCGGCAATCTCCACTCTGGTATGCTCGTCAGTCAAACGTATGAGTTGGTCTTTACGGATGTCCTTGAACACTCCTTTCTCAATTGCTTTCGTCCATCTGTCGATGTCGAAAAACTGTTGTAGAATTTTATCTGTCATATTCCTTCATTTTATTGGTTTAATTCAGAGTAGATCGAGAATTACTTTTTTGTTTATTTCTGTGAGGATTAATTTTTCTCATCCGCCCAGATACAACTGTTATAGCAACATCCCTCACTGTCTGTATAGACGCCAAATACTACAGTTGCTTTGGCAAAGTCGGCAAGCTGTTCATTCCATAATCGTTTTACGGTTTCTTCTCCTAAGTCATTTACATACCTTCGGGCATACTCTCGAAACTCTCCTGTGTTTTCAGCATAGAAAGCAGTTGGGTTACCGTAGATCAAGCAACTGTTAATCATCTCTCGGCAACTTAGTTCATCGTCGATACGATTGTCTTGGGGTGTTCTATTATTAAAGCGAGGCAACGATTTCTTCGCTGCCTCTATCTGTTTTCCTGTCATTATCTAATTGTTGTTCATTGTTTTAATCAATCCAGAAAGTTCCGCAGTGTGGGCAGTGGCTTCCACAAGGAACATTGTTGTCGTAGTAGACATCTCGATGTCGTTTGTAATCCATATCACCGAATGTGCAACCACCGGCTTTGAATACTTTGTTATATTCTGCCTCACGAGCCATTCTCTCGGCATTTTTGGACTTTGCAAGTTTAGAGGTTCGTTTAGGCTTTTTCATTGAAAAGATTGGTGAAGCGGATTTATCCAACCAATCACCACACATTCCAAAACAGTTTTCGAGACTGTATTTATCAGCATCCGAGGTATAGAGGTTGTCTCGTGTAAAGGGAAATGTTTTATCAATGTTGATGTACTCAAAGTCACCTCCCCCTTGAGTGCCATCGTAAACTGCCACGGCAAACTTTCCCTTGAAATGAATCTGTTGAAAGTCCTTGTCCGGGTCGTCTGATAAAACACTGGTAAGTTCATTTGCAAAATATATTCGCAACTCACCCCCAGAAGAGTTCCGTACAATAGAATCAATCAACTTGGCTTCCGGAGTGCCTTTCTCTATTCCCAGTTTACGTCTGATTTTATAGGCATCTTGGGCGTATGAACCATCACGCCACGGAGCACACATAAAAGCTGTGTGCCAGCCATCAATTTCTAATCCCAATGAGTAGAAAATAGAGATGTCACCAGTGTTCCCCAAAAGGTCTTCAACGGGTGTGGAGGTGTCCTTCTCACATAGCCAATCACGAATCTCATCTTCATTTTCCTCATACAGCTCTTCGAGGTCATCAGCCTCCATCTTTTGACGAATCCCCTTTAGGTATTCACCTTCGGGATAATCCCACCATTCCCACACTTTTTCGTGAATGGGGTTGAGAGAATTGGAACTTAGTGACTCTTGGAGCAACTCTTTGTGCTCACTCAGGTCATCATGGTAGTCTACATAATAGAGACTCACGTAATCAGGTAGGTATGGTTGGATTTGTGCGTTCATAATATGGACTTCTTTTGTAGGTTACGTATTTCTGATGACTCAATTCCAATGCTTATATTTAAGTCTATGGCCGCTTGAAGTTCATCATCGGTGTAGATAAGAGACTCGGAACCATCTTCATACAGAATGTATAATTCTATGTTTTCATTCTTGCGGATATACCACGCTTGTTCTGTGGTTAGAATTTTCCAGAATCCATCGGTTCGTGTACTCATAATTATGCGATTGAGAAGGATTGTTTTACTGTGTCGAGTTTGCTTTTGGAGAATATCCACCCGGCTCCACAACTCAACCTGCCATTGAAGCAACCACCCAACTCTTTGAGTTTGTCTTTGATGGGTTTGGTGTCGCCGATAATGGCAAATGCTTTCTCGGAATAATCCACTATCTCTATACCTTGTACTGAGATGGACAATGGTTCTTTGCTATTCGATTCAGGTTGGGGTTCCAAAACAGGAGTGTAGTCTTTCTTGTAGGTTCTACGATGTACTAATGTAGACATCTGTTCAGATTCTTCGGGTACATATTCGTTCATAGCATAGGATTTGCCTAATTCGTTGTTAATGGCATCCAACTCCTCTTGTCTATGAATATCACTAATAGTTCGATTTGTAAACACATACCCCAGATGACCATATCTATCCATAAACTGTGAGTGTTTTTGGTATTCGTAATCCTCCATACCATCAAATCCCTTTCCCTCGAAAAGATTGGCAACCTCATCAACTTTTTCTGTGTTAGGTCCATCCGTCCAACTGATAGTATAGGAATCGGAATGGTCATTTACGACCGAGAACTTCGTATTCGGGAATCTTTTCTTCAGCACCTTGCGCAGGTTGTTTGCTGTGGTTTTCTTATCATATCTTTGAGTTACTACCGTTAGATAGGCAAACTCTCTTTCGATACGCTTTTTCTCCTCTTGTATCAGACGTGCCTGTTCTTCTTCCTTTTCCATACGCTCTTTCTCGGCAGCAAGTTGTTCTGAATGCAGAAGTTCGTAAACTTTTTTGCAATCCTCTGACATTGAGGTTTTGTAGTGATACAGCAGACCCGTGTAACGCATATAGTCAAATCCCTGAGCGTCTACCGTAATTGCTCTGCCCGATGGCGTGCGGATGAGTGTGTAGTGCGCATAAAATGTTTCCTGCTCAAACTTCGAGAAATTACAGTTGGCTCTGTCTTCGGCAATATCATCCGAGTAATCACCACCTTTATCTCTGAGAATATCACCACAATCGTAATATTTCAGAGCATCAAACGCCTCGTCGCTCATTTCGATGATGTCTACCACTTTGCCTAATCTGAGATATTCTTTTACCTCGCTACGTTCATCACGCTCTTTAAGGTGGTCTTTGAGCATATCCGTGAGGTCTTGATACTTTGAACAGAAGTAGCAACTGTAAATAAAGCTGTTCTGTTCAATCTCTGCGGCACTCTTGGAATTATTCTCTTCGGCTTCATTGCGATAGTCCAGATAGTGAGTACTCACGGGGCGAGGTACAAATATCGGGTCGCCTTTATCACTCGTGCCATCGAACCAATAGATATTATTCCACTGGTTGAATAGCTCGTTAATATTGGTTTTGAGTAGAGCAATCATTGTTTCACGGTCTAAGCCCCCGATATTGCAATCGCCACTCATCAAGAAGCAGGAACGTCCTCGCTCCCAAGAGGCTTGCGTGATGCCGAGTTGATGCCCTTTAAGCACCAACATTCCATTATCTACATTCAGATAATATTGTTTTCTTTTCAGAGTAAAAACTATTCGTCCGGTCTGAATGGAATCGACCGTTATCTCACTTATGGTAGTTGAAGCAAGTGAGTTTACCTTTATCACGGTGAGTTTGTCACCGGCTATTATATGTTCAATCATCGTTTTTATTTATTTGATGGTTATCTACTTAGCAAGCAAGTTGCATTATAAAGTACTGGACGAAATCAGATTCTAATCCCAGACTTTGGCAGGCTACCTCAAAATCATCGTATCGGAGATCATCCACTGATTGTAGATCTCGGAGATTGCGAATTTCATCATCGAGATACTCTTGAGCTTCTTGTTCGTTGCAACTGCATGAGTTGCAGATTCTTTCTATAATTCCCATAAATTGAATTGTTATCTGTTTATTAGCACACTTAAAGTTTGTTGGAGATTATTTAGCGGTGCGTATCGATTAGTACCTCCCGTATAATCCTTGCGGTGTTGAGCTGTTCTCACCAAAAGGGTCATATCTGACATCCATCGTACATCGTCAATACTGAAATACCACAACTGACCGTTGGCATCATCAAAAAATCCGGAGATATAGAAATGACCGACATTGAATGTGATATTTTGGCATTTCATAACCTTAAGCACACTGCGAAGCTCTGCTTTAAAAGTCTTAGTGAAGTCCATAAATTCAGGGGTTTTCCCGCTTGAACTTACGAATCCTTTGTGAAGGAGATTAAGTGTTTTATTCATATTAGAAAGTTTTTATATTAGGTATGTGTTTGCCAGCCCTTTGTCGGTGTTAATTGCACACACATTGACTCGTCTGGTGAACCGTGATAGACTAATCCTCCCACAATTCCTGCTCTGCCATCGGGGTATCGCTGGACAAAGAGGAATGAAAGCGGTGCAAAATCGTAGTGAAGTTCAATCTCGCACGGGTGTTCGGGATTATTTGTTTCCCAACTTTTTAACCTATCCAAGCATTGTTGCAGGGTTGGATCGTTTGTTTCTTCGGCATATTTCATTGCCTCATCGTATCGCTCTTGACAAAATATCTTCATGTTCAATTATTATTAGTAGTTAGAATGTAAAATCGCAGAAAACCACAAAATCCCCTTTGCGTAAAATCTCATGGTTTACATCGTCAAACTTATAGGTACTGTACTTCTTGGCTTCTGGGATATATTCACCACGAACCCACACAGGGGAAGTCTCACAATCTCTCAGGCGAAAGAACTCGCCCTTTTTGAGCTGACGGATTGTTGTTGTAACAGCTTTGTTATCAGTACGCATACACTTCCAGATATTCAGATTCGTATATCTCGAAGTTGTACAAGTTCTCTTCATCACTGGCAAGGTTCTGCCAATGGTCGCAGACGAACGATAGAATCACATCCAAGCAGGCGTTTGTTTTGCGCTTGAGTAAATTGATTGCTCGTTCACGCCACTCGCCACTTTCGGCAAGTTTTAATAATTGCTGATCACTCATATTTGTAACATTTTAAGAGTCAATAATAAATTCATCTTCATAAACCTCGATAATTGCACCACTCTCGCATATTTCAGCAGTCCAGCGGTTGCCCTCTTGACAGAGGATTAGTATGTTTCTATAACCTTTGTATGGGGTTATCAATGTTGCATATTTACCTTCCATAAACTTCAATTTTATTGTCAATTAATATTCAATTGATAGGATGCCGACTTATTTATTTGGTCGTTTAAATTCGTGATAGTAAATCTCTTCGTTAGCGTGTTCTTTGTTGTATTGTTCGAGCAACTGATCCAATTGATCAATACTTTCAATCTCAGCTGCTCCGATTTTCTCTGCTATGTATTCAAGCAACTCTTCATCGTCATCGAGATATTCTGAATAACCCTCTGCGTGAAGGACATAGTACTTCTCTGGAAAGTATTCACCAGTTGTGTCGCTATTGACATAGTAGCACAATCCGCCCTCTTCTGCGAGGTAGTAATATTCTATGCTGGGATAATTCTTGCAGACAAAGTCCCATACCTCCGGCATATCGCCCCAAGCTGTCATTGTGGAGAGTTGTATCATACTATCTCCGCAGATTTCCATATAGTCAATCTCTCCTCGACAATAGATTTCTTTCCAGTCTCCACCAAAGAGATTGACCACACAGCCCAGAAATAATTTACCAAAACCATTTTCAACAAGTGGTTCCGGCATATCGTTCAATGATTGTAATTTGTTATAGAGGTCTGCTATTTCCTCTTTATCTCCCACAAATTTGTAGGAGGTATTACACCAATTCGGCATAGCTATTTATTCTTTGATTGTTACACATTTGATTCGTATTTCCGTCCATCTCTCAGGGCTTTCCTCGCTGATATAGAAGCACTCTTCACTACGTTCCATCTCGGCATTGTTCAAATCCCAGTTTTGGAGTTCTTCGGCAATCATTCGCTCGAACTCTTTGGTTGCACCCTCTTTGGTGGAGTGAATCTCTTCGGGGAGTTCATAGATCATTCCGTATGCAACTGCGCCAGAATCTCTGTCGTTGTAGTCATATCCTACATAGTGGACGATATATGCTTTATCCATAATTCTTAATTTTATAGTGGTTCGTTATTTTCAGATTAGTAGCCCGGTTACTTTTTTGTTTATTTTATCGGGCACAAAAAAGCCGGAACACTTTGCAGGATTCCGGCGGAGTATAGATATTTGTAATCTACTATGCGGCTGGGGTCGGTGGAAGTGGTCGCCACTTGTCACGGAAAAAACGCACATTATAAGCACGTTGCAATACAGCATTCTTGAAGCTGCACACAGTAACGGTATCACGGCTCTCACGCAATTCGCCCCTTTCTTTGAGGCTCTGGAGTGTACTTTTGCAGGATTTGAAATTCTTAAAGCACCCAAAACTTTTGGTTCCCTTGACATCGTGTAATTCTATCATAAGGCAGATATGTTTTTAATTACGAATAATCACATTAAGCGTTTGAGGAAAATCCACGTTGATTCTCCGAATTTTCGGCAGATATAACTCTGCAATGGTTCATTGGCACTACCACCATAACCACAACTTTTTATCAGGTACTTCACAAACTTGTCGGTAAGAAATACCAGTTTCCCAGATTTATTACTGGTTTGCCTATCAAAGAATGGTGAGATGCTCATTTTGAAATGCACCGTAAAGTTCTGAGAAACATCGGCAAAAGAGATTAATTTATACATATTATCGGCACGTTATTATTTCTAATTAGGATATAGCAGTGACATAAATCGCCCACAAAAAATACCCACGTAACACATTAGTGCATACGTGTGGCACATAAAAAAACAATGCAGATAGCGACCCTATAAAAGAGCCGACTACCTGCATCTACCCAAACCACTAAACCGTTTTTCTGCAATTATGCAGCGGCTTGAGCCATTTGTGGTTGCTTGGTCGCTTTTGGGGTTTTTGTTTCTGTTTCAGCCACTTTTGTAGCGGGTTTTTCTGCATCTTTTTGCAATTCCACACGGAACCCCAAAGCGTCAAAACTTGCCTTTGTAGCGGCGTGAATTGCCTTTTTGTAGTCCCTTGCAGTACGTTCCAAATCCTTTTTAGTTGGAACAAGACCGATTTTTTGCCACACAGATTGCTCAAGGTCAAAGTGCTTTACTGTTTCGCCCTTGTCTGTTTTGAAGATAACAGCGGCTGGAGTAGAGGCACGGAGTTTTGAGCGGATGCCGTCATTGTCTTCACGCAATGATGTTTCTTTGACTTTCACGTCCCAGAATGTTTGCACAACGTTTTTCCACACACGGAAAATTTCGTTTTCGCTTTTGTCGGTCGCTTCATAGTCAGCCCCGAAAAAATGTTGTGCGGTTTGCGTTTCAACGCCCTCTTTGTTGGTTGATTTGTACACCAATACCACACCTGCAAAATTTGACTTCAAATTTGCGAATTGCTCTGCATTTAACTTACAAGTTGCCATAATCTTTTAGTTTTTAGATTGTTAATGAATTGTTTGAACCTATGCAAAAGTGCATATTGTAGGCAGGCGGGGAATCGAACCCCACGAATTACACGTTAATGTAAAGCACGGCAACCTTACCGTCAGCCCATAAAAAATGCACGCAATCCTTTTCACCTGACTGCGTGCAATTTTTTTCAATATGCCTCACTCACTAAAACGTGCCACATAGTTTGCTCCACAAAATAAAGCGTTATATTTGCAGTATGACAAAGCAAATACATACTATTTTGCATCGTGGCAAACCCTTTGGTACTCCAATTTCGCAAAGGCGTTTCTTTGGCACGTCTCGCACCTTTTTCAGTGCGACAGCTAACAGTAAGGCGGTGGGCGGCTGGTGATTATGGGCATAACATTGGCAATGCTCTTTTCTCAAGCTCCGTGTAGGCTGTTTTTCCTACTATCGTGAATTTTACTTCCTGCTACTCTGGGCAGACTTATGGCACTATTTTTTCACGTCCTTATTCCCTAAAACTCGCACTACCAAAAATTTACGTGCTTTGTTTAGGCGGTCAAAACACACGTGTTTTGCCGTTCCGTAACACTACATTGGTTTGTAGGCTGGAGGGGTGTGGTTGTTTGACACCTCAATTAAGCGTTCCAATACGCTCCAGTAAATTTTTTGTTATACAGTCAAAAAATTGCTTTCGCTCTAAAATAACGTTTCGTTTTTTTTTCTCTTTTGGTTTTTCTGTTTCGTTTCTAAAACTGTTTTTTAATTTGATTTTTTAATATTGTTTTTTGTTTGTCGTTCGGCTTGTTTCGTTTGCCGTTGGACTTGATTAAGTATAACACCGTTTTTTCATTCTCCAAACTTTTTTGAAAATATTTTTTTGTGGGTGTGGTCAAAAAGCCTCTAAAATAGACTTGAACACATACACGCGCGAGGGATAGATTGTAAGTAGTTGAATATCAATCGAAAAGAAAAAAGATTATTTTTTTGAAAAATATTTTTTATTCTGTTTTTGCGTTTTGGGTGTGAATGTACATTTGTATTAAATTGAAACCAATATATAAAGTGCTGATAATCAAATAGTTCAAATTATCTATAGTAAAATAGAAAATGAAAAAATATTTTTTTTACTTTCAAATTGAAACTAAAAATAGAATATACAGACTAAAACGGTTTACTTTGCCTATAAGTAAACCACTTAACTAACTGAAATACAACGGTGTGATAAAATTAAAAAGATTGGGGAGGGTGTGCCTGCCGGTGCGAGGTGCATACGTGAGATAAGGGGAATTTTTCAAGTCTCGTTTTTGTATTTACTTACTTATTGTAAGTAAGCAAACTGCACACGAAGGCTCTTACTTCTCAGACGCATAATGGCAGAAGTTGCCTATACAGAGAATTAGCCTTATTTTCTCTATGTATAAGTGAAGTTGATGCATATTTGATAACAACCAAATATACAATAGATTAATGGGCAGACAATTTGCATTCTCTCTACTGTATATAGTGAACGGCTGTTTGAGACTGATTAAGTGTATATATTGGCAACGATGATTTTCTATCTGACCTACTTTCCTGACTTATTTGATAAATTCGTAGGTTTTTTAATGGAAGCAAAAAGCGAGATGAAAATCTTCACCTCGCTTCGTAGTTTTATTCATCTTCTTGTCTCGATTCTTCGGGTGTATCCGGCTCTTCGACTGACGGTACCAGACCTGACGATTCTTTATAAATGGGCTTTGAGTGGTTGCCGTGATTCTTCGCATCGTGTTGTGGTGCATCGCTATGGTTGGTAAAAGGTGGTATCACAAGATAACGCTCTATCCAGTCTCGATACTTCCACGCTGATATTTCTCGGAACCATACCTCATAATCTACCCAGTAGGCTTGAAGCATATTGGTGGTTTGTGGCATATCGAAGTAGGTCAAGTTGCAGCGTTCGTTAAGTGCAGGCTCTCTATTCTTGGCATCTTGAATAGCAACATTGATGCGTTGGAATACCTCGAATGGTTCACACTCTTTATCTGGGTCGCTGTTATTCAGGTTGTTTAAGATGAATCTTACACGCATTGTTGCTCTACCTTCACCGATACGCTGTTGTTGTACCAGATAGCGAACATTGACAAAGTGGACGAAGATTGCAGGGAAAGCAACCTCCATTTCTAAGTTAGTATCACGGATAATGCGTAGGTATTGACCATTGTCGATGGCTATGGTTTTGAAAAACGGCGAAGAGGTTGGATCTTCTGGATTTTCACGGATTGTAAGCAATGCTCTTTTTACGGCATAGTACATCTCGGCAAAGGGATTCTTTGTCACCTCCTCAGGTATGGAGACTTTGGGCGTTTTGTTTGAAGCAGGAGTCGTTGCTGTGTCAGGTTGTTTCTTATCTTTTATCATGTGTGAGGAAATCCTTTGAATATTGTTGGTGTTAATACTGAGTTTATATGTTCCAATACTTTGGGACTGTGTCCGATAAACTGCCGATGCACGGGACGATGAGATGAGTATTGATTGACGGTGTACAATCCGAATTTAGGGTCAGTGTTATGCACTGCTGCATAGTTCTGGTAACGACCTCGTTTCTTACCACGTTTGCCTTTTATGGGAACGCTTTTTTCATCCGTCCAAATGTCATAACCATAACGGCGGCGGTAATCTCGTTTACCAAATGCACTGTATGAACCTAACTTGTTTGTTTCGCCCTTTATTTTGCTTTTCAGTTCCTCCCTGTCAATCATAATCGGATGGGTAAATTTCTTTCCCCATTTCGATTCACGGGGAGCCCACTTTGTTCCGCTGCCGTAGAATCCGCCTTGGTTGAATGATTCTCGAAAGCAACTCAGAGCATATTCACCTGCCTCTGTCGCAAAATCTTCAGCGTTCTTTGCCAGTATGCTGTGCCACTGTTTCGACCTAATATCCTTCGCCCATAGGTCACAAAATTGATCTAATGTCAGTTTGTTCATACGATACCGAATTTACGCTTGATACGTAGTTTGATAGCCTCGACTTCTGTGGGTAATGGATACTGAAAATATGAGTGTGAGAGAGAAAATATCCGTCCACCCGTTGCCAGACTCTCTGTAAAAATTGGATTAACGCTGCCTTTGAAGTCGGGTTTTAGGATAGAGCCCCAAACGGAACCGTAACCATCAGAGGTAAGATAGCAACGACACGCCCACTCGATTGGCGGTATCAGTTCCGGTGGAAACTCACTTTTCAGGTATGATACCCCATCGAACGATTGGTGCCACGCCCGGACACGCTCGTCATTTTGGGTGTTGAACGTAACGATGCTCTCCATTGAAACCCCCATCCACCAAGCCGCTATGGTTGCCGAATGAAGCACCTGAGCGTTCTCTGCCTCTGCGTAATTCTCGTTATACTTTTGGCATACTTGTTCGTATGTTTCCATCTCTGCCAGACTCAATGTTTCCGGCAGTTCTTGCATCATAGCCACCTCTTCGGCTACCGCAAAATCCACTAAGTTGTCAATGGCGGCGACTAAGGTATCACGTTCCAACTCTTCTCGTTCGGTGAGACTAATATTTTTACTTTGCAAAATCTCTAATGCACGGTCAAAGTCAATGCGTAGCCCGTCAAGTACTCTGTCTATCAAAAAAGAGGCACGTAGCGATATGATATCATCGAACACCTCTAATTGTTCGGCACTATTTTCAGCGTTATAGACCATACGGCGAAAGGCATCGAGGATAAGCAAATACTCCTCGTGCCCTTTGTCATTTTGTTGTATCTCTACTTTTTCTGCCATCGGATTACTGTTTTAAGAAATTAGCAATCTGACTACCTCTGGAATGTCCGTAGCGACGGTAGTACTCCTCATCACTCATCACACGGCGGTCATTTGTTGTACCGTCTTTAATGTTAGATTCAGCTCCTACACCAGAACCCATAGGCGTGGCGTTGAGCTGTTTACCTACGTTGATTCCAAATTCTTTCTCAATCTCATCGGCTGATACCTCGTACTTGTCGGTAATCAGTTGGTAGAGTTTGATGCGGTCTTCATTGTTCATCTCGATGCGGTTGGAATATTTGAACTCCAAGCCTTCGGGTACATAATCCATTGCTACCAGACGAGGCATCACCTCCTCGTTCACAATATTTTCGATGTACCGGCGATAAACCTCTATACGTTCCCTGAATATATCCTGATGTGCTTTGGTGGAACCAACGTAAGATTGGGTGGCTCCCGCCATTGATTCACTTCCCAGAATCAGATTGGAGACCTCTCGGTTTACAAACTCGATGAGCGAGGTGTATATCTTCTCGGAGTTCGACATGGTAAAGGTCTTGATATCCACCTCGTCCTCGATACCGGTAATCACCACCTTGTTCTGTGCAGCGTTGGCTATATCATTGGCAAGGCGTTTACGGTCTGCATTGCTTTCGCTGACTGTTTTTCCGTGAATAATAGGTTGCCCGTAGGTATGTGAAAAGTTCACGTAGTTGGCAACGGTAAATTTCTTTGCAAGTATCAGCGGAGTGGTCGCCGAGAAAAGTCCGATACCGCCCGAATTAACCAACACATAGTTTGAGCGATATGCCTTAGAAGCAACATTCCAGTTTGGGAGCCAGATACCTTGACGTTTGACCACGGTATTTTGATCGGGTAATACGTTACGCCGCTCGATAAGATTGACCTCTGCCAACTTCCCTGTCTTAGCGTCTATGTGTGGCATAATTTCTATCAAGGAAAATCCGTAGAGCTTGGATTCCACGATTCCCCTGATGATTTTATCGAACTGGGAGCCTTGTACCTTCTGTGTGTGTTGGATATCCTTGACGTACTTGCCTTTGTTGTTCATTCGGGCGAGCATATAACGGTCGCCTAAAATCTGACTTTCAAGGGTCTCTATAACAGCTCTGATATGAGCGTCCTGTTCCAAACAAGCCTCGTATAGGTCTATCAACCGGGAGCGGTCATCAAGGATTGTCCCAAACGTAATATCCTGCCGAACGGATTTGTATCGGTTGTTGCGTTCGATCTCACGAACATATTCCGTGATGGTCTTTTTACTGGTGCGAAATATACTCTCTAAAAGCTCTCCATTGAACGAGTTTTGGGCTGTAACTACCTGCATATACTGGATTTTACAATAGAATAGCCCTCCCCACGAAAAAAAGTTGATAATAAAATCAGAATATCCAGACTAAGATAGTAATAATCATCAAGTTGCCAATTACTTAATTAACATTTGCCTTACACTAAATCGCACCATAATCCCCCGAAGACGCTTATATAACTATCTGTATAACAGTTGTTTAAGTCGATTAAAACGGTATTTTTAGCACTGTTTTGACTATCTTTGCAGCATATTTTTTAACCGTAAAAACAAATATGGATATGAATGAAACTTAAAATTCTGACTCCCTACACTTTAAAGTATAGGGAATTTCCGGAATTGCTGTTTGGGAAGTCCGTCAATGGTATTGTATACTTTGATGCCACCCTTTATGTTACGCAGAAAGGAGACTCACAAAAGCATTCGCCAGTAGATTTCATTCGCAAGTTTTCACACTGGTTTGATAGTGTGAAAATGGCTTATGAGATACCTGACAATGAGGTTGTGATAACGGATGAGGCAACCGGGCACGTATTAATTGATGAATCGCTGGCTTTACTTTTTGTGGCATACATAGATCCTCCTTGGGGGGTATATATGCTTGAACGAGTTTCAGAGATGCTTCTTGACGGTGTAACACTTTCGGACACCCGGATTATGCAAATAGTCAGAGAAAGATTAACGAAAGAAACATTGTCAAATTTAATTGAAGAATTATGAGAAGAAGTGTATTTCACAAACCCAAGCCGGTTTTAATTTTTAATGGAGCTTACGTGCTTGTCGGCATCACACGCTCCATTCGTAGTGCCTCTGAAATATCTGGAGGCAACCCACAAGCTATCTCGTTTGCCTGTACAGGGCGAGCGATTTCTGCGGGTAATTTTTATTATCGTCATATCCATCCCGACATTGAGATAGAAATTGCCGATTTGGACACCCTCAAGTTGCAGGATTATGACAAGATGTGCAAAAATGAGCGTCGATACCATTCTGTCAGAGAGATGGCCCGACGCAGAAGAATTGCAGAAGATAAACGTAAAAACAATCAAAACGAAGAAGCTGATGGAGCAGAATAACAACAAATTAGGCGTTGTTAGATTTGAAAGAACGCCTATTCGCCTAATATACGATGACAACAAATCTGTACAGTGGATTTGTTTGAATGACCTGTTGAAAGTACTCGACCGCACGAGTATGATGGATAACGGTTCTGCAATGCGAATTTGCAGAACTTCCTTGCGCATTCCATTTAAGGACGGCGGACGTAACCGTTGGGGTGTGAAACCATACGATGTGCATAACCTGCTACGAACCATTCGCCCCGAAAATGCTTTGGTAGGTAGAACGTGCGACAGATTGCAGGAGTGGGTAAATGCTCTGCCTTGTGGTACACCACAATCCAATAGATCCTCCTTGCTTGCCCCTGTTGGTGAGCCCATAGTATTTACCTATCAAGACAAATTTCCCAACACGTTCAAGGCTGACAGTGGGCGAATCTATGTCAATGCTACCCAGATGGCCAAAAGCTTTGACAAGTTACCTTCCACTTGGCTTACGCTATCCTCTACAACAGAATTTCGGTCATCGCTTGTGCGTGACGGTAAATCGCTATCAATGGAGAATCAGGTAATGACTACACGAGGTCACTATGGTGCTACGTGGATTGAAGAGCCTCTTGCAATGGAGTTTGCCCGTTGGCTCTCGCCCGAATTTTCCGATTGGTGCAATGAACGAATCAAGGAGTTGGCGACAAAGGGCTATGTGTCGATGGGGTCACATAAACCTAAATCTCGATACGCTTTTGGCGAACCGACTGGAAACCTGCCCGTTCCTCAGAATTTTGAGGAGGCATTGGAGTTGGCTTTGGAACAAGCCCGTAAGATTCGGGAAGACCAACCCAAAGTTGAGTTCTATGAATCCTTTGTCGAGGAGCGGGATTATTTCAAAAGCTCCCGAATAGCCGATGAATTGGAAATCTCCACGGTGCAACTCCATCGCTTTTTGGCTGAGAACAACATCATTCGCTTTGAGAACTACCGTTGGGTGGTTTTGACCCAGCATCAGGCACTTCAAACCGATGTGCCGTATATGTGGGAAAAGAGTGACGGTAAGGTTTATCCGACAGGTTCAGTAAAACGATGGACTCAGGCAGGACGTGAATATATCATCGACTTATGGCGTGAGCAACATCCTGAAATGTATCAAAAAAAGAGATAGTATGGCTGAGAATATATTGCAGAAGATTATTAGAAAGACAGGTCGTAAGCCGAGTGAGTGTAGATGTCAAGCGTGCAAGAACCAGTGTCGCACTCCGTGTCTGGGGACACCGCAGGACATTCTAAGATTGATAGAAGCCGGATACATAGAGAAGCTAAAACCAACTTATTGGTGTGTCGGTATGGTATTGGGAAAACTGGATTACTCCATTGCGATGGTTCAGGCAATTCAGACGGAAGAGGGCTGGTGTATCTTTCACGAGGACGGATTATGTCAGTTGCACGACATTGGACTTAAGCCAACCGAGGGGCGACTTTCACGCCACGATATTAAGGCGGAGAACTATGTTTTCAGCAAAGGACTGGCTTATAACGTGGCTAAAGAGTGGCTGAATAAGGAGAACTTCCTTGTTGTCCAAGAAATATTCAGTCGTTTTGGGCTGTCGGTTAAAGTTGAATTATGAAGATAAAGTGAGTGTTTCTTGTAATTTGCTGATAATGTGTGATTTGCTAAAATATCGAAAGTTCGGCAACTACCATGTATATATATTATAATACATATATACCTAATAGTAATAATATAAGAAATAAATATTTTTACAAGGCTTTAGACTTGTAAAAACACATAGGGAGAAAAGGTATTATACCTGAACGTAAGTGAAGGTTAATACCTTTTCGACCCACTATTATTCTTATTCCCTCATAACCATTATAGTTTCCTCGTTAGAGGGAACTATAATGTACTCCCTGTATTACGATAGAGGATAAATAACAAAACACATTCAGTTTAACCATTTTGTTATTTTATCCACTATCTAAACATATACTTTCAGTTCTCTCTTTAACTATCATCTCCAGTGTAGAGATAAGAATTAATAAATACTGAAAGCTATAATCAAACTGAACATTATATATTATCAATTGATTGGATTAGTTTTAATCGTAAAAACGACACAATGGAACAAATACAAATTTTCCAGTACAACGAGAATCCAGTCTCATTCCAAATGGGAGCGGAAAACAGAATGGTCAATGCGACCCAGATGGCGAAGCCGTTTGGGAAAAGGGTTCAACACTTCCTTGGCACCGAGCAAACCAAGGAATTTATGAACGTATTATCTCAAAGCCGTAATCTCGGCTTTGACAAATTGGTGATTGTCACCAAGGGCGGTAGGAGTGCAGGTACGTGGTTGCACGAGGATTTGGCTATCGTTTTTGCACAATGGCTCAATCCTGAGTTTTACCTATGGTGCAATGACCGTATCAAGGAGCTACTGCGTTTTGGATTGACTGCTACCGAAGAGATGCTCATCAAAGCGGCTACCGACCCGGGCTTTGTCTTGGCGATGATGACACAAATCAAGGAGAATCACGAGAAGACACGTCAACTCGAAGAACATAACCGCCTGTTAGAGCAACAAGCCGAGCAGAATGCCACAAAGGTACAGTTCTACGATAACTTGCAAGAGATTCGACAGAAGGACGAGGCAGGAAGAATCTACAATGTCAGTAAAATTGCCCGAGAACTCGGTATGTCTCCTGCCGGACTGAACAAGTTGCTTATCCGAAAAGGCGTAGCCATTAAGATTGACGGCTCGTGGTATATTGCCGACCGATATAAAGATTCGGGTTATGCTGTAGAGAGGAAAACCTTATCCCAACGACTTAATGAAGACGATGAGATGGTTCCAACAGAAATCACCTATTTGGCGTGGACGAGCAAAGGACGAGATTTTATCTACTCGCTAATCGAGAAATAGAACCTCGGACGAACTGGAAAATATTAAATCACAACACCTCACTGGCGGGCAAGGCGTAACGGCTTCTGCTCGCTTTTTTATTTTAAACCCTTCAAGATAAAAGTGCCTATTCTACCCCAAAGGCATTTTTATGAATACAGAAAATTTTCAGAACATACTTGGAGAAGCCAAAAGTGGAGAAGTTGCCACCATCCGCTTCTTCGGCAAGGTAACCGAAGAGTCCACCTCCCAGTTCAACGCCGAGTTCGACTTTTTGGAGAATTGTGTGCGTCCCTCTTTGATTCGTGTATTAATCAACTCCGAGGGTGGCTCAGTACTCTTCGGGATGACCACCTATTCAACTATCAGTAATTCCAAAATTCCTACCGAATGTGTCATCGAAGGAATCGCCGCCTCGATGGGCTCTATTATCTGGGCAGCAGGTGATGTTTCTCTGATGCGCGACTACGCTATTCTGATGATTCACAATCCATTTCAACCCAGCGAAGAGGACGGCGAAAAAGAACCTTCGGATTTGGTGAAGGCATTTACCAAACAAATCGAAACCATTTACCGCAAACGCTTCGGACTTAAAGCCGAACATATCCGCTCGATTATGAACGGAGAGGCAGACCGTGATGGCACATTCTTCGATGCCGCTGCTGCCGTCAAAGCGGGTATCATACCAGCCGCCAATGTTCTTCACACATCCAAGCAGATTTGCGACAAGGTAAAGTGTGAACTGCTGGGACTCGAAGATACCTCTCGCATACAAGAACTAATGCAGAAAATCAGCGCATCTCTGCCTTCTGAAATAGACATTAAACTTTTTGAGGAGCAAACGCCTAATCTACCCCAAACAGATAATACCCAAAGCATGAGTACAGAAAAGAACAACTCTCCAGAGTATGCCGCAGTAGCCGCTACACTGGGAATGAAAGAGAATTACGAGGTCAAAGATGTGATGGCTCGTATCAACTCCTTGGTAGCTGTCGAAGCAAAACTGAAAGAGACGGAAAAATCTCTGACCGATGCTCAGACCGTAATTGCCGGGAAAGATGCAACAATCACCAATCTGCAAAATGACCTCTCTACTGCAACAGCATCACTTTCCACCTACCAACTAAAAGAGGCAAACGAAAAGAAAGCTCGAAATGAAACAATGATTGAGGCGGCTATTGTAGCCGGTAAAATCTCCCGAGAGACTAAAGCCGATTGGTTGGCAATGGCAGAAAGTAACCCCGAACTGGTAGAGAACACGCTCAAGGGTATTCCCGAACGAGAGCAGATTTCCAAAGAGATTGCCTCAGATCCTGCCAACATTCAGGCCGCTGCCGCCGCTACTAAAACAGCCGAGGATAAAATGGCAGAGAAGGTAACGCAAGTGGTCGGAGAAAACTTCGAGTTCAAGAAGATGAAGTAAACAACTCCTTTCAATTGAAGTGTCGTGAAGGACACAACACCCGTAAACAGCGCATACGGTAGTGCAGATTAAGCTGATAAAAAAGAATAATCAAAAACTATCATAAATGGCTGATACAGTAACATTTTTACAGAATGGATATAACGGTGAGGTACTTGAAGATCTGCTCACCTATACCGCCCAAGGTAATGACACCTACAAGGAGGGGCTTATCCATATCAAAGCCGGAATCCAGCACAAGTACACGCTTCCGGCAATCAAACTCGGCGACATTATTCAGGATAATGTTCCGACCCCCACATCAAATCATGGTGCTAAAGGTGCTAATGGCGAGAACGAGTACACGCTAACAGAGCGTTACCTCGAACCGTCCGACTTTATGGTCTATTTGGAGTTTAATCCGAGGGACTATGAGAAATACTGGAAATTCGCACAACCGGATGGTAATCTGGTGTTCCGTGAACTCGACCCGAAAGTTCAAGCAACGATGCTTAGATTGTTGATGGATAAGAAAAACGAGTACATCGGCAATGCCATCTGGACTGCGGCCAAAGGCGGTGCAGCCAGTGCGGGAATTACAGCTCCGGCAGACTCTATCCTGATTGGTCGAGGTAAGGAGAAGTATTTCGATGGTGTAGTCAAACGTATCATCGACAACGTGAACGCCACAGATGCCGAAACCGTAGCCGGTGGTCAGTGTATCGTCTCAGGTAATGCTGAATTAACAGACGGCGCAGCGGTAGAAAAAGCTCTATACGCTATGTGGAAAAAGTGTCCGAAGCAGATCCGTAAAAAGACCAGTCTGGCATTTGTCATCGGTTGGGACGCTTGGGATGCTTACGACCAGTACATCTCCGACAAGCAGGTAAAATACTCTGAGAATACAGAGGTAAACCGCTACCGCTTCAAAGGCAAGAAAATCATTCCAATTGTCGGCATCCCTGAACATACTATCGTGCTGGGCGAGTTCTCGACAGGTATGGAATCGAATCTCTGGATGGGCGTGGACTATGCCAACGATGCGGAGGTATTGAAAATCGACCGTCTTCAATCCAACTCGGAGCTTTTCTTCTTCCAAATGCGAATGAAGATGGATGTAAACATCGTGCGTCCGGGAGAAATCGTGGTGCATACCGCCTATAAAAAGACGGTTTAAGGCTCAATTTAATTCATCAACTGGGAGGTGGATAGTCTCCATCTCCCTTTTTAATTCAAAAAAACATGGCTAAACAGAAAAATCAGATAGAAGACATTGAAGCTCCGGTGGAGGGAGCAGAGACCTTTCAGGACGTGGCACAAGATGCTGCACCTGACACACTCCAACCGGAGCCGCAAGCCCCTGCAACCCCTGAAAAAAGGGAAACGAAACCGATGGCAGCGCAATCCGACAGCTTCACGCTTGAAGTTCTTAAATCATTTTCGACGAATGAATCTCTCTACGTGGATAAATATGGAGGAGCTTTTACCGCAGACACTCCAAAGTCAATACGAGGCGGGGCAGTCCTTTACAAAAACCCTTTTTACAAACGATAAATCATGGCATTAGGAAATGTAATCATAAAAGACGTTGACGGGAATATCCCGTCAAGTGGCGTATCCGGTCAAGAGAAAGTAACAGGGCTGCTCTTCGATGTATCGCTTCAGCCCGAACTATTTACTGCCGGGTATGGTAAAAATAACGAAAGCAAACTCAAATTAGGCGATGTCCTCTATATCACGAATTTCAAGTCGGCAATTAAGGACTTCGGCATCATTGAGCGTGTAGAAACCACAGAAGAGGATGAAAACAACGTAAATTTTCTTCACGGTATTCCGGCATACCACATCCGTGAGTTTTTCCGAATGAGTGGTAATGTGGATGGTAACGGTAAGCTATACGTGATGTTTGCCGATTGCTCTGCTTCTTGGGATGCTATTGACGTGATGCAGCGTGTTGCCGGAGGAACGATTAACCAGCTCGGCGTATGGACAGAACAGCCACTTTGGAAACTTAATGGTGCGGAGGAAAAGTACAACCTCAATATCGTCAAGACTTTGAATGGCAAGGCGGTGGCGATGGCTGACCAGCATCAACCCCTGTCGATTGTCCTCTCTGCCAATCCATCGAACACAGGTAGCAACACCAGCGAGGGTAAACAGATTAATCTGAATAAGATTCCGACAGCCATTTGTGAGTCAAGTCGTATCAGTGTGATTTTCGGTCAGGCTCGTAGTTCGAAGGTGCTGATGATGCAGAAACGTAATGCAAACAACACACCGGTTGGCTTTATCGGTGCGATGTTAGGTGCTATCGCTCGTGCAAATGTGCAGGAATCAGTTGCGTGGGTCAAGATGTTCAACTTGTTCGATGATGAGTTTCAGGATATCGAGTTGGGATTTGGTGACATCAACCTCACTGCCGATGATGAGTTTGTGAGCCTGAATATGTACGAGTCGCTTTCGCCTGTTCTGCTTGACGATTTGGACGAGAAAGGCTACATCTTCCCGATGAAGTACGCCGGACGTGAGAATGGCATTTACATCAGTAAAGACCAAACTTGTTCTGTTGGTGATTACCGTACTATCGCCCGTAACCGCACAATCAACAAGAGCCGTCGTGCCGTGCGTGCCGCGTTGCTCCCATATGTAAACTCGCCTTTGTTGGTTAATCCGGCAACAGGATTTCTTGCTCCTTCTAAAATTTCAGCTTTCAAAACGCTCATCGGCGACATCCTCGCTAAGATGCAGACAGCTCAGGAGATCAGCGGTTATGCAGTCAATATTGACGCTAACCAAAATGTGCTGATTGATGATACGCTACGCATCTCATACATGATCGTTCCGGTGGGTGTGGCAACGAAGATTTATGTGGAAGAGGGCTTGTCACTAACCGCTAAATAAGAGAAACTATGCCTATAATCAACAATGTAGCGTACTCGTGGTCGATGATAACCCTCTCATCGACTGCCCTCGGAATCGAGGAAGGAAGTACCACACTTGAGGGAGTCTCAGGTATCAAATGGAACAAGAAACGTAAAATCGAATCAAACTACGGTATGGGTGGTAAGCCAGTGAGCCGTGGTTTCGGAAACATATCCTACACGGCATCCATTACAATGGATTACGCCACACAACAGATGTTACGTTCTACTTACGGGTCGTTGATGGATATCGGAGAGTTTGACTTGATTGTTTCGTTTGCTAACCCAATGGCATCGGACGATTGGACTACTACCACCGTAACACTCAAAGGATGTATTTTCTCGGAGGACGGTATGGAGTCTCAGCAGGACGATACCAATATCACCAAGGAGTTTGACTTAAACCCGTTCGATATTCAAATTGGCGATGGCGATACGATTTAAACCTTTTTGAAAATAACACCTACTTCTATCTGTGGAAATTTGATACACTTTTTGTTCATCGTTTTAATTTTATTGGTTGGAGACCGCTGCTTGTTGGAAGTGGCGGTCTTTTTAATCAACCAAATACTCCTAAAACACCTATTCTGGAAGTAACAAAAACATATTATCAGAATGGACGTAACTTTTGAAGGCA
>OGMW01000422.1_pt1 | contig 46119 bp, 49 predicted proteins | sample 1573281 | NCBI WGS metagenome assembly OGMW01 (sample SAMEA2581907, study PRJEB24529) | metagenome | biome: Human gut stool | place: China | collected 2011 | reverse complement strand
ACTCTTTCAATTAATGGATAATGTTTAACCTGTACAACTTTTTGGGGTCACTTCACAATTGGCGGGGATTTATATATCATCAAGATTATTGTTTCTCTTTTATATTAGAAGCAAGCTCTTCTCCTAAATCGGTGAGATTTAAAGTAGGTAACATTACAGTACCACATCCAGATAAAGAAGTCAGCATAGATATGTAACCTCTAATATATGGGAAAATAATAGCAGGAGCATTTATTGTGAAAAAATGTCCCATCCTATCAAACGATATGTCCTCACGAAAATAAAAATATGCCTCCGCTGTAATATTTATGTTGAATAAGTCATTCCTATCTGCAATCTTTAAGTCTAATGTTAATGTGAACTTATCCTTTTCTTTTATTCCAGAAGGGGTAATGTTAATGTTAAGAGTTTCTTCTTTATCAAAATCAGTATCAATTCTGATTTCCGACTTGCGAATAAGATATCCCTCTAATCTAAAATCTGATTTATTTGCTTCCATATTTCTTAAGCTGCTAATGCGTAACTATTTTCTCCTGCAGAAAGATTCTTAATCCAGTTGCTGAAAATGGAATCAAATCTTAAGGCATCTATGTTATTTATTTGACTTTGTATGGGCAATTCCGTTTCATAAAGGGTATTGCTCATATTATTTGTTTCGTCTATTTCACTTATCAGTAAATCTTCGTTAGGGAACATCTGCTGAAAACTATTCCATAGATCATATTCCATCTCCATATATTTATTGTCTCCTCTTCTAATACTTTCGGGAGAAACCTCAATAATATGAAAATTCAAGGTCTCATCGAAAGCATACCTCAATTTAATATCTAATATTTCATTAGATATTTTGGTTAAGCTTGAAATGATAAATTCTTTTGCATTCATATTATATTATATTTTTCAGTGAGTAATTCTGTTAGTTTTTTAGCAACTACTATAGCTTTTTCTGCATCTTTATCTTTAATAATCTTGTTTGAATAGTCTGCTTTCTTTCTTAACATCTTCAACGTTCCAAAATACGAATTATAGTCAATACTATAAAACTTATTTTTCTTAGATAAATCATCGCTCACCTTATTACTGACAAAAAAATGGGAATCCATTCCACGAGATTCATCCTCTTGTTTTTTATACGTTATATCACAATATTGGGATAATACATACTTGGAAAGTTGAAAACCTGAATAGTACGAACAATGCACTGAGGCAGCAAACATTCCATGCTTAACTAACAAATTTGCAGCATTAATGTTCTCTAAAGACTTGGCTTTTACTATTGGCATTGTTCTTCGTTGCTTGTCGTTATTCTTAATGAATATTTGAAATTTCAGCTGCAAAAGTAGAAAATATTCTGATAATGTATATGATTTATGCCAAAAATATGGCTCAAATAGTCTTATTTAGAATATATTCTAAATAAGACTATAACTTATAAAATTGAGAAGTAGATGTTCTTTTGTTGTAAATCAACAACTACCTAATGGGTTAACTGTCTTACTTTTGTGAAAAATGTGTAGCTATGAATAAGTTTTTGAATAGAAATGTAAAGCCAGTACGTAAGAAAGATGCTTCTCGTGAACAGAGACGTAACGAGAAGCATCTGGATATTCTGGATGAATTTAGTAAATATTGGGCTTCACTGGATGAGGCCCGTCAAAAGATGCGCCGTAGTGTGATGTACGCTTATGAGGACCAGTGGGGAGATTATATTAAAGACCCGGAAACGGATTTGATGATAAGAGAAGCGGACTTAATCAAAAAGAATGGTAAGGTTCCATTGAAAAACAATATGATTAGTCCCATTCTTAAAAATATTGACGGGCAGTTTCGTAATAATGTAACTCAGTCTATCTGTACGGTCCGGGATCAGAAAGAGGCCAAAATCGGAGAGATGATGAGTATTGCGGTTGAATATGTCCATGATCTTAATGAAATTCGGGAGTTGGACTCTGATAGTCTCAGATTAATGTTATGCGGTGGCTATGTGGGCCAGCGTGTGGAATATGGCTGGAACCCGGCTAAACGGATGAATGATGTTTGGGTTTATGGCTGTAATCCAGCGCGTATGTTTTTCAATACGAATATTGAGGATGTCCGTACCTGGGACTTGAATTGTATCGGTGAAGTGTATGATATGCCACTCGATAAGGTTGTTTCCCTGTTTGCTAAAAGCCGGGCTGATAAAGAGTGGATAGAGAACATATATCGTGTGAGCGACACATATCTTACTTATGATGGTTTGCAGGGAAGGGAAACGAAAGATTTAGATTTCTACACCCCATCTCGTCCTGATTTGTGCCGGGTTATCTTTGGGTGGAGGTTGGAGAGCCGGGAGGCATACTTCTGTCATGATACACTGAAAGGTACATTCTACTATATAGGATTGAACGAAAAGAAGGAAATTGATTGGGAGAATCAACAGCGAACGAATGAGGCGCTTGCTCATGGTGTTTTGCCGGAGGACATATTGTTGATCGAATATGAGTATGGCAATGAACAGTATTGGTATTACCGGTACATGTCCCCTTGGGGAGACATTCTTCAAGAAGGTCGGAGCCCTTATTGGCATGGTTCGCATAACTATGCTTTCCATGTATACCCAATGATACAGGGAAAGGTCTTCAATTATGTAGAGGATTTCATAGACCAGCAACGTGCTATCAACCGAACAATGACATTGATTGATTTCATTCGTAGTTCATCTTCCAAAGGTGTATTGATTGTTGATGAATCGGCTTTTGAAAGTATGACTCGCGAAGAAATAATCGACGAATATGTGCGGTATAATGGAGTTCTGTTCTGTAACCTGAAAAACGGTCAGAATCTTAGTAATGTCGTTCAGCAATATAATGGTCAGGCGGCTGTTGCCGGTGATTATGAACTATTGAATTTGCAGTTGAAGCTTATCAATGATATTTCAGGCGTGAATAGTGCTATGCAAGGTAAACAGCCAAGTGCAGGCACAGCTGCAAGTTTGTACGCACAACAAGTTCAGAACTCTTCATTGAATCTGAAAGGAATGTTTGAATCGTTCAACTCATTCCGTAAGAGAAGGGATTATATGGTTATGCAAACCATCCAGCAATATTATACTTCTGCCAGACACATTGATTTGTCCGGCAGGGATTACTCTGAGGAAGCAAAGTACTATGATCCAGATAAAGTTCAGAACGCACAGATTGATTTGAAAATCACTGAGGGCACTAATACTCCATCATTCCAGATGCTACAGAATGACTTCTTGATGCAACTCTTTGAACGGAATGCGATTGATGTCAAGACGTTGTTGGAGAATTGCTCTTATCCGTTTGCTACAAAGATACTTGAAGCTATCAAGCGAAACGAGCAGGCTTTGATGAATCAGCAGGCAATGGGGGGTGTTCCTGGAGAAATGATGCCGCAAGGCAACGCGCTTATGCAACGTGCCGGAAATGATGCGTTTGCATCTCCTGAAGACGGAATGGTGCAACATGCAGCTTAAATGGAGGCCTCACTAACAATACGTGTCTTTTGGGTTCGCTTAAACTCCCGCCTAATTCGCGGGAGTTGCCATTTGTAGCATACATATACAAGGATGGCTGTTGCCATAAGGTAGTCGTCGTGACAACCTTCGGCAGCGCCCATTTCCTTACCATTCTCTTTAAGTTCGTAGGTATCCATCTCAAAGGTCGTAGGTTTGCTACGCTCGATATACAGAAAGTCACGCATAGCAGATTTGAGGAAATTAATGATTGTCGGCTTAGTTTTGGGATTGGTATGGAAACCATATTTAACCGGTAGGCCCTGCTTAATTTGCTCAGGAGATGTACGAGAATAAAGGTTATCGTAGTACTCTACCACTTCATCCAGTACGTAGTCGAAATTATCTCCTTCGGTACCTTCTGTTTCAAGTGTGTTGCTTTCAATTACAAGCACGGCATTTCCGTATGCAGCCGCTATCTGTACAGCTTTCCATATCAATAAGTCGTGCTCGATATGTCCATGCCATTCGGCGACAATTTCAGGTAGTCCACCTTCTTCGAGCATTGGAAGCCGGTCGGCCACTTTAATACATGAGAAGTCTGCGGTTTCCGATGTACCACCAATGTCGACACTAACCACATATCGGTCATAATACTTCTCTGTATAGTCGGGAAGTGCCCATACCCACAGGATGTTATTTAGGTCCTTTGTAGGCTCTATGTGCTCAAAACGAATATTAGATAGTGCGTTCTTACCCTTAATATCGTTTGCCACAAATTCGCCATAAAAACAAGGTGGGAGAGTAGCTGTCCGAACTTGTTCGACGTATTTTTGTGGGAATATTCTTCGACCCGTGCTCTGGAATGCTTCTGCGGCCGTAGATGGATACTCGGAACACATACGCCATTTATCTTTAAATTCCAGCGATTTGTCTCTGTACCAAGCAATAGCTTCTAAAGTTGCACCAATCTCAAACAGCCAGTATTCATATTCGGTCATGGTGGCAATAAACGCATTGTATGTTTTTGGATCGATGCGTTTTGAATATATATCAATCATGAACCAGGGAATGAACACTGGAGTGAAATTGTTACGTCCTTCGACTGCATCCAACCAAGTACGGTGAAAATAGTTACCTACTCCTTTAGCGGTGGATTCCAAAACCTTGATAGTGTAGGGACCGCTAAGTATTGACCCGAATATGGATTGTACAAGGTCTTCCGGTTTCTTTCCCTTAGTTTCTTTCCATAAGCCGACTTCTGTCAAGTGGGCCATTGATATATCTTCTGAACGAAGACTTTCCGGTTTCTCTGCCGAACCTATAGAATATCGGCTATTTGTTGTATTGATGGAACGCGTCTTCTGTGAGCCTTGATAAGGATTCGTTTTTAGGCGAATACCGTCCGTTGCCCATGCAGGCATATTGTCGACTGCTTTTTGAAGCATACCAGATACATTCCGGGCTGCGGATTCAATGTGTCCACAGATAGCAGAGTTCCAATTGGAACGGTGTATAAGCTGTATCCACAACATATAAAGCTGAGTAAGTGTGGAACCACCCCATTGCCGGGCCTTACACAGAATAATGTCGATAGGAACATCGGCTATGCGAAGCTTTTCCAGTTCTTTTAAATAATATCTTTGTGCCCGGTTAAGTAAAAATGCTATGTCTTTTCCTTTTCCTTTCGCTGATATCTGAATACATGAATAGGCCCAGTATTCAAAGTCATAACTTATTCGTTCCTGGCAAAATGATGTCCAAAGCTCATTCCTTATCTTATCCGATATACCCTGTTTGAGGATGAACTTGATATATCCATTAAATCCAATCTCAATGAGTTTTTGCACAAAACCGGTTTCCGCGAATTGTTCCGGAAGATACATTTCTTCAATAGGACAGTCTTTTATATAGACCTTTTTCCGGGGAATAGATGTTGATCCTTCGCCGGTTATTGGATTATATGGACTTCGTATTATCGCAAGCCGTTCTCTGTTCTTCTGTATTATTTCATTTACGGTCATATATAAACCTCCTGAATAAGAGGCTTACCGCAAATGATATTAGAAAGCTATATACGTGGATAAGCGTATTGATATGTGGAGCGAATAAGCCCGTGGTTAGAAATGAAAATGCAAGTAGGAGAATGATTTTAGGCATATAACGTCGTTCAATGCCAGCTGTAATAATGCCTACCATAGATAAGACTATTGCTGAGGCACCAACTGTCGGTTCCTGATAGGTCGCAAAGATTGCCGAGAGAATAGGAGTTATAGTCATTATTGGTATAATGATATACAGGTTGAAGTTCCGGAGCCTTTTCCAATAAAACAAGAATAATGCAGAATTGATACTTAAATGGAAGAAGTTTATATGGATTAGGCTATAGGCTATATAGCTCCACCATTCGCACCCATCGTATATACCTAATTGCGTAGTGTCGCAATAAAAGCCAATGGAGTATATGAATACAAGAAAAATGATAAATATCATCTTATCTGTTCTTTATTGATTTATAAATGATGCCTCTCATTGTATCTATTGCCACGTAGTAAGAAGGCGCTGGCTGTTCTATGATATATTTTAATACGCAATAACCTGGTGCCTTCATTTCTTGTTTGTACTTTAGAAATCTGGCGTATAACTCTTTATACATACACAATTTATTTTCATTGGAAACTCTTATAGGTTTTCCACGATGCATAAGTGATATTACCCTACGTGCATTATCATAAGTTATGAAAAAACGAGGGGCCTCTTTCTTCATAACTTCCTGAATAATTTCTTCTGTTGAAATATAGGGCATACTTTTTCGTAAGCTTTTCAATGCATTAAAGTATGCTTCTCTTATAGAGTTGTCTCTTATTTCTCTGAATATATCATCCATTATAACAATGTTTTATGCAAATATAATTAAAGTAATACTTTAAAAGTTGCAATTTTACTAAAAACGCAGCTTTTAGTTGTAAAAACGCAGGTGTAGTTTTCTATTTTAGTGCTTTTTTTGTGCATTAAATAATTAAAGAATTTGCTTATGGAAGATATCAAAGAAAAGAAGGATGCAACGGTGGTTGACAAAACAGAATCAATTCCAGGCACCGAACAAGTTCAAACTCCTACAAAACGGGATCAGTTGAAATCTCTTTTGAGTGATGAAATTCCTGGTTATAATGCAGATGATGATGAATCTTCGGCTGAGATGCTGATGGGATATATCAACGGGAATAAGGAACAACGTAACAAACTTGCCGAAGCTTTGCAACAAGATCCTCGTTTAGCTCAGATGCTTGCCGATATTGTAAACAAGAAACGCGGTGCTGGTAATGCAATGGCTCGCTATTTCGGAAAGGATCTGCTAACTGCTGAAGAAGGTACTCCGGAATATGATGATATTCTGGCGGCTGAGGAAGAACGTAAGCAGGAAATGGAGGCGATGGAGGCCAGTAAAAAGGAATACAACGATAACCTTGAAAAGAGTATGCCTATTGTGGAGGGATGGTGCCAAGAGAAAGGCTATGATATTGAAGAATTTCTTGATAAGGTTTGGACGAATGTTATTTCTCCCATTATGTCAGGAAGTTATTCCCGTGAAATATGCGACTTCTTGGATAAAGGTCTGAATTACGATAAAGACACGCAGGATGCTATGGCCGCCGGTGTTGTGCAGGGACGTAATGAGAATATCAATAAGTTGAAGGAAGAACGCGGGGATGGACTACCTAAAGGGATAACGAGTGTTCCGGGCAATCCTAATAAGAAAAAAAGAAACTCTCTCGTTGAGGCTGCATTAAATGCTTAATTATTCACTATTATAATTTTTGAGAAATGAAAGTAATTAATTTTTTGAAGAAAGAGAAATGGACGGTACTTTCCGTCATGCTGACGCTTATTTGCGTCTTTGTTGGTGGCGGTGTCCTTATGGCTGATGCTACCGTAATTACCCCTGGCTCAACACCATCTCCAGGTAATGCTGGTGAACCTACTCAATTGCCGGGTAGTCCTACAACTGTTTCTGGAGTGTCGGATGCTACAGGAGGTGTTGGTGGTGGAAATTTTATTCAACCGGATATTGATGATGACATTTTCTTGATTGGTACGGATGAAACCGTTTTGGATGGTATCATGCGTAAAGCTAAGAAGAAAGTTCGCGTTACAGGGTTTGAAGTGGATCACTTTGTTATTGATGAACAGAAATCTTCAGTGTTCACTACTGAAGATTATACCGCTGCTGGTGACCAGCAAGCTCCTATCAGCGTTCCTTCGGATGATCGTGGATTATTTCAGGAAAATGGTACGGTGTTGGTGAAAGGAGTCAACGGATATACCGAAGATGGAAAAACGGAAATCAAGGGAGTGGACCTTATGCTGTTTATTACGGGAAAGGATTCAAGTGGCAAACCTATTGTCATGGCAATTAACGGTCCGAAGACGAATGAGGGTGATGCCTATTGTAAACTTCCTACAATTCCCAAGGGAACAGAAATCGTTATTTTGACAAATGCATGTGCTGAAACTCAAAAGGAAGTTGCTCCTGATGTTGTATTCCCGACTCCTAAGCGAGTTTACTTACAGAAGACTATCATGAATGAGGTAGTATCAGACTATTTCGATGCCCAGAAGAAACGTATTCCTTTTAATCAGGCTCAAATTGCTGAAGCTATGATTAAGCAACATCGTAGAAAGAATAATCGTTCTTTATGGGTGAGCCATAAGGGCAAATTAATGGTTGACCGTGGTAAAATGGGGCGTCAGTTGGTATATACTTCCGAAGGTGTTCGTTGGCAATTTAAGCGTGAGTATGAACACATTGGTACATGGACATTTGCTGATATTATTGCTTTGGCAAAATTGAAGTTCACAGGCCAGAACTGTTCTAAAGAAGCATGGTGGCTTATGGGACGCGATTTGTTGGAACAAATTCAGAATATTGATTTTACCAAGCACAAGGATATCACAATGACTTCCGATCAGCAATGGGGATTCTCATGTACAAAACTTCATACTGTGTTTGGAGACTTTTATTTGAAGCATGAGCCGACTTTGGATTATCTGGGATATTCTTGTAGTGGTGGTATTCTTGATATGTCCGGTATCGTTCGATATTATATTAAGAATGAAGAAACCAGCTCTGAAAAAATTGAGGGTGAAGAAGCTAAGAGAAAAGCCATTATTTCTATCAACGCTTTGGCGTTGAAAGGCTATTCACATATCTGGGTTAACGGTGAGGATATTGATGGTGATAATATTCCTGGTGCTTCTGCTATCACTAATTGGAGTAATGCCACTGATGCACCTGAAAATCCTAAGTTGAATGATGTCATTTATTTAACTGTAGCTTGTGCTGGTATTACCACTTCAAAGGCTGGTGATATTTATCAGTATAATGGTACTTCCTGGGAGAAATATTCGGGTGTAATTTACGCTCAAAACTGATTCTGTGACAATCTAAGGGCGGAGTATTACTCCGTCCTATAATTTTTATGATATGAAGATTTATAAGAAAAAATACGCAATTTATGGAATGATAGAACAAAGTTGTGTCTTTCCTATGGGTACAGGTCATATTCGTGTTGATTTCCGTCATGGGTCCTTAACGACTGCTGGTATTGTTCCTGCCACATTCACAACCCCAAATCCGGTAATTCAGCAGGCAATTGAAAATTCTCCCAAATTTAAAGCAGGGGTTATCAAAGAGATAGAATCTGTTTTGATTCGAGATACGGGTACATTGCAAGTTCAAAGAAAAGGAACTCAGAAGTTTGGTAAAGTTGTTGTAGAAAGTACAGAGCAAGATACTACTTCTGATATATCAGAATCTGGTGAAACAAGTGGCGGTGCTGGGGTGTATCCGGATGTGAAGAATTCGCAGCAAGCGAAAGATATCTTAATGGGTGAACCTTATAATATCCCTCTTGCTGACCTTGGCAATAAAACTGCAATACAGGCTAAAGCTGCTGCAATTGGTGTTTCATTCCCTAACTGGAAATAATGATGACTGAACAGGAAATCATAATTAAAGTCAAAGCAATACTCAATGAAATAGGAGAGGAAGAGACTCTTTCTCTCCTATCCGAAGATACGGTCAAAATTGAAGAGTATATAAAAGCGGTTATACCAGATGCTGTAAGTTTGGTACAAATGAATTCTCCTGTTAAATGTGTCAACAAGAAAAATGGTGTTTCTTCTGGTGCTATTGTGACCTCAGATAGTGAGGGGAAATGTCTTATACCTGTTCCTGATGATTTTGTCTCATTGATTGCGATCAAACTTTCTAATTGGAAGAGAACTTGTATTGTAGCTTTTGATTTAAACTCAGAGGAATATAAACAACAATGTAACTCTTACACAAGGGCTGGGAGTTACAAACCTGTGTGCATAATGGGATATAATAACTCTGGTAATAGAGTACTAATGCTATACTCTGCAAAGGCAGACTCTAAATTGGAAATGTTCGTGTATGAAGCGAAATATACCCCTGACACAGGTTTAGATATTAATCAGAATGAACCTGTATCGCAAGCTATTTGCTATATGGCTGCCAGTTTAGTGTATTCCATCTTTGAGAATAAAGCAACATCTCAAGAGATGAGAAATATAGCAGTTAGTCTTATTCCACAAAAGTAATATGTACCATATAGATGAAGAAAATAGCGATGTTATTTTTGAGGTAAATGGCAATAAGGTTGCCTTGAAAATATTGCCTGTTTCGGGAGAGGGGGGAGGTAGTCTTATATACTTGATTAAAAAAGGGGATTTAACTACTCCAACAGACAAGAATACTTTCTCTGCATTGAGGATACTGGCTGAGATTGCAAATAACAATGAGGGGTTAAAAGGCATATATCTTCGCAAGGATCAACCCGATATCACCAACCACCTGACAGGTTTCAATGCCGGTATAACTATCGGAGAATCCAAGAAGCAATTACTTGATATCATCCGTCTCTCTGATTTGGATATCTCTCCTTCCGATACGAACGTGTACACGGCTCTTACTACCGATCAGCGTATTGAGGACGAATTGAAACCTCTTGAAGACAAGTATATCCGTAAGGATCAGCCCGATAGCACTGGGTATCTTACGGGCTTCAATGCCGGCATCAGCATAGGTATCAATAAAAAATCCTTTCTTGACATTATCCGTACTACAGATACCGATACCGCCCTTTCGGACACAAACGTATATTCCTCGCTTGCAACCGATGAACGGTATATTAGCAAATATCAGCCTGACAGCACGCTCTATCCCGTTGACTTTACAGCCGGCCTATCCATTAACTCCAAACGTATAGGCGATGTCATCCGCTACTATGACGAAAACAAGCCGGTTGCCACCGATGCTAACATCTACTCCGCTTTGCAGACCGACCAGCGCATAGACGAAGAGTTCGGCAAGATAGATGACAGATACATCCGCAAGGATAAGGAAGACATAGCACATAAGCACATCACGTTTGAGGATGGCATCACCGTCTACCAGCTTGCCGAGATGATGAATGTGGACGTGAAGAATCTCGCCACCATCGCCAAGGCCGTTGTTTCCATCCTGCGTTCCTCCAAGTTCGTAGACGGTTTTTCCGGTGAAGGTTATCAGATATGGCAGGACATTGCTACCGGTGACTGGAATATGACCCTTGACCGCCTGACCGTCCGTAAAGTGCTTACCATCTATGAACTCGTATTGCAGAAGATACGTTCTGTAGGCGGCATGGTGGTAGTCAGTGCCGCCAACGGCAAGGTAAAAAGTGTGGAGCGTATCGGCAACAACTACCTTTTTACTTTCGAGGATACCAACCAGTTCCAGCCGGATGACTTCATGCGTTGCCAGGTGTTTTCTCCTTCCGGATTGAAATACTATTGGGTGAAGGTCGCCTCCGTCAGCGGCGAATCGGTCATTGTGCCGTTGTCGGAATTTGACGGCGTGATACCCGCATCCGGTGACGAAGTGGTGTTGATGGGCAACGCCACCGACAAACGCCGCCAGAGCCTTATCCTTATCTCCGCCACCGAAGACGGGCAGCCCCGCTTCGACTGTTTGGACGGGGTGAAGTCCAAGAACCTTGAAGGTTGCCTGAAAGTGCGTGTAGGCTCCCTCGACGGCATATCTGACAGCCGCTTCCCGGCAGACATGCAGCCAAGCGGATACGGCCTATACGGCAACAACTGTTTTCTCACGGGTATCTTTGTCCTATCCAACGGCAAGGATGTGATGACCATGTTCTCCATCATGGAGGGCATGATAAAAAGCGAAATCTCATCGGTGCGCAACGAGATCAACGCGAAGGACAACTACCTTAGTAACGCCTCCTTTTCCGGTGACCTGATGGACTGGTCATCCACTAATCGCGTCCGCGTGTTCCGTGTGGATAACAGGCTGTTGAGCTTCAACAATAATTTTTATGCGAATAAGGAGAACCTGGCCAGTATCACCCTTGAAGACGGCAGAAGTGTTCTCCGTCTGAAAAACAGCAGTATCACTCAGTATAACTCCAATTTCGCCCGCTATCCTAAGTTTGATGAAAAAATCAAATATGAAGAAGTGGAAGTTCCTGTACTTGACGCAGACGGAAACCCCGTACTTGACGAGTCAGGGCAACCGGTAACCGAACTTCAGGAAGTACCTGTCCTTGATGGAGAAGGCAACACGGTAATGATCAAGATTCCCCGCCAGTTCTACATCTCCTTCAACTATATGGTCAAACGGACAGGCACGCTTACCGTGTACTTCAAAAACGAGTCGTCCGATGAGAGTGGAAACAGCTACAAGGAGGAATTTGAGCCTTATGATCCTATCTATTTCGTAAAGTCGCTACTTCCGACATCCGGTTTTCAAAAGATGGAGATTGCCGGCAAATGGAATGGCAAGGGTCATTTTTATCTGGCTTTCACAGGTGACATGTACCTGTACTCGCTGGCACTTGCCGACAATCCTCTTGCCGAGATGGAAGAAAAGTTCACCATGCGCTTTGAGGCGACCGACAAGAAGATTCAGGCCAACTTGGATGAAATCAAGAAGACGGGCACCAGATTGGAAGAATACCACAGCGAGTTCCTACTGACGGCGCGTAATCTCCAGACAAAGTTTACCGAGGATTTGTCAGATGCGGAGAGCCGTATCACCGCAGCTTACAAGAGCTATGTGAACCTGACCGCCCGTGACCTGACCGTGCAGTTCCAGGCAGACATCAGTAATGCCGAAACCCGCATCACGGAGGCATACACTTCTGCCATAGAGCTATCCGCCAAAGGACTGCAGACGAAGTTTACCGCTGACCTCACCGACATGGAGGCAGGCATTACCGCAGCCTACAAGTCCTACGTGAACCTGACTGCTCAGAACCTTGAAGCGGGTTTTACCGAAGACCTGACGGACTTGCGCACAGGAGTCACAGAAGCATACAAGGCTGCTATCGACTTGTCCGCCCGTGGGTTGCGTGCCGATTTCAACTCTTCCATCGCTGACCTCAACGGCAAGTTGACTACACACACCAGCAGCTTCCACGTCACTGCCTCCAAGATCGAGGCGATGGTGACAGCTACCGACAATATCAGCAATACCATTCGCACTGCCGGTTGGATCACCACTGCGGACGGCAATAAACTCTGGGCGACCCTCAAGCAATATAATGAACTTCATGACCTTGTATCGGTTCATACCAGTAGCTTCCACGTCACAGCCACCAAGATCGAGGCAATGGTAAGTGCTACCGACAATATCAACAATACTATCAAGACCGCCGGTTGGATAACCACCGCTGACGGTAACAAGCTCTGGGCTACAATTTCCACGGTTGACGAACTCGGCAACAAGCTGACAACACACACAGGCAGTTTCCACGTAACCGCCTCCAAGATCGAGGCGATGGCTTCCGCCACTGACAGCATCAGCAACACCATCCGCACTGCCGGTTGGATCACCACAGCGGATGGCAATAAACTTTGGGCAACCCTTAACCAGTATAATGAACTGGATCAGGTCGTATCGACCCATACGGGCAGTTTCCACGTCACCGCCACCAAGATCAACTCGATGGTTGAGAGCATTGATGATACCGGCCGTAAATACTCCGCCATCACGCAGACTGTCGGTGAAATTCGTGCTGATGTAAATGACGTATCCGGAAAGTATGCGAACCTCAGCCTAAAGGTAGATGCCATTTCCGCAGTCGTAGGCGATGGCAGTACCGGATCATTCAGCGAGTTTTTGCAGACTGTCAATGAGATTTCGGCATCCGTGACCGAAGTGAAAAATGGTTTGGATACACATAAAGGCAGCTTCCACGTCACCGCTGACAAGATAAATGCGATGGTTTCCGCTACTGACAGCATCAGCAACACCATCCGTACTGCCGGCTGGATCACCACAGCGGACGGTAACAAGCTCTGGGCGACCCTTAACCAGTATAATGAACTGAACCAGGCCGTATCATCTCATACCGGCAGCTTCCACGTCACCGCTGACAAGATCGAGGCGATGGTGACTGCTACCGACAATATCAGCAACACCATCAAGACGGCCGGCTGGATCACCAAGTCGGACGGCAATACCTGGTGGGCTTCCAAGGGCACTGAGCAGACCGCATCCGATGCCGCCAAATCTGCCATAAACGCCGCTACTGCCGCGGCCGATGCCATGACAAGAGCCAACTCCGCCTATGACAAGGCTGATGATACGGCTACTGCACTTGTCCAGACAAACTCCAGCCTGTCAGCCATCGCGGGTCGCTTCAATGCCGACGGCACGTTGAAGGAAGGTGCGGGCTGGGTAACCACCGCTGACGCCAATACCTCCTGGGTCAAAAAGGACGGCATAATCTCCGCCATCAACCAGACAGCGGAGAGCGTGACAATCGACGCATCGAAGATCAACCTGAACGGTGCCATCACCGCGAACGGCTATTTCAAAATCAACCTTGATGGCAGCATGGAGGCTTCTGCCGGAACTATTGCCGGCTTGAAGATTTCCGGGGAATCGCTGACCAACGAGGGATTTAACAACGACGCGTACATCATCCTGCGCAATGACACTCATAATACTTTTGCGGGTATCGGCGGTAACACTTTGCCGGTCACTTCCGGGATAAGAGCCGTGGCGCGGTTCTCAAATGAAGAGAGCGGCGGATTCTGGGGAAACACCAATGTAGCCATGATGGTATCCGCCAAGAATGCCACTTGGAACCGCGCGATCGTAGCCACGGGCGACATCCTTACCAACGGCTTGAATATCGGATACAGCTTTCACGAATACAGCTTCACGGCTAATAACCAGTGGCAGAAGCCTTCCGTCCTCAAGTCGGACATCCTGTACGTGTACTTTAATTACAGCAACTGCGCCTTTGTGCTGCCGACCCTCAGAGACGTGTGCGAATCGCTGGGCATCAGCTACAGCACACCGTTTGCCATAAGGCTCACCGTCATCAGCTCGTCCGGCGACGGCAAGCTGTACGGGCGTAACAAAACCATAGCTGGAACATCCGGCAATGAATATCCGGAACTCATGTCATGGACCGGCGGTATCGACACTTCCGGCTACAACGTCAGCTCGCACGATTCATTTGAGGTCTGCCTGTTTTACAACGGGGGTAGCAGTTATATTCCAAGCAATGAAGGCGCCTATAGGGCATATATAACCGGAGCATTAAGATAACATGTATTAATATTTAAATTATGAAAACCAAGAAAGAAGAAATCAAAGAAGAGAAGAAAGTCCTTTTGGTGGACTTCAGCAAAGTGAGTGTTCAACTGACCTTTGAAGGTGATCCGAAAGAACTGGATTTCCGCAAGTCTCTGGGCAATGCCATCCGTCAGGCATCGGGCGACATCGCATTAGACGAGTTTGCGCGAAAGGTGTATTTCAGTGAGGGACACGTGGAAGTACCCACGGAGTACGCATCCTTTATTCTGCGCATCGTGAAGGATAAGTACAACACACCCACGCAACAGGCATTTGAATCATTATTAACCATTTAATTATAGGAGGAAAAATTATGGCAATCGTTTATTCAGAACAGTTTGAGACAAAGAAAGCAACCACCAACGTTGCAGGTACCGGAGCTAACTACCGCATCGAGTACATCGTGCGTAATCCGGTGGGTGCTGCCATCAACAGCATCACCGCCACCATCTCACAGGTGGCCACCGAGGGTGAAGGAGAGACACAGACCGAGAAGCTCACCCGTGTGGGCAATGCATGTGTGGATGTCACCAACAACCGTACATACTTCGCCATCGAGCGTCATGCGGAAGTGACAGCCGACAATCAGGCAGCCTTGGCCGCGCAGTACTTCGCCGATGTGAAATCTATCCTGACCGTATAACCATGGCAGTACTTGACAGCACTCAATTCAATCAACTGGTACAGGAGGTGCGTGAAGCGCTCCTTGCCGGCTCGCAGGGTGTCGGAGAGGTCGAGATAGTCTCTTCGCTGTCCAATATAGTGAGCCTGCCCGCGCTTCGCCTGGTTGGTGCCACGGAATCGGTCGTCGAAGCCCCGCTTGAACTATTGTCTGCTCCGGCGGTGGAAGCCGCCGCCGATGCACGCAAGGCAACGGATGATGCTGTCGTGGCGGCCGTCAATGCCGAAGCTGCCGCAGACCTCTCGGAAGCCGAACGCAAGGACTTGGCGGAGATCAAGGAGCAGGCAATCAAGGCGGGCACCGATGCGGCGTCCAAGGGAGACAAAGCCTTTGCCGGGGCAATGAACGCGGAAAACGCCACGCTATATGCCATGCAGATAGCATCCTACCTGCAGACCAAGTTAGAACAGGCACAGATAGTGATACTCTCCGGCAAGGCTATGCAGGATGTCATCGGGACGCTTGACAGCCAGGTGAAAGACAGTATCCTTATATGTGCAAGTACAAGGGAGGCAGCCTACGCCGCCATCCTGCAATTGCGTGAATTGCAGAAGCAGGTAGCGCAGGCGATTGTGGACGCATACGCCGTTTTCGACCAGATGCAGCTTTCGGTTGCCGATGCCCGGCAAGCGACTCAGGTCGCAGTCAAGGCGATGGAGCGTATCTGTGAGCTCTCAGAACGGACGGAGCAGGTCATTGTCGAGTCTGTGATACAGACCGGGGATGCAAGGCTGGTGACTGTCAGGCTGGAGACACTGGAGAAAGACTTGTTGTTATCCAAGTCCGCCGCCGACACCGCCACAAGGCTGGCACATGAACAGGCAGACAGAGCCAAGCAATCGGCTGACGAGTCCGAACGCCTGAATATGGACAGCATCCTGCTTCATAAACGGCTGGATGCGCTTGCTCCGGTTCTGGAACAGGCTTCTGAGGATGCGAAAATTTCCGCTGCCGGTGCCGACAACGCCGCCGGCCATGCCGAAGAGCAATCGGAGGCCGCCCGCCTTGCTGCCGAACGTGCGAATACCCTTTCCGACAATCCTCCGAAAATCATTGATGGAGTCTGGTGGAAATATGACGAAAGCGTTGAAGGTTATGTCAGTACCGGCCTGCAGGCTAAAGGAGATACCGGAAGCAGTTTCAGGGTTCTCGGCAATTATGATACGCTTGAAGAGTTGAAAGCCGCCGTCCCTGACGGCTCAGGCGTTGACGGCGTGTACGGTATCGGCTTGGAGCCTCCCTATACCTACTATGCCTGGACATTCATTGATGGTGTCTGGGACTGGAATACACAGGGGCAGTTACAGGGCCAGCGCGGGGAAAGCGCCTTTGAGGCCGCTGTCCGTATATCCGGTTATGCCGGTACCGAGGAGGAATATGCTTGCAATCCCATAGAGAATGCCGACCTTGCCGAAAAGGCTGCCGGAAAAGCCGCCGTTGCCGCCGTGCTTGCCGAAAACGCCGGTATCCTTGCATCGGGTTCTGCCGCCGCAGCCGACCTTGCCGCTGAGAATGCACGTAACCTGGGTGCTTCCGCCGGACAGGCTGCCGAACGTGCCGGGCATGCTGCCGAACAATGCGACCTCTCTGCCAATGAGGCAATAAAGGCGGCTATAAAAGCCGGGGAAGCCGCTGAAGGTGCTGTCTTCTCCGCCGCCGGCGCCGACAATGCCGCCGGCCACGCCGAAGAGCAATCGGAAGCCGCCCGCCTTGCTGCCGAACGTGCGAGGCTCTTTGCCGACAATCCTCCGAAAATAGTGGAAGGTTATTGGTGGATATTCAACGAAGAGAAAATGGAGTATGCCAATACGATGATATCCGCCGAGGGCAGCGGTATGGACATCCTTCCTTTCACGGAGAGGGATGATGTGGAAATCCAATGCGGGAGCATCCACCTGTCATCCGGATGGAATACGATAGAATTTCCGGAGAAGTTCAGCGGCATCCCGATTGTCGTCTGTACAACTCTTGTGGAAGATTTTATAATCACTCTCAGTAGTATAAGCGAAACATCCTTCCAGGCCTACCTATTCCTTCCCGGGGATAGCATGAATTCCGTTTCCGGGTCAATTAATTACATTGCAACATTTAAAGAATAAAAGATATGGATAAAAACAATGAGTTGATGCGATATACTTATCTGTTTAAGGGGAATTACCGTAAGGGCGTGGATAATCTGAGGTATGTGCTTTCAACGGATGCGCTTGCTAAAGAATTTATAAAATCACAGGGAGTAAGGGTTCTTTTCGGTTTAAAAACCTCATTGAATACAAGTGGCGATACCCTGTATTATACCAATGATAGGAACAGTGCCGAATTACTGTACGCCCTTAAGGAAAAAGGATTCTATGCAGACGCCGCAAGAAGTTATTTTGCCATCAAGGTCGGAAAGACTTTGGATGATTATGATGAGATACTGTCTGATGCCGGATGTATGGCTGTCATCATCAGTAGCTCAGATTGTCTGAAAGCCATAATCGATTCCGAAGTATTGTATACAGAAATCATCGGGTCGGAAGTTGCAATGAATGCCGTGACGAACAACAAGGACGCATTCAAAATATTTACTGATGGCAATATAGGGTCGGCTATATTGAGGAATCCGGTTGCTGTCGGACAAGTGGCGGATTCACCCTTCTGGCCGGGCTTGTCCGATGAGAATTATATCACTGCTGTCATCCGTTTGCTTTCCGGCAGTCCTTACACTGGCAAAATGAGCATAGGAACTTTTTTGAATGATAGTGATATCATGGAAGCTGTATGCAGAAATCCCAAGGCATTGGCGGTCATGGCCGGCAAGAAGGAAATCTTAAAGTATTTGACAGGAGAAGGCTCTTATACGTCTTCCATTTATGGAGTCCTGTCTAAGAATGATGACGCATTGATGACATTCATCAATTCTCCGTATTGGCCGGAATATACCGTTTCAAACAGCAATATCGCGATAGGACTTTTAAGGGCTTTATTCCCTAACTACAACATATCCACTATAGATTCATCCGTATATTCAAACCCTGTATTGATAACGCATATAGCCAACAGCCGGAAAGCCGTCAAGGAGTTTGTCCTGGCATGTGTATATCTCAGAGTGCAGATTGCAAATAATTCAAACTCTATGAAAATCCTGCTTGCGGATGAGGAATTTTCCACTTTGTTTTTTGCCGACAAGGAGGCCTTTGAGTCGATGACCGCACAAAACAACTGTATGTATGCAATCCGCGATAGCCTCGGCTGCCTTAGGATAATTGCGTCAGATCCGGATATAGTGGGAACCCTTATGGAATTCGACCGTTGGGATGTTCTAACAGGTAGTCAATTGCCTTCCAAACGCCTGTTGCTGATGTCGCTGGGCCGTGAGCCGGATGAGGTTGAAACGCTTGGCGAAGTTCTGGAAAATGAGGAGCTGATGGTGGAGATATTCACTAATGATTTAGCGGTTGAGATGGTTATAAACAGTACCTATATAATGTCTGTCATTGCTAATTCTCCCGCTTCAATAATTGTACTGGCCGCAATACCCGATGCGACGGATACTTTGATGAGGTCTAAATACTGGAGCAATTATTTTGGAGAGGTCAATAGGTCATTATCCCGCTACACGCTTGCGTTACTCGGACGTGATACTGAGGAGTTCTCATCTATCAGCAACATTGTGTCTAATACCTCGGTCATGGAAGAAGTAGCGGCTTCCATTGCTGTTTCCAAAATCTGGGCAAGTAGTAAAATTGCGCAGAATGCCATTTGGGCGAATGCGGATGCACGCGCTTTGATCGTCTCCAGTGAGACCGCTTTTCCGCCCATTGCACGATCCGCAGTTGCGATGGAGGTGGTTGCCGGTAATTCTGGCGCGATGGTAGCTGCCGGTGGTAGCGCAATAGCCATGGCAGCGATTGTAGCGAGTGGCATTGCCATCGATGCCGTGATTGCAAAAAACAGCTATATATCGAATTGGTCAAATAATGAGATATCCGTTCACGCCATTTTCAACAATGAGGCTGTATTGAAAAAAATACTTGGTGATCAAAGTACTGCATCCGCTTTTGTCGGTACGGCATTGGTGTTACATGCCGTAATGCAGTCGACACTTGCAAAGGAACTGGTCGTGTCGAACAGTTGCCTGACCAGCGCACGTTCCCGTTTGATCAGTTCTTTAAAGAGTGATACCACATACTTTGAACTGTTCAGGGAAGAAAGGACTAATTCGAATGTCTCTGACGCTGACATAACGGGTGAAGACCTTGTGGTTGTCGCTAATCCAAGGATAATCAATAGCAATGGCGGTTACACTGCCATGTTCCACGGCTTTGACAAATCAAAAATGATAACAAGGAGCGATTCAACCTCTACAGGAGACTACTATTCCTATGTAGGTATCGGAGGGGCCATATTCGCAGGCTACAATGGCTATAATTCTGTGACATCCCGTGTTTATAAAGCCAAGAAGTTATGAAGATAGAAACATTAAAATCCACCGGCTACACGAAGAGGGAGGATACATTGCGTATCCTTGTGTGCGCGGAGAACCGGCAACAGGTCAATGACGTGCTGGCAGGAAAGGAGGTATTGACTGTATATACTGACAATACCGGTGAAGATATATTCGTGGAGGATTTAAAAGGATACCTGTATGCGGACTCTTTGACGGAGATATCGGAAGGATGCTTCGAACTGGTCCTGACAAACAAGGCTCCGACATCGCAGAGTGTCAGGGAAAAAGTCATTGCCAAGATAGAGGCATACGATAAGAGCGAAGCTGTTAACTCGTTTACGCTTGGAGACAAGCGGATGTGGCTTGACAAGGAGACACGTGTAGGGCTGGTCAACTCCATCAACATCGAAAAGGCGGCAGGAAAGGAAACCACGACCTTATGGTTCGATGCCGTGCAATATGAAATTCCGGTGGACACGGCATTACAGATGCTGGCGGCATTGGAGCTATACGCGCTGGACTGCTACAATGTCACGCAATCGCATATTGCATCGGTCAAGCTGCTGGATGACATCAGTATGTTGACGGAGTATGATTACACCACTGGCTATCCTGAAAAGTTAGTATTCAACCTTAATACTTGATGATATGATTTACTTGTATCTACTATCATTGATTCTGCTCACCATATATATAATGTATGCGGTGAGCGTCTGCGGAGTACCTTGGAGTTTGTCTGATACTTACTACCAATTAAATAAACGCGGTCGCCCGGCATGGCTGTTCCAAGTGGCTATGATTATTCCTGCCATGCTCTTGATGCCGGTGTGGCTGGATTGCTCTTCCGGGAACTTGCAGTTCCTCGCATTCCTCTCATGTGGAGGACTCATGTTTGTGGGGACGGCACCGCTGTTTAAGGAGGAGTTTCAAGGCAGGGTGCACTATACCGGAACCGTCATCAGCGGCATTGCCGCTATCCTCTGGCTCTGTCTGTCAGAAATGTGGTGGCTGCCTGCTACGACTTTTCCGGTTGCCGGGATTATCATGCTGAGATACCGGAAGTGGTTATTCTGGGCGGAAATGGCGGCATTCGCGAGCACGTATGTTGGACTATTTATTGTCCTGATATAAAAATTCCCGTCCTACTTTCTCAAGCTGGGCGGGATGAACAAAACTACTATGTGACCTTAACGGTCATGTTGCAAAGATAATATTAATAATTAGATAATATTTGAGAATGGATAGATTATTGACATTAGACCAAATTCGGGTGATATGCGTGTCGTTATTTAGTTCGATGTTAGCGTATCTGACACCCACCAAAGGCTTCCTTATAGCTTTGGCGGTGATGTTTGCCTTTAATATCTGGTGCGGTATGCGTGCCGATGGCGTGAGTATAGTGAGGTGCAAAAACTTCAAGTGGGGCAAATTCAAAAACGCCTTGGCAGAGCTGCTTTTGTATCTGGTTATTATTGAGGTGGTGTTCGTTTTCATGGATTCAATAGGTGATGGTGAAAGTGCTCTCATTGTGATAAAGACTATTACGTACGTCTTCTCATACGTGTATCTTCAAAACGCATTCAAGAACTTGATTATAGCATACCCGAAGAACAAGGCTTTCCGGATAATCTACCATTTGATTAGGTTTGAGTTCAAGCGTGCGATGCCCTCGCACGTACAGGGGGTTATTGAAAGAATCGAAAACGAAATTGATAAGGAGGAAGAAAAATGAAAGTATTGATTGATAACGGACATGGTAGTAACACTCCCGGCAAGCGTTCACCGGACGGAAGGTTGAGAGAGTATGCCTATACGCGTGAGATAGCTTCACGTTTGGAGATGGAGCTAAGGAAGAATGGCATTGACGCTGAGCGTATCGTCAAGGAAGAGATAGACGTCCCATTGGCGGAGAGATGCCGTAGGGCGAACGAGTATAAGGCTTCTGAGGCTATACTTGTTTCTATCCATTGCAATGCTGCCGGTAATGGAAGTGATTGGATGTCTGCCCGTGGTTGGGAGGCATGGACTTCGGTCGGCAAAACGAAAGCGGATAAATTGGCTACATGCCTGTATGAGGATGCCGAACACTGTTTGCCGGGAATGAAGATACGCAAGGACATGACGGATGGTGATCCGGATAAGGAAAGTGGATTCTACATACTGAAGCATACCAAGTGTCCGGCTGTACTTACAGAGAATCTGTTTCAGGACAACAGGGAGGATGTGGAGTTTCTTTTGTCCGAGGAAGGTAAAAGAGCTATTATTTCTCTTCATGTGTGGGGGATCATGAAATATCTGGGCTTATGAAAGCGTTACCTTGGATATTAGTTATATTGTTAGCTGTGGCTTGTGTGGTTGTTTGGTTCCGTCCGCACGAGCCTTTGCGGGCGGAAATACGTACCGAGACGAAAATAAAGACGGTTGTCAAAACAGATACGATGCTTATCTCTGCGCCAATGGCTGTGTTCTGGAGGTTCATACCGGATGATACTACAAGGATAGGTGATACACTGCTTCAGCGTAAGCAAGTGGTGTATGAGGATAGCAGTTATCGTGCCGTTGTTAGTGGGTATCTAAACCCGAGGCTGGATAGCTTGGTACTGTTCCCGAAGACAACATATAAGGAGGTGACGAATGACATTTACCATCCGGTTGCCATCAAGCCGAAGAGGAAGCGTTGGGGATTGGGGGTACAAGTTGGGTATGGCTATCCGAGTGGATTTTATGTAGGTGGCGGTATCAGTTATGATTTATTTCAGTGGTAGGAAGTAGAAGTCATACGCAGCGACAAAGAGATAGTTGTAAAATAACAACATAATTGATTTTCAACATTATATATTTGCGATATGGATATAGATATTATTCTTAATAAGTCAGATATAATGCCGGAAGTATACAAAATTACTGGGTATACAGGTGCAAAAAATGAAGATATGGATAAAATATCTTCTACAGAAGACGATGTGAATATCTTAGATAGTTATTTTGGGGAGGCCATTAGTAGCATTGCAGATATTATTTCAAGGCAAGGGTATTTGTCGTCAGAAACAGAGGAGAGTTCAACTTTTTGTTTTGCTCTTCCTACAAATTGGAACCAAAATCTTAAAAAAGCCTTAGAAAAATCTATGAAACAATATGTCTCTAATTATGTCTGTATGCAATGGTTCAATTTATCGAAGAAAGAAGAAGTTCAGTATTATGGAACTGTTTGTGATGAGTTGGCCGTTGCTATAATAAAATACTTACTTGAACGAGAAAGACCAAAACGTAATAATAAACTAAATATTTGATTTATGGAAGGAAGTAAAGTATTAACTTTAGAGTTAACAATTCAGGATTTGTTCTCTCAAATGAAAGAACACTCTTATTATCTGGGTGAGGCTTTGAAAAGTGACCAAAAGGTTATGGAGCTTGCTGCAAAGATTCAGGCATCAGATGATGATGATTCAGTTCTTAAGGACTTCATTCAAGCCGGCGGTACTAAGCTTGGAAATTTGTTGTCCCGTGTACTTGGTAAGACAAGCTATGCTTGGGATGCAGATAAGACTAAACTCACATTCACTACGAATGCTGTAGCCAATTTTATGGACAGTCAAAAAGATACATTGAAAGATAACATGCTTAATTATCTTTCATATTATGTATTGTCAAAATGGCTCAATTTAATAAAACCGGACGAATGCCAACGCTTTGAAAATCTGTTGGTCGAAATTGAGGAAGATATGCGCCAACTTGGTGCGCAACGCGATAAGCCCAAAAGAACTGTAAGTACTCCTACTGAGTGATGGAAGAATTAGTCATTAATATAGAATTGAGCAGCATTTTTTCTGAGATTGATGTTCGTACATATTATCAAGGAGAGGCTCTTAAGAGAAAGGATGCTGATTTTGTCAGCATCCAAACCTCATCTGATGATTACGATACACTTCGTACTCCGATTGAAACGGCCGTGAATAATATCAATGGTAAGCTTATCAAAAGGGTTAGAACTTTTGAATGGGGCATGGATGAAAATGTTCTGATTATAAAACTCATCCCTTATAATAGAATACCTCCACATGCAGATAAGGTTGTATTATTACTCAAGAAAGCTATTTTTGACTATATTGTAAACTATACATGTTACGAATGGCTTTTGATGGTTAAGCCGGAGCTTACTCCGGTCCCAGAGAGAAGGAATGAGGTTTTGATGTGGGACGTCGTAAAGTTTGTCAGTATGATAAGTGGAATGATCAGAAGAAGAGCTACAGACTTAGCTGGAATATAGAACGGAAGGAGAGGGGATACCTCTCCTTTTTTATCTCAATCGATTCTCGAATGCTTCGGATACAATAAATTCCATATAGTTCAGTGAAACATCCGTTCTAACACCTCCGGTTAATGCCACCATGAAGTATTTGAAAGCTTTGGACTTATTCATTTTGGTAACAAGATCGCGGATATCAACAATTCTTTCTTTACCAGAAATAAGGGTGAAGTGTTCAGCATCATTGGAGCCTAAAATGTACAGGCCGACATCCGAGAAAATTTCCAAGTTCTCCCCTCTAAACATTACCGGTTCACCACGTAGATATAAGTCTGACATTGCGCGTTTGACTATTCCTCTTAATGCAGTTTGTACTATTCGTTTATACGAGTTACTTCCCATCTTTATAGGTTTGGACAATAAGAGTATATTTGATATACTTCTATGGCTATTTTGCATATCATAAATACCAGAAATAACCGATTCGTTATCTATCAATGCGTAGCATTCAGGATACTTATTAGTGAAGTTCTTGATACAACAAGATATCTTAGACCATGTACTTGACTTCATATTAAACAAATAGGCATAAGGGTAGTCTCTATTTGCTATGATTAGCTCATTCTCTGGATAATTGTAACCTAATTCTGCATTTTCAAGGTATTGAGTAAACTCTACTAATGATAAGGTAAATGATCCTATCGCTGCAATCTTAGAAATGATAGGGGAAGAAATAACACATGATGGGAGATATCCAATCATATCATCAGATATTGATTTTGCAGTGTTTCCTGCTATCATCATGAGTCCACGTTTAGAAGCAAAGATAACGGCTTGATCTATGCCTTTAATAGATTTGGGATTTATACAGACGTCGCGTGTTATTGGTGTTTGTGTTGAATAGACTACATTGCCTGTTCCTACTGACATTGCATAAACTCCATCTGTGGCAAATACATACAATGGGTGTTGTCCAAATTGCCCTTGTGATAAAGCTGTGGTATTGGAGCATAGCCCGACTATTTCAGTATTTGTTGGTTGATAAGTCTGCGATGCAGGAAATACCATTGGACTATTTAAGGCCGATACTTTGAGTACGTTACGTGCTGTATAATTTGTGTTCTCTTCTGCGGGTATATCAGATTCGAGGTTTTGATCAATAGATATGTAATAGGAAGAAAGTACTAAACCATAACTATTTCTATCACCAGGTATTTTTCCCCATCTTTGAGCTGGCTGACAATAGTAGGCGATATCGAGGTAAGGGTGTTTTTGGAGTGAAAATACTTTTTTGAGAGTTTCCCCGGTCACTCCGCTGCTTGATTTAGGTGTTATAAACAGACTCATAGTATGTGCCCTTGAATCAGGGTATGTAAGAAAGGGAATTATTAACTGTTTAGATGATATCGTGTTTTTTACAATGGTTTCCCCTTGTTCTGTGCTAATGGTAGTACAAATCGTTAGATTATATTCTGTATTCGATTCTTGGGTCTGGCTCTCGTACCCGTAGATATATCCTTTAAAATAGGAGTAGTTGATGTTCGCCAAATGCAATCTTGAATTATAAACATAGCTTGTTTGGGCAGAAAAAGAGTGCTTTGTTTCGGATGTTATCAATTGCTCCTGAATAGAGATATTGTCTTTTGACCATTCATTAAGTCTCCAGGTCTGTTTACCTTTCAATGAAAATTCAGCAACTTTATAAAAACGATAGGCTTTCAGGAGCTGTTCTGTTTCGTTGTCGGTTCTTTGATATTGATTGTAGGTTATACTTCCGTATTTACTCTCTTCTTTTTCGAACCAGTCTATTGGAGATATAAACACATCAATGGAAACTACGAGAGGATTCAGATAAGATAAATCAAAATCATCGAAAGAGAAATCAATCTTGGTGCCCATTGCGCCAAATTCATAAGTGTAATCCTTGAATGTGGCGTTATTAGGCTCGTTATCATAATAAAAGAAAGGGTTTATTTGGCAAAATGATACTTTTCTACTATATCCCCCTCCTTTAAAGTCAAAGGTATAATCTATCTGGTTTCCGTGCTCTACCAAAAAGATTGGGGATTCCTTTATATATTCTCCCGAAGATGTTCTAAACGCATATTTGAGAAGGCAAGGACCAACAATATATTCCTCCTTGTTTAGTGTATCAATGCAATTGTCTAAATATCCAACAGCACTATAATCAGCAGTACGCATGAACTCTTCGCTTGTTAATGGATCAGATTTTCTACCACTAAGAAATTTAGAATCCGGGCAGATACTTATGACCTTAGGCTTTTGCGAGATTTTAATTTGTGGTACTTCAGGGATGGAAGCAACGTACTTGTATCCATCAACGTTGTTCTCAAATATCTCGTATAATATCTGAGTATCCGTTATACAACATGCAATATTCCCCAGAAAGGCTATGTCATTGACTTTCCCGGTCAGATCGGATGATAACCATTCAAAGTGTGAGTAATCTTCATTGAGAACTTGTATTCTCCCATCTGTTTTCAGAACAAGTACCTTTTTAGCAAGTGTGTGGTAGAACACTTTATCTGTATTGGCAAGTTCATGGATAAAAACAGGCTTTCCTATCGGTTCTACTGAATTATTTTTGATTCGTGCATTGATAACTTCCATGCACTGCCCGTCAGTTGAAATACCTTCATCAATACTCCGATTAATGCCGGTAAAAGGGATTTTTATTTTTTCCATTTTTCTGTAAAGTTATAGTGTTCGGTCTGATAAGTAGTTGATGAATTACAACTTTTGAAAATAAACGTTCCCATTATCCAATTTCAATTGTGTAATGAGAACGTTATATATTAAAAAAACTGTCCATGAATAACATTTGAATTTTATTTTCTGAAAAACATATCCCCGGATATTGAGCGTGCGGTATCATCACCGGTTAGCCGGATGTAATGGAAGAAATTCTGTTCGGTTCGGTGTCCGGTGAGTTTCATAATCTCAAACGTCTTCATTCGGCCAGTGAGGTACATATTGGTAGCTGCGGAACGGCGGGCGGTGTGGCTACTTATCAACTCCCACTTCTCACGGGTAACAGTCTTTAGCTGTCCTCCCTGGGTATAAGAATAAGTAATCAGATCATTTAGTCCGATTTCCTGCATGATTACTTTCAGGTACTTATTGAAATATTGGATGCAAAGCCCACTGGGAATATTACCATTATATTTCGCAAAGATTTCTTTCACGTAATCATGTGCAGGTACTTTCACGTCTACATTGGTTTTCTTGGTACGCTTTACGATATATCCGTTCTGAAGGTTATCTTTTGTAAGAGTCGAATAATCCGAATAACGCAAGGCTGTAAGGCAACCTACAACAAATAAGTCTCGAATGCGCTCTTTTGCCTTTCTCTTATCCTGATTGAGAAACTGGTAGTAATAGTTTTGAATTTAATCTATTGGTTTTTCGATTGGCATCCAGTGGGTAATACTTTCATCAGTGACATAACCATCCGTTACAAACCATCCACTTTCGCAATATCTTTTTTTCTTCCGAAGCCACCCTACTGCATAGTGCGTAACAGAATCTTTATCATAAAGAAAAACTTCTTGCCCTGGTTCTGGCAATTTATCTTTTATACTTATCCAAGGAGATTGTTTTCCCATCCATTGTGCACCAGCTTCGAAGGCTTCCCTGAGGATATACATTTCATGTATCTTCCCATCGTAATCCATTCCATAGTGATTTTCTACAGCTTCTATAGCTGCTTGTTCTAATGTCTGTTTCATATATGATTATTTTACGTTAATCTGCCATTTCAAATACTTTCACCGGAAGATACTTATCACTGATAACTGTAGTTTTATTCAGTGATATAAGCCCATTGATGGTATAGTTGCATCCTTTTTTACCTGTAGAATCATTGCTACCCGTTACGCGACCGATGCAATTGGAATATGCTCTATCTGGATCGGCACCGATTGCCTTAAAATCGCCAACAGACTGGACATGACCACACACTGGACAAACGAATTTCCAGTTATCAGGATTTTCCCCGAACCGTGCCTTTAATTCTTTCATCCAATCGATGAGTTTAATTACCCGACCATTGCCGTTCAACGCTGGCTGATTACATTCCTGGTAATAATTATTGTAGCAATAAGTGCGATCTTCTTCCCATGCCTGTATCACCTCATAGCACGATACATCCAATGCATTAGCATACTGTTGTGCCCGGTCGAGAATCCATTTGAATTTGTCGCAATATTTATGGGCACATTTGGATACTTGTCTGCAACAGGTTGTCATACCAAGTTTGATAAGAGCTGGATTAGTCTCTGGCTCCATGCGAGTGAATTCATGATTACATCCGTTGGGGTTGAAACACCCTTGCCCTTCGCTACAATCTTTTTTCACAGCCTCTGTTAATGATTCTATGCCTTTTTTCGTATTCATTTTTTTTATTGTTTTGATTCATTCGACAATTTCATCTATATCATACCATTCTACATCAGAATTATTCAATCCATAGTAAGCAATAAGCCCTTTATAGTCGATAATCCCATGATATTCAGTTTCAATTGGCTTTTCCAATCCAGCCTCTTTAATTGTTATTTTATAGTGTTTATATTCCATACTTTATAGTTTTACTCTAATTGTTTTAAATAATAATCGCATCTAAACCCTTTACGAGGCGCAAAGTCCGCAAAATCAAACGATTTAAACAGCCACATCTTATTTGCCCATCTCGCAAGGTCTAACTCGTATTGTTTAAGCTTCCTTTCATTCGTGAAATCCCGATAGGGTTGCACAAATGGAGTAATACCCAAACTTTTCAAAGTGTTAAGCCGAAATAAATCCTGCTCAACAGTGGAGTTAAAACCGACCAAAACATAGCAAGTAATCTTGTAAGGCTTCACATACTTAATCATCTCCTTTAGTCGATCCGTTAGATCAATCTGAGGTAAATCCCAAGCAATATGAATATTCTGTTTCATTTTCAGTTTATTCAACCAATAAGCTTGTTCTTCATTCATGATTCGGACATCTACACCGTGTAACTTTATAGGCTGTTTAGCCTTCAATAGATAATCCACAGCATATTTCCATTCAGGATTAGCAAAAAAGTTGTTGTCTAACACCTCAATCCATTTTCCTTTTGGGTTCAGTTCCACCGGTTCCACGGTCTGAATGTATCCCTCTTTCTCACGAACCAGACAAAACGGACATTTTCGGATACAACCTCTTGAAAAGAACTGAATAGAAAAAGGATATTGTGGATAAATGGAATAATCCATTAACCGACTGTTTTCTATCACTTCGGGAAGTCTGCTTGCAATGTTATAGCCTGTACCGCCTTTCTCTATAATATCAGCCTGCAACGTTAGATAGTTGAAATCAGGAGTGAAAGTAAACACCTTACTCGCCATTACTTTGTCATATTGATTAAAAGGGGTAGCCCATTCCACCTGATCGCCTATTGCCTTGTGATATGCAGACGCACGCATAAGAGCGAAATTTGGGAAGTTATGACCGTCAACGTCGATTAATCCGATGTTCATTACTATTCAGTTATTAGTTAATCCCAAAATCCTATCTGAATCAATTCATCGCCATTCTTAACAGCTATAATGCCTTTACCTTCCTCCGTCTTTTTGAAATTATAATCATCATCCAATATCCGAAGGAACACTTTTCCGTAATTAGAAAATTGAGAATGCTGTTCGTCATTGAGAGCAACAGCTTTCACCGTTGCCCCATTTTTATCTACATATTTAAAAATTACACCTTTCATATCTTTATTTTATTGAATTATTCCACAAACACATTCGATTAGTAGTATGAAAAAAGTAACAGTAAAAAGAGATTTCCAGAACCTTATTTTCTTTTTATTTCTTTCTTCTGATTTCTTGTAAATTTTGTCAAATAGCTTTTGACAATCATCTTTGTAATGCTCAAATTTCTTTTCAACATAACCTGTAATGTCATCAACAATGGCATACTTTATCTTTTCTGGAACAGACATAGGATAACCTCTTTCGCTATAATTCAATTCAGTTATGACAGAATGACCTACAAGTTCTTCCACTCCTCTTATCCTAAATTCCAATTTGATAGGATTCATACCATCATTAAGATAAGTCCTGAATTTCTTTTCAGCCAGTTTCTCTATTTTCTCGCTATTCATTTTTGCTATACGCTCTATTTCAAGAAAATATTTCTCATCTACGACATAGGCGGTTGAATCAAATTTATATCTAAACTTTATTTCACTCATCTTTTTTCTGTATTGAGGGTTATTGTTTTTCTTCATCCTTCAAAAAGCCACTCCGATCAGGATATATCTTTTGTTCCAATATCTCCATTTCTTCAATAGCTTTATAGGCATTATTTATATCATCTTCACGATATGGATTATTAGGATTATCACCGAATAAACCATATATGACCTTGTATGAGAGCATATGAGCACGTTGTCTATCAATATACTTTTGTTCACAAGTTGCGGTTCCGTCAAGTGTCCCGCCCAAACTGTTTGTAACAGTCATAAGCCTTGCTAATAATTCCTTTTGAGTTTTATTCATTTCTTTCTTGTTATTAGTTAAATAAAAAGTGCCCAAACTTAGATACCGCCCGGGCACAAAAAAGGCGGTGAAGTGTTGAACTTACCGCCTTATGTTAGTTAAACTTGTTTAGGTAGATTTTCCTTCCCTTTTTCCAGCATCTCTTTAAAATCAATCCCTTCTTTTTTATCTTTCTCTGCAAAATACATGAACAAGTCAGCCCCACAGATATAACCTAAAAAGACATCTATCGTATAGTTTGTTATTCCTTCTTCTACGGCTTTAACTTGTTCTATTCTTATTTGTCCTTTTTGTGCCACTGCATACCTCGATAGACCTTTTGATTCTCTAAATGCTTGCAATGCTTGTCCTAAGACTTCTCTGTAATTTTGTTTATCCATATCACCTAATATTAAAGTATTTCTTTATATAACTTTGGGACACTCCAGTCTTTTCAGACAAGGCTTTAACTTCAGAATGCTTGGCAAACCGTGACAAGGAATATCCCTTCAATTTTTCATCGTTGCTTGTGCGATACTGGGCGATCAAATCAGGGACAACTTTACAGGGAAAATCATCATCCACTTCTTCATTAGCATTCTTGAAAGCATGCATATCATAAGTACCATCTTTCCAATCGTTTATTACTTCTTGAAAGTCAGAAATTTCATATCCCCTTTTCTCACACACAGCCTCTATTTGGCTTTCAATAGAAAGAAGCTCATTACATGCAGACCTTATATAAAGGTAGATGTCATTTGAACCTCTAAGAGAGGTATTCGGTTCATGATCTGAAACTCTTACTTTTAATCCGTTTATTTGATAATACTTGCTCATATTGTTTATTGCTTTATTTCTTATGATGCAAATATACTACAAATATTTGTAGTATCAAAGAAAATACTACAAATATTTGTATGTTGTATAACATTAAGCGGTAAATCCAATACGTCAAAGATCAACTATCGATTCTATAAGGTTCGTTTTTTCTTTTATTTAAATTACACAAATAGCGATTGCTGGATACGTGATAACACAAATTTATTCGCATCAGCAAAGAACTTTTTTTTAATCTCAAATCCGTATGCCCTGCGTCCCAACTGGGCAGCAGCTAATAAGGTAGAACCGCTTCCGGCACATGGATCAATAACGACATCACCTTTGTCGGTGAATATCTCTATCAGTCTACGAAGCAAAGGAACCGGCTTTTGCGTGCTATGAACCTTCGGAGTTTCATTGTCCAACACCCAATCAAAGCAATTGAAGATCATCCGACCATCGTTGTTAAACTTTGGAAGTTTATCACGGTAAAGCAACAATCCATATTCACAATTGCCGACTATCTTCATATTGGCTTTCAAGACTTGCGCTGAAAAGTTCTTTCTGAATACAAGATTGATGTAATTATTCAGCCCATATCTTTTACCCAGTTCAATATACCGGAACTGGTCTTCAAATTCACAAAAGATTATCATGCAAGGCGCCTTGCCTTTTTCCTTGGGTTCCTTTACAAGCATTTGGGAACAGAAGTGCATAAACTCTGCCGGGCTAAAATCTTTATCGGTATCAAAGAATTGTTTGCCGGCCTTATCACTTTCCCCGTTCTTGTTATCTCCGTCCACATACCATGAAGGGTTAGAAGCATAAGCACTATTGCCTAAATTGTAAGGGACATCAGCTATAATTAGTTGAGCCTTGGGAATGCCATAGACTTTATAATTCTGGAAATGATCATTATATAGTTCTATTTCTTTCATTTCTTAATAGATTTTGTTTATTGATAACTTTTTGGCATTCACGTAGTTTCTTGAGCAAAAATTTGCCTGGTTGGTTAATGCCGCCTTTTTTGATTTCGACAATTAGCTTCTTACACTCTTCGAATAATCTGGGATCCTTAATATACAATCGTACTGAATCAGCATCAGATTGTGTGAGGTTTACCAGCAAGAAGACATAAGTAAAGTAATTTTCATGGGACATAACTTTTATTTGTCCGGCCCGTTCCATTCCTTGTAACTTCTGTAGGATTTCATAGAAGTTGCACATGGAAGGAGCATCTAACCATTGCTTGACGAGACTCAAACCAAATGATGATTCTTTCCCGTTTTCGGTCAGACGCATAGCTTCCCATACATCATTCTCATTTACGCCAGGTTTTCCTCTTAATGCTGATTTAATATCAAAGTATTTTTCTAAAGGAGGAGACGAAGTTGTTCTTCCTCCTCCGGCCGACGAAGCGCCCCCGTGAGGGGGAGTTTGAGGAGGAGTTTCTTTTAGTATACTTTCTTTTAGTTTACTTTGTGGTGAAATGTCTGCATTTGTCTTATCAATGTTTACATTTTCCTCTAAAATGTGCACATTAGGGAATTTCGATACATCGATAAGCAAAAATTCACGTCGGGCTTCAACGCATTGGCGACGCTTGACTGCTTCAAAATAGCGGCTTTGTATACCACGAGAAGTTAATATCTGGAACCTTTCAAAAACCCCTTTATCAAAAAAGGAACGTTTGACCAACCCCTTTACAACTTCTTTCACCAAGTCCGAAGCAATGCCGGCACCCACTTTCCGCGAGAAAAGCAAACACTCGTCATCACCCCATTGGTAGTAATAGCCTTCTTTATATATTTTGCAGAGCAAGCGAATAGCAATGTAGGCTCCCTTTATGCCAAATTCACCTTCTATAAGTGCTAACTTGTCATCATCGAAGAAATCAACGTTAAATGAGAAATAATCTATACCGTTTGAATTAGCCATCTGTATAAGCATTAAAGTGTTCAATAACAGGCGGACGCTTAGTCAGCTCAAAGTAGAAACAGAATCTTCTTGAATCAGCCACTAGCCGTTTGCCTGTACGTTGACATTCTGAGATTATGGGGTCTTTCTTCCATTGCATTAATCGCCGTTGACGGCAGTCAAAACAACGTATTGCTTGGGCTTTATCCATATTGTTACACATTACTTAGGTAATCTTTAATTTCGCGCATAAAGTCTTCAAGAGAACGGCAGATAACATACTTGTTGCCGTTGAGTTCTGTCTTTTGCTGCCAACGTTTCTGAGTGTCGGACTGGCGCCCTGCAGGTGTTTTCATTTCAATGCATAGGGCACCATAGAACCGATTACTTTTTAGAAAAATGAGATCGGCGACGCCAGTGGTAATGCCTTCGCCTTTCATGCGGGCAGCTTCGCCTTTATTACGGGAGCCACCATTCGGTATGGCAAATAGGATATCTTTCATTGTTGGATATTGAAGATGAAACCACCGGACACAATTACATTGTATCCGGTGTTCTTCATCGTCATGGCGTCTCTTTACCTTTTGCTGGTTTTCCTTTTCAAGCATCTCTTTCAGTGTCATAACTATTTTCTTTTTGGGGCGTTACTATAGTATCTTTTCCCGTTTTATCTATTATGAGTTTTTTATTGGCTACAGTGATGATGGTTTTACAGCCTTCCGGGATTGATTGGAAAAATCTGCTTATTACCGGTGAGTTAGTATTATCTCCTGCTTTACTACTAGCAGCATCTTCTTCTTCTATGGTTGTGTAAGGGTACACGTCTATGATGGGCGTTTCGGCTATTGATGCTATCTGATAATCGGCCATCGAGCCTTTCATTCCCTCATCCAGTTTCTTTACCGCATCGCGCAAGTCGGCGGCTTGCACCAATACGTTGGTTGCCGTTTTCTTTTCAGCTCCGCTCTTTTCATCCAGAGTGATGAAGACCAGTTTGCATTTGAACCAGCGATCTGCGGCTTCTTCTTCGCTTGGGAATAATTCGCTGTAGTTAGCACGTTTGATGTCCGATACCGTAAACTCTCCTGAAATAAACGGTGTCATTTCCTCAATAATACGTGCTTCTGCTTCCGTGAAGCTGAGTGCGTCTACTAGATAAGGTTCGGTTACTTTCTTGTTCATTCCGTTTTCCATTACTTTTTCGTAGCGGATTTTGCACTCAAACCATGTATGCATTGCCATAATTTCTTTGTTTTTTAATTATGAATTTATATTCTTGTTATAAAACTGACCACAAAGATAATGCAAACGAAGGGTAGAATAAAATGAATCTATTCATTTTTTTATGGGAAGAGCGGAATTGAAATCTTACAGAGATGCGGTCGTTTTCTTTCATGGTGACTCTTTTTATCCCCCATGCTAATCTTGTTCGCATGTTGCGGTAAAGGCCGTTACATGTCGCGGTAAAGACCGTTACATGCCGTGGTAAAGGTCGTTACAATATGGGGTAAAGACCGTTACATGCTGAGGTAAATGCTTTTACATTATGATGTGAACAGCTGGTAAATGCAATGCATTCATAATTAGATAATTAACGTTTCAAGAACTTAATAATAGGACTTGTGGGAAGCTGAAAAGGAAAAATAGTCTATTATAGAAAAGAAAGAAGATTTTTTCTTGTTTCTTTTTATAACCAGCTTCCGGTATGGAAATGTGTATTCCTACATAATTTGCTTTGCCATCTTCGAAATGAGTGATGTAAAATAAAAGGGGTAAAGTGCGCGAACTTGCTGTATTTCATAGCTTAATGATATTGTGATTTTTCACTGTTATTGCTGTTCTTTGGAACTGTTAAACCTATAAAAACAACAAAATTATGGTAGTAGCTTATTTAAGAGTGAGTACAGAAAAGCAGTTTCTGGCTAATCAGCGTGAAGAACTTCTGCGCTTTGCAGAGAAAAATGGATTGAAGATTGACAAGTGGTACACTGAGACAGTGAGCGGTAGTGTGAGTAGCAAGGAGCGAAAGCTGTCGGGGATGTTGAACCGGATGCAGCGGGGGGATGCGTTGATTGTAACGGAGATTTCAAGATTGAGTCGCACCTTGTTAGAAATCATGACCATTCTCAATTCGTGTATAAAGAAAGAAATTATTTTATACAGCACGAAAGAGGGATATGTTTTTCAAAATGACATTAACAGTAAAGTATTGGGGTTTGCATTTGGATTGATGGCGGAGATAGAGCGTAATTTGATTTCCATGCGGACTAAGGAAGCGTTGGCAAGACGAAAACAGGAAGGTGTCAAGTTAGGACGTAAAAAAGGAACCTGTCCTGCAATGCGAGTACTCCGTGAGAATAAAAGACGTTTGATGCGTGAATCCAAGCGAGGTGTTTCTTGTTCGGAATTAGCTCGTCAGATGGGGGTATCCAGAACCACTATGCATCGCTTTCTGAGGTGTAACTAATGAAAAAGCGAGTTGGCGAGTTCCTGTTGCCAGGTTCTTTAGTCAACTCGTTTTTCCGGGCTGGATTGCTACTTATCCTACTGGAATTTCTTTTTCTTCATTTTTATCTCTCATACTTCTTCCTCGCTTATGAAGGTTCTTCAACTCAAAAGACAACATAATGCGGAAAAATCCGATAATAAGGAATGCAAATGAGATCATGTAGACAGCATACATGGCACCTATTGCCGGTTGCCACAGAATGAGGAGTGAACAAATCACAGCTAATATGCCGAAGGCAATATACCATCCCCAGTCTCTGGTACCATATCTTTTCAGATCCATGGCATAGCCGATGGAAGAAAAGCCGCGGAACATTAACCAGAATGCAATGATGAATGGAATTACTTCCATGCTTAACAGCGGATAAGCTATCAGATAGAAACCTAATATCATGTCGATGATACCGCCTGCCAGATACCAACCCCAGCTGGAAACATTCTTCCGGTTGCTTACGGCGAAAGAAATCTCTAACAAACCGCTGAACAGCATCGATATACTGAACAGAATACTCAAAACTGCATAACCGCTGAACGGAGCAAACATCAGACTTATAGCAACTACTACATAGAGTATACCAAGTAGGAGAGACATCCACCAGTTTTTTACTTCGCATTGAAGTTCATCAAATAAAGTTTTCATGCAAATTTAATTTTAAATGGTTATTGTAATCATGTTTGTGAGAGTAACAATTTGCAGTTGGAAAAGTTTTGGGCGAACTTTTCCAACAGTTCGTTTGTTATATAGACATATAAAACAAGAAAACTATGGCTACAACAAAATTTAAAGGACAGCCGGTTAAGATTATCGGTGAGTTTATAAAAGTAGGGACAGTTGCTCCCGACTTTGAGTTAGTAAAAACAGATCTTTCTTCTTTCTTTTTGAAAGATTTGAAAGGTAAGAATGTAATATTGAATATCTTTCCAAGTTTGGATACCAGTGTTTGTGCAACATCTGTGCGCAAGTTCAACAAGCTGGCAGCGAGTCTGCCAGATACAGTGGTTTTGGCGATTTCCAAAGATTTGCCTTTTGCCCATGCACGGTTCTGTACTACGGAAGGTATTGAAAATGTAATTCCTTTGTCTGATTTCCGTTTCTCTGATTTTGATGAAAGTTACGGTGTGCGTATGGCAGATGGACCGTTGGGTGGCTTGCTGGCACGTGCAGTAGTTATTGTCGGTAAGGATGGAAAGGTTGCATATACTGAACTGGTACCTGAAATTACCCAGGAGCCGGATTATGACAAAGCAATAGAGGCTGTAAAGTAGTAAACCTCAGATTTTAATAAGCAATTAGAAAAGACCAGGTGTATAGTAGTCGTGAGATTATTATACACCATTTCTTTTTTATACCTGTATCTAACTATTGTATAAAATTCCAATGTGTTTTTCGGATATTTTTGATTGATTTATAGTAAGTAACTGGCTTTTTTTGTTTTACTTTGCGTCCCATAAATCAAGTATTAATGGTTAATTGATAAAGAAAAAGATGGAACGAGGTTTAAAAGACTACGCCCTACTCATGCTGAAAGGTGTGGGAATGGGAGCAGCCGATGTGGTTCCCGGTGTATCGGGGGGAACAATTGCTTTTATTGTAGGTATTTATGACGAATTGATAGATTCGATAAAAAGCATTAACGGAAAAAGTTTAAAGTTGTTTTTCACAGGAAAATGGGGAGCATTCTGGAAAGCGATTAACGGTAATTTTCTGATCTCTCTGCTGGCGGGAATTGGAATCAGCGTATTTTCATTAGCTAAAATTATCACATGGTTGCTTACGGACCATCCGGTTATGGTTTGGGCTTTCTTTTTCGGACTGGTACTGGCATCCACATGGTTTGTAGGAAAAGACATAAAGGAATGGAACAAGAAAACGATTCCGGCATTTATTATAGGTGTGGCAGTTGCATATTATATTACGGTAGCAACTCCTGCTGAAACTCCTTCCAACTTATTTTTTATATTCCTTTGTGGAGCGATTGCCATTTGTGCTATGATATTGCCGGGTATATCGGGAAGTTTTATTCTGGTACTGTTAGGTAAGTACTTCTTTATAATGGAAGCTGTCAAAACACTTGATATAACGGTTTTATTAGTGTTTTTTGTGGGTGCTTTTATTGGAATAACTTCTTTTTCACGGATTCTTTCGTATGCATTAAAGCATTTCCGCAATATAACATTGGCTGTATTGACAGGTTTCATGTTGGGTTCACTAAACAAAGTGTGGCCTTGGAAGGAAACCATAGAAACTTTTACTGATAATCATGGAGTAGTGAAGCCATTGGTTGAAAGTAATATTCTGCCCAATCAGTATGTTGTTGAGGCTGTAGTATTGATGATAGTGGGTTTCTTCCTGGTATATTTTCTGGAAAAGCTTTCTACTCGTAGTGCTAAATAAGAGATAACAAACAAATATCTTGATGGTATATATAAAATAGAGAGTAAAGATTCCTTTACTCTCTATTCTTTTTTATTGCAATGCTTTTATGATGTTTTGCATATAAGCGGCCAGGTCTTCCCGGTCTTCGCTTTCCATAAGCATCTGCATCTTCTCCAATTCTTTTAAATCGAATGGGCGGGGGCATTTCTGATTATACTTTATGAAGTTCTCTTTATCATGCAGTGTCATGTAGAGTACCGTCAACTTCTCGTTGATACCATCAAAGTCCGGTTCCAATTCGCAGACACGTTCAAAAGCTATCTTGGCATAATCCAGATAACCGATTTCCATGCTATGCATACCTATTTCATTCCAAGTGTCGGCAGTAGGGGAGCAATTCAAGGCCTTTGCCCACTGCTTTATTCCTTTGTCGTAGTCCCCTTCTTCAATGTATATGCGACCCTCTATCAGAAGAGATTCCGGCTCTTCCGGTGACAGTTTATGTGCTTTTTTACAATATTGGTGTGCTTTACGTTTCTTCCCCATCTTGGAGAGGCAAAGCCCTGCATTGGCATATAAGCTGGGCAGTATTGGAGAAGCAATTTCATCTGTTTCATTTTCCAGAATTGCTTTTTCCAGATTTTCATAGCCTTCCTTCCATTCTCCTTTGGATACCTTGCATAATCCAATGTATGTATAGATAAATTCGGGAGCAAGTCCATGAAGCTCCTCCGCTTTCTGATAATACTCCAGAGCAGCATCTTCGTTACCTAATTGGTAGAAGCAATGCCCTTTCATTACATAGGCGTCTGCAAATTCATCGTCACCCACCAATGCATAATCGCAAGCATCAATAGCTTGGTTGAAGTTCATCTCTTCGAAGTGGCATCTTGCCAATCCGAACCAGTAAGGAGCCGAATATGGATTCATGTCTATGAGGCGGTTATACAAAGGAATTGCTTCCTCGGTCATGCCTTTGCCATAAAGGCAGTCTGCAACCACGGCAATATAGGCTTCTTCATCAGAATATTCTTCCTTTACCGGATCAAGCCATGCCAAGGCTTTATCCGGATACCCCATGTCAAGATACATATAGGATACATCTACCACATTTGCCAGATCAGCTTTATCTTCAATCGTGTCGAGTAACTGTTCGGCATCATCCAGTTTACCTTCACTCAATAGCAAATGGGCACGCACCACTTTTGCTTCCGGCGAATAAGTATCGGGAAGATTTTCAATGATTTCACGTGCTTTCGCTTTCTTTCCGTTATCCAGATGCAGGTAAGCGTATTCAATCATAAGTTCAGTGCTATCGGGATGCAGCTTTAATCCATATTCTGCAATCTCAAAAGCCTTATCATATCTTTTCTTTGTACCATACCAGTCGGCAAGATCAGCTAACTCATCTGCATCCTGATAGAACGGTTTGTTTTCGGACATTGCCGCTTCATATTGTTCGGCAAGTTCCTGTAACTCTTTATCCCTGCCGGACAGCAGGTTTTTATTGCTCATTAATTGTTTACTCCTATAATCCTATTTTTATTTATTTATTTTGCCCCAGGTATCTTTCAAGCCTACAGTGCGGTTGAATACCATTTTCTCAGGTGTGGAGTCTGGATCTACGTTGAAATATCCGATGCGCTGGAACTGCAAATAAGTAAGCGGTTTCATGCCGGCGGCGTATTTTTCAATGTAGCAATGAGGCAATATATTCAGTGAGTCCGGATTGATGATGTCTTTCATCGCTTCCAGTGCATCACAGTTTTTAGCTTCGCGGATAGCAGCCAGTTCGTCACGTGGATTTTCCACTTTCCAAAGGCGGTCGTAGAGGCGTACTTCTGCTTCAAGGCAATGATCACAACTTACCCAGTGCAGGGTACCTTTCACCTTACGGTTTGCTTCGGGCATACCGCTCTTGGTGTTCGGATCATATTCGCAATATACTTCAACTACTTCTCCGGCTTCATTTTTCTTGCAACCGGTACATTTCACGATATAAGCATTCTTTAAGCGTACTTCCTGGCCCGGAGTCATACGGAAGTATTTCTTCGGAGCATTTTCCATGAAGTCTTCACGTTCCATCCACAGTTCGCGGCTGAACTCAATGAGATGGCTGCCTTCTTCCGGTTTTTCCGGATTATTGATTGCCTCCAGTTCTTCCACTTTTCCTTCCGGATAGTTGGTGATAACCAGTTTCACCGGATTCACTACCGCTGAGATACGCGTAGCACGGGTATTAAGGTCTTCGCGTACGGCACTTTCCAGTAGAGCGAATTCATTAAGTGCATCGTATGTGGTATATCCTATTTTATCAATAAATTTGTGGATAGACTCAGGTGAGTATCCGCGACGGCGGAAACCACAGATAGTCGGCATACGGGGATCATCCCATCCGTTCACCAGTTTTTCTTTTACCAGAATCAGCAGGTTGCGCTTGCTCATCAGGGTATAGCTGAGATTCAGCTTGTTGAATTCATACTGATGGGGGCGGTTATCATCCAGATCTTTACCCTCCTTTACCCAGTCTACAAAGAGATCGTAGAGCGGCCGGTGGGGAACAAATTCCAATGTACAGAGAGAGTGCGTTACACCTTCAAAGTAGTCACTTTGTCCGTGAGCGAAGTCATACATCGGATAGGCCTTCCACGTTGTCCCTGTACGGTGATGCGGATGGTTCACTACGCGATAGATGATAGGATCGCGGAAGTGCATATTCGGGTTTGCCATATCAATCTTGGCACGAAGCACCATGGCGCCTTCTGCTATTTCACCTGTATTCATTTTCTTGAACAGGGAGAGGCTTTCCTCTATCGGACGGTTACGGTAAGGGCTTTCTATACCCGGTTGGGTAGGAGTGCCTTTCTGCTGTGCTATTTGTTCCGAAGTCTGCTCGTCGATATATGCTTTACCTTCTTCAATAAGGCGGATGGCAAAGTCCCACAATTGCTGGAAGTAATCGGATGCGTAGTATTCATTACCCCACTGGTAACCCAGCCATTGGATATCTTCCTTGATAGCTTCTACATATTCCACATCTTCTTTGGTCGGATTCGTATCATCGAAACGCAGATTGCAAATGCCATTGTGGTCGGCTGCAATACCAAAATCAAGGCAAATAGCCTTGGCATGTCCGATGTGGAGGTATCCGTTGGGCTCCGGCGGGAAACGTGTTTGCACTTTACCACCATTTTTACCCTCTTTCAAGTCTTTCTCAACAATTTGTTCAATGAAGTTGAGGCTCTTTTTTTCGCCTGCTTCTTCGCTCTTAATATCTGCCATAATGCTGTCTGTTTTCGTATTCCGTGCAAAGATAGGAGAAAAAAATGAAGAATGAAGAATGAAGAATGAAGAATTCACCTTGCGGCATACTTACATAGCGCGGTTAAATTCTTCATTCTTCGTTCTTCATTCTTCATTTACCGGAATATATCCACTCTTTTTAATGATTTCCTGACCTGCAGGTGAAAGGATGAAATGAATGAGAGGGGTTGCTTGTTCGGAGTTTTCTGTGTTATAATAATAGTATAGAGGCCGCACAATGGGGTAACTCTTATCTGTAGCACTCTCCATAGTAGGTGGGGCAAAGTGTGTCCCGTCGTAAGATATGGACAGTGATTTGACGCGAGGGGAAAGATAAGCCAATCCTACGTATCCTATTGCTCCCTTCGTTTGGCTGACAGATTGTATAATGGCACCGGTGGCAGGCATAGAGAGGCTGCTGCTCATGTAATTTTTATTTTTGAGAACACTTTCTTTGAAGAATTCATAAGTACCCGAAGATGTTTCGCGAGAGTACACCACGATTTTACGGTCATCTCCACCCACTTGCTTCCAATTCGTAATCTTACCTCGGAAGATATCTTCCAGTTGTTGGCGCGTCAGTTGCTTTACGGGATTGGAGGGGTGAACCACAACGGCAAGGGCATCGTAAGCTACGATCACTTCTTCCACTTCTTTTCCGGCTGTCTTTACTTTCATCTTCTCACTGAATTTAATGGGGCGGGATGCCATGGCAATATCTGTCGTTCCGTCCAATAGAGCGGAAATACCCACTCCGGTGCCACCACCGGTTACGGTAACACGGGCGTCGGGATTGAGGGCCATAAATCTTTCGGCAGTCTGTTGTGCTACAGGCAGTACGGTGTCACTGCCTTTGATGCGTTGCGCCTGTAGGCTGCTTACAGCTAATGTCAGGAGTAGGATGATACTTATTGTTTTCATTTTATTCAAAATTGTTTTTGATTCTATTTATAATGAATTTTATTATACTTGAAATGGGGTGATAATAGAACCCAAATATTATTCTATTTGTTTATTGATTGCAAATAAAACAATTGCGCATTACAATCTAATTACAAAACTTGTGTTTTTGGAGGTTGTAACGCTTTTGTAATAGGTTTGAAACATTTCTTTCAAACCTTAGTCACACTTTCTTAACATCGACGCGGTTTCTTTGCATACGAAATTCAATAGGCATTTATGAAGAAGCTTTTTGAGAAAATAATAGAAGGAGTGTTAGCTTGTAGCGGTTTTGTAACAAGCATCACCATTGTGCTCATCATTCTGTTTCTCTTTTCCGAGGCGTTGGGACTGTTCAACAGCCGGGTCATTGAAGAAGGATATGTATTGGCACTGAATAAAGATAATAAGGTAAGTGAGCTAACCCCAGCTCAGATAAAAGATGTTTTCGATGAGGAGATAACAAACTGGAATGAAGTCGGGGGGCAGGATATGCCCATCCGGCTTTTCCGTTTGGAAGATATCACTCAGTATTATACCGAGGAAGAACTGGGGGCAGCTTATGAACATGCCGGAGTAAAGATTACCGAACTGGTGGAACGTACGCCAGGCATTATTGCTTTTGTACCGCAACAGTTTATTGTTCGTCCGGATTCCGTCCACTTATTGCAGGATAACACCATTTCGGTGAAAGATGTCTTTGCGGGGGCGGAATGGTTTCCGACGGCTACACCTGCCGCACAATTCGGTTTTCTACCCTTAATAACCGGTACACTGTGGGTGAGTTTATTTGCCATCCTGATAGCATTGCCTTTTGGGCTTTCAGTTGCTATCTATATGTCCGAAGTGGCAAATTCCAGGATACGTAATCTGCTGAAACCGATCATTGAGTTGCTGAGTGGCATTCCATCGGTGGTCTATGGTTTCTTCGGACTGATTGTGATTGTACCATTCATCCAGAAAGTATTCAATCTGCCTGTGGGTGAAAGTGGATTGGCGGGAAGCATCGTATTGGCTATAATGGCATTGCCTACGATTATAACGGTGACGGAAGATGCTATGCGCAACTGTCCCCGTGCCATGCGGGAAGCCAGCCTTGCATTGGGGGCTTCACAATGGCAGACCATATATAAGGTGGTGATACCTTATTCCGTATCAGGTATCACTTCCGGTGTGGTATTGGGAATCGGACGTGCTATCGGCGAAACAATGGCGGTACTGATGGTGACAGGTAATGCGGCAGTCATACCGCATACCATTCTGGAACCGTTGCGTACCATACCTGCAACGATTGCAGCGGAACTGGGAGAAGCACCTGCCGGGGGAGCACATTATGAAGCCTTATTTCTTTTGGGTGTAGTGCTGTTCTTTATTAGTTTGCTGATAAACTTCACGGTAGAAGCTGTGTCAGCCCGGAAAAGATAATGTCTTATAGAGAAAAGAAAAATAAGTATGATAGATAGGAAACATCTTTCGCAACGTATTGCATTCGGAACATTCCGTTTGCTGAGCCTGACAGTGGTGGGGATACTCTTTGCCATTCTCGGCTTCATTATATATAAAGGTGTGGGAGTTATTAGCTGGGAGTTCCTGACTACTGCCCCCACGGACGGCATGACGGCAGGAGGTATTTTCCCCGCCATTGTCGGAACATTCTATTTGATGATAGGCAGTGCCCTGTTTGCCTTTCCGGTAGGAGTGATGAGTGGAATCTATATGAATGAGTATGCGCCGAAAGGCTGGGTAGTCCGGTTCATCCGAATGATGACAAACAACCTGAGCGGCATACCTTCCATCGTCTTTGGTCTTTTCGGTATGGCTTTATTTGTTAACTATATGGGATTTGGCGATAGCATCCTGGCCGGTTCACTTACGTTGGGATTGCTGTGTGTACCTTTAGTTATCCGTACCACAGAGGAAGCGTTGAAAGCCATTCCCGATACTCTACGTGAGGGAAGCCGTGCGTTAGGGGCCACCAAGTTGCAGACTATCTGGCACGTTGTTCTGCCTATGGCGATGCCTAATGTGATTACGGGGCTGATTCTGGCTCTGGGACGTGTCTCCGGCGAGACTGCACCTATCCTGTTTACTTGTGCCGCCTATTTCCTTCCACAACTCCCCACAAGTATACTCGACCAGTGTATGGCATTGCCTTATCACCTGTATGTTATTTCTACCAGTGGCACGGATATGGATGCCCAGCTTCCGCTGGCTTATGGCACCGCTCTGGTTTTAATCGTAATCATCCTTTTGGTAAACCTTCTGGCGAATGCTTTGCGGAAGCATTTCGAGAAAAAAGTAAAGATGAACTAACGGGAATAAAACAGTAAACAAAATGATTGGTAAAATAGAAGCAAATAATGTAAACTTCTGGTATGGAGATTTCCATGCTTTGAAAGGTATCAGCATGTCGATAGAAGAACGTTCGGTAGTAGCATTTATCGGACCTTCGGGATGTGGCAAATCCACTTTCCTCCGGTTGTTCAATCGCATGAACGATCTTATCCCGAATACCCGCCTGACAGGTGAGATTCATATCGATGGAGAGAATATCTATGGAAAAGATATTCAGGTAGATGAACTTCGCAAGAAGGTAGGTATGGTATTCCAGCGTCCTAACCCTTTCCCGAAAAGCATCTTTGAGAATGTAGCTTATGGGCTTCGCGTGAATGGCGTGACAGACAGTAGCTTCATCCGCCAGCGTGTAGAAGAATCCCTGAAAGGGGCAGCTTTGTGGGATGAGGTAAAGGATAAGCTGAAAGTTTCTGCCTATGCACTTTCCGGCGGTCAGCAGCAGCGTCTTTGCATAGCTCGTGCCATGGCTGTATCTCCCTCCGTGTTACTGATGGATGAACCGGCTTCTGCACTCGATCCCATTTCTACGGCTAAGGTAGAAGAACTTATTCACGAACTGAAAGAGCAGTATACGATTGTTATCGTTACACACAATATGCAGCAGGCTGCGCGCGTTAGTGATAAGACAGCGTTCTTTTATCTGGGGCAAATGGTGGAGTTTGATGATACCAAGAAAATATTTACGAACCCTGATAAAGTGGAGACCCAGAATTACATTACGGGACGCTTCGGGTAGGCATTTGTTTTCTGTGGAGAAATAAACAGGAACTGCAGGTCTTCTTTAATTTATAATACAAGTAATCTTAAAATAGAAATTTATGGTAAAGTTTATCGAATCGGAACTCGTCTTGCTGAAAAAAGAAATAGACGAAATGTGGACCTTAGT
>OGMW01000421.1_pt1 | contig 46203 bp, 48 predicted proteins | sample 1573281 | NCBI WGS metagenome assembly OGMW01 (sample SAMEA2581907, study PRJEB24529) | metagenome | biome: Human gut stool | place: China | collected 2011 | reverse complement strand
GGGGGCTTACGCTGTAACGCCCCCGCCGCACCGGCCTGTATGTGAGAAAACCGGGGAACGGCGCTGGAACGTAGGGGCGGGGCTTGTCCCCGCCCGGAGAGGATTTCCCCAGCGCAGGGGCATTGAGGCGACCACCAGGGCCGCCCCCACAGTTGCCCAGAACCGTGAGAGGATCTGCCGGTACCCAGTCCGTTCATCGGGACGGAGGGTGGTAATTTCCCTCCCGCCGGTGTATACTACGGTTTCAGAAAGATTTTTCTTGACCTTCCACCCGGTAGAGGGTGTATGGTAGGGCTGTCAGAGGTGATACACAGTGAAGATCAACGAGGTCGAGCAGCTGGTCGGCGTCACAAAGCGAAACATCCGCTTCTATGAAAAGGAGGGGCTTCTCTCCCCCGGTCGGACGGACAACGGCTACCGGGACTACGGCGAGGCGGACGTGGAGGCCCTGCGGAAGATCAAGCTGCTGCGGAAGCTGGACGTCCCCCTGGAGGAGATTCGGAGGATGCAGCAGGGCACCCTGACCCTCACCGACGGCGTGCGGCGGCACATCATCCAGTTGGAGCGGGCCCAGGACAATCTGGCCACCATGCGCTCCCTCTGCCAGGAGCTGGCGGAGTCGGGCGAGCAGCTGGCCAGCCTGAACGCGGGCCGCTGGCTGGAGAAGATGGAGCGGATGGAGGAGGGAGGAACGCAGTTTATGAACATCCGAAAAAACGACATTGTCACCCGCTACGGCGGGACGGTGGCCGCCGCCCTGGTCTTCGTGGCCCTGATGGGCGGCCTCATCGCCCTGATGGTCTGGGGCCTGACGGTGGAGCCGGCGGAGGCCCCGCCCCTGGGGCTGATGCTCTTTCTGCTCGCCATTCCCGGCGTGGTCATCATCGGCGTGCTGCTGGCCCTGTGGCAGCGCATCAAACAGATTCGAGGAGGAGAAGAAGATGCTGCTTCTAAATATTGAGTATATTCCCGGCAAGAAAATCGAGGCCCTGGGCATCGCCAAGGGCAGCGTGGTCCAGTCCAAGAACTTCGGCAAGGACTTTATGGCGGGCATGAAGACCCTGGTGGGCGGCGAAATCGAGAGCTACACCCAGATGCTCACCGAGGCCCGGCAGATCGCCACCAAGCGCATGGTGGACGACGCGGAGGCCATGGGGGCGGACGCGGTCATCGGCATCCGCTACACCTCCGCCTCCGTCATGCAGGGGGCGGCGGAGATCACCGCCTACGGCACCGCCGTGCGCATCGCGGGCGAGGCGTAGGCGCACCTCCGCCCTATATGAAAGGAGGCCGTCTCATGCGCACCCTTCCCATCACTGTGGCCGCCGACGCGGATTATCCCCTCCCCGGCCTGCTCACCCTCCCCGACGGCGCGGGCCCCTTTCCCGCCGTCCTGCTGGTCCACGGTTCCGGCCCTCAGGACAGGGACGAGGCCGTGGGTCCAAACCGCCCCTTCCGGGATCTGGCCGTCGGGCTGGCCGCCCTCGGGGTGGCCAGCCTCCGCTACGACAAGCGCACCTTTGCCCACGGGAAGCGGCTGGCCGACGCCCTTCAGGGCCGCCTCAGCGTGGAGGAGGAGGTCATCCGGGACGCCCTGTGCGCCGCCGCCCTGCTGCGGGCAGAGCCCCTGATCCGCCCGGACCGGGTCTATCTCCTGGGGCACAGCATGGGCGGCATGCTGGCCCCCCGCATCGACGCGGAGGGCGGCGCCTTCGCCGGGCTCATCTTCTGGGCGGGCACCCCCCGCACTCTGGACGCCCTGATCCTGGAGCAGAACGAGGCCTCTCTGGCGGCCATGCCCCCGGAGCAGCGCGCCGCCGCCGCGCCTCTGGTTCAGGCCCTGCGGGAGCAGTTCGCCGCCCTCCCCCGCATGGCGGAGGAGGACGCCCAGCACACCCACATTCTGGGGAACCTCTGGGCGTGGTACTTTAAGGAGATCCTGACACACCCCCCGGAGGAGTACCTCCGCCGCCTGACCAAGCCCGTTCTGGTGCTCCAGGGCGACCGGGACGCCCATCTGTCGGTGGAGCGGGACTTCCGCCGTTACGAGGCCCTTCTGGCCGCCCACCCTGACGCCGCCTTCCATCTGTACCCCGGCCTGAACCACCTGTTAATGCCATCCCCCACCGGCGCCATCGCGGAGGTTTTGCACGAGTACCAGCAGCCCCAGGCCGTGGATTCTCAGGTGATCGCGGATATCGCCCGCTGGATTCTGGCCCACGAGGGCGCCGGATGACATAATACCGGAGCGCGGGGCGCAGGCGTAAAAATGACAAATAGATACAAAATGGGAGTGGGCCTTGCGCCCGCTCCCATTTTGTCGTAGAATTGGGTTACATAACATATTTGTCCAAGGAGGCCCTCCTATGAAGCGTATGCCGCTCAGCCGCCTGTTTGCCCTCCCCCTGGCCCTGACCCTGCTCCTCTCTCCCGCCGCCCAGGCCCTCACCCCCGATCAGGCCCGGGAGCTGCTACAGGACTATTACATCGACGAGGTCCCCGAGGACGTTCTGGACCAGAACACCATCCAGGCCATGCTGGAGGCCCTGGGCGACCCCTACACCACCTACTTCTCTCCCGAGGAGTACGGGGCCTTTACCGGCTCCATGTCCGATACGGATACCGTGGGCGTAGGCATCTACTCGCTGGTCACGGCGGACGGGCCGCTGATCCAGCGGGTCTATGAGAACACCCCTGCCGCCGACGCCGGCCTCCAGCCCGGTGATCTGGTCACCGCCGTGGACGGCCGCTCCACCGCCGGGCAGGACGCGGGTACTGTGGCCGCCTGGCTCAAGGGCGACCCCGGCACCCGGGTGGAACTGTCCTACCGGCGGGACGGGGCGGAGTACACCGCCGTCCTCACCCGCCGGGCCATCACCGTCCCCGCCACCTATACCGAGCTGTGGGACGGCCACATCGGCTACATCGACTGCGACACCTTCGGCGGCGAGACGGTGGCCCACTTCGTCAGCGGCATGGAGGACACCGCCGCCGGAGCTGACCACTGGATCGTCGATCTCCGGGGCAACGGCGGCGGTGAGGTAGACGCGGCCATGGGCGCGGCGGGCTGCTTCACCGGCTCCGGCGTGCTGGCCTACCTCAAGGACAGCACCGGCGCCTACGGCGCGTATGGCAGCAACGACGACGCCCGCACCCTCTCCCCCGTCATCGTCCTCACCGACGGGGAGACCGCCAGCGCCTCCGAGCTGTTCGCCTCCGACATCCGGGACACCAATACCGGCATCCTGGTGGGCGGGCGCACCTTCGGCAAGGGAGTGGCCCAGACGGTTCTGGACCAACGCGCCCTGCCCGACTACTTCCCCGACGGGGACGCCATCAAGATCACCAGTTACCGCTTCTACGCCCCCTCCGGCTCCACCACCGACACCGTTGGCCTGATCCCCCACCTGCTGGTGGACCCCGACCTGGCCCCCGAGGTCGCCACCCTTCTCTCCGCCTCCAGCCCCAAGGGCTCCACGGAGGGCTACCTGCGTATCGACTTCAACTGGCGCTGGTATGTGGAGCTGGACACCGCCCTGAGTGAAACGCACCGGGACGCCTTTACCGCTCTGCTGGAGGCTCTGCCCGACGGCGTCCGGGTGCTGGAGGGCACCGGCGGCCCCGACGGCTGGGCCGACACCACCGTGAAGGAGCTGGTGGGGCGGTATGTCCTCACCAGTTACCGGGACCGCAGCTTTACCGACACCGCCGGCTCCCCCTACGCCGCCCAGATCGACCGGCTGGCCACCTACGGTATCCTGGCCGGAACCGGCGGCGGAGCCTTCCAGCCCGAGGGCTCCCTCACCCGCGCCCAGCTCTGCGCCCTGCTGGCCCAGGCCCTCAACTGCCGGGTTCCCACCGGCGAGAGCCAGTTTACCGACGTATCCATGGACGACTGGTACGGCCTGTGCGTCAACGCCGTGGCCCGGCTGGGCCTGGTGGAGGGCGTGGGAGAGGGCCGCTTCGCCCCCGACGCGCCAGTGAGCCACGAGCAGTTCATCACCATCATGGCCCGGCTGTCCCAGCGGCTCAATATGTATATGGACCTCACCCTGCAAGAGATGCCCGCAGACGCGGCGGAGGCTACCGGGCTGCTCTCCTACTCCGGCTGGGCCAGGGACTCCGTCTGGCTGCTGGCCCTGAGCCAGAAGGGGCTGCTGGGCAACACCATCAACCTGCTGTGGGAGCCCCTGGAGGATATTGACCCGGCCGCCGTCACCACCCGGGAGGAGGCTGCCGCCCTGACCTGTACCCTGCTGAACTATTTCGGGATTCTTCCTTCTTAAACAGAGTGCCCCGCCGTCCACGGACGGCGGGGCACTCTGTTTGCTTTTACCGCTCAGGACAGCAGCAGCTTGTCGTCGGCCTCGTCCGAGCCGCTGTGCCCCAGCCGGCCCAGGCCGGCCGGGGGCCCCGGATTTCATCCCGCGCGGGCGGAAGTGAATTCCGCCCGCGGCAAGGTTTTGCCTCCGGCAAAACGCTTGCACGGCGCAGGCGCCGCCCATCTGCGATGGGGAAGCCAGCGGCTACGACAGCAGCAGCTTGTCGTCGGCCTCGTCCGAGCCGCTGGCTTTGCTGAACAGCGCGAGGAGCTGCTCCACGGTCAGCTTCTTCTTCTCCTCCCCCGCGATATCCACCACAATCCGGCCGTCGTAGAGCATGATCAGGCGGTTGCCGTGGGCGATGGCATCGCGCATGTTATGGGTAATCATGAGGGTGGTCAGCTTATCCCGCTGCACGATCTTCTCCGTGGTGTCCAGAACCTTGGCCGCCGTTTTGGGGTCCAGGGCGGCGGTGTGCTCGTCCAGCAGCAGGAGCCGGGGCTTCTTCAGCGTGGCCATCAGCAGAGTCAGGGCCTGCCGCTGGCCGCCGGAGAGCAGGCCCACCTTGCTGGTCAGCCGGTCCTCCAGTCCCAGATCCAGGATTTTCAGCAGCTCCCGGTACTGCTCCCGCTCGGTGCGGGTGATTCCGGGGCGGAGGGAGCGGCTCTGCCCCCGGCGGGCGGCCAGGGCCAGGTTTTCCTCGATCTGCATGGTGGCCGCGGTGCCCATCATGGGGTCCTGAAACACCCGGCCGATGAACCGGGCCCGCTTGTGCTCCGGCAGGCGGGTCACATTCTGCCCGCCGATGGCGATGGAGCCGCTGTCCACCGGGTAGACGCCCGCCACCAGATTGAGCAGGGTGGACTTGCCCGCGCCGTTGCCGCCGATGACGGTGGCGAAGTCCCCTTCGTTGAGGGTGAGGGTGACGCCGTTCATAGCCCGCTTCTCGTTGATGGTGCCGGCGTTGAAGGTCTTATAAATTTCGCGCACTTCAAGCATGGGGAGCGCCCTCCTTCCGCACGGGCTTGGTGAAATAGCGGCCCTTCCAATAGGGGACGGCCAGGAACACCGCCACCACCAGGGCGGTGAGCAGCTTCAGATCGGTGGACTCCAGGCCCAGGCGGAGCACCACGGTGATGACCACATAATAGATGATCGCGCCGATCACCGCGGAGAGCAGCTTGAGGGCGAAGTTGCGGAACACCTTGTCCAGCAGTACCTCGCCGATGATGACTGCCGCCAGGCCAATGACAATTGCGCCGCGGCCCATGTCGATGGTGGCGCTGCCCTGATACTGGGCCAGCAGGCCGCCGGCCAGGGCCACCAGGCCGTTGGACACCACCAGGCCCAGGACCTTGGCGGTGTTGGTGTTGATGCCCTGGGCCCGGGCCATGCTCTGGTTGGCGCCGGTGGCCCGCAGGGCGGAGCCCTGCTCCGTACCGAAGAACCAGTACAGCAGCGCGATCACCGCTGCCGTCAGCAGCACCAGCAGCAGCAGAGGGTTGTTCAGCGCAGGCTCCCGCACGTAGCGGGAGGACAGGAGCAGGTCGTTCTTGTCCACACTCACCGCCAGGGTGGCCTTGGTGGTAGCATTTTCATCCCCGATGGCCATGATGCGCAGGTTGATGGAGTAGAGGGCCAGTTGGGTCAGAATACCCGCCAGGATGGCGGGTATTCCGCAGGCGGTATGCAGCACACCGGTGGCCAGCCCGGCCAGCATACCCGCCAGCACCGCCGCCAGCACCGCCAGCCAGGGGTTCCAGCCCATGCTGACGCACAGGGCCGCCACCGCGCCGCCGGTGGCCAGGGAGCCGTCCACCGTCAGATCGGCCACATCCAATATTTTATAGGTGATATAGACGCCGATGGCCATAATGCCCCAGATCAGCCCCTGCCCCGCGGCGCCGGGCAGGGAGTTGAACAGGCTTACCAAAACATTCATCTTTCTTCATGCCTCCCGCTCGAAAGTGGATTACAGACAGGCACGTGCCAAAAAGCCGCGGGAAATGGAGGTCCATTCCCGCGGTTTTCTGACGTTTGCGCCTCACTCAATGGGCTGATAGCCGTCGGGCACCGTGATGCCCAGCGCCTCACAGTTCGTGGCGTTGTACATCTTGGTCACGGCCGTGTCGTACTGGATTGCCATCTCGGACACGTCCGCCTCGCCGGTGAGGATCTGGACAGCCATCTCACCGGTGATACGGCCCAGCTCCTCATAGCTGATGGAGAGGGTGGCCACGCCGCAGCCGGAGCAGATGCCAGACTCGCCGCATACCACGGGCACCCCGGCGGGGATGACTACATTGGCGATGGTTTCGGTGTTGTTGGCCGCCGTGTTGTCGGTGGGGATATAGATCACATCGGAGCCGTCACAGGCAGACTGGGTCACGGCGGAGAGGTCGTTCACGTCGGTGAAGGCGTACTGGGTACAGGTGTAGCCCATCTCCTCCAGATAGCCCTGGATGGTCTCCACCTGAAACACGGAGTTGGGCTCGGCGGAGCAGTAGAGCAGGCCCACGTTCTCCGCGTCGGGGAACAGCTCCTGGAGCATGGCGGCCTGCTGGTCCAGCGGGGCCAGGTCGGAGGTGCCGGAGATGTTGCCGCCCAATACCTTGTCCTCTGTGCTGTCCAGGCCCAGGGCGATGCCGTAGTTGGTGATGGCGGTGCCCAGAATGGGGATGTCGGCGGTGGCGGACTGGGCTGCCTGGAGCGAATAGGTGGCGTTGGCCAGCATCAGGTCCACATTTTCCGACACAAAGCCGTCCACGATGGTGGCGCAGTTGTTGTACTCGCCGCCGGCGTTCTGCTCGTCAAACTTCACCCCATCCTCGCCGAAGGCCTCCACCAGAGCCGCCTTGAAGCCCCTGGTGGCCGCGTCCAGCGCGTCGTGGGGGGCGAGCTGGCAGATCCCCACCAGATAGGCCTCCCCCCCGGAGCCGCCGGCGGGAGACTCATTCGGTTCGCCGTTTCCGCCGCAGGCGGTCAGGCCGACGGCCATAACGCCGCTCAAGGCAAAAGCGGCCAGTTTTCTTCCATTCATAATCGAGTTCCTCCAATCCCTACCGCTCTTTAGCAATTTTAACAGCTAAAGAATTAGCTGTGCCCTATTATAGCACATCCGCCCGGTTTGTCAACGGGAAACTTCGTGATTCTTCACAGAAACTTCATCTTTCCCGCCCCTGATTTCCCGGTTTCCGCATGGACTTTTTTCGCTATCTATGGTAAAATGGCATGAAATTATGGACAGAATTCCAATCGGAGGCAATGTATTTTGAGGACTGATGTTTTGGGCGTCGGCTTCGACGACCTGACGCTGGAGGAGGCTGCGGCGGCCGGCGCAGCCCTGGTGGAGGCCGGGGGCTTCCACTACGCGGTCACCCCCAACCCGGAGTTTCTGCTGGCCGCCAAGCACAATCCGGCCTTCCGGCAGGCCTTGCTGGGGGCCGATCTGGTGCTGGCCGACGGCGTGGGGGTGGTCTACTCCGCGAAAATCCTGGGCCGCCCGCTGAAGGGCAAGGTACCGGGCATCGACTTTGCCCAGCGGCTGCTGGCGTGGATGGCCCGTCACGGCAAGCGGCTCTTCCTGCTGGGGGCCAAGCCCGGCGTGGCGGAGCTGGCCGCCGCCAACCTGAAGGACGCCCACCCCGGCCTCATCGTCTGCGGCACCCATGACGGGTATTTCCGGGAGGACGGCCCGGTGGTGGAGGAGATCAGGGCCGCCGCCGCCGACGTGGTGTTCGTCTGCCTGGGGGCCCCCAAGCAGGAGCTGTGGATGGTGGAGCACGGCCCCGCCACCGGCGCCCACCTGATGGTGGGCCTGGGCGGCTCCCTGGACGTGTTCGCCGGCGTGGTGGAGCGGGCCCCGGAGGGCTTTCAGAAGTTGGGGCTGGAGTGGCTCTACCGTCTGGCCAAGGAACCGAAGCGCATCGGACGCATGGCCAAGCTGCCTCTGGTGCTGGTCCAGGCGGCGGGCGCCCGGCTGCGGGGGAAGTGAGCATGCAGGGAAAGCTGATTGTGTTTGAGGGCACCGACGGGTCGGGCAAGTCCACCCAGTTCCGCATGCTCTGTGAGCGGATGGAGCGGGAGGGACGCCCCTTCCGGCGGCTGATCTTCCCCCAGTACCAGGAGCCCTCCTCCGCCCTTTTGAAAATGTATCTGAACGGGGAGTTCGGTTCCCACCCCTCCGACGTGAATCCCTACGCGGCCTCCACTTTTTACGCGGTGGACCGCTATGCCTCATGGAAAAAGGTGTGGGGGGACTACTACCGGGGCGGCGGGCTGGTGCTCTCCGACCGGTACACCACCTCCAACGCCGTCCACCAGGCCAGCAAGCTGCCCGAGGCGGAGTGGGAGGGCTTTTTCCGCTGGCTGTTTGACTTCGAGTGCGGCAAGCTGGGCCTGCCCCTCCCCGATCTGGTGGTCTATCTGGACATGCCCACGGAGCAGGCGGTGCGCCTCCTCCGCAGCCGGGAGGCGTCCACCCATACCAAGGGTGACATCCACGAGGTGGACACCGGCTATCTCGCCCTGTGCCGCAAAACCGCCCTCCGGGCGGCGGACTGTCTGGGCTGGGTCAAAATCCCCTGTGTGGACGGGGCGGGGGCGCTCCGCTCTATGGAGGACATTCACCGTGACATCTGGGCGGCGGCCGCCCGTATTTTAGGATAGAAGAACAGAAAAGAAAGGTGCTGTTTCACATGGTAGCGATTCTGTTGGGAACCGGATTTGAGGAGAGCGAGGCCCTGGTGCCCGCCGATCTGCTGCGCCGGGCAGGCATTGAGGTCCGACTGGTGGGCGTGGACGGCCCCGCCGTCACCAGCGCCCACGGCGTCACTGTCACCGCCGACCTGACCCTGGCCGAGCTGGACCGGGAGGCGGTGGATATGCTGGTGCTCCCCGGCGGTCTGGGGGGCGTGGAGGTGCTCCAGGGCGACCGCCACGTACAGGCCCTGATTCAACACTGCTACGACGAGGGCCGGTGGCTGGCCGCCATCTGCGCCGCCCCCACCATTCTGGCCAACCTGGGCTTTCTGGACCGGCGCAGGGCGGTGTGCTACCCCGGCATGGAGGAGCTGATGGGCTCCGCCGTGGTGCAGAAGGGCGCTCCCGTGGTGGCGGACGGCCACATCATCACCGGCGAGGCCGCCGGCTCCTCCTTCCCCTTCGGCCTGAAGCTGGTGGAGGTGCTCAAGGGGGCGGAGGCCGCCCGGCAGGTCTGCCATGCCGTCCACTACCACGGCTGAGAAGGCGGAGCTGCGCCGCCGGGCCCGCCAATATCTGAGAGAGCTCTCTCCCCAGGTCCGGCGGGCGAGCGATGACGCCCTGTTCGCCCGCTTTCTGGCCCTGCCCCAGGTGGAGGCGGCGGATACCCTGCTGCTCTACCACGGCATGGGGGGCGAGCCCGACACCGCCCGCCTCCTCCCCGCCCTCTGGGCACGGGGCAAGGCGGTCTGCCTGCCCCGCTGCCTGCCGGGCCGCGGCCTGGAGGCCCGGCTTGTCCGGCCGGACAGCGCGCTGATCCCCCACCCCTACGGGATGCTGGAGCCGGGGGAGGACTGCCCCCTGGTGGGCAAGGACGCCATCGGCCTTGTGCTGGTGCCCGGTCTGGCCTTCGACCCCTCCGGCGGCCGTCTGGGCCAGGGGGCCGGCTTTTATGACCGCTGGCTGGCGGACTACGCCGGCTGTACCGCCGCCCTGTGCCGGACGGCGCTGCTGCTGCCCCAAGTCCCCCGCGCCCCCCACGACCGGGGGGTGGAGCTGGTGCTCACCGAGCACGGCCTGTACCGGGCGGACGCGCAGAGGAGCGGGGCCCAAAGGCCCCGCTCCTCGCCGGACGGTACGTAAACGGCTCAGCAGCAGCCGTCGTTGCACCCGCAGTTGTTGTTGCAGCCACAGTTGCAGCCGCAGCCACTGCCGCCCCAGCTGCCGCCGCAGCAGCAGCAAAGGATGATGATAATCAGGATGATCCACAGGCAGCCGCAGCCGTTGCCGCCGCCCCAACCATTGTTACCACAGCACATTCTTGATTCACCTCACTTGTTTTATCTGGCTCATACTATGTGGGGGGCGGCAAAGTGGTTCCCGGCGGGTCATCTGTTTTTTCGTTAGGAGTTGAACCTATGTCTCAGGAAGAATACCGGAATGAGGGCCGCCGGCCGGCCCAGTCGAGGAGCGGCCACGGCGGCAGGCGGGTCGCCCCCTCCCACCCGGAGGGAGAACGCCGCCCCGCCCCCCGCCGCCGGAAAAAGCGTCTCGGCGGCTGGGGTGTGCTGCTCTATGTCATTTTTGTGCTTGGCATCTCCGCCCTCCTGGCCGGCGTGGGCTGGATCTGGGCCAACGATGTGCTGGCCCTCAACAAGCCCGCCCTTACCGCCGTGGTGGAGATCGACGAGGGGGACACGGTGGGCCAGGTGGCCGACAAGCTGGAGGAGCAGGGCCTCATCGAGTACAAGATGGTGTTCAAGCTCTTCTGTTCCCTGACCCACACCTCCGGCAAGGCCGGAGAAGAGGGGGCCAAGATCACCCCGGGCACCTATGAGCTGAACACCGACATGGACTACCGGGCCCTCATCTCCAGCATGGGCTCCTCCTCCGCCAACCGCATGACCACCACCGTCACCATACCCGAGGGCATGACAGAGGCCCAGATCTTCTCCCTTCTGGAGGAGAAGGGGGTGTCCACGGTGGAGCAGTTGGAGGAGGCCGCTGCCAATTACGACTTCAAGTTCTCCTTCCTCAAGGGCGTGGTGCCCCTGGGCGATCCCAAGCGGCTGGAGGGCTACCTGTTCCCCGACACCTACGAGTTCTATATGGGCGAGGAACCGGTGAGCGTGCTCAACAAGATGATCCTCCGCTTTGACGAGATCTTCACCGACGAGATGCGCCAGGAGGTACAGAACGACGGCCGCACCATCCAGGATGTGGTGACCGTGGCCTCCATGATCGAGAAGGAGACCGACGGCTCCGACCAGGCCAAGATTGCCTCGGTCATCTACAACCGCCTGGACAACCCCACCAGCGAGACGGCGGGCTATCTGAACATCGACGCCACCATCCTCTACGCCACCGGCGGCACCGAGGTGGACCTCAACGCCGACACCCCCTACAACACCCGGACCCACAAGGGCCTCACCCCCACGGCTATCGCCAGCCCCGGTGTAGATGCGCTGAAGGCCGCGGTGTACCCCGACTCCACCAGGTACTACTTCTATGCCCTGGGGGACGACGGAAAGCACCACTTCTTCGCCACCTACCGGGAACAGCAGAACTTTATCGCCTCACAGGAGCGGTATCAAAATGGCTGAGAAAACAATCGAACTGCTCTCCCCTGCCGGGGACATGGAGCGCCTGCACATGTCCCTGGCCTACGGGGCCGACGCCGTCTATCTGGCGGGCCCCGATTTCGGCATGCGCTCCTTCGCGGGCAACTTCACCCCCGAGGAGCTGAAGCAGGCCGTAGAGCTGTGCCACAGCCGGGGGGTGGCTGTCCACGTCACTTGCAACACCATGCCCCGCAACGACGAGGCGGCCCGCCTGCCGGAGTGGCTGGAGTTCCTCCAGGCGGCAGGGGTGGACGCCGCCATCCTGGCCGACGTGGGGGTGCTCTCCCTGCTGAAAAAGCACGCCCCCGGCGTGAAGGCCCACATCTCCACCCAGGCCAGCGTCTCCAACTACCAGGCGGCCGCCGCCTGGTATGAGCTGGGGGCCAGCCGGGTGATCCTGGCCCGGGAGCTGAGTCTGGAGGAAATCCGCACCATCCGGGACAAGACCCCGGCGGACCTGGAGATCGAGGCCTTCGTCCACGGCGCCATGTGCGTCAGCTACTCGGGGCGGTGCCTGCTCTCCAACTATATGACCGGCCGGGACTCCAGCCGGGGCGCCTGTGCCCAGCCCTGCCGGTACCAGTACGCCCTGGTGGAGGAGAAGCGTCCGGGAGAGTATTTCCCGGTGTTTGAGGACGAGCAGGGCACCTATATCCTGAACTCCCGGGACATGTGCATGATCGACCACCTGGGGGACCTGTGCGGCGCGGGCCTCTCCAGTTTGAAGATCGAGGGCCGGGCCAAGTCCGCCTACTACGCGGCCATCGTCACCGGGGCCTACCGCCACTGTTTGGACGCCGCGGCGGCAGGGGAGTCCGTCGATCCCGTGTGGCGGGACGAGGTGGAACACGTGAGCCACCGGCCCTACTCCACCGGCTTCTACTACGGCCCGCCGGGCCAGTATTACGCCACTTCCCGCTATGTCCGGGAATGGCAGGTGGCGGCGGTGGTGACGGACTGCGACAGCGCCGGGCACGCCGTGCTGTCCCTGCGGAACAAGTTCCGCGCCGGGGACACGGTGGAGATCGTGGGCCCGGATCTGCGGCCCTTCTCCATAACCGTGCCGGAGATGCGGGACGAGGCGGGGGCGCCCCTGGAGGAACCCCGCACCCCACAGATGAAATTCTATATGGACCTTCCCAAGGCGGTGCCGCCGTATTCCCTGGTGCGCCGCGGGGTGGACCTGTCAGCCAAATGAGGAAAAACGAGGAGAGAAGACTATGAACGCAGATGTTGTCATTGTTGGCGCCGGCCCCGCCGGTATCTTCACCGCTTTGGAGATGATTAAGAAGGGCAGCCGCCAGAAGATCGTCATGGTGGAAAAGGGACAGCCGGTGGAAAAGCGCCACTGCCCCAAGGACAAGACCAAGAAGTGCGTGAACTGCAAGCCCTACTGCCACATCACCACCGGCTTCTCCGGCGCCGGCGCCTTCTCCGACGGCAAGCTCTCCCTCAGCTATGAGGTGGGCGGCGACCTGCCCACCCTGATCGGGGCGGACCTGGCCCAGGAGACCATCGACTACGCCGACCAGATCTACCTGGAGTTCGGCGCGGATGAGCACATCGAGGGCCTGGGCCACGAGGAGGAGCGGAAGGAGATCCGCCGCCGGGCCATCCAGGCGGGGCTGAAGCTGGTGGACTGCCCCATCCGCCACATGGGCACCGAGAAGGCCCAGGGCATTTACCTCGCCATCGAGCGGTACTTACAGGAGAACGGGGTGGAGATGTACTTCGGCTATGAGTGCAGCAACCTGATCCTGGAGAACGAGGTCTGCAAGGGCGTGGCCATCTCCGACGGCAAGACGGACCTGGAGATCTACGCCAAGCATACCGTGGTGGCCACCGGCCGCCGGGGCGCCGACTGGCTGGAGAAGCTCTGCGCCGAGCACAACATCGCCCACGCCCCCGGCACTGTGGACATCGGCGTCCGGGTGGAGGTCCGCAACGAGGTCATGGAGATGGTGAACCGGGTGCTGTACGAGTCCAAGCTGGTGGGCTATCCCAAGCCCTTCAAGAACAAGGTCCGCACCTTCTGCCAGAACCCCGGAGGCTTCGTCAGCCAGGAGAACTACGACAACAACCTGGCAGTGGTGAACGGCCACTCCTACAAGGACCTGAAGAGCGACAACACCAACCTCTCCATCCTGTGCTCCCACAATTTCTCCATCCCCTTCAACCAGCCCATCGCCTACGCCCAGAAGGTGGGCGAGCTGACCAACATGCTGGCCAACGGCCAGATCCTGGTCCAGCGGTTCGGGGACATTCTGGATGGCAAGCGCACCTGGCAGAAGGAGCTGGCCCAGTCCAACATCCGGCCCACCCTGCCGGACGCCGTGGCCGGTGACATCACCGCCGCCATGCCCTACCGGGCCATGACCAACATCATCAACTTCATCCAGGCCATGGACTACGTGGTGCCGGGCTTCGCCGCCTATGAGACGCTGCTGTACTCCCCGGAACTGAAGTTCTATTCCAACCGGGTGAAGATGGACACCGACTTCAACACCAGCCTCCAGGGCCTCCACTGCCTGGGCGACAGCTCCGGCTGGACCCGGGGATTGATGATGGCCTCTGTCATGGGCACCCTCATGGGCCGCAAGATCGCGGAAGAGGGCTAATCGGATCACAGAGCGGCAGCAGGCGCGGAAAACGCGCCTACTGCCGCGATGAAATACGCAGATATGAAAAAGGATACAAGCTATGATCACAGTCAATGACGTCAGTCTCAATTTCAGCGGACAGACCCTGTTCAAGCACGTGGACCTGAAGTTCACCCCCGGCAACTGCTACGGCATCATCGGCGCCAACGGCGCCGGAAAGACCACCTTCCTGCGGATCCTCTCCGGGGATCTGGAGCCTACCACCGGCGAGGTGGTGATCTCCAAGGATCAGCGGATGAGCGTTTTGAAGCAGGACCACTTCCAGTACGACCAGTACACGGTGCTGGACACGGTCATCATGGGCAACCAGCGGCTCTACGATATCATGAAGGAGAAGGACGCCCTCTACGCCAAGGAGGACTTCACCGACGCCGACGGCGTGAAGGCCAGCGAGCTGGAGGCGGAGTTTGCCGACATGGACGGCTGGGAGGCGGAGAGCGACGTGAGCCGCCTGATCCAGGGCCTGGGATTGTCCGAGGACATTCTGTACAGCGAGATGAGCACGCTGACCGCCAAGGAGAAGGTGAAGGTGCTGCTGGCCCAGGCCCTCTTCGGCAAGCCGGACATCATCCTGCTGGACGAGCCCACCAACCACCTGGACATCCACGCCGTGGAGTGGCTGGAGGACTTCATCCTGGAGTGCGAGAGCCTTATTATCGTGGTGAGCCACGACCGCCACTTCCTGAATACTGTGTGCACCAATATCGTGGACGTGGACTACGGCGGGATCAAGATGTATGTGGGCAACTACGAGTTCTGGTACGAGTCCAGCCAGATGATGCAGCGGCTGATCCGGGACCAGAACAAGAAGAAGGAAGAGAAGATCAAGGAGCTCCAGGAGTTCGTCTCCCGCTTCTCTGCCAACAAGTCCAAGAGCAAGCAGGCCACCGCCCGCCGGAAGCTGCTGGACAAGCTGACGGTGGAGGAGATGCCCGCCTCCTCCCGGCGCTATCCCTTCGTGGGCTTCAAGATGGACCGGGAGCCGGGCAAGGAGATTCTGGCGGTGGAGGGCCTTACCAAGACCGTAGACGGCCGGAAGGTGCTGGACAACGTCAGCTTCCGGGTGAACAAGGGCGACAAGATCGCCTTCGTGGGGGAGGACGAGATCGCCACCACCACGCTGTTCAAGATCTTGATGGAGGAGCTGGAGCCGGATGCGGGCACCTTCAAGTGGGGCACCACCATCACCACCAGCTACTTCCCCCTGGACAACTCCGCCTTCTTCAACGACTGCGACCTGAATCTGGTGGACTGGCTGGGCCAGTACACCGCCGACAACGCGGAGGAGGGCACCGAGTCCTTCAAGCGGTCCTTTCTGGGGCGGATGCTGTTCTCCGGCGACGACGTGTACAAGCCCGTCAAGGTCCTCTCCGGCGGCGAGAAGGTCCGGTGCATGTTGTCCCGGATGATGCTGTTCGGTTCCAATGCCCTGGTGCTGGACCAGCCCACCAACCACCTGGACCTGGAGTCCATCACCGCCGTCAACAACGGTCTGATCGACTTCAAGGGCGTGGTCCTCTTCGCCAGCCACGACCATGAGTTTGTCCAGACCATCGCCAACCGGGTCATGGAGTTCGTGGACGGGAAGCTCATCGACAAGATGTGCACCTACGATGCGTATATCGCCGGGGCCCGGGAGGAGATGCTTGCCCGGCTGAACGGCTGAGCTGTTACTGGATTGTAGTTGACATCAGGCAAAACCACCCTGTAAACTGTTTGCAAAACAGCTTGCGGGGTGGTTTTTCATGGACAAACGGCGGATTTTTGGCGTGTTGGCACTGGCAGTTATCACGGCGGTCACAGCGGGGGTGGCGTCCCCCCAAATGGCGGCACAGCGGCAGGAGACGGCGGAGTACCAAGCGCCTCTGGAGGCCGCACCGGTAGCCCAGGTGGAGGGAGAGACCCTGTCCCCCAACGGGCGGTTCCAGGTCCGGACAGCGGGAAAGAGTGAGATGTATGTCAGCGGATACGTGGTGCCGGAATTCCTGCAGATCGTGGACACGGAGACCGGTGAACTTCTCTGGCAGGACCAAGGGGCGCTCTGGCAGTCGGCGCGGTGGTCTCCGGCAAATAATCTGGTGGCTATCGCCTATGGCGGCCGGACCTGGACCCAGGTGAAGGTCATCTCCACCGCCTGCTGGATCAGCTGGGACTTCACCCTGCCGGACGGCAGCCCCATCCCGGAGTACGAATTTCTCCCGGAGGACTGGGGCACATGGCCGGACATGGACACCCTGTTGCTGACGGTCGGCCGGGGTGGGGACGCAGGGGAGCCCCACACCTACCGCTGCACCGTGCGTATGAACCAGGACGGAACGCTGTCTGGCTCCGCTTTGGAACAGACCACAGAGGTACTGTCGGAGGACTACGACTTCGACCACGACGGCATGCCGGAGACCACGGAGCTGGTGACGGTGCTCACCCCGGAGACAGATTACTATCCCGCTTGGTATATCCTGCAGGTCATCCGGCAGGACGGCGTGGAGTTGTGGTCCGCCGGAGCCCATCCGTCCCATGCCGGCTGGACCAGCGTATTTGCCTGCAAGATCGATGGCGAGGACTACCTGCTGCAATACGAGCCGGAGATGTACCAGGGCTGGGCGGAATACGCCTATGAATTGTGGGCCTTTGATGGGAACGGGCAGGCATACACATCGGACAACAGGTCGGTAACCTTTGACATCAACTTTGGCCGGGAGGAACACCAGTTTGACCCGGAGGCCATCGCCGGGTTTTTCTGGGAGCTGCGAGGTCTCCTCCAGGACAGCATCCTTTTGGCCAGCACGGAAAACGGGGAGTTCCAGACTGGTATTCCGGGGCTGGAGCTGCAGAATTATATATTCAGCGATCTGCTGTCCCTAGACAGCCTGGAGGCCATGGAGGCCTCGGTCCGGCAGCAGGAGGCGGAGCTGGGCGCTGCATAGCAGAACAGGCGGGAGTTCTCCCGCCTGTTTTCATGAATTTTCAAATCCGGCCGTCAGATTTGCGCCCGCTCCAGCGTCATAGAGAGCAGAGGGACAGGAGGGAACGCCATGCTGGAATATCTGGCAACCATGGAGACAGCGGATGATCGGACCAGGTTTGAATCGCTGTACCTGGCCTACCGGGGCCTCATGTACCATGTGGCCTATCACATCCTGAAAAATCCACAAGACGCAGAGGACGCGGTGCACCAGTCCTTCGTGAAGCTGGCGGAGCACATGGCGAATATCCCCGACGGCCCCTGTCCCCGGACGCGGAATCTGGTGGTGACGGTGGCGGAGCGGAAGGCCATCGATCTATATCGCTCCCGCCAGCGCCATCCGGAGACGGAGCTGGATGAACAGACCGTCTGGTCCGCACCGCCGGAGGGCGGCGGTCTGGCCGATGCCATGGCATCCCTGCCGCCCCGGTACCGGGAGGTGCTTCTGCTAAAATACTACAACGGCTATTCCGCCCGGGAGATCGCGGGATTTCTCTCCGCCACCCCTGATGCCGTGACCCAGACCTTGCACCGGGCCCGGAAGAAGCTGGCGGAAATTCTGGATGAGAGGGGGGAGACGCCATGATGATCTCAGAGGAGGCCCTGTACGCGGCGGCGCCGGAGGCGGCGGAGAAATTCCTCTCCGCTCTGCCGGACCGGGAGGACTGCGTCCATGACTTCTCCCCGGACTTCGAGGCCCGGATGGCGACGCTGCTCCGCCGTCAGCGGAGACGGCGGCACTGGCGGGCCCTGCTGGCGGCGGCCGCCGTGCTGGGCGCCCTGGCGGCGGGACTCTCCGTGGGGGCGGGGGACCGGACGGACTGCCAGATCTACTGGTCCCAGACAGACGGGGAACTGCGGTACGTTATCCGCCTGGAGCACACCACCACCCGGCCTTTCCAGGACGCCCAACTGCGCTGTGTGCCGGAGGGCTTCATCCTGGTCCGCAGCAGCACCAGTGAGATCCGCGGGGAGCGAAGTCTGGCGTACCGAAGGGGGGAGGATGCCTCCTTCACCCTGATGCAGACCCAGGGAGAGGACTTGGTGGGTTCCAAGGGGACCGCCTGCCAGGGCTCTGAGGTGGAGGTCAACGGCCGCCTGGGCCTGCTGGTGGAAGAGGAGACGGACAGCACAGAAAAAGACCTGCTGTGGACGGACGGGCCCTACATCTTCGCCCTCCATGGGAAGGGCCTGTCCGCCGAAGAGCTGCTGGAGATTGCCAGGAATGTGACCTGGTGACAGGAAAGGAAGGAATCTGATGAAACGCAATTACATTCCCTTTATCGCGGGCATGAGCACCATGCTGCTGTTGGTAGGGCTGGTGGGGGCCTCCCTGGCAGGGGAGACCAGGCCGCCCGCTGTCCCTCAGAGCGGGACGCTGAACGGACAGCTGGCCTACGGCGAGGCGGGTGTGGCTCTGTTCGGCAAGGAACAGGTACCTGCCGGCGCTGCCTGGACTACGGAGGACGGAGCGCAGATCCCCACTGTGCTGACCTACACTGATGAAAACGGGGAGGACCACTACTTCATCAGCGCCGAGACCGCGGCGGAGGTGCTGGACATGGTCTACGGCGCGGTGTACCGGGAGGACCTGAACTGCATTGATTTCGGCACTGAGGCGGCAGTAGATGCGGAGGGCAATCCCCGTCTAGACGGGAACGGCCAGCCCATCTACTGGACGGGGGCTGAGTTCTTCTCCAGAAGGACCACGCAGAACGAAGACGGCACGGAGCGCATCGTCGCCATCGGCGACCAGAAGGCGGAGATTCAGGTGGGGGACGGCACCTCCGTCATCGTCGGACACGGGCTGGAAGAGGACTCGCCCATCCGGGAGGAACTCATCCAGCGGCAGATGGAGACGCCCACCGTGCCGGAGTATGGCGTCAGCTGCGGGGTGTTCACCGAGGTGGACCCGGCGGTGCTGGATCCAGCCGCCTATCTGGGGCGGTTCGTGGACGGCGTGGCCCTCCAGGGGGCGGATCTGACGTACACCTTCCACTTCATGCCGGAGCTGCCCTATGCCGCCCTGGTGATCGAGAACCAGGGGGACCAGGACATCCTGGTGCGTGTCTTCCGCCCCTGGACCGTGGGCCATATCAACCAGGAGCTGTTCTCCATGGTTCGCATCCCCGCCGGGGAGACGCTGGTCCGGGCTTTCCAGGTCCAGGAAGGGGAGAGCGCCGACCTGCGGAACAAGCTGACGGTGGAAATCACCGGCATCGGCGATGGAGAGGCCCAGGTGCGCCTGTCCTCGGAGCAGTACGGCGGCAGTACCCGGAAATAAACCGAACAGCAGCCGCCCGGCGAAAGCCGGGCGGCTGTGGCTTATACTCTGGAGGTCAGCCCGTGCTTTTCCAGGGCCGCCCTGATTTTCTCCAGCCCGGCCTCGGTGGGGTCGCACAACGGCAGGCGCAGGGGGCCCACGTCCCAGCCCAGCAGGTTCAGCGCCGTTTTGACGGGGATGGGGTTCACGTCGCAGAACATGGCGTCGCAGAAGTCCTTCAGCTCCAGCTGCAGCTTTCCGGCGGCGGCGAAGTCGTTCCGCAGGCACAGCTCCGTCAGCCGGTGCATCTCCGCCGGCAGGACGTTGGCCACTACGGAGATGACGCCCTTGCCGCCCAGCATACAGATGGCCGCTGTCTCGTCATCGTTGCCGGACCAGATGGAGAAGTCCTCCGGGCACAGGTTCCGGGTCTTCTGAATGTTGGAGAAATTGCCCCCCGCCTCCTTGACGCCGTTGATGTTGGGGTGCTTGGCAAGCTCCGCATACGTCTCCGGCGCGATGGTGACGCCGGTGCGGGAGGGTACGTCGTACAGGATCAGCGGCACATCCACGCCGTCGGCGATCACCTGGAAGTGGCGGATGAGCCCGGCTTGGCTGGCCTTGTTGTAGTAGGGCGTCACCAGCAGCAATCCGTCGGCCCCGGCCCGCTCCGCGTCCCGGGACAGGGCCAGGGCGTTCTCTGTGGAGTTGGAGCCGGTGCCGGCGATCACCGGCAGCCGCCCGTCCACGTGGTCCACACAGAACTCGATGGTCCGCATCCGCTCCCGGTAGCTCATGGTGCTGGCCTCGCCGGTGGTGCCGCAGACGATGATGGCGTCGGTGCCGTTTTTCATTTGAAAGTCCAGCAGCTTCCCCAGGGTGGGGAGATCCACGGTCTCTTTGGTAAAGGGCGTGACAATGGCCACACCGGACCCGGTGAAGAGAGGCTTTTTCAATGTACACACGCTCCTTTTCAGCTGGAAATGGGGAATTAGAAATTTTGGTGCCCGGTGGAACTTGGAAATTTAAAATCGTTCCGCCTGCGGCGGAACACCTCCATTTCAAATTTCCAATTCCTAAATTTGATGCAGGTCTGAGGATAAAAGAGGCGGCCTGCCAACTCCGGCAAGCCGTCTCTTTTGTGGATGTATGAGATGGAATCAGTCCATGTATCCCTTGGCGCACAGCAGCTCCGCCAGGAGCACCGCGCCGCCCGCAGCGCCCCGCAGGGTGTTGTGGGAGAGGCACACGAACTTGTAGTCGTACTGGGTGTCCGGCCGCAGGCGGCCCACGGACACGGCCATGCCGTGCTCCAGGTTCCGGTCCAGCCGGGTCTGGGGCCGGTCAGGCTCCTCAAAGTAGTGGAGGAACTGCTTGGGGGCGGAGGGGAGCTCCAGCTCCTGGGGTACGCCCCGGAAGGCGGCCCAGTCGGCCTTGATCTGCTCTATGGAGGGGGCCTTGCCGTCCGCGAATTTCATAAACACCGCGGCCATGTGACCGTCCTGGCAGGCCACCCGGAAGCACTGGGCGGTGATGGAGGGGCCGTCGGCCCTGACGATCTTCCCGTCCTCCACGCGGCCCCACAGCTTCAACGGCTCCTGCTCGCTCTTCTCCTCCTCGCCGCCTATGTAGGGGATGCAGTTGTCCACCATCTCCGGCCAGCGCTGGAAGGTCTTGCCGGCGCCGGAGATGGCCTGATAGGTGCAGACCAGGATTTTGTCCAGGCCGTACTTCTTCAGGGGGTGCAGGGCCGGGACGTAGCTCTGGAGCGAACAGTTGCTCTTCACGGCGATGAAGCCCCGGCGGGTGCCCAGGCGCTTGCGCTGGGCCTCGATCACCGCCAGATGGTCCGCGTTGATCTCCGGGACTACCATGGGTACATCGTCGGTCCACCGGTGGGCGGAGTTGTTGGAGACGATGGGACACTCCAGTCTCGCGTATTTCTCCTCCAGGGCCCGGATCTCCTCTTTCTTCATGTCCACGGCGCAGAAGCAGAAATCCACCATGGAGGCCAGCCGCTCCGCGTCCTGCTCCGCGTCCAGGACCACCAGATTTTTGGCCTCCTCCGGCATGGGGACGTCCAGGGCCCAGCGGCCCGCCACCGCCTCGGCGTAAGGTTTGCCGGCGCTGCGTGCGCTGGCGGCGATGGCCGTCAGCTGAAACCAGGGGTGATGCTCCATCAGCGTGATGAAGCGCTGGCCCACCATGCCGGTGCCGCCGATGATTCCGACTTTGTACTGTTTCATAGTATGTGCCTCCTGCTCCCATGTTGCGGCGGAAAAACGCGATGCCTTCCGTCGATTTTGGTTGAATATGGCGCCGGAATGTACTATAATGATCCATATTGATGTAGAAAGCCTGTACTTCCAGCACGGACATTTGTACATATATTAGCATACTTCTGCGATTCCGTCAAGGTGCATGGCTTGGGGAGGTTCCATGAAAAAAGGCTTGTTCCTGCTGTCGCTGATTGTGACATTTTACGCCCTGGGTACTGTCAGCGCCTCCGCCGTCACCAATGATACGGTGAAGGTGGGGCTGCGGTACGGCTCCTCCGTCATGTCCTCCGCCAACCTGGAAAACGATGAGGGCAGCGGTTACGAGTTCGGGTACTTCGAGGACGACCGGACCTTCGTGTCCCTGGGTGAGACGGACGAGACCGCCATCACCATGGAGCCGGCAGGCCGGGACGGCATCCAGGTGACCATCACCGGCACAGACCGGGTCCTCTATGAGAGCAGGGAGGACACCCTGGCCGTGATGCCCCAGGGCCGGGACCCCGTCACCTGGTTCCGGGGGAACCGCTACCGGGGCGGGTTCGAGTACACCGTCAGCGGCGGCGGGCTGCAGGTGGTGAACGTGGTGGACCTGGAGGACTATGTGAAGGGCGTTCTGCCCTCTGAAATGCCGGGGAACTGGGAGCTGGAGGCCTTGAAGGCCCAGGCCGTGTGCGCCCGGACCTTTGCCTGCCTCACCACCAAGCACCTGTCCGCCTACGGATTCGACGTGTGCAGCTCCACAGACTGCCAAGCGTACAGCGGCATCGGTGAGGCCACCTCCGCCACGGACCGGGCGGTGGAGGAGACGGAGGGGGAGTGCCTCTATTATGACGGCGAGCTGGCCCAGGCCTACTACCACTCCTCCGACGGCGGCGCCACCGAGGACGCGGAGAACGTCTGGGGCACCGACGTGCCCTTTCTCCGGGGAAAGGAAGACCCCTACGAGGCGCAGATCTCCATTCCTGATTACAGGTGGACGGTCACCTATACCTGGGAGGAGCTGACCTGGGTGCTGCAGAACAGCGGCTACGACATCGGGGACGTGGTGGACGCCTATGTATCGGAAGTCACCGATCTGGGCAACGTGTATTCCGTGACCTTTGTGGACAGCCGGGGAAAGACCCTGGTCCGCACGGGGGACGATGCCCGGATGGCCTTTTACAGCACCACCCTGGGCAAGAACGTCCCCAGCCTGCGGTTCACCATCACCGGCGGCACCGGGGGCGGCAGCAGCTACGCGGTGAACAGCGCCTCCGGCACCCTGTCGGCTCTGGACGGTGCGTCCGTCATCTCCGGCAGCGGCACCGTCAGCCGCCTGGAGGGGGAGGACCACGCCGCCATCTCCGCCTCCGGAACGGCGGACCTCACCGGCGGCAGCTCCGGCGGGCGGGGCTCCGCCTCCCGGGGCGGCATCACCATCACCGGCACCGGAAACGGCCATAACGTGGGCATGAGCCAGTACGGCGCCAGGGCCATGGCGGAGCAGGGCCACGACTACATCGACATTTTGGAATTTTATTTCACCGGCATCCGTGTCCGGTAATGAGAAGGAAGCAACATGAAGACCAGTGATTTTTACTACGACCTGCCCCAGGAGCTGATCGCCCAGACCCCCATCGAGAAGCGGGACACCTCCCGCCTGATGACCCTGGATCGGGTGAGCGGCGCCACGGGACACCACCATTTCTACGACCTGCCGGACTACCTGAACCCCGGCGACTGCCTGATTTTGAACAACTCCCGGGTGCTGCCCGCCCGTCTGGTGGGACAGCGGCTGCCCGGCGGCGGCATCTGCGAGGTGCTGCTGCTGAACGACAGGGGAGACAAGGTGTGGGAGTGTCTGGTCCGCCCGGGCCGGAAGCTCCGCAAGGGCACCAGACTGTCCTTCGGCAACGGGGAGCTGACCGCCGAGATCGTGGAGCAGCTGGAGGAGGGCGGCCGCCTGATCCGCTTCGACTACGAGGGCATCTTTCTGGAGACGCTGGAGCGGCTGGGCAAGATGCCTCTGCCCCCCTACATCAAGGAGGAGCTCCAGGACCAGGAGCGGTATCAGACCGTGTACTCCAAGGTCCTGGGCAGCGCCGCCGCCCCCACGGCGGGGCTCCACTTCACCCCGGAGCTGCTGGAGAAGATCCGGGCCAAGGGCGTGAAGATCGGGTATGTGACGCTCCATGTGGGCCTGGGCACCTTCCGGCCCGTGAAAGAGGACACCATTGAGGACCACCCCATGCACAGCGAGTATTGCACCATCCCCCAGGAGACGGCGGACCTCATCAACGAGACCCGGGCAAACGGGGGCCGGTGCATCTGCGTTGGCACCACCTCCTGTCGGACATTGGAGTCCTGGGCCGCCGAGGACGGACACATGGAGGCCAAGTCCGGCTGGACGGACATCTATATCTACCCCGGCTACCGATTCAAGGTGATGGACGGCCTGGTGACCAACTTCCACCTGCCGGAGAGCACCCTCATCATGCTGGTGTCCGCTTTCGCCGGGCGGGAGCACGTGCTGGCCGCCTATGAGGAGGCGGTGCGGGAGAAATACCGCTTCTTCTCCTTTGGCGACGCCATGTTCATCAGCTGATATTGCCGCGCCCGGCGGACCTGCCGGGCGCTTTTTCAGAGGAGGAGTCCCATGCTGGAGCTTCTGCACATTGAGAATATCGCGGTCATCCAGGAGGCGGACATCCAATTCCGCCCCGGCTTCAACGCCCTTACCGGCGAGACCGGCGCCGGCAAGTCCATTGTCATCGACGCCATGGGCGCGGTACTGGGCGGGCGCACCTCCCGAGACCTGGTCCGCACCGGCGCGGACCGGGCCTTTGTCAGCGCCGAATTTTCCCAGGTGCCCGGTGATCTGGCCGGGTTGGCGGAGACCGGAGCTGCCCCGGACGAGGACGGCCACCTGCTGCTCCAGCGGGAGCTGACGGGGGACGGCAAGAACCTCTGCCGGGTCAACGGCCGCCCTGTCACCGTGGCCCAGCTGCGCAGGATCGGAGAAGAGCTGCTGAACATCCACGGCCAGCACGACGGCCAGCAGCTGCTGGACGAGGAGCAGCACCTGAGCTATCTGGACCGCTTTGGCCGGACGGAGGCACCCCTGGGGCGGTATCAGGCGGCCTATGAGGCCATGGCCGACTTACAGGCGAAGATTCGGGCTCTCCAGATGGACGAGGCGGAGAAGGCCCGGCGGATGGACAGCCTCCGCTTTCAGATCGACGAGCTGGAGCGGGCCCAGCTGGTGCCCGGCGAGGAGGAGAGCCTCACAGAGCGGCGGGACCTGCTGCGGAACGGGGAGAAGTACCTCTCCGCCCTGTCGGGGGCGGACTACTGCCTGAACGGTGGGGAGGAGGGAGGCGGCGCCGTCTCCGCCCTCCGGGACGCGGAGGAGGCCCTTGCCGGTGTCCGCACGCTCTCCGGAGACATGGGGGAGCTGTACCAGCGCCTGGAACAGCTGCGGTGTGAAGCCTATGACCTTGCCGAGATCATTCGGGACAAGCGGGAGGCGTTCGACTTCTCCCCGGCGGAGCTGGACGCGGTGGAGAGCCGGTCTGACCTGCTGTACCGGCTGAAAAAGAAGTACGGCGCCACGGTGGAGGAGATGCTGGCCTACCTGGACAAGTGCCGCCGGGAGCTGGACGATATGGAGACGGCGGACGACACCCTGGCCCGGCTGGAACAGCAGCTGGAGAAGGCCCGGAAGGCCGTCCTGGCAGCGGGGGCGGAGCTGACCGCCGCCCGGAAAGAGGCCGCCGCCGTCCTGGAGCAGCGCATCCAGTCCGAGCTCCGGGACCTGGACATGCACAAGGTCCGGTTCGCCATCGACTTCGGGGAGAAGGAGCCGGGCCCCGACGGCTGTGACGCCGTCCGGTTTCTGATGTCTGCCAACGCCGGGGAGGACTTGAAGCCCATCGCCCGGATCGCCTCCGGCGGTGAGCTGGCCCGGATCATGCTGGCTCTGAAAAATGTGCTGGCGGAGCAGGAGTCCATCGGCACGCTGGTGTTCGACGAGGTGGACACCGGCGTCTCCGGCCGTGCGGCCCAGAAGGTGGCGGAGAAGCTGGCCCAGGTCAGCCGCCGCAAGCAGGTGCTGTGCGTGACCCACCTCCCGCAGCTGGCCGCCATGGCGGACACCCACTTCTCCGTGGAGAAGGGGGAGCGAGACGGTCGCACCTATACCCGTGTGGTGCTGCTGGACCGGGAGCAGCGGAAGGCGGAGCTGGCCCGGATCACCGGCGGCAGCCGCGTGACAGAGGCCCTGCTGGCAAGCGCCGGAGAGCTGCTGGACCAGGCGGAGCGCTATCGGAGCGAATTAGGAATGAGGAATCATGCGGAATGAGCAATTTCTGGGTCCGGCAAAGCCGGACCCATTCCAATTGTTCCGCCTGCAGCAGAACACATGAATTCCGAACTCCCAACTGACCAAACGTCCCTCTTTCGCATACAATGGCGGGAAGAGGAGGGGAGCCCATGCGCTTTTTTGCAGACTACGACCGCAGTGCCGCCGTGCTGTATGCCCACCAGTGGGCCTATGGCCGGAACCCGGCCTTTTACGACTACGAGAACGTGGGGGGAGACTGCACCAACTTCGCGTCTCAGTGTGTGTTCGCCGGCAGCGGTGTGATGAACTTCACCCCGGATTTCGGCTGGTACTACATCGACGCCAACCAGAAGTCCCCCTCCTGGACCGGGGTGCCCTATTTCTGGAATTTCATGACCAGGCAGGCGCCCTCCGTAGGGCCGGTGGCCCAGCCCTGCGCCCTGGAGGACCTGCAGCCCGGGGACCTGGTGCAGCTGAGCTTCAACGGCCAGGAGTTCCAGCATACGCCGGTGGTGGTGCGGGTGACGGCGCCCATCACCCTGGAGACGGTACTGATCGCCGCCCACAGCTACGACGCCGACAACCGGCCCCTGTCCACCTACACGTTCCAGGACATCCGGTTTCTGCACGTACTGGGCACCATCCGGCCTTAGGCAATCGTTTGCGCAAAATGAACAGGGAAAACCGGCTGGGAGGGAGCGCCTCTCAGCCGGTTTCCTTTTGCTTTTTCCTTGATTTTTTCACGTGTGACAAGGGATTTGCCTTTGCAGCTATCCGCAGGGATTCGTTGTCGATGTGGGTGTAGATTTCCGTGGTGTTCAAATGGTCGTGGCCCAGCACCTCCTGGACGGCCCGGACGTCCACGCCGTTCTGCAGCATCAGCGTGGCGGCGGTGTGCCGCAGCTTGTGGGAGCTGTACTCCGCCGGGTCGATGCCCGCCTGACCCAGCCGCTTTTTCACCATGGCGTGGACCGTGGAGCGGCTGATCCGCTCGTTCTGAGAGGAGAGGAAGAGGGCGTTTGCGTCCCGGCCGGTGATGGGCCGCCGCACTGCCAGATATTTGGCGATGGCGTCCTGGCAGGCGTCGTTCAGGTAAATGATCCGGACCTTGTTGCCCTTGCCAAGAACCCGCAGGGCATCTTCCTGGATGTCGGAGAGGTTCAGACCCACCAGCTCGCTGATCCGCAGCCCGCAGTTGAGGAACAGCGTCAGGATACAGTAATCCCGCTCCTGATTTTTGCCGTCCACGGAGTCCAAAAGCTGGATGCTCTCGTCCAAGGTCAGGTATTTGGGCAGGGTTTTCTTCAATTTCGGAGAATCCATATCTTTGACAGGATTTTCACGAAGTAAGTGCATCTTATTGGTGAGGTAATTGTAAAACGACCGGATCGTGGCGATCTTTCGGGCCCGGGATGCGGCGTTCAGGCCGTAGCCGGAATTCCGGCTGTTCTGGTGCTGGACCCGGTCCCGGCTGAGGTACGTCATGTAGCCGTAAATGTCCGTCAGGGTCACGGAGGCCACGAAGTCCAGATCCACGTCCATGATGTCGATCTCATCCAGAGACCGGTCACACAGGGACGGGTCCCGGGTCTGCTTGAGATAGCGGAAGAAATTCCGCAGGTCCAGAAAGTATTCGTCCACGGTCCGCTTGGAGTGGGCTTTGATGGTCTCGTGGTACGAGAGAAAGTCCCGCAGAATCTGCGGCGCTTCGGTGCGGTAATCAGCCATAACGGTGTCAACTTGCGGGCAGATACTCCGCGCAGCCGCCGGAGCGGCTGCCGGGGGGGTAGGTCGTGCCGGGGGCCTGAAACGGGCCCCGGAGCGGTTTGGCTCTCCCCTAAATTGAACAAAATTTTTATTTTGTTCAATTTTCTATCTCCCCGCAAAACCTCCTTCCCTGACAGGTCTTTTGAAAATTTCCCGGCCGGACCGCAGCCGCAGCGCCGGCGGCACACGCCGGAACGCGCGGCGCATCTCCGGACCGGACATAAAAACCGCCGCTTTCGGCAAAGCTAGTCCCAAATCCATGGAGATGGGATGATGTGTATGAGTTTGATTCCCTGTACCAGCCAATGTGTGTATCAGCAGGACGGCGTCTGCACGCTGGACAGCGCAGCCGCGGCGGGCCTCCCCGCCCTGGGCGGCGCCTGCGTCCACTTCATTCCGACGGACGAAGGGCGGCTCGGATCGCCTCACCGATATTCCGCACCGGGATCAGACGAAGCCCCGCAGGCGCGGCCAGCTCCCCGGTCCGGCGGGACGGAATCAGGCACTGGGTAAAGCCCAGCCGCCGGACCTCGCTGACCCGCTGGCCCAGCTGGCTGACGGACCGCAGCTCTCCGGTGAGGCCCACCTCCCCGATGGCCACCAAATCCGCCGGCACCGGCCGGTCCAGATAGCTGGAGGCCAGGGCGATCACCGCCGCCAGATCCGCGGCGGGCTCGTCCAGGCTCAAGCCGCCGATGATGTTCAGGTACGCGTCGCAGGCGGAGACCTTCAGGCCGCCCCGCTTCTCCAGCACCGCCAGCAGCATGGCGAAGCGGTTGTAGTCAAAGCCGTTGCTGGTGCGGCGGGGGTTGCCCGCCGGAGACGACACCGCCAGCGCCTGAATCTCCGCCAGCACCGGCCTTGCCCCCTCCATCACACAGGTGACGCAGGTCCCGGGGGCGTCCTCCGGCCGACCGGACAGCAGCATCTCCGACGGGTTCTCCACCTCCACGAGGCCGCTGTCCCGCATCTCGAAGACGCCGATCTCATTGGTGGCGCCGAAGCGGTTCTTGGCCGCCCGCAGGATGCGGTAGGCGGTGTGCTGGTCCCCCTCGAAGTACAGCACGCAGTCCACCATGTGCTCCAGAACCTTGGGGCCGGCGATGGACCCCTCCTTGTTCACATGGCCGATGACGAACACCGTGATCCCCTGCCCTTTGGCCAGCTGCATCAGGGCCATGGTGCAGTCCTTCACCTGACTGACGCTGCCCGCCGGGGACTCCAGCGCGTCATTGTACAGGGTCTGGATGGAGTCCACGATCAGCACGTCCGGCGCCTCCGCCGCCACGGACTCCAGCAGGTCACCCAGGCTGGTCTCGGAGATCACGAACAGCCGTTCGCTCTGCACGTCCAGCCGCTTGGCCCGGAGCTTCAGCTGGTGCTCCGACTCCTCGCCGGATACATACAGGACCTTATTCTCCCGGCAGAGGCTCTCGCAGATCTGAAGCATCAGCGTGGACTTGCCGATTCCCGGCGCGCCGCCCACCAGCACCAGCGAGCCCTTGACGGCACCGCCGCCCAGGACCCGGTCCAGCTCTCCCATGCCGGTGGAGAACCGGATTTCCGCATCCGCCTCCAGCTCCGTCACCGGCCGGGCCCTGCGGACGCTCCCCCCTCCTGCCGGGCGGGAGGCCCCCTTCCCTGCCGCCCGGGCGGCCTGGGGCTGCTCCACGATGGTATTCCACGCCCCGCAGGCCGGGCACTTCCCCGCCCACTTGGGCGTCTCATTGCCGCACTCCGTGCAGTAGAACAGGGTCTTTGGCTTCATTGCAACCTCCCATGGAAAGAGAAAGGAACAGACTGTCTGATCTTTTCTCTTTCAACGCTTATCTGAATTCAGCACGCCCGCCGCGATGGCCGCCGCCAGCTTTGTCTGGTAGGCCGGGTCCTTCAGCTGTTCCGTCTCCGCGGCGTTGGAGAGAAATCCGCACTCCACCAGCACGCCGGGGGCGGTGATCTCCTTCATCAGGTACACCGAGGACGGCACCTGGGCGGCCTTCTTCTCATGTCCGGCGTTGACGGCGCCGTTCAGGGACTCCTGAATGGACGACGCCAGTTCCTCCGCCCCCTCCTGGCGGTTCCAGAACACCTGGGCCCCCCGGGTGGAGGGCGACGACGGCAGGCTGTTCTGATGGATGCTCAACAGCACCGCGCCGGGCAGCTCATTCACCAGAGCCACCCGGTTGTGGAGGTCGGAGACCTTCTTCTCCCGCAGAGTGGCGCTGCCGGGGTCGTAAATGGCGGCGTCCCCCTCCCGGGTGACGGTGGTGGGCACCCCCGCAAAGGTCAGCAGGTCCCGGACCCGCCGGGCGATGGCGAGGTTCAGGCCGCTCTCCACCGTGCCGTCGGCGGCCACAGCGCCGCCGTCCTCCCCGCCGTGGCCGGCGTCCACCACCACAACGGGAGACGCGCCCTCCTCCCCCGGGGCGAACGCCGCCGTGAAGGCGGCGTTCCCATGCCACAGCACGGCGGAGAGCCCGGCGACAAAACAACACAGCAGCACAACATACGCCACATGGCGCTTTCGGATCAGAATAATCACAGGCGGCACCCCCTGGGGAAAGCCTATTCCCGCCTGCTTATCCCATATTCCCGATTATAGCGGCTCGGACGGCGGAAATCAAGGGCAGGCTCCTCCCGGACCATCTCCGCATAGGATGGCATGGGCGCATGGTTCCCATGCGCACCCTACCCCAGAAGGAGGCATCCATGCAGATGGAGAAACCCAACACCAATACGCCGCCCACGCCGTCCGTGCCTTCCATGCCGCCGTCCGGCTCCTGCCAGCCGAACCAGGGCACTCTGCCCGGCACCTGTGCACCCATGGTGTTTCCCTTTGTAGCCATGCAGGAGGAGAACCCTGTCCGGTACAGCCGGATGGAGGCCCTGCAAACCGGCACCCTGTTCCCGGGGCTTGACCTGCCTTTCAAGGCGGCCATCCAGGCCAAGACGAAAATGGCCAACACCGCCCTGGTGGAGCTGATGGCCCTGGACTTTGCCATTGACGAGCTGGGCCTGTATCTCACCACCCACGCCCAGGATCAGGAGGCGCTGCAGCTGTACTGGTCCTATATCAAGCTGGCGAAAGAGGGCCGTGAGAAGTACCAGAAGATGTACGGCCCCCTGCTGCAGACGGACCTGACGCCGGAGGACGGCTTCGCCTGGCTGAAGGACCCGTGGCCCTGGGAGGAAGGAGGCAATGACTGATGTTCATTTATGAGAAGAAGCTCCAGTACCCGGTGAAGATCAAGAACACCAATCCCAAGCTGGCCTCCGTCATCATCTCCCAGTACGGCGGGCCCGACGGTGAGCTGGGCGCGTCCCTGCGCTACCTGAGTCAGCGGTACTCCATGCCCTATGCGGAGCTGAAGGGCCTGCTGACCGACATCGGCACTGAGGAGCTGGGCCATTTGGAGATGATCGGCGCCATCGTCCACCAGCTGACCAGGGACCTCACCGAGGAGCAGATCCGGACCGCGGGCTTTGACACGTATTTTGTGGACCGGACCGCCGGCGTGTACCCCACCGCCGCCTCCGGCTTCCCTTACAGCGCCGCCAGCATGGCGGTGAAGGGCGACCTGATCGCCGACCTGACGGAGGATCTGGCCGCCGAGCAGAAGGCCCGTGTCACCTACGACAACATCCTGCGCCTCTCCGACGATCCGGACGTCAACGACGTCATCAAGTTCCTCCGGGCCCGGGAGATCGTCCACTTCCAGCGCTTCGGCGAGGGACTGCGGCTGGCCAAGGACAAGATGAACGAGAAGAATCTCTACTTTGTGAACCCGTCCTTTGACAAGTGACCCACTGAATGGAAAGCGCCCGCCCCGATCTCCCGGGGCGGGCGCTTTTTGCGGGGACTCAGTCCCCGTTCTTCATCAGGTCTTCCACCAGGGGCATGAGCCGGGCCTGGTCTTCCTTCCGGTCGGCAAAGAGCTCCAGGGTATCGCCCTGCTCCTCGATGAGGCGGCCGATGGCGATATACCGGGACATGGAGGATTTCAAATTAAAAATGTCTCCCTCCGGGCTCTTCAGGTACACGTCGCCGCCGCACTGGCTGACGGCGTCCAGGAACTCCTGCACGTCCGCTTCGGAACGCAGTCGCATGGGAAACACATCCTTTCTGTATCAGACTCCCAGCCTTCCCGGCTGGTGCTTAACAAAGATACCACGCAGAGCCGCCGGTGTCTATGGCCGAACTGGATAATGTTTCGGAGTGACTCGCTCCAGAATATTGATGAACTGCACAAAAAAACAATTATTTTTTATGCAGTTAATACAATTTCAAAAATTGCAGCCAGCAGCGTCATGAAATACCGTTGCGCGGTCATAAAGAAAGAAATTCATGCTTACAGTCTGCCCGTTTATCTGGAAAAGATGCTCTCTCTGGCCGCGGCGGCACATGCCCTGGTGTTCATAAAAGCCGTAGTTGCAGCTGGTATCTGTAAACAGGTAGAATTCATCCAATCCCTGCTGTTTCAAATAGGCAAGCGCGGAATGAAACAGCTTTTTGCCGATGCCCTTTCCCTGACAGGATGAACGGACAGCAAACAGAGCCAATTCCGCCGGATAGGTCTTTTTGCAGCCGCGCAGCAATTGCTCATCGATCTCATTGACGTTTTGGAAGATTTGAGAGACTGCCCTTCCCTCTTTGGACGCATACAGCTTCACAATGGACAGGATTTGCTGAAATCTGGCAGAGAGGGCGCATCTGTGATCCTTGTTGTTCTTTACCAAAATGATCCCTGCCGCAGTTCCGTCAAGTACGGCCACCTGTGAAAAGGTGTAATTTGTCAGGCAGCTGCGCAGAAAAACCTCCGCCAGCCTGGAAGCCGTTTCGGGACTGCTGAACTCATCATAGTGCCACGTGCTTCGGATGATTTCCTTTAAGGGCTGAAAGTCCTGTTTCTGATATTCTCTGATTTGCATCTCCATGATATTCCCCCTGGTATTGGTCTCGGATACCCCGTATAATAGTCCTTACAGCAGCTGTAATGTCAATACCGGAAAAGGAGCTATTTTGTGATGAGGCAAAACACTGTAAAAATGACCACCGCCCAGTTTGCGGAACTGCACGGTGTCAATCGGAGAACGCTGCATTATTATGACGACATCGGCCTGTTTTCCCCCTGCCAAAAGGGGGAAAACGGTTACCGCTATTACGACGCATCACAGAGCATTGTTTTTGAGTATATCCGTATGCTGAAAGAGTTGAATATGAGCATCGCGGAAATTGCGGACTACTGTAAGCATCCTGCTCCGGAAAAGTTTTTGCAGATCGCAGATCGGAAAGAGGCGGAAATCGATCTGGAGATACGAAGGCTGAAGCGCGCGCGGAACATACTGAAGACCAAAAAAGCGCAGGTGCGTCTTTGCGAGGGCCTGCCGGATGAGGAAATCAGGGTCGAGGAGTGCGGCGCGGTCAAAATTTCTGTTTTGCCGTATGATTTTTCCGGAGACGATTTATCCCGGCTTTTTACCGATTTGAAAAGTCAATGGGGCATTGAGCAGATACGCATGGGAATCGGGAGCTTCCTCTCCCTGGACAAAGTCACCGCCGGGTCCTTTGAAACATACGACGGGCTGTTTACCTATTCGTCCGGCAGCGCATCCGGTCCGCATACGTTCGTCAGGCCGGCGGGGCGGTATCTTTGCGGCTATCAGAAGGGACCTTGGGACAAGGCGCCCGCCATGTACCAAAAAATGATCGACTATGCCCGCCGGCAGCATCTGACACTGACGGGCTTTGCCTACGAGCTTGGATTGAACGAATTTGCGATCTCCAGCCCGGAGGAATACGTCACAAAATTCATGATCCAGATCGATGACCCCTGCTGACAGTACGCCCGCCGGGCACGCATCGCAGCGCAGCCTGCACACAAGCCGAAAGAGCGGGGGCGTGAGCCCCCGCTTCCCTGTTTATTCCGCTTCTTTTGCCGCCTCGTCCCGGCCCAGCAGGGCCAGGATTTCCGCCTTGTCGCCGGGGACCTCGTCCACCAGCACCCGGTACTGCTCCTCGCTGAGAACCGGCACCCCCAGCTCCTGGGCCTTGCGGAGCTTGCTGCCCGCGGCCTCTCCGGCCACCACGGCGCCGGTCTTTTTGGACACGGACCCGGACACCTTGGCCCCCAAAGCCTCCAGCTTCTCCCCGGCCTCCTTGCGGGAGGCGGACTCCAGCTCGCCGGTCAGGACGAAGGTCAATCCCGCCAGCAGGTCCCCGGTGGGCTGGGCGGTGCTCTCCATATTCACCCCCGTCTCTTTCAGGCGGCGGATCAGGTCCTTCGCCTGGTCGCCCCGGAAGTAGTCCGCGATGCACCGGGCGGTGATGCCGCCCACGTCGGGAATCTCCGTCAGCGCCTCCTCTGTGGCGGCCATCAGCGCGTCCATGGAGCCGAAGTGGGCGGCGATGGTCTTGGCGGCCTTCTCCCCCACCTGCCGGATGCCCAGGCCGTACAGCAGGCGGCTCAGGTCGTTGGCCTTGGAGTTCTCAATGGCCCGGATCAGGTTCTCCGCGGACTTCTCCCCCATCCGGTCCAGCTTGGCCACGTCCGCGGCGTGGAGGCTGTACAGGTCCGCGGCGTTGGAGATCAGCCCGGAGTCGATCAGCTGCTGGATCACCGCCGGACCGCAGCCGTCGATGTCCATGGCGTCCCGGCTGGCGAAGTGGGTGAGGTTCCGCAGCAGCTGGGCCGGGCACTCCGCGCCGGTGCAGCGCAGGGCCGCGCCGTCCTCGTCCCGGACCACCGGGGCGCCGCACACCGGGCAGGCGTCCGGCAGCGTGTAGGGCACCGTGCCCTCCGGGCGTTTGTCGAAGTCCACGCTCAAAATCTCCGGGATGATCTCCCCCGCCTTCTGCACCAGCACAGTGTCCCCCACGCGGATGTCCTTCTCGGTGATGAAGTCCTGGTTGTGGAGGGTGGCGTTGGTGACGGTGGTGCCCGCCAGCCGCACCGGGGACAGCACCGCCTTGGGCGTCAGCACGCCGGTGCGGCCCACCTGCACCACGATGTCCTGGACCACGGAGAACTTCTTCTCCGGCGGGTACTTGAAGGCCACCGCCCACTTGGGGAACTTGGCGGTGGAGCCCAGCCGCTCCCGGTCCGCCAGGTGGTCGCTCTTGATGACCGCCCCGTCGATGTCGAAGGGGTAGTCCATCCGCTCCTCGTTGATCCGGTCGATCTCCGCCTGAATCTCCGCCGGGTCGGAGAGGGTCTTGTGGGGGATCACCTTGAAGTGCTGGGAGGCCATGTAGTCCAGGGTCTCCGAGTGGTTCTGGAAGGTCTTGCCCTCCGCCAGCTGGAGGTTGAACACCTGGATATCCAACTTCCGCTCCGCGCAGATCTTGGGGTCCAGCTGCCGCAGGGACCCGGCGGCGGCGTTCCGGGGATTGGCCATGAGGGGCTTGCCCTCCAGCTCCCGGCGGGCATTGATCTCCGCGAACACCGCCCGGGACATATAGACCTCGCCCCGGACGATGAGCCGGGGCAGCTTCTCCGGCAGCTGCATGGGGATGGCGCGGATGGTCTTGAGGTTCTCCGTCACGTCCTCCCCCACCCGGCCGTCGCCCCGGGTGGCGCCCCGGACGAACACGCCGTCCCGATACTCCAGGGCCACGGACAGGCCGTCCACCTTGGGCTCCACGGAGTAGGCGGCGCCGTCCCCCAGGGCCTCCCGCATCCGATCCAGGAACTCCGAGACCTCCTCTGCGTTGAACACATCCTGGAGGCTCTCCAGGGGTACCGGGTGCTCGTAGGTCTCAAAGCCCTCCAGGATCTTGTCGCCCACCCGCTGGGTGGGGGAGTCCGGGGTGATCTCCTCCGGGTGCTCCGCCTCCAGCTCCTCCAGGCGCCGGTTCAGCCGGTCGTACTCGTAGTCCGGGATCACCGGCGCGTCCAGAACATAGTACAGATAGCTCTGCTGGTTCAAAAAGTCCCGCAGCTGCTTCATTTCCTCGCGGTAGTCCATAGGGTGTGCTCCCTTCTCAGCTGTTGTTCAGAATGTAGTCTTTCAGATCCTCCTCGTACGTATCCGGATCTGTGGAGAAATAGGTGTAGGTGTCCGGCACCGTGCCCACGATCACCGTCTCCGCCACGATGAAGGAATTGGACACCTTGGTGGCGGTGCGGAACCCCGGCAGCAGAACGCTGACGGAGACATCCACCGTCAGGATGATCTGATGCTTGGTCTGGTTGATGCCGGCGGAGGTGAAGGCGTTGCGGAAGTTCGCCTCCGACGACCCCACGGACTCCATCCGCACGGTGATGCGGGGCCCCCGTCCCGCCAGCAGCGTCGAACCCGTCAGGCTGCCGATGGGGATGGACAGGTCCCCGGTGGGCACCTGGCTGATGCGGGTCAGGACCGTGTCCAGAATCTCCGCCTGCAGGTGGTTGAAGGCCGCCATGTTGCTCTGCACAGCGGTGATGTGGCCCTCCGTGTCCTTCTCGAAGGACACCAGGCCGTCGTACTGCAGCTCGCCCTTCTCGATGGCCTCATACACGGCCTCGCTGACGATGCGGGTAACGGTGTTGGACACCCGGGTGGTGGCCATGCTCTCCAGCAGAGGCCGCATCTGGGTGGCGGCGATGAAGAGCACCGTCAGCGCCAGAGCCATCAGCAGAAACGCCAGGGCCCGCAGCACCCGCCGGCGGTCCATCCGCCGGCGGTAGAAGTAAAATCCGCGCCAGATCATGGCCATCACGCCCCCTTCCCGCCATTGTATGCGGGGGCGGCCTGGCCTTATTTCAGGGCGTTCACCAGATCCTTGAAGACCCGGCCCCGCTCCATGAAGTTGGCGAACCGGTCAAAGGAGGTGCTGGCCGGGGACAGCAGCACCACATCCCCCGGCCGCGCCGTCTCACGGGCCAGCGCCACGGCGGACTGGTAGCTGTCCACCTCCGTGATGGGCAGGCCGGTGAAGTTGGCGGCCTTCTCCACGGCGGCCCGGATCACCCCGGCGGTTGCGCCGCAGAGGATCAGGGCCTTCACATGCTCGTTGATCTCCGGACCGATGGCGTCATAGGAGATGCCCTTGTCCTTGCCCCCGGCGATCAAAAGGACCTTCTCCGGGAAGGACCGGAGCCCGGCGATGGTGCGGCTGGGGCTGGAGGCGATGGAGTCGTTGTACCACCGGACGCCGTCCAGCTCCCGGACCAGCTCGATCCGGTGCTCCACGCCGCCGAAGGTGCGGGCGAAGGCCCGGATGGCCTCGTCTGGGACCATCCCGTCCACGGCGGCGACGGCGGCCATGTAGTTCTCGATGTTGTGGACGCCGGGGAGCTTGATGTCGGCGGTGTCCAGCACTACCCGCTCGCCCTGCGGCCCCCGGCAGACAATGGAGGTGCCCCGGAGGAACACGCCGTCCGCCACCTCCTTCCGGCGGGAGAACCACCGCACCCGGCCCGGGGCCTTTTCGGCGCAGCGGACCGTGGTCTCGTTGTCGGCATTAAAGACGGCAATATCCCGGGCTGTCTGGTGTGTAAAGATATTTTCCTTGGCAGCGATATACTCTCCGTAGCTCTTGTGGACGTCCAGGTGGTTGGGAGACAGGTTGGTCATAACGGCGATGCGGGGGCTCCGGTCCATGGTCATCAGCTGGAAGGAGCTGAGCTCCAGCACCGCCAGATCCGTTGGCGCGATGTCCGGCGTGTCGCACAGCAGCGGGCGGCCGATGTTGCCCCCCAGGTGGACGGTGCGCCCGGCGGCCTCCAGGAGCTTTGCGATGATCGTGGTGGTCGTGGTCTTGCCGTCGGACCCGGTGACGGCGATCTCGGGGCAGGGGCAGACCTCAAAAAAGACCTCCATCTCGGAAGTCAGCAGGCTGCCCCGCGCCACCGCCGCCGCCAGCTCCGGCACGTCGGGCCGCAGGCCAGGGGTCCGGAAGATCACGTCCTCCGTCAGGTCCTTCAGGTAGTCCTCCCCCAGCTGCAGGCGGCAGCCGTGCTGCTCCAGCTCGTCCCCCAGGGGCCCCAGGGCCTCCCGGGATTTTTTGTCGCAGGCGGTGACGCGAATGCCCCGCTCCAGCAGCAGCCGGATCAGGGGCCGGTTGCTGACGCCGATGCCGATGACGGCCACGGACTTGTTCCGCAGAGAGTCCAGATATTCCTCAAACTTCATGGGTACGCTCCTAACGCCGCGCTGGGCGGCAGAGATTGACAGACAAGGAAATTATACCGCAGATCGGAAAAAAATACAACCACGCCCCTCCCCTTCCCAGACTTTTTCTCCCAGGGCTGCGGGGCCATGAAGCCGGGACCTAGCTGCGCTCTGCGGGCCATCCGGTATTTTCAGCGGAAGGCCCTGGCGACTTCCGCCGATGTGGAGGCCGCATTGCGGCCAGGCGTTGACAATCCCGTCGGATTCCGCTAAAATAGACAGGCGAGTAAGACAGACAGTCGCGCGGCCAGGCCGAAAGGCCGGTCGTGAGGAAAGTCCGGGCTCCACAGGGCAAGGATAACGGGTAACGCCCGCCGAAGGCGACTTCAGGAAAAGTGCAACAGAGATATACCGCCGACAGAGTTACTCTGTATCGGTCAGGGAACCAGCGACGGCTGAACGCGATGCCCCGCGGAGCGGGGCGAGGGAAACTTCCCCGAACAGCGCAATCGCTTCCGCGCGGAACGGCGCAGGGGTGTTGTGTGAAGAGGGGCGAAGGGTCCCTCTTCCTAATTGCAATCAGCCCGCCGCAGCGGCCGCTCCCGCGGGGAGCGGCAAGCCACCCTTACCGACAGAGAGTAGCTCTGTCGGTAAGGGTGGAAAGGCGAGGTAAGAGCTCACCCATCGGCTGGAGACTGTCCGATGCTGTAAACTCTATCCGGAGCAACACCGGTATGGGAGCAGGGGGTCCGACCCCCAAGGCTGGCCCGGCCGCTCCCGGGGTGGCTGGAGCGTACCGGCGACGGTACGTCGAGATAGATGACTGTTTGATACAGAACCCGGCTTACAGTCTTGCTCGTACAAGAAGAGGTCCTGGCGAAAGCCAGGGCCTCTTTTTGTCCCGATTGATGCCGGTACTGCCGCGCGGTGTACTGGTCGATGCAGCGGAGGACCCGCTCCCGGCTGTGAAAGGCCAGATGCTGGCTCCCTGTCTCCGGGTGGAAGGAGACCCCACCCGCCGCTCTCAGAGGGGGGCGCAGGAGATTCCATAGGCAGCACCTCTCATAGCCCTTCCCACGGGGCCCACATCTGTTCCAAAATCTCCTCCGGCAGGGTGTCCGGCCATGACTCCACAATCTCTCCATCCACATAGTCGTAGACGGTGTACGGCTTCTCCGGCCAGCGGGTGCGGACGGCCACCTCCAGCGCTCCGTCCCCATCCACGTCCAGCGCCTCGGCGTTGATGCAGTCCTCCACTTCCAGGATTGCCCGGGTGTTGATGCCGGTGGGGTCCGGCTCCTCCGGATGATAGGGCCAAAACCGGACGTCACATAAAAACACCAGATTTTCGGACTCTGCGTAGGGGTCCGGGTAATACCCGTCCCGGAGATACTGGACGCTGGTATCGCCGAAGAGAAGCGGCACGCTGCCGGAATCCCCCTCATAGGTGACATCCATGACACCTCCCAGAACGGTGACGCCGGTGTCCTCACAGGCAGACACCGTACCAGTGCGGGTCAGCCGGTTCCATTGAAAGTCCATCTGATAGGAAATGGTATCTCCCCGCTCGTCCCGCAGCGTGAGGGCATCAAAGTCCACATCCTCCCCGCACTTCAGCCGGATCAGGTGTCCACGGTCCTCCACATAGACACAGTTCCTGCCATTCACAGTCTCTTTCAGAACGATGCTGTAATACCCCTCCTCCGTCACCACGATCTGCGTATACGCCACCACGGCTGCAGTTACGGCCAGCAGCACCAGCACCGCCGCCAGCCGCTGCCAGGAGCGCCGCCGCTCCTGCCGCACGCTGTCACGGGAGATATCCAACAAGCTCTGCATGGTCTCCTCCGCTCCTTTCGCCGCCTGCCTCCGGCAGGCCATCAGCTCCTCCACCGTCAGGTCCAGGGCTGCCGCCAGGGGCTCCAGCAGCGTCACATCCGGGTAGCTCAGTCCCCGCTCCCACTTGCTGACGGCCTTGTCCGTCACATGCAGCCGCGCCGCCAGATCCCGCTGGGTCAGGCCCAGATTTTTCCGCTCGCTGCCGATGAAATCGCCCAGCCGCTCCTTGTTCACGTGTATCACCTCGCCCTCAGTCTACCCTATGGGTCCGATTTTGGCAACCGACCAGCGGTAGAGACGTCCCGCAGGTACTTCCGGATGTCGCTGTAATCCTTGGGCGCGGCCTGTTCCAGGGCCTGCCGGGAGATCGCCCCATCCCCCTGCCGCCGCGCCGCCGCCTCTTGGTAGCGCCGCTGCTTTTCCTTCCACTTCTCTGTATCCCGCCGAATGGTCTCCGCCAGAAACCGGTAGGCCATGCGGGTCTCCTCCCTCAAGCCCGGGTGCTGCCGCAAAACCTCCTCCGGATCCGTGGGAGCCTTGTCCGCCGCCATGGCATAGCGGTACAGCAGAAGCAGCAGTTCCCCCCGCTGCTCCGCGTCCAGGGCCGCCACACAGGGAAAATTATCGAAATACAGCATAAAACTCTTCTTGTGTTCCTCTGCCAACGAAAAACCACTCCTCTCAAGAAAAGGCGTCCCCTCCCCATCTGATGCACGGCTCTATGCAATCTCCGGGAGGATTTTGTAAAATTCTCCCGTTATGGTAATAGCTAGAGTTAGGGTTATGGTGATGGTTATGGTCATTGTTATGGTAATGGTAAGGGGGACCGGTCAGGCCCGCCTCTCCGGCGTTTTTTTGCACAAAAGAAAAGTTTTGTTGAATATTCTAGAGGACGAAAAGAGGACGGGTCTCCCCGTCCTCTCTCTATCCAGCGATGCTCAGTCGTTATCCCAGTTGTGCCAGACGTTCTGCACGTCGTCGTTGTCCTCCAGCATGTCGATGAGCTTCTCCATGTTCTTCACGTCTCCCTCGCCGGTGAGGGTGATGTAGTTCTGTGGCACCATCTCGATCTCCGCGCTGGCGAAGGCGTAGCCCTTCCCCTCCAGGGCCTCCACCACATCGTTGAAGGCGTCGGGGTCGCAGGTGATCTCTAGGGCGGGACCGTCAGCCTCAAAGTCGGCGGCACCGGCCTCCAGAGCGTCCATCATGACGGTGTCCTCGTCCAGCTCGCCCTCCTCGTTGTCAATGACGATGACGCCCTTCTTGTCAAAGGACCAGCTGACGCAGCCCTGGGCGCCCAGGTTGCCGTTGCACTTGTCGAACGCGTGGCGGACCTCCGGCGCGGTGCGCTGGCGGTTGTCGGTCAGGGCCTCCACAATGACGGCCACGCCGCCGGGGCCGTAGCCCTCGTAGGTGACGGCCTCGTAGTTGTCGGTGCTGCCGGAGCCCAGGGCCCGGTCGATGGTGCGCTTGATGTTGTCGTTGGGCATGTTGACGGCCTTGGCCTTGGCGATGACCGTGGCCAGACGGGAGTTGTTGTTGGGGTCGCCGGAGCCGCCGCCCTCTTTCACGGCCACGATGATCTCCTTGGCGATCTTGGTGAAGGCGGCGGAGCGCTTGGCGTCGGCCGCGCCCTTGGTCTTTTGGATATTATGCCATTTGGAATGTCCGGACATGGTACATTACTCTCCTTCTACGTAATACTGGATGACCTCCCGGTGGGAGGCGGATTTGGTGACGGTGAGGCCCGGGAACCGGCCGCGCAGGTACTCTGCCAGCACGGTGCACACCGGATTCTCTGTGGGGAAGTGGCCCGCGTCGATCAGACGGATGCCCTTCCCTGCCGCGTCTAAAAACTGGTGGTAGCTGAGGTCCGAGGTCACGAACACGTCGCACCCTGCGGCGATGGCCGCATCCTCATAGTCGCCGCAGGCGCCGCCGCCCACCGCGACCTTCCGCACCGGGCCGCTGTCCCCGGCGTAGCGGACGCCGTTGGCCTGGAGCGCCCGGCAGACGTGCTTTGCAAATTCCTGTAAAGGCATAGGACTTGCCAGTGTTCCCATCCGGCACAGCCCCTCCGGGTCCCCCAGCGGCCCAGGGTCCTCCAGCCCCAGCGCGGCGGCCAGCGCGTCGTTGACGCCGCCGGGGGCCACATCCAGGTTCGTGTGCATACAGATGGCGGACAGGCCGCTCCTCAGGATTTTCAGCAGCAGGTGCCCCTGGGGCGTGTCCTGCCGGACGGTCTGCACCGGCAGCCATTTGCAGTTCATCACCGGATGGTGGCTGACAATCAGCTGGCAGTTTTCCGCGATGGCCTCGTCCGCCACGGCCTCCGTGATGTCCAGGGCCACCAGGACCCGCCGGACCTCCGCCTCCGGGTCCCCCAGCAGCTGGCCCACGTTGTCCCAGTCCATGGCGCCCTCCTTCGGGGCCAGTCGGAACAGGGCCTGTTCAATTTCCCGGACAGTTGGCATGGCGCCACTCCTCCCTCATTTGCAGAAGCTCCGTGATGACGGCCCTGGCGTAATCGCCCCGTTCCCGGGCCTCTGGCGCCGACGCCCGGTTGGACCCGGCCGCCGCCGCCTGGAGCTGGATGATCTTCTCGATGATGTAGCGGTCCCCCAGGGGGTCGTAGAGCAGGTCCGCCCCGGCCCACTGCCGGCCCAGCGTGAGATGCATCTCCCCTGCCCCGGCCTCGATCACGGGATAGAGAAAGCCCCGGTCCCGCACCAGCGCCTCCCGCGCTATGGCGTAGCCGTGCTCCGCCATGAAGCGGCGCAGCGCCTCCGCCCGGCTCTGGGGCTGGAGCAGCAGGGTGTGGCGGCCGTCGGCGGTCCAGGGTGCCCCGGCCAGAATCTGGGCGATGTTCTCGCCCCCCATGCCGGCGATGACGATGGTGTCGCACTCCTCCGGCGCCACGGCGGCCAGACCGTTACCCAGGCGGAAGGTGATCCGGTCCCCCACACCGTAGCGCCGGCCGGTCTCCTGCGCCCGGTCCAGGGGGCCGCGCCGCAGATCGCTGGCAATGGCAGAGGCCACGCGGCCCTGCAGCGTCAGCCACACGGGCAGATAGGCGTGATCCGTGCCAACATCAGCGAGGTGCGCACCCTGGCGGACCCAGGCGGCGATCTGCCGCAGGCGCGGCGTCAGTTCCAGATGTTTTCCCATGGCGCCCTCCTGTTCCGGCTGTCGGAGGAGGACGCATACGGTCTCCCGTATGCGTCCCGTTCCGGTCATTCCGCTTTCTTGTTGGCTTCCTCGTTCACCAGGGCCAGCAGCTTGTCGCAGTCCACGCCGTGGACCATACAGGCCTCCTCCACAGTCTCGCCCCGGGAAGAGGGGCAGCCCAGGCAGTGCATGCCGATGGACAGGAAGATGGGCGCGGTCTGAGGCGCCACGTCCAGAATGTCACCGATGATGGTGTCCTTCTTGATCTCGATCATCAGAGGTTCCTCCAATTCTAATCTGAAATTCAGCAGGGGTATTATACTCTAGTTTTCGATGTTTTTCAAGAGAAAATCTTTGAAAAGCCTGGAAATGTGGAGATTCGGCGTCCGCACCGGCACATTTTTCCGGAATGCCTCCCGTTTCCCCGGCGCGGGGCGCGGCGGCCGGCTCCCACGGCAAAAGAAGAAGCGGCGCCCACCGGGCGCCGCCTCTGCAAGAGACCAAAACGGATTGATTCGTTTATCTCTGCTGGTCCCGCATCTTGGCGAAGCACTCGCTGCAGTACACGGGACGGTCAGACTTCGGCTCGAAGGGCACGCGGGCTTCGCCGCCGCAGGCGGCGCAGACAGCGGTGAAATACTCCCGGGGACCGCGGGCCGCGTTCTTGCGGGCGTCACGGCAGGCCTTGCACCGCTGGGGCTCGTTCTGGAAGCCGCGCTCGGCATAGAACTCCTGCTCGCCGGCGGTGAACACGAACTCCTGGCCGCACTCCTTGCAAACTAAGGTCTTGTCTTCGTACATGATGTTACCCTCTCTTTGAAAAGAAAAATATATTGCGTTCAGCTTCCGCTGAGATCGCCGGAAAGAAGCTGCCGTGCCACCTTGCGCCGAATGCGCTGCACGGCGTTGTCCACGGACTTTGGGGGCTTGCCTACCGTCTCGGCAATTTCCCTGCATGAAAGACCGTCTAAATAGTACCCCAAAATCTTTGCTTCAAACTCGGACAACTGTTTCCGGACACCGGATAAGAGGGCAGCGGTATGTTCCCTGTCGATGAGATACGCTTCGGGATCGCGCTGAGTCAGATCGCTGGTACCAGAGGTGTAGGAATTGGCGTCAAAGAAGGGTGTATCCAAGGGGACCGACTGATTGAGAGCCATGTGCTTATCCCGCGCCGCGGCGCGGAGGACGGAATACAGCCGGTTACGAATGCAGATTTCTGCGAAGGTCCGGAAGGATGCCTCCTTGGAGGCGTCATACTCCCGAACGGCTTTGAGGAGGCCCACCATGCCCTCCTGGGTCAGATCCTCGCTGTCGCCGCCCACCAGAAAGAAGGGGCGGGCGCAGGTCCGGACCAGCCGGTTGTACCGCGTCACAAGAGCTTCCTCCGCTTCGCGGCTGCCGCCGGCAACCAGTTGGCACAGCGTTTCATCGCTGCACTGGTCCAGGGGCTGGGGTGTCTTCTCGCTAAATTTGTACATATCGTATTATACCTGTCTATCCAGTGAAATGTCAAGCAATTTGTAAAAAAATCCGAGAAACAGATTTTTATTTTTTTTGCGATTTGATGAAATCTGCCAGCCGGTCCGCCACCGCCTGGGCGATCTGCGTGGTTTTGGCCTCCACCATCACCCGGATCAGGGCCTCCGTGCCGGAGGGGCGCACCAGCACCCGGCCAGCGCCGGCGAGGGCCTCCTCCTCCTGCTTCACGGCCTCCGCCAGCGCGGGGGACGCCATAATGGCCTCCTTCACGCCGCCGCTGTGGGGCACCTCCACGTTCACCAGCACCTGGGGGTAGACGGCGCAGCAGCTGACAAGGGAACTTGCTTTCTCCCCGGACCGGGCCAGCACCTGCAGGAACTGGAGGGCCGTCACCTCACCATCGCCGGTGGTCTCCACATCGGTGAAGATGGTGTGGCCGGACTGCTCCCCGCCGATGCGGTAGTCCCGCTCCAGCATCTTCTCCAGCACGTTCCGGTCGCCCACATCCGTGCAGAGCAGGTCGATGCCGTTGTTCCGGCAGAACTCGTGGAGGCCCAGGTTGCTCATCACCGTGGCCACCAGGGCGTTGCCGTTGAGCTTTCCCCGGCGCTTCATGTCCAGGGCGCACACCGCCAGGACCTTGTCGCCGTCGATGACGCCGCCGGTCTCGTCCACCAGCAGGCAGCGGTCCGCGTCCCCGTCAAAGGCCACGCCGATGTCATAGCCGCCCCGCACCACGGCGGCGGCCAGGTCCTCCAGGTGGGTGGAGCCGCAGTGGCTGTTGATGTTCACCCCGTCCGGGTCCCGGTGGATGAAGTCCGTCCGGGCCTTGAAGCGGCCGAACAGCTCCGGCGCGGTGGCGCTGGCAGCGCCGTTGGCGCAGTCCGCCAGGATTTTCAGCCCCGCCAGATCGGACTCGATGGTGGAGGCCACGAAGTCGATATAGTCCCGCTTCAGCTGGCGCATACCGTGGTGGCGGCGGCCGATCTCCCCCCGGGTGCGGAGCTTCATGGGCTCCTGGGAGAGGATCTTCTCCTCGATCCGGGCCTCCACGCTGTCGGAGAGCTTGTAGCCCTGTCCGCTGAAGACCTTGATGCCGTTGTGCTCATAGGGGTTGTGACTGGCGGAGATGACGATGCCCGCATCCGCCTGCTCCAGTACCGTCAGATACGCCACTGCCGGGGTTGGGATGGTACCGAGTGGCATCACGTCACCGCCCACAGAGCAGATGCCCGCCATCAGCGCCGCCTCCAGCATATCCGAGGAGATACGGGTGTCCTTGCCGATGGTAATGGTGGGCTTACTTCCCTTCTCCTCCGTCAGGACGGCAGCCACTGCCTGCCCCACATGAAAAGCCAGTTCTACGGTGAGATTTTCACCAACGATACCACGGATGCCGTCCGTGCCAAACAGTTTACCCATAAGAGGTTCCTCCTACTCCTTATATCTCCAGCTGTTCCTGTCCTAAAAACGCTATGTGCAGGTGCTCATATGCCTTCCGGGTGACGCAGCGGCCACGGGGTGTCCGGGTCAGGAAGCCCAACTGCATGAGGTACGGCTCATAGACATCCTCCAATGTCACCGACTCCTCGCCAATGGTAGCCGCCAGAGTTTCCAAACCGACAGGACCGCCTCCATAGTTTTCAATGATCGCTTCCAGCATGCGCCGGTCAATAGGGTCCAGTCCCAGGTAGTCTATTTCCAGGGCGCACAGAGCCTCATCCGC
>OGMW01000413.1_pt1 | contig 46819 bp, 37 predicted proteins | sample 1573281 | NCBI WGS metagenome assembly OGMW01 (sample SAMEA2581907, study PRJEB24529) | metagenome | biome: Human gut stool | place: China | collected 2011 | reverse complement strand
ACCGGAGACCGGTTATCCATTCGCGGAATGTCATTTTATACGTAGTCTTGATATATGCGGAAAGATAGGTACGGTTTGTATGAAGTATTTCGGACAATTCTTTTATGGTAAGTCCCTGCTGGACATAGCCGTCTGTCTTTATCCAGTTGTCAACTTTCTCTATAATTTCTGTATAGGACACTGAAACTTCTTCCTCTGAAACTATTTCAGGTTCAATTCCTGAATTTGTCAGAAGTTCTTCTTCAGATTGTATATCCTGTTCAAACGCATTTTCTACCTGTTCATAGAACAGCAGGTAGTTCTGATAACAGTGAAAAAGATAACTGTAGAACGGGATTGACGACAAAATCCAGATAAAAACATATTTGTCCGGCAGAAATGTCAGCAATCCGCATCCTACCCCGAAGATAAGTGCCCAATAGGTAAAGATGGACAGCCATTCTATATATGCTCCTATATCATCTGCATGCGTGTCATCGAAAATTCTGACGGCTCTGCGGTATGCGACAATGACTCTGCGGGCCAGCACAAGCCCGTAAATCACCAGCCATGCTGCCAAAGCCAGTAATGCAACATTCTGTACGGCGCCACCCGGCAGCAGCAATAATACGACTCCGGAAAGTGAAGAGAAAATCACCCATAGAATGATATGTGTCCATGACCTTTTGCGCGTTATGTAGAAACGGTCAAGCAGTGTTATCATTGCTGAGCTGAACAGATAGTAGCACAAAAAGTAGGTGGACAGATTCATCAATATGGCCGCATTGACATTCTTGAACCTTATTCCGAAAAAGAAATGTACCGAATAATTGGCGGCAAGCAACAGCAGCGCGATACCCATTATCCGTCGGGAGCGGAGATAATTTTCGAAAATTTTCTTCTCAGGTGTTTGGGCAAACAAAAAATAAAAGCCGAAGAATAACATCAACGGCAGCGCGAAAAACAGTGAATAGCTGTATAATGATGGTTCCATTGTGATGATGGTTTGTTTTACATTTGCAAAGTTAATAAAAAATCAAACCATAGAACTGCTTGATTCCCTTTTTATTTTATGTATTCTAAGAATGATGGTTAACATATTAGTTTTTATCATTGTGATAATAATTCAGAATGTAGGGGGTTGAACCGGTCAAAATAAGTTCAAAATAGAATAATCTTGAGAAAAATCCCTATCTTTGTAAGGACTCGAATGAGTCTGTATCATTATGTAAATCTTTAATAACAATATAATTAATAGAATTATGGCAAAGAAAGATTATATCCAGACCAACCGGAACTGGCTCATGGACAAAGCGGCAGAGCCAGGCGTGAAACCATTGTCGAAAGGCGTGTATTATAAGGTATTGACAGAAGGGGCGAACGATGAGCGGCATCCTACACCCAGAAGCGTGGTAACCGTTCATTATACCGGTTGGACCATTAATGGAAAGAAATTCGACAGTAGTCGCGGTGGGGTAGCTCCGGCTTTTAGACTGTCTGATCTTATAGAAGGGTGGATTGTAGCTATCCAGCAGATGTGCGTAGGTGATAAATGGGAAATTTATATTCCGGCAGAAATGGGGTATGGCAAATTCTCCCAACCCGGTATTCCTGGCGGCTCAACTCTGGTTTTCGAAGTGGAACTTTTGGGGATTGCATAAAAAGATAATTTTTTAAGTGTTATCATTGTTGATAGAAATAATTTTTATTTTTGCAATCAGATTCAAGGTCTGGTCCTGATGGTACAGGATCAGACAGGAATGATAACAGACAATATTCTTTAAATCATTTGGTCTATGGATACATCTGCAGTACATGCCGCTGATACGTTGGCGTTGTTGGGACAGTCCGTAATGACGGTCAGGGAGGCTGATGAAGGGTTCAGCCCGATATGGAACAACTGGACTTTTTCTTCTTTGTTCCTGGCGGTATTTGTGGTTCTTTTGGGAGCGCTTCTTCTGCGTTACAATATCAAGAAGTGGGTCATCGGTCATCTTAAAATGCTGGCTTTGGTGATTTGGATTGCCGGTGTGGCACTTTATCGAATCGGTTTTGATGATGGCGGCTGTACCGACAACATGCTGGCACTCTATCTGCGTGCTTCCTTGTCAGCGATGGAAATGTTTGTTTCACATTCCGATTTGATCGAAGTCAAGGCGCATTGTCATCATTCGGGCGTGTATATGACGGTTTTCTCTGTCGTTCATTTTTGTGCCGTACTGGTGAGCGCCATATTTATACTTCGTCTGTTCGGATTGAATCTCCTTTCGTGGATAAAGCTGACCGGATGGCGTTTGAAATGTAGTTTGGGTTGCCGGTCGGATCTGGCTGTATTCTGGGGAGTTAACCGCAATGCGGTGAATATGGCCAAAAGCCTGTGTCGCGATGGAAAGAAAAAGGTGAAGATCCTGTTCGTCAATCTGCCGGACAACAGTCATCAGCATGAAGCGTCAAGATTTTCCTTCAGTCATTTTTTTCATACCGCCAGTGCGGATATTGAGCGCTATGTGGAGGAGATCGAGGAGTCCGGAGCTGTTCTGGTGAATGCCGGCAAGCCATTCCGAACTGAAGGGATGGAAGGGAAGGAAGCCAGTCAGCTGTTCAGGGCAGTGGGACTGTACCGTCTTTGTGACAGATTGGTATGTGATACGTTGAACAGGCAGGGCAAGGTGGATTTCTATTTCCTTTCGGATCATGAGGCCGATAACCTTTCTGCTGTGATGGCATTGAAACGGATTGCCGGACGTGGAGATTCTTCGCCTTACGAGCAGAACCGGCTGTTCTCCTGTTATTGTCATGCCCGGAGAAACAACGTCAACTTTGCTTTGATCAACAGCGAGGGACTGAGGCATCAGGTTCATTTTATTGATTCCTCTTCTTTGTCTGTCTGGCAGTTAAAGAAGGATGTGGATTGTCAGCCTGTGAATTTTGTCAGTGTCAAGACTGGCCAAGGTACGGTAGCTACTCCATTTACAGCCATGGTAGTCGGTTTTGGAGAGACGGGGCGCGATGCATTCGGCTTCCTTTACGAATATGGTTCCTTCGTGGCAGAAGTCAGGCCGGGCAGTGACGGGAAAGATCACGTCATCCCTCAAAAGAAGAAGATTTTGGTGGTTGATCATAAACTGGATGCACTCAGGGCGGAATTTCTTTCCGACAGACCCGGGTTGCAGGATGATCCGGCAATAGAATGGTATGATGATCAGATTAACAGTGAATCCTTTGCCGGTAAAGTCAGGAACGTGATCGATGATCTGAACTGTGTGGTAGTGACGGTCGGCGACGATGAGGAAGCCATTTCCCTTGCAACGAAAATCTGCCATCTGGCTTTACGTTACAGGACGGCCGGAACCAGGCTGGGTCTGTTCGTGAGAATCCGCCACAAGGAGCAGAAGGAAAAGATGATGGCGGTGAAGGCTTATTTTGACCGTTACAATCGTGCGAATGATATCTTTATTCGGATCTTTGGCTGCAATCAGGATATTTTCTCCTATGAGACATTGTGTCATGATGTTCTCGAGGCCAGAGCCATGACGTTTTTCTATCAGTATGCACGGATCTCTGCGGAATTGTCTGGGAGTGGCGACAACCTGAAAGCCGAAAAAGCCCGTCTGGACCAGTCTGGTCCTCTCCAAGAGTGGACTGGAAGGCGTAATGCTCTTAATTCGTCCGTCAAGGATCATTTCACTCTTTATTACCAGGAAGAACAGGACCGTTCCAATGCCTGGCATATCCTGACCAAGCGTCTGATGGTCGGTCTGAAAGCCGGTGACGAAACCCGACGCAGCGAGTGTATGGCTGACAGCAGGCTTATCACCACCATGGGATACGGTGAACATCTCCGCTGGAATGCCAGGATGTATCTCATGGGATTTGAGTACGGTCCGGTCAAGGCGATAGAAAAGAAACAGCATCCCTGTCTGATAGATTGTGACCGTCTGATCAGAGATGAATCCCATAAGGATACTTTGCTGTATGATGAGGCTGTGGTAAAATTGAGTTTAAGTAAGGAATTTGATAACATTAATAACGATTGACATGACAGACAAGGAAATAATAGAGGGACTGATCGGACGTGATAACCGTATCACGGCCTACTTCCTGGAGAAGTATCGTCCCCTGTTTATGTGTGCGATACAGGTGGTTTTTGACTATCCGGTAGATGCGGAAGAGTGTATCAACGAATTGTATTTATACCTGATGAAGGATGATGCGGCCAAGCTCAGGGCTTTCGAGTATCGCAGTACGCTGGGATGCTGGCTGAAGAAAGTGGTGATCCGTTTCTTCCGTGATTTGAGGATTTCACGCCGGGTGATAGAAGACCAGAGCAAGGAACCTCTATATGAGAAAAGAGGTGAGGATCATAATGATGGTGATGAAGTAATTGACATGCTTTCAGCTGATGAAGCAAAACAGGATATGGAACGTCTTTTTACGTTAATGAGTAATGAACGGTATGTGTCGGTTATCCGTGCACTGGTGCTGGAAGACCGTGAACCTGAGCAGATAGCCCGCTTTATGGGGGTTACGGTAGCCAATTTGTATAATATCAAAAAACGAGCGTTGGCCGCTTTGGCTAAAGTTGCGATTAACGAAAGGAGAAAGTATGAAAACAAATAAAAAATATATGATTTCAGAAGAATTATTGGCCGCTTTTGAGGAAGGTAAGACGAATGCCCGGGAAACGGCGATGGTACTCAAGGCTTTGAGTACGGACGAACGTTTGCAGGAAGAGTTTATTTTGTCCCAGAAGCTGGATGCTTTGATGGGAGCGGAGGAAGAAAGTGTGGATATCTTGCCGGCACTGGCATTGGCTGCCGAGAGTGAAGGCAACCTGTGCGATTTCCTTTGCGAACTGTATGTGCTCGACCGCAGAGGCATAGCTTGTGATGCAGCGGCTTTGTCGGAAGACGCCAGGAACAACAGGTGGTTGCAGGACAGTGGTACGCCGTTGCACAGTGTGGGCCGGTTGCTGGAGCAGAAAGACCTGATCGTATTGCGTCAGTACGGTGCCGAGATGTCCGATGTCAGGCGGGCTGTCCGTGCAGGCCATGATGCGATTGTAGTGGTGAACAACAACAAACTTACCGGCAGCAAGGCGGAACAAATCGCTTATCATGCCGTCGTTGTTACGGAAGTGACCGAAACGGAAGTCGTGCTTTATAATCCGGCTTCAGGCGAGCAACTGGAAACTTATCCGATATCCCGGTTTGAACCGGCCTGGAAGGATGCCAAATCTTATCTGGCACGTGTGAAAGGCAAGGATTTCGACTATAACCCCCGTCCGATTGATCTTGATGACGTGGAGTTGAGCACCGACCTTTTGGATTTGCGGGAGGCAATAGCCGAGAACGCTCATGAAGTGTGGGCCGACAAACGGCAGGAAGAAGGCTGGACTTACGGTCCTTGCCGTGATGACCGGAAAAAACAGAATCCTGACATGGTGCCTTATGCCATGCTTCCTGATTCTGAGAAGGAATACGACCGCCGCATGGCATTCGACACGATCAAACTGATGAAAAAACTCGGATACGACATTATCCGGCATCGTGATACACCGGTTCATGCAGATCTGATGTACAAACTCAATCATGAAGAGGATGCACGGATTTGTGAGTGCGGTTCTCCGATATTTATAGACCAGATATACTGTCCGCATTGCGGCAAGAAGCTCGACTGGAAAAAATTCCTTTAACAGACTGTTAGATCTGCATCCTCCGTACGCTCTGTTATCATAGTTACACATTAAAAAATGAATGTTATGATCAACGCATCAGATTTTATTCATCCGGAGGATGCAGCTGCCCTGGAGCAGCTGGAGAACATACCGGGTTTCCCGGCTTTGGTAAAGAAAGTTCTGTCCATGGGACTCGAACAGTTGCAGTATGGCATCAACATGGCATCGGCCGTCAGACTGTCGCCGACCCAGCTTCCTGAGTTATACAACAGGCTTCCGCCCATTTGTGCCAGACTGGGTATAGAAGAACCGGAATTCTATCTTCAGATGGATCCGCAACCCAATGCCTGGACATTCGGCGACACCAAGGTGTTTATCACCATCACGTCCGGTCTGGTGGATATGATGACCGATGAGGAACTCGATGCCGTGATAGCCCATGAATGTGGTCATATACTCTGCCATCACGTGCTGTATCACACCATCGCCCGTTATATTCTCAGCGGAGTGGACGCTTTAGGCATTTTGGGAGCATTTACCATTCCCGTGCAGTTTGCCATACTTTACTGGCAGCGCAAGAGCGAACTTTCCTGCGACCGTGCCGCCAGTATCGTCACTTCGCCCGAGGTCGTAGCCAGCACGATGGCCCGTCTGTCTGGTGGTCCGCGGTCTATTACCGCCAAAATCAATTTAGAGGAATGGGCCCGTCAGGCCGACCAGTACGACCGGATCCGTAATGACGGGTTGTGGAACAAGGCCTTGCAGGTCTATGCCGTGGCCGGCTTGAATCACCCCTTCAGTGCTGTGCGCGTCAGGGAGATCCTCAGTTGGGCTCAGACGGAGCAATACCGTCAGATCAGACAGCATTATCTGGAGGATACCGTCCATCGCCGCCGTTGTCCGCATTGCGGGGAACCGGTGGAAGAGGGTTGGGCTTATTGCAGAAAATGCGGAACAGCACTATAGCCTGGTTTTCCCTTCCTGACAGAATGAGAAATGTCAGGAAGGGAAAATTTTTTATGGTATCCGATGGCGTTTTTCACAATGGCTGTAAAAAAATTCCTCTTTACTGATAGAACTCCCCATTCTTGTTTCGTCTTTATGGTAAATAACGAAATAAAGATCAATTTAAAATATCAGTATTATGGGACTATTCAAGACAAACAAGCAGCTGGACGCGAGCCCGTCCATGATTCCGCAAATCAGTGAGGCGATAGAGACAGAATTCCGTAAGGATGGTTACGAAGTGACCGCTCAGAAACTGATGTATGGCGGAAAAGAGATTTCCATCACCAAAGGTGGTTTGTTCAAGGCGATTCTGGGACTGAAGACCGCACTCAAGATCAAGCTCGTGCCTCAGGAAGGCCGGATCGCATTCGGAGCCGGTGTCGGCATCTTTGGCATGCAGGTCATTCCTACCTGTCTCTCGCTGTTTGTCACCTGGCCGGTTCTTATTACCCAGATATGGGGAATGGTGCAGCAGAGCAAACTGGATGACAAGGCTCTTGATCTGGCAGAGCGTGAGATCAGCCGTCAGCCGAAGGAGGGGCATCATCAGCATCCGTCTTTCATGACCTGTCCTTATGACGGATCGTTGATTCCAGCAGGATCAGAATTTTGCCCCTACTGTGGAAAAAAAATTAAGGAGGCAGTGTTATAAACCATCGGTCTTTTCCGTCCTTATTATAAAGAGCAACAAAAAGTATTAACCTATAAATATCAAGCATTATGTTACCATTATATCCGGCAGCAGCAATGGCTGCAAGAGCTTTAGACAAAAGTATGAGAACTTCACTCCCTGATGAAATAGTGGATGCCATCCAGACACACGCCGTTCTTGCCGTGGCGGCTGCATGGATTCCCGTTACCGGACTGGACATGGCAGCTTTGGCAGCCAACACCTGGGGCATGTATATCCATATCAATAAATTGCTCAGCCTTTCTTTCAGTGAGAATATGATGAAGAGCATCGGTTCTGCCGTGGCAGCCAATCTCACCAGCAACCTGGCCGTAGCCGGAGTCGGTTCGCTACTGAAGTTCATCCCCGGCATCGGATCCGTATCCGGAGGTTTCATAATGAGTGCCACCATGTATGGCGCCACACTCTGTGCCGCATGGATTTATCTGATGGCTGTTGTCAACTGGGTGAAGGAAGGTAAGGGTAGTGGTGACGACTTGCAGTCCTGTGTCAATGATGTCATTGCACAGAATAAGGACCGGATTAAGGCAATGATGAAGGAAGCCAAGACTGAATACAGAAATAAAGAATCAAAATAAACAGAAATGGATCACAGGAGTTATATCCCCAGACCGGTAGATACCAGTGAAGTCAGGTTGCCGGAAGAGTTACAGGAACTAGCAGAAACAATGGCCAAAAACGTACATGAAGTATGGGCGCAAAACAGAATCAGCCAGGGCTGGACCTATGGCAGCAGCCGTAATGATGAGTTGCACCAGCATCCCTGTCTGGTACCCTATGAGGAGTTGAGCGAGGAAGAAAAGTCTTACGACCGGAATACGGCCATTGAAACCCTGAAGCTTATACTCAAATTGGGATTCAAAATCGGAAAATGACAGCATGCCATATCCGAATACAAAACAAAGTCCGCGGATAGTCAGTTATCTCTATCCGCGGACTTTTATTCTTTCAGGACCTTACCGGAGATGCCGGAACAGATTTTCTGTTGTCTGCCGGTCTGATGCCGGATATGACCCTTTGGGTAAGCCGGTTATTTCTGGCTGTCCTTTTTCTCGTTGGGATAAAAAATCATTTCCAGACGGTCGGCCTTTTTCCAGAATGACCGTGTGAACTTCTGTATATCCTTGGGGGTAATGCTCTTCAGTATACCCTCACAGTTCTTATAGGCATCATAGTTGGTACCGGTCTTATAGTAGCTTACCAGTGTGTTAAGCCAGTAGCTGTTGTGTGCCTTCTCCTGTTCATGTTCTTTCAGAGCGTTCTTGATCACCTTGTCCAGCTCTTCTTCTGTCACACCGTTTGCGGCTATCTGGTCCAGTTCCTTGTAGAGCAGCGGTTTCAGTTCGTCAGCCTTGCTCGGATCACAGTCAAAGCTCATGGTCAGCTTGTAGCAGGGGTACGGTTCGCTTGACGCGGTTCCGCTTACGCCTACTCCGTAAGTACCGCCTTCTTCCTCGCGTATGGTCCGTGTGTAGCGTGTCATCAGGATCTGTCCGAGGATATCAGCCAGATAGCTGTTCTTGACGGTGTACTTGCTTTCTGTTTCCAGCATGGCAATGACGGTGCTCTTGGGTGTTGTCAGATCCAGACCGATCCGTTTTTCGGTTATGCCTTCCGGTCCGCGGACACCTCTGTCAATCCATTTTTCCTTGCGGTGGGCAGAAGGTATGTTGCCGATGTAACGCTGTGCCAGAATCTGTGCACTGTCCTTGCTCAGGTTACCGACGATAAAGAATGTAAAGTCCGAAGCGTCTGCTATACGGTCCTTGTACACCTTTTCTATTCTGTCGATAGTCAGTTTGTCGATGTAGGCCTCATTGAAAAGTTGTGTACGCGGATTGTAGTCGGACGTGATCATCACGATGGAGTCCTGCATGATTTTCTGCGGCAGTCCGGCCTGCTGCTGTACGAAGATTCTGTTACGGTCCACCAGAACCCTGTGAGCCAGAGTGTCGAACCTTGGTTCGCAGAATCTCAGGTAAAGCATCTGCATCATGGTTTCCGCATCCTGGGGAGCGGCTGCTGCGTTGACCGATTCATAGAGGCTGCCTACTGAAACCTGACAGTCGGCAATCTTTCCGGTGAGCAGTTTGTTAAGGGTGATATGGTCAAAGTCTCCCATACCGTAGGCACCGGCAAAGATGCCGGCGTTGCTGGCTGCCGGCAGCATGTCAGTGTCGTCAATGAGTGACAGACCGCCCGGGCTGAATGCCGCGAGTGCAACCTGGTCTTTCTCGAAATCCGCATGGCGGAATACCACTTTGGCGCCATTGGCCAGTGTCCATTCCTCGGCATTGAAGTCTTTCAGCATTCTGACTTTCGTGATCGGTGCCAGTGTCAGACTGTCTTTCACCAGTGAGCCGCCCACGGTATTGTCTTCATAAGCCTCTACCTTTTCGTTTTCCGCATTGTTCAGAATGGCTACGGCTTCAGCTTCGGTCAGATGGGTTACCCCTTCGCTCGGTCCGGATACCAGAATGCTCCGGTTGTCGGCCTTCCACCATTCGGCCACTCTCTGGCTGATCTCGTCAGTGGTAATGGTCGGGATGATCTGCAAGGCAGCTTCCACGAAAACTTCTTCGCTGACCATCGGTTCGTTTTCGAGGAAGTGTGACTGCATGTCGTCAGCATATTCGTCGTTGCTGATCTTGTCCTTTTCCTTGAGGAAGGATTTCAGTGAAGCGATGGTGTTGGTCTTGGCCCGTTCCAGTTCGGCGTTGGTGAAGCCGTGCTGTCTGATACGTTCGTGCTCGCGAAGGATGGCTTCGAGGGCTTCCTTCTCTCCGTTCGGCTTGGCGTCTGCGGAGATATCATAGGCATAATATCCTCTTGCGATATTGAAAAAGGCGATATTGGCTCTCAGGAAGGGGGCTTTTCCGCTTTGGAGGAGTTCGTTGATACGTTCTCCCGCCATTTCGTTGAAGAAACGCTGTATGAACTGTTCCTTCAAGCCCTGGTAAGTCATATAGCCCTTGTAGTCATATTGAGGGGCGCGGAATACCCGGATGACGTCCACGCTCGACTGTGTGGATTCCTTGTCCGTGGCCAGTCCGAAATAGAGGTCATCATGTGAGGGGATCTCAAAGAACGGACGGACAGTGGGGTTTTTCACGGCCGGTATGCCGGAGAAGGTTTTCTTGATTTTCTCTTCCATTACCTTCACGTCGAAGTCTCCCACTACCACGATGGCTTCCAGATCCGTGCGGTACCACTGATGATAGAAGTCGCGTATGGTCTGCGGTTTGAATGACTTGATCACATTCAGGTCGCCGATGACGTCTCTTTCGGCATATTGTGATCCTTTGAAGATGACGGCCGTCTGCTGGTTGTGGATCCGGCTCCGGCTGGTATTGCGCGTACGCCATTCCTCTGTGATGACACCGCGTTCCTCGTCGATATCCTTGTCGTCCAGGGTCAGGTAATATGACCAGTCGTGCAGGATCAGCAGACAGGTGTCGATCACCGTCCCGTCGTTCACCGGTACGTCACTGATGTTATACACTGTTTCATTCTGGGTAGTGTAGGCATTCAGGTTTCTTCCGAACGATACGCCGTGACGTTCCAGAGTGGAAATCATGCTGTTGCCCGGGAAGTTCTTACTGCCGTTGAAAGCCATGTGCTCCAGAAAATGTGCCAGTCCGTCCTGGTCGTCATTTTCCAGCAGGGCGCCGGCGTTGCGGATGATGAAGAAACTGGCACGTTCCTTCGGTTCTTCGTTGTGACGCAGATAGTACGTGATGCCGTTTGACAACTTGCCTACGGTCACATTAGGATCGGCAGGCAGGCGTTTCTGCCAGTCGATGGGCTGGGTCCAGGCCGGCAGGAAGGCCAGCAGACACAGAAGCCCGCATACTAGTTTTTTATACATAAGACAATTATTTTGAAAATCCGACTGCAAAATTATAACAACCGGATGGAATAAATTGGGATTTAGTCTATTTTAACCGTTTTAATGGCGTTTAATCCTGTGCTTCAGGCAGCAATGGTTATAATAGTCCTTCAAATATTAGTTTCCATATCAGACAGGTACCATGTAGACAGGACTGGTGAAAAATTCGCTGGCAAATAGATGCAGGACGGTAGACAGTTCGGGAAAAATCATTAACTTTGTCGCATCCGGGTTACAGTCGTACTGCTGTCTGTGATCCGCAAAGAACGGGGTAACTCATGAAAGGCCTGTTCGGACAAGCTAAAAACATCTCAGGTATGAAAAATCAGATCTATCACGTCATAGAGGCGGCCCTACGTAACCACGTTGCAGTGCTGCCATTGGATGAGGCCGTGACGGCAGATGATATCCGTCAGGCGGTACGTTGGGTCATGCGGGATAATCCCGATATATTCTGGTTCTCCCACCAGTATGAATACGACAGCAACGAAGCGGTTGTCCGTCTGCAGTACACCTTTTCTCCGGAGCGTGTCGCCCGGATTCGTGAGAGCATTGACGATGTGGTGAAGAATGATTTCTGTCTGGATAAGGTTCGCCGGCTGTCTCCTCCGGAACAGGTGGCTTACGTCTACAAATGGCTGGTCACTTATTGTAGTTACAATGTCAATTCGGCTTACAACCAGACCATCTACAGCGTTCTGGTCAGACGCAATTCAGTCTGTACGGGATATGCCAAAACAGCCCAGTATCTTTTCGGACTTTTAGGATTGGAATCCCGTTTGGTCTTCGGTCGTCTGCATCACGACAGGGAAGAAGGCCGTCATTGCTGGAATATGGTCCGGCTGGAAGGTGAATATTATCATTTCGATGCCTGTCTGGCCGATGGCTGTCTGGAAAGCGTAGTCCGGAATGCCGGTCTGCAGGATTTATATCAGATAGACGGTATCAATTATAATTTCCTTTGCGTATCCACTCCGGAAATCCTGCTCACCCGCACCATTGAGGATATGGATACTCTGCCGGACAGTCATCAAAGTCTGCCGCGGGAAGTTGTCGGCCGTCTGGCAACCGTGGCGACGGGGCGGCGTGAGGAGATAAAGGATGGAGTGGGTGAGTCCTGTACAGACAGGTCCGAAAATATGGTGGTGTGCGACAGACAGGCTGATTCGTTTCCGGATACTCTGATTCTGGCACCGGATGAATGTTGTTCGGATCTTGTTTGTGATATACAGCCGGATGGAACGTGTGATGCTGAAGAGTCTGTTTTGCCAGTCATTGATGCAGATACGGATTCATGGGCAATACCGTCAGACGACATGATTCCGGTAGAAAGTGACTGTATGGATCTGTATGGCTGTATTGATTTCGGTTCCTGTTCATCCGGGTTGACCGATTGTGAGGACAATACGTGTATGCAACCTTATATAGTCGGTGCTGAAGAACAAGGCAAGAGCGATATGGCTGCTTGCCTCTCGCAGGAGCAGCTTTTGGATGGAGCCTTATCTTGTTTTCCTGATTCGGCAGCCAATGAAGGTGTAACGTATTCGCCACATTATGAAGCGAAAACTTGTACTGCTCAATTTTGCAAGGATAAAGAAGGACTTATCAGACAGATTCAGTCTCTGGAACAGAAAAGATATATGACGGAGGGGCGATATATGGCGGAAAAGAAGCTTTTGAAGGAGAATATCGCCAGTGTTGAAGCAGATGTTTTATCTGGCGATTTTGCAGGTGCAATTTTTTCTGTGCCACCCGGTGGTGTGTTAGGCCATATCTTGCGGCATTTGATTTCAAGGCGAAGATCGGAAAATAACCCGGATAGAATTAAAAAGGACAAGGAACGGCAAAAGTTGAAAGAGCTGCAGGCCGGATTACAGACGTTGGAAGAAAGCCATGCCCGTTTCCTTGCAGAGATCCAAAGTCAGATTGATGACTGCCAGCATAAGATTGCTGCCATTGAAGAGCAGGAACAATATACAGAAGTCTATTCGTCGGTTTTCGCTCCGGCGGAAGTCAAACGGCGTTCTAACCTGATGGTTCAGGTCTATCTGCATCTGTTTGAGGAATCCGAAAACGTCAAGACCATGGCATCGGAAACTGACCGGAATGCCACGCGACGGGATTACAACGCCTTGGATATGAAGTTGAAATCCGGTGACAAGGTGGATGTAGCTTTCAGTGTCCACGGTGAAACCTGCCTTGTTCGAGACCGTAAGTCTGTGGTGTGGAACGGTTCGTTCCGCAAATGCACGTTCAACTGTTTTGTTCCGGAAGATCTGGATGTGGAAGAGCTGAGGTGTGAACTCCAATATTACGTCAACGGGACGCTGATTGGTGACAGTCAATTTACGACCCAAATCGTCACCGGGACTCCACGGATCTTGCATTCCAGGATTCTGTCCGAAAAGTACCATAAGATTTTCATTTCCTATGCCCATCTTGATTACGATAAGGTGAAGTTTATGGCGGCAGCCTACCGGGCTCAGGGAGTAGACTATTTCTTCGACCGTGATTATCTGAAAGCCGGCGATATCTATCCCGAAAAGATCAAGGAGTATATCAACACCTGCGACCTGTTCGTGCTCTGCTGGTCATCCAATGCAGCCAAAAGTGAGTATGTGCAGCTTGAAAAGGCACAGGCTCTTCCGCTTGCCAAGAATACGGACGAGGTACACGGCACACTGACCATACATCCTCTGAGCCTGAAACCAGAGGCCGCCTTGCCTGATGATATGAAAGAGACTTATAATTTTGAGAAAATCTGAGCTGGGAAACAACAGCTGACAGTATCAACGATTATGGATTACATTAAAAACAAGGATTATGTCAAATATATCATTCAGTTTCAAACGTATAAGTGATCAGACGGAAGTATCGGCCGATGAAGTGGACAGACAGGTCTGCCAGGCTTTCGGCCTGACGTATGGCAATCTCAACGATTCCGGTCATCCGGATTATGGGCATTTTCCGCTCGATCCTTCGACCTACGGTCAGGACTATATCTCGTGGTACGGTTTCATATCCGTTATCTTGTGGTGGGGAGATGTTCCGTCCGGTTCACATTCCATGTCAGATCTTTTGGGCGATTATGTGTTCGATGTCTGGGATGAGGCTATTGACTGGCCGGAAGACAGTATTATTCTGGCAGCCAGACTGTTCAAATTCCTCCACAAACAAGGCCTTTATCTTGATGTATCCAGGTTCTAGTTCTCTTTCTGATGTTTCATAGCCGTCCGGCAGACCGCTTTCTGTCCCTCCCGTCATGAGATGTCCGGTTGCCAGACGGTCACTGTATGTGCCATACCGCTCAGAGCATAAAAATCCCTCAACCGATTGGTTCATTCTTTGAGAATGTCCGTATCCGGTTGAGGGCATAATGATTTTTTTCACCTTATTATTCGAAGCCTAAGCTTCTTTTGCCTGAGCTAATCCCAGCTCTCATTATGGCTCATCTCAATTAATAATGGCATCAGTCATTTCTTAGCTTAAAGAACGCCAGTTCTTTACTTTATCCTTTACCTGAATGACACCTGTCATTTTCTTAGCTTAAAGAACGCCAGTTCTTTACTTTATCCTTTACCTGAATGACGCCAGTCATTTTCTTAGCTTAAAGAACGCCAGTTCTTTACTTTCCCTTTTACCTAAAATGACGCCAGTCATTTTTTAGTTTTCATATCGTTTTCGCGAATCTCCACCCGTCGGATTTTGCCACTGATTGTTTTGGGCAGTTCATCCACGAATTCGATCACGCGCGGATATTTATAAGGAGCGGTTACCTGTTTCACATGATCCTGCAGGTTCTTGATCAAAACCTCCTTGGTCATGTCCCTGTACTCCTTGTTCAGTACGATAGTAGCCTTGACCACCTGTCCGCGGATTTCGTCGGGTACGCCCGTGATGGCACATTCCAGTACGGCAGGATGTGTCATCAGTGCACTTTCCACCTCAAACGGACCGATACGGTAACCCGAACTCTTGATGACATCATCCGTACGGCCTACGAACCAGAAGTAACCGTCCTCGTCTCTCCAGGCCACGTCGCCCGTATAGTAGATATTGTCGTGCCAAGCCTGTTTGGTCAGTTCCGGATCGCGGTAATACTCCTTGAACAGTCCGAGCGGTTTGCCGTGTTCCGTTCTGATCACGATCTGTCCCTGTTCGTTGACGCCGGCCCGTGTACCGTCAGCTTTCAGCAGATCTACGTCATACTGCGGGTTCGGCACACCCATTGATCCCGGTTTCGGTTCCATCCACGGGAAAGTTGCGATGGTCAGTGTGGTTTCCGTCTGTCCGAATCCTTCCATCAGCTTGATACCCGTCTGCTTGTAGAACAGGTCATATACGGCAGGGTTCAGAGCCTCGCCGGCTATGGTACAGTATTTCAGGGATGAAAGGTCATATTGGCTCAGATCCTCTCTGATAAGAAAACGGAATACCGTCGGCGGTGCGCAGAGCGAAGTGATATGGTAATCCTGAATACGTTGCAGGATATCGGTAGCGTGGAACTTGTCGTGGTCGTAAACGAAGACTGTGGCTCCGGCTATCCATTGGCCGTAAAGCTTGCCCCACACAGCCTTTCCCCAACCCGTGTCGGCCACGGTCAGATGCAGGCTTTTCTCATTCAGGTTATGCCAGAAACAGCCCGTGGCGATATGTCCGAGCGGATAAGTGAAATCATGTGCCACCATTTTGGGTCCGCCGGTAGTACCTGATGTGAAATACATCAGTGAGATATCATCATTCGTATTCGGATGTTCGGGGCGTACGAACATGGCCGCTTTCTCAATACCCTTGTGAAAGTCCTTGAAGCCTTCCGGAACCAGCGGTCCTACCGACATGACAGTCTTTACGGTCGGTGATTCAGGCAGTGAGTCCTTGACGTGTTTGAGGATGACCTCTTCACCGGCGCAGACAATCATTTTCACGCCGGCCGCATTATTACGGTACACGATGTCCTTCTTGGTCAGCAGGTGAGTGGCCGGAATAACCACGGCTCCCAGCTTGTGCAGGGCGATGATGGCAAACCAGAATTCATAGCGCCGTTTCAGGATCAGCATGACCATGTCACCGTGTCCGATACCCTGTGAGCGGAAGTAGGAAGCCGTTTTGTCCGTATACTCCTTCAGTTCCGCGAAGGTAAAGTCATGATGTACGCCTTTGTCATTGGTCCAGCAGAGTGCGATCTTGTCAGGGTCGGTTTCAACCCAGGCATCTACCACGTCATAACCGAAATTAAAGTTTTCCGGAACTTTCACATGAAAGTTCTTCTTGAAGTCTTCTTGAGAAGAAAACGAAGTCTGATCGAGAAATCTTTCAATCATAAGTTAATTTTCTAAACCTAAATCCCCGTATGGAGGATTTTCGGGTCAAAGGTAATAAAAATAACTGTGAGGATTGGGATAATTGTCTTTAAAATTGTTCTACTTTGAATTATTTTTTTCGTTTTTGTTAAATGTCCGCCTGTTTTTGCCTGCAAAATGTCAGAATGGAGGAGGGGCTGTTTGATAATGGCGGGTCAGGCTGAAAACAACAACCAGGCAAGGTCATTGTCAGCGTGCATTGAAAAAATCAAAACTCTATGGGAACATCATAATAGAAAAGCAGGAAATGGTTCATTAAGAAATAAAACAGGTTTTTCTCTTGTCTGGACGCTTGCCTTTTTATATTTTTGCAAAACAAGTTTGACGTAATTAACTTAAGAATTGAGCTATAATTAGGGCAATAGGTATGATAAAGGAAATCAGATTGAAGAACTGGAAGAGTTTTGAAGAATCAAAGTTATACATAGATCCTTTGACATTTGTCATTGGCACCAATGCCAGCGGCAAATCAAATATTTTAGATGCGTTGTCCTTCCTGTGCGACAGTGCCAAAGGTATTCCGGTCAATGAAATAGCCCAATATACACGAGGTGGTCTGGATTGGATGATTAGAAAGGGTGCGGATTCATTTACTTTATCGGTAGTAATGGATGATGATGGAGATGATCTGGTTTATTCTTTATCATGCCGTAAGAATGACAATTCCTTGCAGCTTTTTTTTGAAAGTCTGGAACTGGTTTCGTCTAAGACCCAAAAAAGCAGGATGCTCTTTATCACGGATGTCAATGGCGAGGATGCAGGATCTTTTTCAGTTCCGGTTTTCTTTTATTCTGAAAAAAGCCGGCAGAAACGGTTGGATCTGAACCGGCAGACGACAGTGTTATACCAGATGGAAAATCTGGTGGCAATCAGAAAGGTGAAGGAAGCAGCTTCGTTGGTACAGGATGGATTGAAAAATATTTTTATATTGAATCCTATTCCCAACCACATGCGTGATTACTCGCAATTATCAGAACGTTTGAATCCGGATGCAGGGAACATTGCAGGATTGTTGGCTGGTATGAACCCTGATGATCAGAAGCGGGTGGAGAAAGAACTGACCGATTATGTCCGTCCTCTTCCGGAAAAGGATATCAAGCGTATATGGGCTGAGAAAGTGGGTCGTTTTAAAAGCGATGCCATGCTCTATTGCGAAGAAGAATGGGTTAATGGCGAGAAATTGGAGATAGATGCCCGCAGTATGTCCGACGGAACTTTGCGTTTTATTGCTATCGTTGTGGCTTTGTTGACCGGAAAGGCCGGCAGTCTGCTTGTTATTGAGGAAGTGGATAACGGGCTTCATCCTTCCCGTTCACAGGAACTGGTTAACGTTTTGAACGTGTTGGGTGAGAAGTCCCGGATAGATATTATCTGTACGACACATAATCCGGTATTGATCGATACGTTCGGACACGAAATGATTCCATTCATCAGTTATGTGACCCGTTCGGATGAGACGGGTTGCAGTGTGGTCAGATTATTGGAAGATAAACAGAATTTGGCCAAGTTAATGGCAAGTAATTCGGTAGGTGATTTAATGACGGAGGATGCGCTATGAGGAAGGTTCTGATTATTGATACCAGTGTTCTCTGTGTTTGGTTGCAAGTAGACGGTATGGAGAGTTGTGGGCCGGATAATGACCGGTGGACTTACGAAAGAGTTTATAAAAAGATTATCGAAGAGCAGGAAAAAGGGACAACATTCATTTTACCTGTAGCCACAATTATTGAAACGGGTAATCATATAGCTCATGCCAGGGGGGATCGTTATGGTATGGCGGAAAGGTTAGCCGACAAGATTGTCGATGCGACCAATGCCACTTCTCCGTGGGCTGCTTTTACGGAGCAGAAAGAATTATGGAATAATAAAGGGCTGGCCTCTTTGGCTGGACGCTGGAAAGAGACAGCTGCAGGTGGACAGTCTTTGGGGGACGCGTCTATAGTGGATGTGGCCAACTATTATGCGGAAATGGGACTTGAAGTGGAAATATTGACCGGAGATCAAGGCTTGAAGGCCTATGAACCATCTGAAAAACGGTCTGTTAAACAACCGAGAAGAAGAAAGTAAAACGGATTTCCGACAGAGATTTCCCCTTTTACTTTCTTCTTATAAATTGTTGTCTTGTCTTTCAAACCAAGTTCCGTTTTTTTGTAGAGACTGCGACTTGTCATAAATGACAGCGGAAGCTGCTTGTCTTCTCAGCCTTTCCTATCCCAGTTCCACCACCGTGATGCCGGCTCCGCCGAACTGCACATGCTCGTCGCGGTAATCCTTCACGCCCCTTACCGTATGCAGGTATTCCCTGATGAGCGTACGCAGGATACCCGAACCCGTGCCGTGCAGGATTCTTACCCGCGGGATACCCAGCAGGATGGCGTCGTCCACGAAGTACATCACCGCCTGTACGGCTTCCTCGCCCCTCATGCCGCGCACGTCCAGATCCTGCTTGAAGTGCAGCCGCTTTTCGTGCATCGCATCCTGCGTCTGAACGCTCAGATACGTGGCAGCCGGTCCCATGGCCGGTTTCTCCGGAGCCTCGGCCCTTTCCAGACGGTCCAGCCGCACGTTCGTGCGCATCATGCCGAAAGTCACGATGGCCGTCCTGCCGTCGGTCGATTCCAGTACGCCCACCGAAGTCTGGCCCTTGATCCTCACCGTGTCACCCACTACCGGCGGCTGTTTCAGTCTGGCCGCCCGCTGTGCCGCCTCCTCGGCCTCCTGTGCCGCTTTGGCCTGCGAACTGGCCTTCTGTTCCTTCCTTTCAGCCTGGCGTTTCTTCCGCGCCTGCAGCTGTTCTATCTTCCGCGCGATCTTGTCCTCCTCGTGCGCCTTCTCAATCTCGTCAATCTTCTGCTTGAAGTCATCCAGTTCCTGACGCACCGGGCGGGCACATAGACGCCGACCCTTTTAAGGGGGGTCACCTTCTGGCCCAGCATGGAACCGTTGGGTTTACTGTCAAACCAGCTGTACTGGCGCTGCTTCTCGTGGTATTCCACGATATTCGCCTTCGCCTTGCGGATGATCTCCTTGCGGCTCTGCTGCAGTTCCGCTATCTCCGTTTCATATCTGGCTATGATCTTCTCGATATCCTTTTCACGCTGGTGCACATGCTGGCGTTTCTGTTCCCAGTAACGCTTGTCGCGCACGATATCCTGCAGATACTTGTCCGCATTGATATAATCCTGTCCCACCATGGCCGATGCGTCGGCAATCACATCCTCCGGCAATCCGATCTTGCGGGCAATCTCCACAGCGAACGAACTGCCCGGATGCCCCGTTTCCAGACGGAACAACGCCTGCATCTTCTGCCGGTCGTAAAGCATCGCCCCGTTGATCACCCCCTCATGGTCCTCGGCAAAGTGCTTCAGGTTCTGGTAGTGCGTGGTGATCACTCCGAATGCCTTCTTCTGGTTGAAGCGTTTCAGCACCGCTTCCGCTATGGCGCCGCCGATCTGCGGTTCCGTACCCCCGCCGAACTCATCGATAAGCAGCAGGCTCGTACCTCCGCAGAACTTCATCATGTTCTTCATGTTCGTCAGGTGGCTGGAGTAGGTACTCAGGTCATCCTCCAGACTCTGTTCGTCACCGATGTCGATGAAGATATGCTCAAACACACCCGTAATGGAATTTTCGCCCATCGGTACCGGCAGACCGCATTGCAGCATGTACTGCAGCAGACCCACCGTCTTGAGACATACCGATTTACCACCCGCGTTCGGTCCCGAAATGATCAGGATGCGCCGGTGACTGTCGAGCAGGATATCCAGCGGCACCACCTTCTTGCCGTGGCGCGCCAGCGAGAGCATCAGCAGCGGATGCCGGGCCTCCGTCCAGTCAATCAGCGGTTTGTCCTTGATCTGCGGCGTCACCGCGTCCAACTGTTGCGCCAGATGCGCCTTCGCCCTGATCAGGTCCACGTCCGCCAGAAACTCGTACGACTGCAGCATCTCCCTCTGGTAAGGCCGCACCTGAGCCGTAAACTCCTGCAGGATGCGGATGATCTCCCGCCGTTCCTCGCCTTCCAGTTCACGGATACGGTTGTTGGCTTCCACCACTTCGGCCGGTTCGATAAAGACCGTCTTGCCCGTGGCCGACTCGTCATGCACGATACCCTTGATGCGCCGTTTCAGAGCCGGTGCTACCGGAATCACCAGACGGCCGTCGCGCATGGTCGGTGTCACGTCCTTGTCCACCACACCGTCCTGCTGCGCCGAGCGGAGTATACCGTTCAGCGTGCGCGAGATGCCGCTTTCCGTGGCCGCCAGTTCGCGCCGTATGCGCAACAGTTCGCCGGAAGCCGTGTCCTTGATCTTGCCGTAGCGGTCCAGTATGCTGCCTATGCGCTGTATCAGTGCCGGAAACACCGCCACGTCCTTCGCCAGCCTTTTCAGAGCCGGATAGCGTCCCTCGCCGTTGCTGCGTCCCTGTCCGGATTCCTCTTCCTCCTCATCCTCCTTCTGCAGGAAGCGCACGATGCCCGCGATGGTTTCCAGCGACCTTTTCAGGTCGAACAGCTCCTGTTCGTCCAGATAAGTACCTTCCACGCGGATACGTTTCAGTGACGGGCGGACATCGTAGAAGTTCTCGTCCGGAAAACCGTCCTCTTCCTCCAGTATGCGCCGGAATTCCCGCGTCTGTTCCTGCCATTCTCTCAGCATGCGGGTGTCGTGGCAGAAAGCCATCCGGTTCACCCTTTCCACTCCCAGCGGGCTGAGGCAGTGCTCCTTCAGCAGCCGGCGTATGTCGTTGAATCCTATTTTTTCTTCAAAGTTCTGTGGATATATCATTGAATCTACCTGTTATGGATCTTTTTCCGGCTGCAAAGTTACTTAAAAAAAAAGAAAGACAAAAAAAATCCCTGTCGCTCCATCATAGAGAGGCGACAGGGAACCCAATATATTGCAGGGAAGTTTAATCCAGATAGTCGGCTTCTTTCTGACCGATCATCTCGCGGATGGTCTTCTTGAACAGACGCCACTGTGCGAACAGGTCGTGTTCGGGCACTTCGCCGTGCGCATGCATCGGGCTCTTGCAGAAGAACGACAGCCAGTACTGTATGCCGTAACGTCCGGCTCTGGCGGCCAGATCGGAGAACAGCACCAGATCCAGTGCGATCGGGGCGGCCAGGATAGAGTCGCGGCAGAGGAAGTTCACCTTGATCTGCATCGGATAGTTCATCCAGCCGAACAGGTCGATGTTGTCCCAGGCCTCCTTGTTGTCCTTGCGCGGCGGGTAGTAGTTGATGCGCACCTTGTGGTAAACGTTGCTGTAGAGATCAGGATATTTCTCCGGTTCGAAGATAGAGTCGATTACCGACAGCTTGCTCACCTCTTTGGTCTTGAAGTTATCCGGATCGTCGAGCACCTCGCCGTCGCGGTTACCCAGGATATTGGTAGAGAACCATCCCTCGATACCCAGCATACGGGTCTTGAACATCGGAGCCAGTACGGTCTTCATCAGAGTCTGTCCGCTCTTGAAGTCCTTTCCGGCGATGGGCACGCGGTTGCGTTCGGCCAGTTCCCACATGGCCGGTATGTCTACGCACAGGTTCGGTGCACCCATGATGAACGGTGCTCCCTCAGAGAGTGCGGCATAGGCATAACACATGCTCGGTGATACCTGTTCGGTGTCATTCTCCTTGATAGCCTTTTCCAGAGAGGCCAGTGAGGCATGCACTTCGCCTTCCGGAATATAGATTTCCGTGCTGGCAGCCCAGAGAACGGCCATACGTGAGCATCCGTTTTCCTCCTTGAAGCGGCGGATGTCTTCGCGCAGTTGTTTCACCATGCCTTCGCGGCTGGTGTCTGCCATGATGTGCGTACCGTTCAGACGCTTTGCCCAATTATGGTCGAAAGCCGCTTTCATCGGCTTGATGGCTTCCAGTTCCTCTTTCACCGGGTTGATGTCCTTTTCTTTCAGTACCTCGGCATATAAGGCAGCCTCATAGGCGTTTTCGGGGAAGATGTCCCAACCTCCGAATACGATATCATTCAGGTCGGCAATGGGTACGATATCCTTGATGGCTCTTTCCACACCGTCCTGAGTCTTCATTCTGGCCATCTGGCTGATGGAACCGATCGGTTTGGCCAGTCCTTTGCGGGCTGCCAGTACACCGGTGATCATTGTAGTGGCTACGGCACCGCCTACGCCCACTACCAAAACACCTAATTTTCCTGTTGCTTGCGCTATTTCCTTTTCCATGTCTTTATTGATAGAATAAGTTAAGTTCTGAGTAAATCTCATTCTTACAAAGTTTGTGTTTTATTTTCATTTACCCAAAAAAAAAGTTTCCAAATGGCTGTTTAAAACAGAAAATTGGTTAAATGGAACATTTTTTAAGAACTATTTTGTCCTTTTATTGCCGATAACTGACTTACTTTGTAATGACAAAAAAACGTATATTTATGCAGTCAATTCAGTCTTCCAATAATGTGCTCATGGTAGAATTCGATGATCTCAAGCCCTATGCCGAATTCTATGATGACGAGCTACTGATACTCCGGGGCAGTGCGCCGTCCGAGCGGCATTCCATTTGTACCACATGGGTTACGATCCTGATGGCCCGTGCCGGAGAGTCGGATTACTGGATTGACAATGAGTGCCGCCATGTCCATGCCGGCGATATACTGGTGGTTCTGCCCGGCAAACTGATGCGCCCCGGTGTGTCCACTCTCAACTTCCGTTTCCGTTGCCTGTGCATCAGCCGTCGTCTGCTCGATTCGGTGGGCAATTATTCCAGTTACAACTGGGACATCATGACCTTTCTCAATACGCATCCCGTCATCACGCCCGAGCCCTCGGAGTCCGGCATGCTGTCTTCCTATTTTCTCCTGTTGCGTGAGAAGCTGTCCCGGCCGCGAACCTTGAATCATTCGGAGACCATGCGCTGCCTGCTTCAGGCCTTTATCTATGACTTCAGCGATGTGCTCGACCGTTTCGTGTCGGTGGACAACCGCAGCTATTCCTCAGGCCGTAACCTTTTCCGCAATTTTCTCCGTCTGCTGTCCGATGTCTATCCCCGTCCGCGCAGCGTATCCTATTATGCCGAACGCCTGCACGTCACGCCCAAGTATCTCTCGTCCGTCTGCAAGGAGCAGAGTACGCACACTGCCTCTGCACTGATCCACAAGGCCGTGCTCGACGATATCACCCGCCTGTTGCAGTATTCCGACAAGAGTATTAAGGAAATCATGATAGAGCTGGATTTTCCCACCCTGTCATTCTTCGGCAAATACGTCAAGAAGCATCTGGGCATGAGTCCCAAGGATTTCCGCAACCGCCTTCATGCGTCTTCCTCTCCTGAACAGGAGTGACAAAGCCGGATTTATTGATATAATGATAGATCTAAGATTTGATACTTGTTCTAAATAGAATTCATTAACAGAAATCAGAAACACCCTTTGTCTGTAAAAATATGATTGCGAAAATGGTCATCCTTAAGTTAAGAGTAAATAGTTTCAATCTTTTTCTGCTTAGACAAAAGTCATAAATTTATAGAACCACTTAAAGCCATATTACCCTTTTAAAATTTTGCCAGATACAATTTATTAAGGCTTTGCTTTGTAATAATTATAAAACCAGTTGTATTCTGAAAAAAGATTCCATGCCATATCACTTTCAGCCCATGATGATATTTCGTTATTTGAATCTACATCATCAATAATATTCTGCCTCAGATTCTTGTCATTCCTGGCCAGTTCTACATCTAGATCTGTATACTCGGATTTTGAGATTTTACACCATATTCTTCTTACCAAAGTAATCCATGCATTTGTCAAATTAAGATGTTCTTTGTCAAACCAGTTGCTGTCGTAAACGGAATCGTCATAATCCAATTCACCTTTAGAGGTGTAGGAAATACCATTTACAAGATATGGAGAGAGATAAATTGGCATTACGAACCTCTCTTTCCTGTTATTATTACAGCAATGGCTGTTGACAAGTGTTTTATCCTCAAAAGTTGCACCATTACATGAGGCAACAAGATTATGGTATGATACAAAATGCGGATATGGCATACCAGTCATCTTTACATTTTTCTGAGCATCTGTAAGCTCACCTTCAAAACATACAGTAATGTGCTTCTCGTTGAGATTTGAGAAATTCAAATAATGTACCTTATCCGATTCCCATTCATTAGATTTTATCTTATGAGGTACGATATGTTCATACGTAATGTTTTTCTTGTGCTTGTCTTCTGTATCTTTTAGAAATAACCTCCTCATACAGTAACAACAATAACTATTGCCATTTTTGTCCTTTTGTTCGTCAAAAAGTACTGAGCCAAGTTTTCCAAGACGTGTACTTTCATATATGAGGTTTTCGTATTTATGATTTGCATTATTCCAGCAACTGTCAATATAATCCTTGGTTTGCTTTTTGCCCTCAGCTTCAAATTGTGTACCTGTTTTCCTGATGTAGCGCATATTACTCTTCTTTTAAGTTCTGATTAAGTTCTTCAGTAATCTGCTGATATCTGTCTTCTGAAGTAACTAGCGACTTGATTGCAGCAAGTGTTTCTTCTGCAAGTACAGTTTTCTCTCTGCGCATTAGTCTAAGATATTTGCCTTTTAATTGTTCTAACTTTGCATTGCGTGGTTCTGTGTCCATCACAGCCGAAAGTATAAGATCATAGTCCATCCCGTACTGATCCGAAATATCAGTATGGTCATAGATTTCACCGTCATATCGCTGAAGGATTATTTTACCGACCCCCCCAAGTTGAGTATTACTGATTACCAAAGGAGAATGTGTAGAAACGATGAACTGTATATGTTCAAATGTAGAGGTGAGACGCTGAAGTACGTCCTGCTCCATTGATGGATGAAGATGCAGATCAAGCTCATCGATTAACACAATACCCTGTGGCTCATATTCAGATCCGTTGAGGATATACGAACGGTATGCAATATCGAATACAATATTGAATAGCCTTTCATAACCTGCAGGAAGTTCATCCCATCGTCTGCGGCTGCCATCTGCAAAATATGCTACAAGATAATATTCATCAACACCGTCAACAATGATGTCCGTAATCCGTAAGGCGTTGGTTGTATCTGAAAGATTTGAATCTGCATTTAATGTAAACTTCTTGATATACTTAAGTACAAAGTCAATCTCTGCATCATACTTCTCTATATCATTACGACATGCCTTGGCTTCTTCAGATTCTTTATCCACAATACGATTCAGCGTTTGCTGTCTTCTGAACAGGAGATTATATATGCGTATGAAACGCTTTTGCCAGATTAATGCACACGAAGAGTCCTTATCCCAATGATAGTATCCCCAGCCTCTATACAGCTTCTCGTCATTATCTATCATTTGTTTTATTGAATCACTTAGTTTATCATCAATATGTGGATATCTGTCAGAGTAGTAAACAAACAATGGCCAGGCCGTATTATCAGTGTAATTCTCTCTGAAATACTTGTATGCATCCTTATAATAAGAGTTTTGCAATTTTGCCTTCGGAGTAGAATTCTTTCGGAACGACCATGATGGTATGCCTTCAGGTAAGCCATTATCATAATTCATCCTTTCGGCAGTTATCTTTATATCGACAAGTTCTGCCGGTTTCATATCATTATCATGCCAAATCTCTCTCGAACTGAGATTTGCAACAGACAAATCACTGACATTTCCTGCGATTGTTTGGTATCCCCATGAAGAATTGTTAGAAAAAAAAACACTTAGAGCATTCTTTATACCTTTGATCAACGATGATTTACCACTTCCATTCTTACCTATCAATATAGTTATTCTATCAGCTAATTGAAATGTTGTTTGCTGATAACAATGAAAGTTGTTGATTCCTATTTCTTTTATTCTCATAATTCTGAATTACCAATAAGTTGTTATTGTGAGGTGTAAAAGTAATTTTTATTCTCGATATTAGCAAGTTTAACAATGTGATTTTATTAGTAATCCGGTATTCTTTTTTTGAATGTTTTTAGAAACAATCTCTTCCTCTCCCCCCTTATTAATAGAATAGTCCAAAATGCATTCACTCCTTCATTTTGATTGTAATATATTGAATATAAAGTTGTTATAGGTGAATGACTGTCTTTCACATCTGTCACCTCCTGTTTCAGGAGTAGGGGCGGATCTGCTTCTGTCCGCTTCTGTTTTTCTGCGGTTGTCGGCGGGCAGTTCAGGTCGTCCGGCCGATCCGTGGGAGAGGGTGGAAATACGCTTCGGAGAGAAAAAAACTTCAAATCTTAAAATATTTAACAGTTGAGGCCTTTTCAAAAGATGGCTTACTCTGAAAAAAGTAAAGCTTACTTTCGGAAAAGTAAACCTTACTTTTTTTAAAGTAAGCCTTACTTTTCTGAAGGTGTCCTGGATAGTCCTTTTTGGTAAGATTATTTGAATAATTAATAATAATTAAGAGTTGTATAGTTAATAATTCTTAATTCAAAAATGCGGATTAGGGTCTAAAAAGGGGGATATTGAGGGCTTTTTTCGGGTTTGATACAGCCGATCTGATCCGTTCTTGCAAGTCAGTAACAGGAGAAACCTGTTTCAATCGGGTGAAGGACCGGTGAAGGAGGGTGAAGGGTCTCTCCTTCACTCGTAAGTAATTGTAAATAAATATTTTACATCTCACGGTGAAGGGGTGAAGGGGTTTTATGAATATTGTTTTTGGTATAAAAATAGGGGTAAAAACAGATCAAGTGCGATGCGGAAAACGGCTGAAAATTAGTTCCGATGATAAAAGAAAAACCCGCGTTGTTCTGTTTCTAAATAAGAGACAGAACAAAATTCTTAGAATCCTTAAAAACAGTAAATTATGAGCTTCAAAAGATCTGTTATGAATTCATGTCTCCAAAAAAAATACATACATTTTTTGGCTAAATGCCAATGAATGTGTATCTTTGTAGAGTCATTTGTCCGTTTCTTATTTAGAGACAGAACAAAATGAGATGAGTTTTTAAATATAACCTGTCATAACTCTTTGTATCACAGCTTGTTATAAAAAGTTGGGGGAACTAAGATTATGTGTTCTAACTAAAAAACATTCAAAATGGCTAATCCCTTTCCACTGGCATCCGAAGAACCGTCCCGCTGGTACGTGTTGAATGCTATATTTGGAAAGGAATTGCAGACCTGCCAGTTATTGCGTCAGGAAGAGATAGAATGTTTTGTGCCCATGCGCTATGAGATGCGTCGGGTGAAACAGAAACCCGTCCGTGTGCTGGTGCCGGCAGTTCATAATCTGGTGTTTGTGCATGCCACTAAAGCCTATCTTGAAGATTTCAAGTCCCGTGTACCCTTTACTCTGTATTTTATGACCCGTAAGGAGGGCGTACACCGTACGTTGCTGACCGTTCCCGATGGTGAGATGTCCGCATTCATACGTGTGGCCCGGATGGTGGAGGAAGATATTCATTATTTCCGTCCCGAGGAGATCCATTTGGAGAAAGGTATCCGTGTACGTGTACATGGCGGTCCGTTCGACGGGCTGGAAGGACATCTGTTGAAAGTCAAGGGAAAGCGCAGCAAGCGTATTGTCGTCCGTCTTTGCGGGGTGACAGCGGTGGCAGCTGCAGAAATCAAACCCGACCTGATCGAAGTATTGCCGGCCGATACAGATCCGGCAAAAGCATAAATCCGTTTACAGATGCGCGCATTTTATACCCGTACCCCGAGAGCCGGTTTTTACCAGTCCTGTCCCTATACCATGGCTTACCACCGCGACTACGTGGAGATCATCTGGAATCTCGGTCCGGGAGCCTATGGCGTGGTCAATCTGATTGTCAGTGCCAGGAACGAAGTGACCCTGTTCTGCAACTGGAAATGTTATTTCGATATTTTCGTCAACCATCCCGACAGAAAAGGCTTGTTGCGTCAGTTGGAGAAACCCTGTCCCCGGCTTTACAAACTGCTCACCGAGCAGCTGGCAGGCTACTGTTGCATCTCCGTGCCCATTGACGGCACTTCCACCGGCGTGGCCTACCGGATGTGGGCCGACACGGCACAGCGTATAGAAAGCATTGTGGCCGAAGAGCGCGTGCTGAAGGCTTCTGAGGATGTGATCAACTTCTCCATTCAAATTTACACCGAGATTGTCAACCACTGCCCGCTGCAGGAATGGCGGAACAGGATGATGGTGATTTTTTGAGAACGGGAATTCATGATGAAGCAGACTATGGATATGCCGTGTTTTTAGATATTACAGACCATAAATATTTGTAGGTTTCTTTTAAGTCCCTCTTTTTGTATAGGAAAAATTCCCTTATAATAAATTGTTTAAAGAACCTGCATCAATGATCATGAACAGATATCTTTATTCCCTCCGCAATTATCACGCGATACGGAACGCTGAGATTGCCGTTGACGGCCTGACCGTATTGGCCGGCATCAACGGTTGTGGCAAGAGTACCTTGTCCAAATGGCTGTACTATTTGGTCAATGGCGTGAACGGGTTAGAACGGTATCTGTATCAGGAATATCTGAATGATATTCAGGAGCTTGTCAGAGGATTCGACATGGCCAGAAGAGGCATGGACCGCGATGTGGATGCAGGCAGCCTGACTTACTTCCGTCAGGCACAGGTCAGAATCAGGCGTTTCCGGTACGGAGAAACTGAAGGGACCGAAGGACGGGATGAAGTCCTTGAGCTGTTTACGCAGGTGTTGACCCGCTTTTGTGAAATGCTGAAGGCTTATCTCAAAGGGCCGTCTTCTTTTGTAAGAAAGGAGCGCGTTCTGAATTATCTGGCCATCTGGCTGACGGAAGAGGAACTGACAGATGAAGATCATATCGAGCGTATCGTGGACGATTTTTATCATGGCAGCATGCAGGAAGCCCGTGATTTGCGCAATCGCTACCGTCAAACACTCGAAAACCGGACATCGGAATCTTTTTTCAGTTTGGTCAGCCACCGTTTCGGCATTCGTGACAAGAGGCCGGATGACATCCAGCTTGAGGAAGACGGGGTCGGCCTGTTTCATGAAGGGACAGTCGGCAGCCTTTACGGGTTGGAACGCGCCATATATGTCGATACGCCGATGGCCGTATCGGAAGAAAATGATTCGGAGAATCCCTTCTGGAGCGACCTGCAGGATATCCTGCTTCGTGAGTCTGACGACGGCCAGACAGGTTCGGATGCCGTAAGGAAAATCACGTTGAGAATCCGAAAACTGCTTGGGGGCGATGTCAGGGTAGAAGATAACGATTTTGATCAGAAAGAACTGCATTATGTCCGTCAGGACGGTTTGAATATCAGGTTGGAAGATACGGCCACGGGGTTCAAATCCTTCTCCTACATCCTGCGTCTGTTGGATAACGGTTATATCAACAGCAGGACATTGCTCCTGATTGACGAACCCGAAGCCCATCTGCATCCCCAATGGATAGTGGAATTCGCCCATATACTCGTCCTGTTGAACAAGAATGTCGGCGTGAAGGTCATGGTAGCCAGCCACAATCCTGATATGGTGGCAGCCATTCAGGCCATAGCCTGCAAAGAAGAGTTGCTGGATCGCACCCGTTTCTATCTGGCCATGCCGTCAGATAACGGTCTGACTTACGATTATAAGGATCTTGGTCAGAACATAGAAGAAATATTCAAGTCGTTCAATATGGCCTACCGCAAGATAGAGCAGTATGGAAAGCCTGGTTTATGAGAATACGGTCATTACAGGTCATGCGATATATCCCGTTTGCGGGACGACGCTGCATGAAGTTTCAAGGAAAGACTATCCCAAAGACAGCTTTTTCGATCCGCGTATCGCCTGTCTGGATATGGATCTTTATGAAACCGGAACATGCCGCGGTAATCGGAAGGCAACTGTGGATGCCGTGATCGGTGTGAAAAAGCATCTCCGTGGCAACCGCTATTCCATACCTTATCTGATGATGGTGGAACTGAGAATGGATTACCGGAATCCCAAGAATCTGTCTGCCACCAGTCTTTTGGCCAAGGTAGAACATACCAAAGACCTTTTGGGAGCAGACCAGCCCCTTTATGACAGTATTTTCTTTGTTTTTCGTAATGACGTGATCGAATCTGCCAGATATTGGTTCCGTAATACCTGCCGTGAAAACAGCGCATTAAGGCATTTTGAAGCCCTGTCCACCGGAGAGTTTGATAAATACGTCAAGGACCGTTATCCCTATATTTATGAAACCGCCCTGGAGGCATTGGGAATACAGCTGGCCGGTCTTATCCGCAACAATGATGTCAATGGCTTTTTGCAGGCAGTAGAAGATCACGCGAAGAAAGCTTGCGATTATAGACAGATCAAATACAACCTCGATGAATATCGTGGCATTGCCGCTATTCTGAAAAAGCAGTGGATGGCATTCCGTTCTGCTTCCTGTATTACCCTTACGGATAATGAAGAACTGGCAGCAGAAATCCTTGAAGAAGACTATCCGGGGATTTTTGGGGAGGAGTGAAGTTTTTCGGAATCCATACTACTAACCTATACAAACTAATTCCAGTCTTTGTTTCATTACTAAGAGGAAAACGCTGAAAAGCGGCTTTCCCTGTACGGCATGTCAAAAATTGGAATACCAGTAAGCATTCAAAATGAAACAAGAATCACAAAAAGAAATGCGCAAGCAGATGTTCGACCGGATGGAAGCCCAATTGCATAAAACCTGCAAGCCGGAAGAGCGGATGTTCGCCATGCATCCCGATGAGGAGCATATCATTGTTTCACACGCCCTTTTCCTGTTGATGAGCAAGCCGTTGGCAGGCAAGCTGCCAAGTCTGGAAGGCTTTTTTCTGTTGCGCAAGTTTGAGGAAGAAATGCTGACGGCCTACCTGACCGAATCAGACGAATTCCCTGAACTGTTGCGTTATTGCAATCTCTTGTACGAGGCCTTTCCCTACGAATTGGCAGCAGCGGCACGTAATTCGGCCATTACTTCCAAAATCAGCAAGTTACAGGCTATAGGAATCGTTGCCGCTGGATACGGTGGCGACATGGATGATGACACTGTGGATGAAATCCTTGACAGCCTGGACTTTGACTTCAATAATAAAGTATGTTGCCCCGTGATAGAGCGGATGTTGCCGCAGCTGAACAAGATAGCGGAAAGGGCATTGATGTGTGAAAGTTGATATCGGCAATACCTGCTTCAGGTTATAGACGAACTAAAATTATAAATAATGACTGATATAACACAAAATAATAAAAGAATTGCGAAAAATACGTTGTTGCTGTACTTGCGAATGTTTTTTATAATGGCAGTGACTTTATTTACCTCTCGTGTGGTACTCAAAACATTAGGTGTGGTTGATTTTGGTATATATAATGTTGTAGGGGGAGTTGTTGCTATGATGGGAATACTTAATGGTGCAATGTCTGTTTCAACGCAACGCTATCTAACTTTTGAATTAGGTAAGAATGATATATTGAAATTGAGACAAGTGTTTAGTATGTGTCTGACAATTTTTGCTTTACTATCATTGGTAATTCTTGTATTAGCTGAAACGATAGGCTTATGGTTCTTGAATACACGTATGGTTATACCAGATGATAGAATAGTTGCGGCAAATTGGGTTTATCAGTTTTCAATATTATCATGTATATTTTCATTGCTTACCAATCCGTACAATGCTACGATTATAGCAAGAGAGCGTATGAATGTGTATGCTTATGTAGGAGTATTGGAAGTAATGTTAAAATTTGGCGTAGTTTATTTGTTATTAATTATACCGGTCGATCGTTTGGAAATGTATGGTTGTTTAATATTATTAAGTCAAGTAATTGTTTCATTTTCTTATATAATTTATTGTGTGAAGCATTTTCCAGAATCTCGTTATTATTTTTATTGGGATAAGTCTTTGTTTAAGGAGCTTATTTCTTATTCTGGTTGGAACTTATTTGGTTCTATCTCAGGATTGGTTAAAAGCCAGGGATTGAATATTTTATTGAATCTTTTTTTTAATCCTACTGTAAATGCTGCACGAGGTATAGCTTACCAAGTAAATGCAGCAATATCGCAATTCTTTACTAATTTCTATACAGCAGTTCGTCCTCAAATTACTAAATATTATGCTCAAAAAGATTTAGAGAATATGTTTATTTTAGTTTTTCGAAGTAGTAAAATGTCTTATTTTTTAATTCTTTTAATATCATTACCAATAATAATAGAAACGCCTTTTATTATTGACTTGTGGTTAGGACAATTGCCGGATTATGTGGTTTCTTTTGTTAGATTGATCGTGATTATAACTGCTGTAGATGCAATGGCGTCACCGCTTATGACAACAGCTCATGCAACAGGTAAGATAGCTTTTTATCAATTTTCTGTGGGTTCAGTAACAATGTTAAATATTCCAATTTCTTATTTTTTGTTGTATACAGGTGGAGAACCCACAATTGTTTTTATTGTTTCTTTATGTTTGTCGGTTTTTAATCTTTTTTTACGTTTGTGGATAGTAAAACGATTGGTTGATTTTCCCGTGGTGCGTTATATTAAAGACGTAATTATGATTTCTTTTATTGTTACAGTTGTAGCGTTGTTAATTCCTTTAATTTGTTATTTGTATTTAGATGATAATGTGCTTAATTCCATAATAATTTGTTTTTTGGCTGTATTTTCAGTATTGTTTTCTGCTTATTTTATAGGTTTAAACCATTTAGAAAAAAATGTATTAAATGAATTGGTTAAGAAAAAATTATTGAAAAAGCTCTAAATTGTAAAAGGATTAATAATTAAAATATTAAAAAAATGAAATATTTAAGATACATTATTGGTTTATTTCTTATTTGTTGTTTTTCTTCGTGTTCAGATGATGTTTCACAATATATTAATGGTGAGCAGAATGGTGTCTATATGATTGCTGAACATTTTATAGATGGTGATAAAGAGACTCGATCTGTGCTTATTCCTAATGATCATGGTACTTCTTTTCAGTGGGAAGAAGGTGATGTCGCTGCTGTGTATTCTTCAGCAAAAGGAATGACAAACTTTTTTATAGATGAAAGTTCTATATCACAGGATAAGTTATCAGCTAATTTCTATGGATCTGGTTTTTCACTTCTGCCATCAAATACTTATTATGCTTTTTATCCTTATGGTGTAGGTCAGACTTTAGATAGAAGTAAAGTACCTGTAAATTACAATTATCAAAAACAGTATTCAAATGGTGATTTTAATGATTTGGGTAATTTTGATTATATGTGTGCCAGTGGAATTTCTAATGATCAAGGACGAGTAGGATTTAATTTTAAGCATTTAGGTTGTGTTGTAGAATATAAGATAACAATTCCTAAAACAGCAGTTTATAATAAATTGAGATTAGAACTTGATGCTAAGGATTTGTCTTTAATAAAACAAGGTACTGTAGATTTAACAGCTGCATCTCCATTAATTGAGCAAAATAGCGATGAGCATAAAGATTCTATTATTTCTGTTATTTTAAATGGAACTGAAGGTTTAGAGCTAGCTCAGGATTCTATATTAACTGTATACATGATGATGGCTCCGCAAGATTTATCAGGAGAAAAATTAATAATTCGTTTGGTGGATATTGATGAGAATTGGTATTCTGCATGTGTAGATGGAAAGAATATGCGGGCAGGATATACTTATCATTATGCGATTACGAATTCTGGTGATGGCGGATTTACAGGAAGTGGTTCGGGGTTGCCAGATGACGAGAATTTAGTTTTAGAGAATATATCTACATTTTCACCGGAATTGTCTAATTATTTTGAAGATTTTGCTTATGAGGATAATTTATTGTATGCTGTGGGCAATAATGGAATTGTAAAGGTGGATTATAATGATAATTTTCAGCCTCATCAGTTAGCGTCGAATGATATAACTAGTCTAGGTGAAAGAGCAAGGGGAATAAGTCTTTCTGGAAATTATGTTTATGTTTCTCAGAGACAAAACTCTGGTGGTTTGGATGAGAACAAAAAACCAGATATAAGATTAACTTTTGAGAGTAATATGTCTGAATTTGTAGTGTCGTCTACTGATCAGGAAATAAGTAATAATGAAATATTAAATACTTTTTTTGAGAAGTTGTACTTATGTAATAAATCTCTTTCATCTTATAATATTGTGTATATATATAAAGCAGCTTCTGTAGATGGTGAATATCGCAATAGTATACTTTTCAGTGATGGAATGGGATCATCATTTTTTTTATGTGGAAATTCTTATAAAACAAAAGAAGAGGCGTATAATGCATTAAAATCATTTTATTCAACTAGTAATGGAGATTACTGTTTGGTTGATTGGAATGTTTTATCTGAAGGAAAAAACATATTTAGGTCAATTAAATTGAATTCAGATGCCATAGCAAATAATGGAGGAATTACAAATAATACCTTATGTAATATGTTTTTTCAGGAATTGCGTATAAATTCAAAGAATCCCACCATTTTTAATAAAGTATATCTTTATAAAGCATATCCAGTAGGAGATAAATACAGAAATAGCATTCTTTTTAGTGATGGACAAGGGACTAGCTTGAGTTTTCTAGGAGAAACTTATTCAACCCAAGATGAGGCACTTAATGCTCTTTCGGAGGAGTATTTTACATCAACAGGGGATTATTGTAAAGTTAATTGGTCTGTATTATCAGAAAATTTCAATATAATTGATGGTTTTAAAATACTAATAAATTATGGGCAATTTGATAATTATATTAAAAGTGGTGATATTTCAATATCAGAGACGGGTGTGCCCTGTCCTAATACAGGCTTACATAGTGCTCGATTAATTTCTGGTAGTGATGTTAAAGATAACGATTATGCTCAATTATCTAGAAAATTAGATTTTATAACGAATACAGCGGAACTATCATTATGGATAAATATTAGACAATCAGGGAGTACGCAAATAGAAGTTCCTTTGTTACTTACTAATGAAGATAAGAAAATCTCACTTATAATTACTCCTGATAATACAGCTTATAGAATTGGATTTTCAAATGGTTCGGCTAATATCAGTAATCATCTATTTAAAGTAGGTGAATGGTATAATATAAAATTCATAATAGATCAAACTTCAGCATCATTATATTGGAGAGAAAAAGAATGTGGCAATTGGAATAAAATTGTTGATACAAATTTTACTAAATCCTTTGATTTAGTTGAATTAATGTTAGGTATGAGGACAAGTTCAAGCAATGTTGAAATTTTAGTAGATGACTATTATTATCATCCAACAGATATAGATGAAGTTTCTTATGTAAATGGAAAGTTTGTTGTATTGAATAAGTCTGATTTAAAAGTAGTATCACAATATAATTTGGATTTAAAAGGAACAGATATTTATGTCGTCAATGATCATATTATTTTAAATTGTCTTAAAGGCTTTAATATCTACGATATAAGTGAACCTGAAAAACCTATTCTAAAGTTTACTCATAGAGATGCTGATTATACAGAATATCAAGGTGCTGATTTTTATACTTTAAATGGTCGTTTGTATATGGTGGTTTCCAATTATAATAGAGGAATTTCGATTTGGGATATGAGTGATTTTTCTAATCCTGTATGTTTGATTAGAAAAACATTTGAAGGTTTAGTTGCAGAGGATGGAACTCAACTATACGGTACAGGTTATGGATTTGACCTAAAAGTTGACTATCCTTATGTATATGCTACTTGGGCAAATAATACACAATATATGAATACGCCATTTTGGCATATTGGACTATTAACTTATAATATATCAAATCTATCTAATATAACAATGAAACTTACAGAAATTCCTATATCTGATAGATATTCGATTACTACTGATGGTGATAAAAGACCAACTAGAATTGCAAAGTATGAGGATCGTGTTATTTTGAACAATTCTAATAAGGGTATTGCATTATTTAATGTAAAGAATCCTGAATCTCCGTATTATGAAGGTATTTTTGAAACAAATGATAAATCTTCAATAAATCCAGTATTTGTGACAACAGATGGAAAAATATTTGTTGGAGATAATAATATATATTTATTTGAAGCAATAAAATAAAGTTAAGTAACTGATCAAAGTTAATTTTAAATTTAAATTTTTAAGAATGGGGTGTTCGCACAATATTTTTCTATCCACATATAAAAATATTTGTGAACGCTAACTTATGTTGAATTTTAATATTTTGTAAACGTCACTATTGTTATTTATAATAAAAACAGAAATGAAAGTAGGTATCATTACTATCCATAATTCTCCTAATTATGGAGCTTGTCTTCAATCATACGCATTATATAGATATATTGTAAATCAGGGAATAGATTGTGAATTGATAGATTTGAAACGTCCTGTGCATGTAGGATATGTAGAAAGTCCAGATTTTAAACCTTATTATACACCCAAAACATCAATAATTGTTAAGATTAAATCAATAGTTAAAAGGATAATCAAACCGCAAACCATATCTAAAGAATCTACAAATTCTAAGCGAATAAAGAATTTTGATGAATTCAATAAATCAATTAAATTATCTACTCCATATTATAGTATAGATAGTTTATATAGTAATCCTCCCCAATACGATATTTATATATCAGGTAGTGATCAGTTATGGAATCCAGAACAACCATTTCCAATTGAACCTTATTTCTTGACCTTCGTTCGGAATAGTAGCGCAAAGAAGATTTCTTATGCTTCAAGCATTGGCATATCTTCATTAGACTCCAGTCAAATTAAAGATTTTAGTCGTTGGCTTTCTTCTTATGATGCAATATCAGTAAGAGAACCCGATGCGGCTAAAATTTTACAGCCTCATTTGAAGCAGAAGATAGAGATTGTAGCTGATCCTACATTTTTACTTGATGTTAAAGAATGGAAATTATTAGCCTGCGACTATTCAGAAAGAGGATATATTTTGTGCTTTATGTTGGGGCTTCAGCCTGCTTTATTAAATGAAGCTTTACGTGTCTCTAATAATTTGGGTAAAAAATTAATTGTTATAGGACAGCGTAATATTCCTAAAGATAAGAGATATACGCTGATAGATGATGCGGGGCCTAAAGAATTTCTTGGATTGATTAAATCTTCTGACTGTGTGTTTACTGATTCCTTCCATGGTACTGTATTTTCCATTCTCTTAGGTGTGAAAAACTTCTTTTCTTATGTGGCAAAGGGAAATAGACGAGCTTCAAGACTGGAAACCTTGTTGTCTCCATTAGGGCTTTTGGATAGGATTATTAGAAATGATGATTTCTCTAAAGTTGATGGCTTGTTGAAAAGAGGAATAGATGTTGAGAAATTGAATATTATGTTAGAGGATGAATCTAACGTTTCTCGAAGATTTTTGGATAAATACATCAAATAGTCATATAATGAATATAAAAGTAAAAATCAAAAAGGCAATAATTAGCATATTATCACAAGTGCCTATAAAAAAGCATGTTACAGCCAATATCGTGAATTTAAGCCCTAACGAATTGTTGAAAGGGCGCTGTGCTTTGATAACAGGAGGAACCAGTGGTATTGGATATAGTATCGCCGAAGCTTTTATTAAGGCTGGTGCATGTGTTGTAATTACAGGCCGAAATATGGATAAAATACAGGCTGCTTGCAATATGCTTAATACATGCGTGGATGGAGATAAAAATGCAGTTGGTTATGTTATGGATATAACAAAAACAACTGAAATATCCAAGTCGTTTGACCAAATATTACAAATTATACCTTCTCATAAAATTGATATTTTAGTAAATAATGCAGGTGTGATGGGAAGGTTTGGTATTGCAAATGCTGATGAGGAGATGTTTCAAAGTGTTATAGACACAAATTTGAAAGGTCCATTTTTCTTGTCTGGAATTGTAGGAAAATATATGCGAGATAACGGAATTAAAGGTAACATTCTCAATATTTGTAGCAGTAGTAGTATTCGTCCGGCAAATTCTGTTTATGGTATTTCTAAATGGGGGCTTAGAGGATTTACATTGGGTTTAGCAAAATCTTTACTTCCTTACGGTATTACTGTAAATGGTTTGGCTCCAGGTCCAACTGCAACTCCTATGATATTAAAGGATCCTAAAAAAGGTATAAGTAGGCAAGGATTAATGGAACGACAAATTTTGCCAGAAGAAATTGCTAATATGGCAGTTGTTTTGGTAAGTGGTATAGGTAAGACTATTATAGGAGATGTTATCTATATGACAACAGGTTGTGGAGTAATAACTTATGATGATATTCCATGTGAGTTCTAATTATAACAGTAAATAAGTAAAACAATGTACACCATCCAAGAAAATGTAAGAATTGCTATTGCAATATTGAAAGAATATGGAGTGAGAAAATTTGTAGTTAGTCCAGGAGGTACAAACATTCCTGTAGTACAAGCTGTTCAGGATGATCCGTTTTTTGATTGTTATTCAATTCCGGACGAGCGCAGTGCTATGTATTTTGCTATAGGTCTATATCTGAAGACTGGAGAAATTATAGCTACATCTTGTACAAGTGCGCAAGCTACACGCAACTATGTTCCAGGTTTGACTGAAGCATATTACAAACATGTTCCAATCATTGCACTGACAACATCAAAACTTGAACGTTACAATTATCAAGATTATATGCAGGCTCCAGATCAGTGTTCTTTGCCAAAAGACTGTGTGAAACACAGTTTTGACATGCCTCCCATAACTGATGAGAATACAAGAGCTTTGTGTATTTTGAATGCGAGGAATGCTATACTTGGGGTTTTACATGGAAATCCTGGTCCGGTACAATTGAATTTACGTATAGCAGACAGTCAACAAGGAAAGTTTGAGGATGTGTCATTACCGATTTTTCCTAAAATAAGACGCTACATGGCATGGGATAATTGGGATGATTTTGACCTTAATGGAAAACGTGTACTTGTTGTTGTAGGAGAACATCTTGCTTTTACAGGTAAACAACAAGAATCTTTGGAGGATTTTTGTGAAAAACATAATGCAAGTGTGTATGTTAATAACCTTTCGAATTATAATGGAAAATATGCGATTCAAGGTAATTTGTTGGTATTTTGTGGTGGGCTGTCTAAACTTCAGCCGGACATTGTAATTACCATAGGTGGTCAGACGGGTGATTATGGGTTATTTGGTGCTTTATGTAAATTGAATAACGTAGAACATTGGAGAGTAAGTGAGGATGGAAATTTTGTTGATACTTATGGAAAATTAACTAAGATTTTTGAGTGTCCAGATTTTTTCTTTTTTAATAAGATTAGTAGAAATAAGGATGCAATTAAAGAACATACATATTATAATGAATGGAAAAGACTAAATGACGGAATTGAATATGAAACAGATTTGCCATTCTCTAATTTGTACGTTGCACAACAGCTTCATAAGCAGTTACCTGAAAATAGTACAATAAACTTTGCTATACATAACAGTTTACGTAGTTGGAACTTTTTTCCGTTGAATGCTAATGTACAGGGTTATAGTACAGTGGCTGCTTTCGGAATAGATGGAGGTACATCAATGCTTATCGGTGAAAGTATGTGTACCGATGAACTGTGTTTTATGATTACAGGTGATTTGGCTTTTTTTTATGATATGAATTCTTTGGGGATACGTCACATCAAGAATAATATTAGGATTCTTCTTGTAAACAATGATGGCGGTGTAGAATTTAAATTCTTAACAGGTGGATGGAATGAGGATGTTCATATTGATAAATATATTTCGGCAAGAGGTCATAATGGAGCAGGAACAGCCAAAGGATGGGCTGAGACTTGTGGATTCAAATATATTAGTGCTAAGACAAAAGAAGAATTCAAAGATTCGGAAAAAGAGTTTGTTTCAAAGAGTGAAAAGCCTATTCTATTTGAAATATTCGTATCTTTTGAAGATGAGGTTGCTGCACGCAATAAGCTTTCTTCCATTAATTCTCAGAATACGGGTAAAGCAAAGCAGATACTTAAGAATATTATTGGGAAGGAATTAGTATATGAGATAAAAAATAAACTTAAAAAGTGATATGTTTAATGATATTCAACAGTTTGGGATTGTATCTCCATTCATATTTGCCATGTGTTGGATAATTATAGCAAAATAGTAGTGTCAGAAGTGGATGATTTTTTAAAATTTTTAAAAAAGTAGTAGTATTATAATGAAGATAAAAACTATAACTTGTCACGATGTGTATAATTATGGGGCATCGTTGCAGGCCTATGCACTTCAGCAATATTTGACTGAACTTGGACACGAGGTTCATATCATAGATTATTTTCCGGATTATATGGATGTGAATTATCGAGTAAGATGGAAGAAGTATGTTATTCCTGAAGTATCAAGTTTGTATAAGATACGGTATATACCAGGAATAAAGACTCTTTACCGTATTAAAATGAGTGTCCAAAAAATAAAATTCATTTTGGAAAAGAGTGGAAGGAAGAAAGCTTTTGACTATTTTAAAAAGCAATATCTAAATTTGACTCCAGAAAGATATAGGAATATAGAAGAATTGTGTGGAGCAAAATTAAAAGCAGATATGTTTATAGCAGGAAGCGATCAGATATGGAATCCACTTTTTAATAATGGTAGAGATCCGTCTTTTTTCTTGCAATTTGGAGAAGGTCGTAAAATATCGTATGCCGCAAGTTTTGGTGTCTCAAGCCTTTCTCCTGTGGATAGTGTAAATATGAAAAGGTGGCTTTCTTTTTTTAATAAAATATCTGTGAGGGAAAAAACGGGATTGAATTTATTGGAAGTGTTAGATATAAAAGGAGCTGTACAAGTGCCCGATCCAGTTTTTTTGCTAACTAAAGAATCTTGGGGTGGATTAGCTTCATCAAAATTTGGTAATGAAAAATTTGTGCTGGTATATAATCTTGGCCCATTGATGCAAGACATAAAAATTTGCGCTCAGCAATTGTCACACCTTTATGGGTTGAAAATTGTGGCAGTTGAGGAAGTTGCCAATATATTGTATGCTGATATGAGGATCACAGACGCGGGGCCATGTGAGTTTATCGAATTGTTTACCAAAGCTTCTTATGTTGTAACTAATTCTTTTCATGCTACATCTTTCTCTATCTTATTCAATATTCCGTTTTTCTCATATATTAAGAACGCCACAAGTTCACGAATTACGGATTTACTGAAATCTTGTGGTTTGGAATCAAGGCTTAACAGTAAGGACTTAAATCCGGATATTGATTGGTATGAAGTAAATACAAAGGTTGCTGCTTTTAGAGAAATAGGAATTCGTTTTTTAGATAACATTTAGTATTATGAACAATGCGATACAATTAATCGAATATCTATTTTTTCTGCTTGTAATATATAAGCTGATTTTCGAAAAAGACAAGGAGAAGGTTTTTTATTGGTATGTATGTGGCAATATTCTTTTATTTCCATTGATGAAGTTGCCAATCATACCGCAGCCTCCAATCCTTCTTCCTGTAATTTGTATTATCCGTGCTTACAAGGATAAAGAATTGAAATGGCTATGGAATATTTATCCTTTGCGTGTTTTGACATTAATGATGCTGGTTTATCACATAGTACATCCTTTTATAGTCTCATGGATGCCTTTGAGTACAGCTATCCGGTTTGAATTATATGAATTTGCACAGACTTATCTTGTTTTATTTGGTGGTTTTCTTATTGCTCCTTCAACTTTTACGCGTGAACGACTGCGACGTTGCTTGTTGTTTTTATCGGTTGTTTTGATAGTGACAGGGGCAATATGTTGGATGATAAGTAATAATTTCATTGCTGCAGCATTTAGTTCAACTGGTGATTCTTATTTTGGTTCAGATAGGGTTGATACGGAGCGAGGATTTAGAGTGACTGGTCCTGCTTTCTCTCCTAATAGTTATGGTAATGCTTTAGTACTTTGTATATTACTTATTAATCATTATTACACTAAGTTTATACTAAAAATACCTTTATTGATCATTTTGTTACTTTGTATCGTATTTACTGCTTCTAGAGCGCCTGTCTTTATTTTGGCTATAGGATTGTGTGTATATTATTTGTTTCAAAAGAAATCAAAATTGGTTTGGACTATAGCCATTGTGTATATTGGTTTTGTTCTATTTGGTGATACTTTATCCAATAATGAATATATTGGAAAATATATTGCTGGAATTATAGACTTAGTATTAACTGGTGGGCAAAATACAGACGGTAGTTCTTCAGAATTGAGGGAATTGCAGTGGCTGACTACGCTTAATTATCTTGCTGAGGCTCCAATATGGGGACATGGACATGGGTATACGATGCAGTTGGTCAATGAAGGCGGACAGTTTTTTTTTCTAAAAGATTCTTCTATAGCTGGAGCAGAGGGGTACCAATACATTACGTTGATTGATTATGGAATCAGTTATATGTTGTTGGCGTTGTTTTTTTTCACTGTGCTTATTCGCTATTTTATCAGATATATACGCAATAAGAAATTTGCAGAAATGGGCTTATGGGGATTGTGTTTTACATTGTGCTTATTTGTTTTTCTACTTTCATCTCGTCCTAATCAAATTTGGCAAGTTTATTTTCCATTTATAGGGTTATGTTTGAAAATGATAGTTTGTTACTCCAATACTAGAACAGATTATGAATATAATATTAGCATGTGATGACAGATTTGTACCTTTTTGTTCTGTCGTTATCAGTTCAACAATTAAGTATAATGATAATGTAAATTTTTATGTCTTTACGGAGAGCTTAACGGACAAAAGCATAAGTAGCTTGCAAAAGCTGTTGGATGGAACATCCAACACAATTACTGTGAAGGTAGTAGATAAGGAGCTTATCAAGAAGTTTCCTCTACCAAAAGGTGAAGGTCTTTCGCATATCAGTGTGGCTACTTATTTCAGACTTTTTTCCACAGAATTGCTGCCTGAATTAGATAAAGCTATTTATTTGGATTGCGACATATTAGTTCGTGGCTCTCTTTATGATTTATGGAATATTGATATGGGAGATAATTATCTTGCTGCAGTATATCATCCCAATTCATTATCTATTAATAATGGGGCTTTTAAGCGTCTAAATATTCCAGTAGAACAAGGTTATTTCAATGCAGGAGTACTTTTGATGAATTTAAAAAAATGGAAGGAAGATAATATTTATCAAAAGTGCATGAATTTTATTCGTGATTATTTTGAGAATATAAGAAATCATGATCAAGACGTACTTAATGCTGTTTGCGGTAGTAAAACATTATTACTTTCTTGTAGGTGGAATATGCTTAATGCTTTTTATAAAGTGAGATTCTGGTATAAGACAACAGATCCGTATTATAAACTTTATCAATCAGAATTAAAAAATGTGACAACCACGATTAGTAATAGTATAATAGTGCATTTTGCATCAACGCCTAAGCCTTGGGAATGGTATTGTACTCATCCATTGCAAAAAGAGTATTTGAAAATACTTAAAACAAATGGATATGAGATAAGTTGGGGAGAGTGGTCTAGTTTCCAAGGTCTTTACAACCAGTTAAAAGGAATATTAATGGGATATGGTCGTTATAATTATAAATGCTATCCCAAGTCTTCTTTTTGGTATTGGATAATTCCAATTCTGAATTTTATAACTGAATATAGAAAATCAAAACGTTTTTGGAATTGAATATGAAGAAAATTAAAATAGCATGGATAACTGGTGATTATTTTATCGATGTTGATTTTATGCTTGTTCCATATATAAAGGAGCATTATAAGGATTATGTTGATATTAAGTGGATAGTTATCAGGAGCTTTTCTAGCAATATTACTATTAATAGTGAACTTGATTGTGATGTTATAAAGTCTAAATACAGAAATAAGGATCCAAGAATTATATGGGAATATTATAAAATATTTAGGTCAATAAAAAAGAATGTTAATATTATTTATTCAGATTTCGTGGGTGTTCCTTTTTATTATCCAACTTTATTAAATAGTATAAAAGGAATTCCTATAATACATGCTGCACATAATGTTATTCCGTATCCTGTTTGGTCTTGGTTACTAAAAACTTATGTAAAATATATTTTTAAAACAAATAATTATTTTCAATTATTTTCGAAATTTACAGCTGAATATTTTAAAAATCATTATCCGAGTAAGTCTTTTTTTTATTGTCCTATGACATTAAAAGGATATGGAGAGGTATCAACGGATAATTATAATATAGATTCAACAAAACTTAATTTGCTATTTTTTGGAAATGTTGTATTAAATAAAAGATTAGATTTACTAATTGAAGCTATAAAAAGATTACCTACGGAGATAAAGCAAAAGGTACATTTGACTATAGCTGGCAAGTGTAATACACCACATTCTTATTTAGAGCAGATAGGTAATGATAATTCAATTTCTGTTTATTTTAAACGTATTGATGATTGTGAAATAGCGGAATTATTTACCAAGCATGATTTTCTCGTTTTACCCTATCAAGACGTGGCTCAAAGCGGTCCACATATGATAGCGTATTATTATAATCTTCCGGTTATTGCGAGTGATATTGATGGCTTTAAGGAACGTATAATTGATGATGTTAATGGTTTACTTTTTAAATCAGGAAGTGTAGAGGATTTGAAAAAGGTAATAATCAAAGCTGCAATGATGTCTGCTGATAGGAAAGAAAAGATGAGAGCAGAATTGAACCTGTTTGCCAATGCAAATTTTAGTTTAAGTGAGGTAAGTAAAAGATATTTGGAATATTTTGATTCAGTAGTACAATGAATATAAAAGACTATTTAAAGAATTCAAGAATTGTATTGTTTGTTCGACTTTTACATGAAAAAGGTATAGAGGTATTAATGTTAACAAGAAATATTGCTAATGGTAATAGACGTAAAGACGTAGTGAAAATGCATACAGATTTAGCAATACGTACACATGCAATAGAGAAAGGAATGTCTATAGGTTCTGTAAAAGTGGGTTTTGGACAGCCTAAAGCACTATCACTACTTCATGATTTGCAATGTTATTTGTCATTGGGGGGGGATAAAATATTTGTAGCTGAATCTTGTTCTATTATAGCTAAATATATAATTTTCAATGAGTCTTTGGGGGCAAATATGATTAAGGTAAAGTCTGAATTAAATGCATTTTGCATGAAGAATAAAGTAGAATGTATAGATGAAGGCGGTATAATTATTCTTGATAAAAATGAGACACAACAAAAAATTAAAGCTTCTTTTGATATATTCTCTCAAAGTCGTTATTCTGTAAGAGATTTTGGAACAGATGTGATTTCATTAGATTGTATTAAAAAGGCTTTGGTCTTAGCTGAAAAAAGTCCATCTGCATGTAATAGACAGAATTGGAAGATTTATGTGTATGCTGATAAATTGCTGAAAAATAGAATTTTTTCATTACAAGGCGGATGTAAAGGGTTTTGGCAGGATATGCAATATGCTATTCTCATTTGTGGTGATATCAGAGGATATAATATAAATGAATTATCACAGGTGTATGTAGACGGAGGTATTTATGCAATGAATCTTTTGTATGCTCTCCATTTTGAGGGTGTTGCAGCTATTCCTTTAACAATGTGTCATAAACAACGTGTCATTAAGAATATTAAAAAAGAAATGAATATACCAGAGAATCAGGTGCCGGTATTATTGATAGGGGTAGGGTCATATAAAGATACGTATAAGGTTGCTGTGTCAAAACGGTATGACTACAATGATTATGTTGTTATAAAATAAGTATTTATAGAATCTCAGTTCTTTGGACATTGATTTTTATATGAAGAACCCAATGAAAATATAATTTATCGGGCTATGAATTATTGGCTGATGAAGAGTATTAGCTCTGTTTTAGGTTCAGGAGAAGTCATATTTCGTATAAATTGGATGGTATTTAATGAAATGAATCTTATACAAGTATGCATTTAGGCGTATATATGCTTCAACTAATAATAAAAGTGTTACTGATTAATATTGTTCTTTATATAAATTACCTCAAGAAAATTTTTTTTCTGAATGTATTGCAAATTGTGAGATGAAAATTTTAAAGGACAGTGTGAAATCAGAAGATCGAGGGTATATTTTTCTGGTGGTTCAACATTTCTAGATTGGGATTTATTTATAGAGGTGGTTGAAAGATTACCTCAATATAAATTCATAGGTGTTGCAAGGAAATCAGGTTTTTCACAAAAAGAAATGTAGGAGAATATTGAGATACATTTTGATGTTAACGAGAAGATCTTTAATGATTTTCTTAAAAAATCATGGCTTGTCTCCATGCCAATAAAAGTTAAAACGCAGGGGGTAAATAGTTATTTTCAAAGCAGGCTTATATCATAGTAAGCAGTCACTTTAGACCGTCTTGACGCACCTAATATATAAACCTATCTTCA